>Ga0180009_10005558_pt1 | contig 13487 bp, 13 predicted proteins | sample OS_PC_MetaG_FD_123537 | JGI IMG/M metagenome (GOLD analysis project Ga0180009, IMG submission 123537) | Groundwater microbial communities from the Aspo Hard Rock Laboratory (HRL) deep subsurface site, Sweden - OS_PC_MetaG | ecosystem: Environmental > Aquatic > Deep subsurface > Groundwater... | reverse complement strand
TAGCCATTTTTCAACTCCTGTGTGCTACTTTCTTCTGTGGAGTGTCATGAGTCACTATCCGCTACCACCCTGTGTCAGAATAGCAATATCCAGCAGGTTGTGAAGCTGACTTCTTATTGATTCCAAGAGGGCATCTTTATGTAGGTGCTTCCCATTTTCTTCTAATTTGTAATGGCAGACATGTTCTACCATTGAATCAAGTAACCTCCCCAAAAGCTTAGATTTAGATAGCCAGCAGGGTTCTATATTTCTCGAGCAAAGCCGGTAGGACTTCTCTGTAGTCACCGACCACTCCAAAATCAGATACCTTGAATATATGAGCGTCGGCGTCCCTATTAATGGCAACAATGCATTTTGAGCCTGAGCATCCAGCGATATGCTGTAGTGCGCCAGAAATTCCGATAGCTATATAGAGACTGGGGCTTACTATATGACCAGTCTGCCCAATCTCCAGACTGGAAGGCATCCAACCCTCATCACAGGGAACCCTTGATATTCCTACTGCACCTCCGAGAACCTGAGCCAGCTGCTGTAGCATCTGGAAGCCTTCACTGCCACCAATCCCTCCCCCTCCCGAAACAATAACTTTAGCCTCCTCCAGCTTTATACCTTTAACCTCTTCCTTCACCACATTAATGAGATTGCCTTTAATCATTATGTCATCTACGGTAATACTGAGGGTTATAATCTCACCTTTTCTGGAAGTATTGGCTTCAGCCGCCATCACCGACCTGGGTCTCATGGTAACTATCTGGGGCTGATAAGACTCAGAAACCCATACCGCTGCGGCATTGCCACCATAGACAGGTCGGGTTTGGAGTAGTAATTTGGTATCCGGGTCTATAGCGAGCTCAATGCAGTCCATGCAAACGGTAGTTCCCAATCTTGCCGCCAGCCTGGGGGCAATATCGCGCCCCATATCAGTTTGACCCATGAGAACGATGGATGGCGCTATTTGGTGACAGGCATTCATGATGATAGCCACATAGTGGTCAGGGTGAGATTCAGCAAAGGGAAGACCATCAACTATATAGACCTTATCGGCACCGAGGGCGATGACCTCCTTAGCCACCTCCTGGATATCACTTCCAATAATTAGAGTGCTCAATGGCTGGTTAAGGTCATTACACAGTCTCCTGCCAGTATTGAGTAACTCTTTAGTAGTGGTGGTAATCCTTCTATCTACTACCTCACCACAGATTAACACCCCTTCATACTCAGCCATCACTTCTTCTTCACTTCAGCCTATATTACGCCAGTTTCTCTTAATCTAATAGCTAGTTGGACCGCTGCCTCAGCCGCGCTTTCCCCCGGCATAATTTCGCATTTCCTCTCCTGTACCGGAATAAAGAGCTTAAGCAATTTTCTTCGTGCAGCGGCAATCCCAATTTGAGACAAGTCAGCATCAATATCATGAGCATTCCAGACAGGGAGTTGCTTCCGAGCTGCTGATATAATCCCCCATCCTGAGGGTAGCCGTGGTTGACCAACCTCATGGCTAACTGTTACCAGTGCCGGCATAGGAACAGTAAATACTTGATAGCCATCAAGGGTCACGCGCCTTACTGTCAGCCCTTCCTCAGCGACATCAACTGCCTCAGCTAATGTTACTAGAGGCAAACCTAAATTCTCAGCAATTATTGAACCTACTAGACCTTCGTCCCAATCAGCAGCCTGCCGACCACATAATATCAAGTCATAGTCTCCGATTTTTTGTATCGCTTTAGTCAGAATATAAGCTGTTGAGAAGCTATCTGAGCCGTTGAATGCTTCGTCAGCCAAGATAACCCCTTCATCAGCTCCCATCGATAGGGCATGCCTAACGACACTACTGGCGGCAGTACTGCCTAGAGTCAATACCGTTATCTTGCCGCCATGCTTATCCTTAAGCCTTAGCGCCGACTCGACTGCCTGTGCATCGTAGGGATTTATTACCGGCGGTATCCCCTCTGGGGGTATAACCTGTTTGGAGTCGGGAGCAAGCCTAAACTTGGCTGGTGGGATGTTAGGGTCAAGTATCTGCTTAACACAAACTATAATATCCATCCTAGTTCACTCTATCCATATTCGTAGCATATGCCGAATCCAGGTCTGGGGAGCTCCCATTCAATAGCTCCCTTATCACATACAATTCGGCAGCTACCGCATTCCAGACAGCCCTCATAGGCAAAGGTAATATGTCCTTCCCTGAGCTTGTAGCAGTCAGCCGGGCAGGCATACAGACAATAATGCTCATTACATACCTTACAAATATCCTCCCGTATCCTGATGTGGACATCCCTATCTATATCATACTTATTAACCGCTAGCTTATCTTCTATACTGATGGGGTTCATATAACTTCCTTCCCCCGCATAAGGTCACAAGCTACTTGCCAGAATGAAACCCTCTCCTTCATCGCCTCCCTTAACAACTGCCAGGCCTTCCGCCTCGGTTTGCCATCATTGGTGAAGAGCTTCTCGGCCAAATCACAGACTAGCCCGGGGTAGGAGCTGTAGAGCCGAGGGTTGTCTAGAAAATGGGGTGCTTTCCTAAAGCTTTTCAGGTCTTTGAGGACAAAGCTCTGTTCTAATAGCTCTCGGTAATAGGAAAGGGATTTTACTGAAAAATCTCTCTCCCGCTTAGCCCTGGCTACAGTCTCAGCTGCGGCAACACCTGAGGCGACAGCGAAATTAGCTCCCTCCAGGATTAGACCAGTACCCAAAACCAGAGCCGCAGCATCGCCAGCCACAAGAAGTCCATCTATATACAGAGTAGGCATCATATTTATCCCAGAGACAGGTATAAGATGTGCTGAGTATTCCACAAGCTTACCTTCGGCAAACAAGCCGGCTACCGCTGGATGATGTTTAAACTCCTCGAGCAGGTCATTAGCTCGAATCTTCTTCTCAACGAGGGCGTTTAACCGAACCACAATTCCCACTGAGAGGCTCGCCTTATTAGTATAAATGAAAGCGCCACCGGGTAAGCCTCTGGTGCAGGAACCAATAAACTCCCAGGCTATACCCTCGTCGTTGTTTAAATTAAAGCGCCGCTCTAGTAACTCCCGGGGTAACTGGATTACCTCTTTTACTCCCATCTTTACCTGCCGTGATAGGAGCTCCCCTCTCAGTCCAGCTTTCTGAGCCAGGGTAGAATTCACTCCATCACAGGCGACAACCACACTAGCTGGTAACTCGTCACTGCCCGCCTTTATCCCCACCACCTGATTCCCATCCCAGAGGAGGTCATCAGCCTGAAGCGCGGTGGCAACGATTGCCCCTGCCTGCTCAACCTTTGCCGCCAACCACCGGTCAAACTTAGACCGCAGGACAGTAAAGCCATTATATGGAGGCTGACTAAATCTGGGTGTAGTGAATTCAATCGATAAACAAGCCTCGTCAGAAAGTAAGGAAAATTTATGGCGAGCGATATACCTCTCTAATGGTGCTTCTTCCCAGAAATTGGGAATTAGTTCACCCAAGGTTGGTCCGTAGAATGCCCCACCCCACATATTCTTCGCCCCGGCAAACCTTCCTCTCTCTACCACCAATACCTCTAAGCCAGCCTTGGCTAAGGTATAGGCACAGGCACAACCGGCTGGACCTGCCCCGACTACTATAGCATCAAAACTTTGTTTCACAGCTATATGCTATACCTATCGGCTAACCGCATCTAAATCTAGAAGCTGCCGCCCGATAGTTAACTGATGCATTTCTCGGGTGCCACCAAGTATAGTAGCCGCCACTGCATCGCGATAGTGGTGGCCTACAGGATAGTCATCAATACACCCATAAGCTCCGTGAAGCCTAACTGCCTGTGATGTTACCCTAAGTGCCATCTCTGTAGCAAAATACTTGGCATAGGACATTTCTTTAATGTGGCGAATGCCTCGGCTCTTAAGGTCAGCAACGTAGTAGGTAAGCCATCTAGCTGCCTCAATCTCCGTCGCCATATCAGCTATTATTCCTTGCACCAACTGGAAGCTACCAATAGGCTTTCCAAACTGCACTCGCTCCTTAGCATACTTTATACAGGCATCAAGACAACTCTGGGCGATACCAACACAGCCAGCGCATAAGAACAGACGGGCAGTGTCAATACCTCGCATGGCATTCCTAAGCGCCTGCCCAATTTCCCCAATCTGGTTGTCTAGTGGCACTTCACAATCGGTGAACCTTAAGATGCCCAAACTACCACCTCGCCAACTCACCTTGCCTGGTATAGCCACACTGGAGAAACCTGGCGTATCTGTGTCGACAACAAAGGTAGCCAGCCCTCCAACCCCTTTACTCTTATCTGTCTGGGCTACGAATAAGACCACATCAGCTATTTCACCATTGGTAATAAAGGTTTTGGTGCCGTTAATAACCCAATGGTCACCCTTAACTACAGCAGCGGTCTCAATGGCAGAGGAATCACTACCAGCATTGGGCTCAACAAAAGCCCCAGCTAGAATCGACTCACCCCTACACACCGGAGGCAGGTATTTTTGTTTCTGCTCCTGGCTAGCGGCATCTAGAATATTAGTTCCAGGTTGGATGGGACCACTGGTGGCAGCCTGAGTTACGGCTATGCTACCCCAGCAAAGTTGCTCCCAAATAATAGCTGAGGTAACATAATCGAGCCCTAACCCCCCATACTCTTGAGGTATATGTGGGGCTAACAGCCCCAGTGAAGCCATCTTTTTGATAATCCCGTAGTTAAATTTCTCCTGCCGTTCATCTTCCTTAAGAGTAGGAAGAATCTCCTGCTCAGCAAACCTTCGGGACATATCCCGAAACATCACCTGTTCTTCACTTAGTTCAAAATTCACTCTTTATGCCTCCAAATCTTCATTTCTTTTCCACTAATTCAACAAGAACGCTATGGGTTCCTTTTGGGTGAAGAAAGACGCTTATTCCTTCGGCACCTGGTCCCGGTTTACCCAGAATCTCTATCCCCTTAGCCTTAAGCGACTCTAGTTCCAGTTCTATGTTATCTACTTCAAAACAAACGTGGTGAATGCCCTCACCGCGTTTTTCCAAAAACTTCGCCATCACCCCCTCACTACCGACAGGCTGTAACAGCTCAACCATAGTGGCACCAACCTCTACCAGGCTCACCTTAACAGTCCCTCCTGCCCCTATTATAGGTTCAGACGATTCAACCCCAAAGACTGAACGATAAAAATCCCTAGCCTCGTCAAGGTCTCTTACAGCAACACCTAGATGACTAATTTGCTTTAACATTTATCCTCCTTTAAACTTTATAACTCTGGTTCCTGATAAGTGCCAAATACCTCCTTGAGGGTATTACATATTTCTCCTATAGAGGCGTAAGTTTTAACAGCTTCCACAAGGGGGGGAATAATATTGACACTTTCATCCTGAGCAGCTTCCTTTACCCGCTTGAGAGTTACCTGAACGGCGTGGTTGTCCCTTTCTCTTTTTACCTTAGTTAGATTAGCAATTTGCTCTTCTTCAGCCCTTGCCCTTTTCTCGGGGTCGTAGGGGTCTGGCACCACCCTGTTGATGCTAATCTCTAATTCACCCTCGCCAATAAACTTGTTAACTCCGACAACAATCTTTTCTCTAGCTTCTATAGCCCTTTGCTGCTCATAGGCACTTTTGGCTATCTCCCTATCTACCCATCCCGATTCAATAGCTGCCACCATACCACCCATTTCGTCGACCTTTTTAATTATTTCCCAGCCAGCGTTCTCTAGCTCGTCGGTCAGATATTCTACATAGTAAGAACCAGCCAGCGGGTCAGCAACATCGCATAGCCGAGCTTCAAACATTATGATTCGAGCGGCATCTTGTTCCAGTTGTATAGCCTCCATACTGTGACCTAGTCCTAAAGCCTCATCAAAAGGGGGATAGCAGGTGGGGATATATCCGCTTAGTGCCTCGGCAACACCACCAATTACACTGCGCACAAGGTTATTTAGTGGTCGGCTAACGGTACAATTATCATGCCCCATCATACAACCGCCAACATCACGGTAAATCATGCTCCTCGGGTCTTTAGCGCTAAATCTGTCCCTAACAATTTTCGCCCACATCCGGCGTGCTGCCCGAAGTAGGGCTATCTCTTTGAACATTTCTAGAGTACCACTACAATCATTAAAGGTCAGCCTGGGAGTAAATTCATCAATATCCAGCCCAGCATCTATACCTAATTGGATATAGGCTATGCCAGAAGCTAGATGAAAGCCTAATACTTGCTCTCGGTTGGCTCCTGCCTCCCGAAAGTGATGACCGTTAATGCTGACGGGACGAAGCCCCGGCATTTCTTTAGTGCCAAACACAATAGTATCCCTTATCATTCTCATTGCCGGCTTGAGCGGGAAAATATGCGTGCCTCGGGATACACATTCCTTTAAGATATCATTTTGAGGGGTGCAATTCAGTTTACTAATAGGAATGCCCCTCTTTTCAGCTAGAGCGATATACATTGCCAGGATAACATTAGCCAGAGGATTTATTGTCCAAGCCGAGTTAATCTTGTCTAGGTCAGCCTCCCCGGTAAAGGGTTCATAAAGAACCTCAAAGTCTCTCAAAGTGCTTATAGCTACCCCGGTTTTGCCTACCTCTCCCCTAGCTTCTGGGGCGTCAGAATCATACCCACACTGAGTAGGTAGGTCGAAGGCCAGATTTACCCCTGGAACCCGTCCGTGAGCAATCATGAATTTATAGTAGTCTCTGGTATCCTCGGCGGTGCCATATCCCGAATACCGCCCAGCTCTTACCAAGCCGCCACCGGCAGAGGCATGACCACCGCCTACGGCTGGTGCCGCCCCAGGTGGTAGGCTAGCATATTTACCGGCGGTAAATGGATACTGCCCGGGGAAGCCAACCTCCCTTAAGAAATCATGGTCTTTTACATCTAGGGGTGTATAGAATTTTTGAGGACTTTCAGTTACTTTAAATCTGGCTAACTGTTTTTTAAGTACACTTTCCTCCCATTCTTTCCTCTGCTTTTCTATTTCTTCCAGAGTTTCTTTATCAAACATTTTCCACCTCCATTACCATCATCGTTCAGATTAAATCTTCATTGTCCCCTTTTCCATTAATCTTAGGTGAAAATCGAAGGCTTTACTTAGTATGTGCGGTTCATGTCCTCCTTTAGCCTCTGCCTCACGAAAATAATCCCATAAAAGCGCCCTATAATCAGGATGGGCACATTTTTCTATTATCTCTATAGCCCGCTCTCTAGGGTCTAGACCCCTGAGGTCAGCCAAACCCAGTTCAGTTACAATTACATTTACCTCATGTTCTGTATGGTCAACGTGGGAAACCATAGGAACAATGGTGGAGATATTACCCCCCCTGGCAGTAGACGGTGCCATAAATATAGAAAGATAGCCATTCCTGGCAGTCTCTATCGACCCCGATGGACCAGCCACAATGTGCGTTCCCCCAATGTGGCTGCTGTTCACATGACCATATATATCCATTTCTATGGCACTGTTGAGTGCGATTACGCCCAGTCTCTGGATAACCTCGGGGCTGTTGACTACCTCCATAGGCCTGAGGATAATCTTTTCTTTATACCTTTTAATATCCTTCAGGAACCTTTGCAAACCTTCATTTGTAAAAAAGCATCCACACCCTGAAACAGCCTTTATTTTCCCACTGTCAATAAGGTCAAGTACACCATCATCTAGCAAAGCTGAGTGCACCTCTAGATTTTCAAACCTTGACCGGTCAAGTTCACTAAGGATGGCACCTCCCAATCCCCCCAGACCAGTCTGGAAGGGAAGGAGGTTCGCTGGCAGCCTCTTATTCTCTACCTCTTTTTCAAAAAAACTAACTATATTTTCCCCTATTTTCCGGCTTGTCTCATCTATTGTAGCTCTTGGGAGGGGGCTGCCTTTCTTATCTGAAATAATAACCCCCTTGATTTTCTCCGGATTTACCGGAATATAGGGTGTCCCAATCCTTTCCCGAGTGTTGTTCAACGGGATGGGTTTTCTATTAGGAGGAGAATCTGGAACATAAATATCATGGAGACCGTATAATTCCAGTGGCATATTGGTATTAATCTCAACGATAATCTTCTCAGCATATTGTAGAATAGAGGGTAAATCGCTGACTAGGAGAGTAGGAACAACAAACCCTTCATCGGTAATTTCCACCGCCTCGATGACAGCAAGCTCCGGTCTTCCTAAGGTACCAGCCCTTAACTGAAGGGAAAGCCAGATAGCCCCCATATCTGAATAATGAATTTCTCCATTATTGATTGCCTTAGCCAGAACAGGATTTGATTGGTGGTCAAGCCGCCTATTGAGCAAACCCATCTCGGCTAGTCTGCCGTCTATATCGGGACCCAGCGGTGAGGTACACCACAGGTCGATCTTAAATCTTTCGCCCTTCTTTGCCCGCTGGTAAAGCGCGTCAAAGAAAGAAATTGGATAACTGGCTGTGGGTGTGCCTGAGGTAGCAACTCGCATCCCGTTTTCTACAAATTCGGCCGCTTGCTCGGCAGTTAAAACTCTCTTTCTGAGGGGTTCAAAGTTAATTCTTTCTTTTATCAACTCATCCCCTTTCTTCCCCCACACCACTGTTTCATCCATAAAATGTAGAGATTGCCTTTGCCCCTGCCCTTAAATAGTTTCCAGTGCCTTTTTAACCAGAGCAGCTACCTCTTTTGATGTTTTTGCTACAAGAACACCCACCCTTTCTAAGGCGTTTACTTTGGAATCATATGAGCCCTTTCCTCCGGTAATGATGGCTCCAGCATGACCCATGGTTTTCCCTGGAGGTGCTGTTCTTCCGGCTATAATTGCCACCACCGGCTTTGAAACCTGGCTTTGGATATATTCAGCAGCCTCTTCCTCGCTTGTCCTGCCAATCTCTCCAATAAGCACGATTACCTTTGTCTCAGCGTCGTCTTCATATAATTTAAGGATGTCAATAAAGCTAACACCAGTAATAGGGTCACCCCCTATTCCCAGTGAGGTGGTCTGCCCTAACCCGGCTTTGGTAATATCATCGGCAACCTGATAGGAAAAAGTTCCGCTGCGAGATACCATACCCACTGGACCTTTGCGATAGACATCACCGGGAAAGTAACCAATAGAGCATTCGTCTGCGGTAATTATTCCTGGAGAATTAGGTCCTATTAGAACCATGTCTGATTGCTTTAAAGCTTGATAGACCATCATCATATCCTTAACCGGCATACGCTCTACAGCAACTACAATCAATTTAATTTCTTCTTCCATGGCCTCGAAAATGGCTTCTTTAACAACAGGCGGGGGAACAAATGTAATTGTGGCCTCAGCAGGATGATATTTCACCGCTTCCCGTAATGTGTCAAAAACAGGGACGCCATTCACTTCAGCTCCACCCTTGCCAGGAGTGACTCCGGCTACTACTTTTGTTCCGTAATCAATCATCCGCCCTGAAGCAAATGACCCTAATCTTCCTGTAATTCCCTGGGCGATAACCCTTGTATCCTTATTTACTAAAATGCTCACCCTGGCTCCCCGCCTAGTTCGACTACTTTACGCATTGCGTCCTCAATCTCTAATTCCTGATACAGGTGGGGGGATTTACAGCTTGATAATATCTTCATCCCTTCCTCGGCGTAGCGACCATGAAGTGTAACCACAACAGGAACGTGCAAGCTTTTTCCCTTCTCCATTCCCTCAAGGGCTTCCACAATGCCTTTGGCAATGACATCGCACCTCGGTCCTCCAGCAAATATATAAATCAATAATGCGGTCACATTAGGGTTTTCCAGAACAATATTCATGCCGTTTTTGATAGTAATTGCCTCGGTGGCTTGTCCCCCCAAATCCAGGAAATTGGCAGGACTTGCACCCTCCTGGCGAAGATAGTCCATTGCTGACATAGTAAGACCAGCACCATTACTTATTATTCCAATATTTCCATCGAGTAATACATAACTCAGTCCTACCTCAGCCGCCCGCTCTTCAGCAGTTTTGGCTGGTCTCCTGAGAACATCAGGCTGTCGGTAAAGCCCACTGTTATCAATATTAAATTTGGCATCAACTGCCAGAATATGTCCGTCAGCCGTTACCACCAGGGGATTAATCTCAATAAGTTCCCCATCCATATCCCAGTACATCTGATAAAGTCGCTGGGCTATATTGATAATACTGTTATGAAATTCTCTGGGAACTCCGGCTTCTTTTAGCTCATATCGAAGCTGGTAGCCAGGCAGTCCATATGTGGGAGAAATAGAAATTTTTTTAATGGACTCAGGTCTCAGCGTGGCTAATTCCTCAATTTCCACTCCGCCTTCAGCACTGAACATTAAAAGGGGACAACCTTTATTGGTATCGGTTACAATACCGAGATAAAATTCCTGTTTTATATCTAGAGCCCTTTCTACCAGTATCCTTTCCACAGGCTCATCATTTATCTTCATATTGAACAATTCCTCAGCTATTTCACGGGCTTCCTTTTCCAATTTTGGAAACTTTATCCCACCGGCTCTTCCTCTACCTCCCACAAGGACTTGAGATTTCAATACCACATTCCCACCTAGCTCTTTATATGCCTTTCTCACTTCGTCTACAGTCTCGGCAACAATTCCTTCTGGTACTGGAATCCCCCTTTTTTGAAAAAATTCCTTGGCTTCAAATTCAAATAACTTCATGCTAACCCTCAATAATTATCAATCTGTCACCCTTCATTCCTATAATTTAACATTCTGGCGAATATAATCAGCTATTTCTTTAATCGTTGACCCTGGGCCAAAGATAGCACTTATACCTTTCTCTTGCAAAAAGGGGATATCCTCCTCTGGAATAGCTCCACCGCCAATAATTAAGACCTTATCCATACCTTTTTGTTTAGCTAGCTCAGTTACTCTAGGCAGGAGGGTCTTATGTGCCCCTGAGAGTATACTTAAACCTATTACATCTACATCTTCCTTAAGGGCTCTATCTACTATTTCTTCTGGGCTTTTCCGCAGCCCGGTATAAGTTACAGACATCCCCTCATCTCTCAAGCCTAAAGTCAGAATCCGAGCCCCACGATTATGACCATCCAACCCTGGTTTAGCGATAAGAACCCTTATTGGTCTATCATTTGTCATGGCACCACCTCAATTTTAAGCTGCTCTTGCCTTAAGGGCGGCAAGAATTTTTTCTGGCGTTACTGGCAAGTCGGTTATTCGTACTCCCACGGCATCATAGATAGCGTTGGCTATAGCTGGGGCTATGCCGACCATAGCCGGCTCGCCGACACCCTTGGCACCGAACGGTCCTTTAGGGTCTGGCTTATCAATAATTATTATCTCAGTCTCTGGCATATCTAGGCTTCCTAGCATCCTATAGGTGGAAAAGTTATCACTCTCTACCACGCCGGTGTCTTTATTGATAACATAGTTCTCAGTTAGCCCATAACCTATACCTTGCTGGATTCCACCCTCACATTGCCCCTCTACAGTCATTGGGTTTATTGCCTTGCCACAGTCGACAACAGTTATGAACTTTACTACCTTTACCTCGCCGGTCTCAGTATCCACTTCCACCTCGGCAAAATAGGCGGCTGTCGGTACAGAATTGTAGTGAGATGCCCAAGAGGATTTCCCTGATATATTCAAGGATTCCCCCTTCAAATTCCAGATAGCATTAAAACATACATCAGCCACAGAAATGCTCTTCTCCGGAGCTTTTTTAACATAGACCTGCCTATTGTTAACATCTAGTTCATCGGGTGAGACGTCTAGCATTTTAGCTGCTCGCTCCAGGAGTTGGCTCTTAGCCTGGCGAGCTGCCTCCAAAACTGCATTCCCAGTAACATAGGTTGACCGACTAGCATGGGAGCCAAGGTCAAACATAGTAGTCTCAGTGCTCCCGGTGACGATGTGGATATCCTCGACACGAATGCCAAGTTCTTCGGCAGCAATTTGAGATAGAGTACCCCAGATGTGTGTCCCCGGTGAACCTGGATTTACTGTCAGACTGACCGTGCCATCCTCGTTAAATTTTATAAAGGCGTTAGAGTGCTCTATAAGCAACGGCCAGGCACCGCTACAGTGGGTCATAGTAGCCATGCCTACACCCCGCCTTATCTTCCCTTCCTTCCTTTTCCCCCACTTCTCTTTCCAGCCTATCCTCTTAGCCCCTTCTCTAATGCAGTCATCTATGTAACTGCTCTCAATAGGCAGTCCCATATTAGAGATTTCGCCGGCCTTTTTGACGTTCTTCAACCTCAGTTCTAGGGGATCCATCCCCAGCTTCTCGGCAGCTATATCCATCATCAGCTCCACACCCCACATTATTTCCGGGTTGCCATAGCCCCGCATTGCCCCCCCGGCATTGGTGTTGACATAGACAATATCTGCCTCCCCGGCTGCATTGGGACATCTATAGTGCCCCATGCTCCATACCAGGGTAATACCCCCACACAGTTGAGCACGACCGAGGTAGCCACCAGCCCAGGTTACTACCTTCACTTGCATGGCTATCAGCGTGCCATCTTTGGTAAAGCCCATTTTTATACTATATTTATGCGGTGTTCTCGTCTCAAGGACAGCGAAGTCCTCCTCTTTAGTGTATTCCAGCTTTACTGGCTTCCCCGTCTTCATAGCTAGGGCAACACATATAGGTTCACCGCTAATGCTAAGCCTGGTACCAAAACTACCGCCGACAAAAGGGCTGATCACCCTGACCATACCTACGGGCATGTTGAACATATGGGCAAGCTCTCTTCTACAGGGGTGGGCTAGCTGACATGGACTCCAGCAGGTTACTTTCCCGGTGGCATCAAAGTCAGCTATGATTGTTTGTGGCTCCAACTGGCATGCTACCTGCTTCGTGGTGGCGAACTTGTCCTCCACTACGCAGTCAGCTTCGGCAAACCCCTTTTCTACATCTCCCCTGGCGAGCGGATATGCAGTATGCACAGGAATGTTTCGTTCAGCATAATCATGCACTTTGGGCACACCAGGCTTCATTGCTTCTTCTGGCTCAAATACCGCCGGCAGCTTCTCATATTCTACCTCGATTAGCTGCAACGCCTCATCAGCTATATCTTCGTTGATAGCGGCCACAGCCGCTATCGGGTCACCTACGTAGCGTGCCTTATTGGCGAAAATAAGCTGGTCTGACCGTTGCAGAGTCCCGCTAGGAGCCATTGGCAGGTCTCGAAAGGAGCTAGCGAATGGTATTTTCGGGGTATCCTCCAGCGTGATTACAGCTTCAACACCGGGCAGCTTTTCTGCTTTAGACTTATCTATCTTTATGATTTTAGCGTGGGGATAAGGACTCCTGAGCACCCTTCCTATTAGCATTCCCGGTAGTTTTATATCTGCTGTATACTTGGCAGCTCCAGTAGCCTTGGCAACTCCGTCTGGTTGGGTAAGGCGCTTGCCTACAACCGAAAGCTCTTGACTCATTATTTGCCTCCTCTTCTCATTGCTTCTGCGGCAGCTAATACGGCATCGACTATCTTCGCATAGCCGGTACAGCGGCATAGATTGCCGGCTACAGCCTGCTTAACCTCCTCCCTTGTCGGGTTGGCGTTCTCATCTAACAGGGCTTT
>Ga0180009_10005556_pt1 | contig 13489 bp, 14 predicted proteins | sample OS_PC_MetaG_FD_123537 | JGI IMG/M metagenome (GOLD analysis project Ga0180009, IMG submission 123537) | Groundwater microbial communities from the Aspo Hard Rock Laboratory (HRL) deep subsurface site, Sweden - OS_PC_MetaG | ecosystem: Environmental > Aquatic > Deep subsurface > Groundwater... | reverse complement strand
TTGTCCAAGATCAGAGTCTGCATCCGGAAATTGAAACCCAAGAACAAATTGACCTCTAAAATCATTATACATTTTCTGTCTAAAGCCCAGTAGAAAACCGCTGTCCGAGAAATCATTTATCGCAGAAGACTTTGCATTATTGGCAATATCATTGTTAACGGAAAACACACCGCGTGCGCCTAATTGTATTTCGGGATTTACTTGTGCTATGCTAAAATTCGATAACAAAGAAATAGATAAAACAATTGCTGCGATTACAACTTTATTCATTTCTTCTCCTCAATAACTATTAAAAATTATTCATCAAGCGCTACTTTAGGTAACATATTCATCGGTCGCTCTTTCATATCCATCTTCATTCCCGGCATCGTTTCTACCATTCTCTTTTCCATTGGCAAATCTTCATAAACAAGCGCCAACAGATTTCCACCCGGGTAAAGCCCGTTGTTGGTAACGCGTCTTGTATCGTGATCGTGAAATGTCCATATACCTCTGTTTTTTCCTTCAATAATTATATCGATAGTTTTACCGGGACTGAGTCTAACCGTGTTCATTTGCCATGGTGTGGGAATAGGAAGCCCGTCGTCACAAACCTTCCAAAAATCATGTCCGTGTAAATGTAAATAGTGTTCTTCACCGCCTGCATTGATTAAACGCACTCTAACATTTTCATTTTCTTTAATATATAGATTTGGGGTAGAAGGATATGATTTGCCGTTCACGGTAAAGTAGTTTGGCTGCGGTAGTTCTGCAGATGATCTTCTATTTATTGTATAGGGAGGTTTGTAACCTTGTTTAATGTGTGCGTTCAATTCTTCTTTGGAATCGAATAGGTTGAATCTTTCTTTATCGAAACGACCATTATTCATTAAATAGGAACGCTCCTTCATTCGCTTAATCATTCCGTTTAGCTCGTTTCTAATAAAATTGGTATCGTGCGCGGAATAGATTAAGGTATATTCTCGTTCGTATGGAAATCTCTTTTTGATCGGGTCATCCGGGTCTTCGACAATTAAACTGCCAAACATACCCGATTGCATATGCAATAACGTTCCCCAATGGCAATGGTAAAAATGCGTTCCGTACGGTTCGGCGGTAAATTCATAAACAAATGTTTGTCCCGGCATAACAGGCATTTGAGTTACATAAGGCACGCCGTCCATACGCCATGGCACATGCATTCCATGCCAATGAATAGTATGGTTTAACTCGGTTCTGTTGATAAAGTTTACTTTTACTTTATCGCCCTTATTTACTCTTAATTCAGGTCCTGGTATTTGGTTGTTAAATGCTAGGGTGTGAATATCAATACCAGGTACAATTTCTTGCCGGGCAATATCAATAAACAATTCATATTCTTTTTGTACTCCGGTTTTTACGGGTTGTAATGTACTTGGAAATTTTGCTGTGTTAATATTTTTTGCCTCCGTAGAGAATAAATTTCCAGGCATAAATGCCATAGCAGAAACCATTGCGCCTGAGTTAATAAATTGTCTTCTTTTCATTTCGCTCGTCTCCTTTTAGATTATATATGAATGGAATTATTCCCGGGACAACTAATCACCACACCAATTAATTAGAAAATAATGTTACTATTGAATTAGCCATTCACATGTAAATCATTTCCGCTCCTATAAATTTCAAATTTATTCTTTAAACAAAGGTTTCATTTCACATATAAATATTGACTCTCAAACATATGATAAGAATTTTTTAGATAAGTTGGTTTACTTACTCACCTTACGCAAAAGGATAAAAATTGTAGGGCGATTCGCTGAAACGATCAGTCAATTTAGTTCAAATTATTCAATTAATGAGCGAAACAGAGTTTCGCTCTACATTTTTGCGTAACATGAGTTACTTATTAAAAATTATCAATCTATAATATATAGGTCAACATAGCACTATTTATTAGAGAATTTCAGCGCCTAAACTCGACATTAGAAAGCTGCCAGTTCCATTAAATCTTATTCCTACAGTTCCGGGTTTGACTTCATCATCGTGACCGTGAACAATCACTTTACCGTTAATAACTGTTCTGAAATGTGTGCCCGAGCTTATTATTTTTATATCTATCCATCCAGTATTTACGAATGAACTTTTCTCAAAACTTTCAACTTTTCCGGCGGTAATTCTTCCCATTTCTACTTTCTTATCATAGAAAGAAACAAAATCATAATTTTTCTTATCAATAAAGTGATGAGCTATAGTAACAGTTCCATCCAAAGAGTCAAGGTTAGCTCTTAGTTCAATCTGAATATTATCCAGTTTTTCACCATACATAAGCATGGGTGAATTTCCGTTCGGACTTAACTTGATAAATGATTCTTTGCTATTTGAGATTAATTCAACCCCAACATCAGAGTTATTGCCTTCTATCCAGGTAAATTCATTTTTAAGAGTTGCAACTGAACCTTCGGCTGAGTAAAACTTCCAAGAACCATTTTCGGAAGTACTTATAGTTGAAATTGTGGTCTCTTCTGAACCTTCAGTTTTTGAATTCCCATCCTTAGGTTTGTCAATCTCTTCTTTGATGTTGCCGGTGCCCAGCCCATAGCCGTATACCATTTTTGCTCCGTTATCGCCTGTCTGGTAAACAAGAAAAAGTCCGCTAAAGCCAAAAATAAATAAAAAAGGTTTAATATAAGCCGCAAAATTTTTAAAATACTTTTCTTCAAATAACCAAAAAATTATATACACAATAGTAAACAATCCAAAAAACCACATCGTATATTCTGCCCAATCAGCATGATCCGTAAGCGTATTAATAACATTTGACGGCAGATCAAGTGAATCTGCAGCCGCACGTCCACTAAAAAAAGCTGCTATTGATGAAAGTGAACCTATTACATAGAGGCTCATAGTTGTTTTTGATAACCATCCCGGTTTTTTAAAAAATAAACTGAGAAAATGAAAAAATACTGCTATGATTAATAGAGCAATAGGGAAGTGCACTATTATAGGGTGAATGTTTGGAGCCCAATCTGGTGTCATAAATATTTCCTTCTATTATTAGTTATTAATTATTTTCGTTCAATCTACTTGCTGACGGCAGCGAATGTAAGCCTATTCTTGTCTGCTCATCTTTGGTATAAATGCAGGGACGCTGCTTTTGTAATTAAGATACTCATTTCCGAACATTTCTAAAACATCACGCTCTTCTTTCAACGGTAAACGGTAGTAAGCAAATATTAAAAAGGGCCACAGTAATATTGTTAATAGGGTGGAGCATTGGATAAGCATTCCAACAGATATTAAAAACAAACCGGAATATTGGGGATGCCGGATATATGAGTAGATACCTGATGTAACTAATTCCTCTTTCGATTCATGAATCATCTTCCAGCCATTACCCATCATTACTAAACCTATTCCCATAACAAAACCACCTGCCATACATATTAAAATCTTTGCAAAATCATTAGCCCCGAACAATGTACCAAGCAGGTGACCGTTGAGGTGCTGGAAAGGATCCGCAAAAGTAATTTCACTTCCGAGCAATGAATATAGAACATAAATAGTTAAATGGAATCCATACATCTCGGTAAAAAGAGCAACTATAAATGCTGCGAAAACTCCGAGTGTTCTCCATTCATATTTTTTCTTTGGTTTGAGGAAAACAACTGCGAAGGCTGTAAAGATTAATCAGTTAATAACAACCATTAACCAGAGTCCGTAATCGTATGATGATTTCATAGCTTTACCATGTCTAAAATATAAGTTTATAAATCTCAGTCCGTTTACTCATAATCATAATCTTGAACAACTTTGTCTGATAAGAATAAAATTAAGATAACGATTATGAAATAGCAAGACCTATTAATGTTGGTGATGCTTGTGTTCTTCGCCATCATCTTTTTTTACATATTTTTCGGGGTCTTGCTTAAATTGAATCACACATAAATCCGAACAGAAAAAATATGTTTTGCCTTTATAAACTGTCGCAGGCGCAGTTATCTTATTCTCGATTTCCAATCCGCAAACTAAATCTCGTTCCATTGTTAATTTCCTTGAATTTATATTTTAGTGGCAACCGAATTTGTCGGAACTTTTTAGCCCAAAATCAGCTACACCTTTTTGCCTGATTTTTTTTGTCCACAAATAAATGAAATATCCCAAAAGCCCGAATAATAAGGCAAAGAAAGCGATTGTAAATATTGTGTCTAACATTTTGATCTCCTATCAAAGTAATATAGATACAGTAGCAAAAGATGTGCCATCACGATTTCACCAATTTTTCAAAAAAAATAAAGGAAGAGCTTGTCACGGTATTAAAGGTTTTTTAAAATATTAGGTAATTTGAATCATGATACCTAGTAACTGGTTTATTAAATAATTCCTGGATTTATAAAAAATCAATATTTCTTTATATTTCTTCTGAAGCAATTACTAAACTCTCAATACAGTAAAGTTTCTTCATGTCTGATCATTTATTTTCGAAAGCTCAGAAAGTCTGAGCAACAATTGTTGTCTTTGGCTGTTTTTGTTAGCCATCTAATTTCCTTTTCTCCAAGAATATGAATTTGATCAACAATTCTGAAACTCTCCCGCACAAAATAGTTTGCTATAATACTATTTGAAAAAAGTGGAGGTTCTTCAGAGATATATTCATTCTTTAATAAATTATCCAAAGATTCAGTGCAAAAATCCTTTGCAAAGCCAAGATAATTACCAATTATTAACGCCATAGTTCGTTCTTCAATAGTAATGATTTTATCCTTCCGAATGAGAATTAAAAAGCCCCTTAAAAATTCACTCCGGTCTTTATAGCTAATTTCCATAACTACTCCATTAGTTTATTCTTCTATAAGAGCTGCATTAACATACCTTGAGGGGTTTTGAATAAATTCTGCTGTGCAGAAGTGAGAGCAGAAATAGTAGATTTTGTTTTCATACGAAATTGACAGCATTTGCATTTCTACCTCATTTGGTTTCTTCACTTTCATTTTGCAGACCGGATCAATAAAAATTTTTTCGTCTAGCATATAAACCCTTATTTAGCTAAATTATTAAAAACTATTATTAAAGCGACAAATAGTATGCCATATTTATAATTCAAAAAATCAATTTTTTCCAGAAAATAGGAGTTAAGAATTTAAGTTTTCTTAAAAATATTTAAGAAATTTTATTTACCAGCAGTCAACTACTCGTTTTAATTATGATTGAATCTCGAATGCAATATCACTCTATTTATTGTAATCCATTTTCTCAATAATGTGATTACGCCTGCGGGAAAATACTATTTGGTGTGAAAAAATATTTACGGATGATTACACAAAAACCAATGCAAAAAATTTCGCTAATCTCAAATTTCCAACAACCAGTAGATACCAGACGGGCCGCGGGGAACAACCCGTCCGGTACAGCTACCGGTTACTTCTTTGGCCTGTCTTTCCAGAAGTGGCTACGTCAGGCAGGTCCGCCGGAGTGGAATGTGAAAGCATATTATAAAGACTCAGCGATGTAAATATTCTGGCTCAAAGCGCTCCCATTCCTTCATACTACGTTCAACTCTAACCTCAACCTTTATTCACCACCTAATATTTTCCGTCTCTTAGATAAATTCTTTTATTAGCAAACATTTCAATTTCTTTGTTATGCGTAACAATTATAATCGTCTTTCCTTCATCGTTTAATTGACAGAAAATATGCATTATCTCTTTACTGGTTTTTGAATCTAAGTTACCGGTTGGCTCATCTGCGAGAATTATGTAGGGATCATTCACCAACGATCTTGCAATTGCAACTCGTTGTTGTTCTCCACCGCTCAGTTCCTCAGCTAATCTTTTAGCTTTGTCACTTAAATGTACCTTATCAAGTATGGAAAATGCCTTCGCCATTTGTACACTTTTTGAATATTCACACGGTATTAATGGAAGAAGGGTGTTCTCTAATACAGTTAGATAAGGGATTAATTGATAAGATTGGAACACAAATCCTAAATATTCTCTTCTGAAATCAGCTAGCCTTTCGGAACTCAATTTGAATAAGTCTATTTCATCGGTTACAACTTTACCGCTTGTCGGATGAGTTAATCCGCCCAACATTGCTAGTAGTGTACTCTTACCCGACCCGGATTGACCCATTATGGAAACAAAATCGTTTTTCTCAATGTTGAGCGAGATATCATTTACCGCAAAAACTTTTTCTTCTCCGGTAACGTATTCTTTAGTAACATTTTTTAATTCAATAAAACTCATTCATTCTCCATTGTGTTAAATGTACCTGAAAGCGACGGTTGGGTCTAGCTTTGCAGCTTTAAGTGCCGGATAAACACAGGCTGTTAAACTTACAAGCAGCGAGAGGAAAACAGCTCCCCAAAATACTGCATAGTTTACAATTAACTTATCGCTTGAATACATACTTAAATGTGGAAGAACTAATTTAGCAGAACAAATACCGGCAATATATCCCATCAGACCTGCTATCAGGCTAATAATTAAATATTCGAAAAGAATAACCTGCAGAATGTGTACTCGCCTAAAACCAATCGATTTTAAGATACCTATCTCTCTTGTTCTCTCATTCACGGATGCGTTTACGTTCACGAAGACAATCAGAAAACTAATGGCGAGAATTACCAATGACACACCTATGGAAAAATTTTCAAAACTGTGAACTGCCATCATCTTGGCTTCAACAGTTTGTTTAATAGGGGTAACATTTGCTGTTGGAACTGCGGCTGATACCTGTGCTACAATTTCTTCTATCGGACAATCGTAACACAACGCGGACATTTCAATTAGAGAAATTGCTGAGCGCTTTTCAAAAATTCTTTGTGCCGAAGACAAATCCATGAATATCAGATCATCATCCTGGGAACCGGTATTGCCGATTATTCCACTAACGATAAACATTTCACTTTTAATTTTTATACTGTCGTTCTTACTTATTTTCCGTACGAATGCCACATTAGAACCAATAAGTATTTGATTCCCGCCATTCGGCGTATTACCGTTGAGATGCCACCATTTTTTTAGCCTCAATTCATCTTTAAAATTAACTCCTGCAATCAGATTTTTTTTACCATCCACAGTTGTAACTTCCAACAGTTTGGGTGATATTATAGAAATATTCCTGCTGTTCTTTATTGAACTTATTTTAATAATATCGTTTTCGTTTAATTGAGAATTATTGTACGATACCTCGCCAATTGACAAGCCTCCGTAATTAATTGCCAATTGTTCAATCTTTGGTAATACAATAATGTTTGCTCCGAATTCATCCAGGTTTGTAGCAACACTTGCATTAATATTTTCGCTTACTGTTACAAGAGTTACAACGGATGCAACTGCTAAAACAAGACCGATCAATAGAAGAATCGACTTAGTTTTTTTTCTTCTCACACTTTGAAGCGATATCGAATATAGTTTCATGATTATACTCTTCTTTTCCAGCCGGTTACCAAATTTTCGTCAATTTGAATTTCATTGCCGACAATCTTACTTGGGATTGGATCAGGAGGATACTTGCTGCACGACCCGCTAATGGCTTCCAAATCATTCAAATTCCACGTAGTCCCGCAAGAATTACAAATTAAATTACTCCCCTTAATATGAAATTCTTTTGAGTTGCATGGTTCGCACATGCTGATGGCGGTAATTATTTTCCCGTCTTCAGTCAAGTAGGCGAGCAAGGGAAAGGATATACCTCTTAACAAGTAGTCGAATCTCATCATTTTTTTCTCTTTCACTACATCTAGAGGAAGAATTATCTTTCCGTTTTTTGCAAATGCTATCGAGTAAAAATGATCGTAACGAGAGGATGGGTATGAAACCGAATTAGTTACTTGCGGTTGGTTTTTTATTACTGCGGATTCTTTTGAAGGCTGTACTAAATAATAAATGATTAAAATAGCAAACATGGAAACAATAGCAGCTAACCCATAGATATTTTTACTTTTTTTGGATGAGCCTTTTAGAACTTTTTCTCTTTTATAATTAGCGGGTTGTTTCTTATCGGTTGATTTCTCCGCTAGCACTGAACCGCATTCAGGACAGAATTTTCCAATTTCTTGAAGTAGGTATCCGCAGTTCTGGCAATATTTTATATCGGTCATTATAATATCCTTTGTTTATTTACATTATTTTTGAAACTAAAATTTTTTATTTATTCCTATTAAAGGCAAAATCGGAAATACAATCATCGAACTTCTACTTGAATAATTATTATTGTAAATCCAGTGAACGATGTTTCTGTTATTGAATACATTAAGTATTTCCAAGTAGATTTCAACTGGTTGGTCCCAGAGAATAGCTTGCCGTGTCAATCGAAGATCGAATCTGTTATAGTCTGGATAGCGTGCTGAATTCTGTTCACCGAGAATGGGTATAAAACTGGATTTAGATTGATCGAAATAACTTCCCATCACCGGAGTATAAGGTGTTCCTGTACCGTGTCTAAATTTTGCACCTAAAGCCCATACATCAGCAAATTTATAGTTCATAATCACGCTAATTAAATTAGTCCTATCAAAACTAAAGTACTGCAAACTTCGTATAATTCCTTCTTTTCTTTTTGCAATAGAATACGAGTATGAAACCCAGCCCGATAAATTTTCCAAAGGTTTGAATTGAACGTATAACTCTACTCCCCTTGAAAAACCATAGCCGCCATTTGAATTCGTCCAATTATCATCCGATGTTGTAATCAGATCGTAATATTTTTTATTATAAAATTCAAGATCCACTACCAGTTCTTCTGAAAGTTGGTGTTTTATCCCCACACCCATACTTTCTGCTTTTTTAAATTTCAGGTTTGGATTTGTTCCAATTTCATAAGCATATGGCGATTGATAGAACCAACCGTAGTCAAAAGAAAGACTCATATGTTCATTCCACGCATAAGCAATATTGAATCGAGGAGAAAGAACTCCCCTTTTTGTTTGATCAATGTAGTCGTATCTCAGTCCTGTATTCATTTTCAATTCAGGTGAAAATGAATATTTGTCCTCCGCATATAGAGAAATTAAATTATAGTAGTTCGATGAGTTTATTTTATAATCTTCAAGTGAATACATATTTATTGACGCTGGAATATCAACTGAGACTTTATCCTTTTTATTAGCCACCCAGCCCCCAAAATGGAAATCGTGTTTCCCTAATATCCACGAGAAATCATTTTTCACTGTAATTTCATTTAATTTATAATTTTCAACTGAGTTTTCGGGATATGACGCTTTCTTATCTGTTAAAGAATAGTATATATTTAATTCGTTCACTGTATTATCGGTTGGAATAATATTAAAAGTAACTCCAATTAAGCTGTTATTACCATTAGATTCCATTCTTCCATAGAAATGATCGTACCGATAATCTCCGATCAATTTTTCAATTGAAGATAAACCGAATAAGGTCATTTTAATATTTTTGTTCAGAACAAAATCAAGTTTTAGATTGCCGTCTATAAAGTAAGGTACCATCTCATTATCATTTTTCAAATCCGGTGACAATTTATAAGCGATATCAAAATAGCTTCTTCTCAAAGAAATATAACCAGAACCATCAAATGCCTTTAGAGGAAACTCCATAATACCATTGAAGTCGGAAAGACTCATGTTCAATTCACCGCTATAATTTTCCTTATCCGCTGTTTTATTATTAATGATTAGAACAGAAGCTAAGCGATCTCCATAACGAGCCGGGAAACCTCCAGCATAGAAATTAACATTTTCTACTAACCTTGAGTTAAAGACACTGAATAATCCCCCTCCCATAAATTCAAAGTGATAAGGATTTGCAATAGTGGCGCCGTCAAATAAAACGAGATTCTCAGAACTACTTCCTCCACGTACATAAAGTTTAGAATCGTCGCTCCCGCTCGATACTCCTGGGAGAGTTTGAAGTGTCCAGAATATATCTTGTGCAGAACCGGGCGATCTCTGAATCATCTTTCGATCGAGAACAGCAGTTAATCCTGAAGCGTCATACTTTTCGGGTTTAGGGCTTACTATAACTTGATCGAGATTATACGTTTCTACTTTCAGGGAAACGTTTAAAACTATTGCTGCATTTTTTTTAATAACAATATTTTTAACAATATCACTATAACCAATCATTGAAAATTTTATAGTGTAATTTCCTTCATGAGCAGATATTCGATAACTACCTTCTGAATCCGTGGCATCGCCAAAGTTAGTGTCTAAGAGGATGATATTAACTCCCTCTAGAGGTTGCTTTGAGTCTGCATCGGTAACAACTCCAACAATTGAGTATTTATTTATTAATTGTTGAGCATGAAGAATTTTTTGCTGGGTTTGCAAAGAAATTGCCAAAAATATTATCCGAACGCACAATGGTTGCAACCACTTGAAATTCACGATTTTCTGCCCGAATATTTTGCCTGTACCAAATCTATGATTTCGTTGACTGTATATTTGTTCTCACGTAACCGATCGTCAACGAAGCGCTTAACATCTATTGCGCCATTTGGATGTGCACAAGAACATTCTTTTAATTCATCCATTCCGCATTGGCTGCATGGGCATCGAAATTTCGAATATATATTTGTAACATCAGCAATTGTTGCAAGCCTTCTCAATTCATCAGGCATTGCAATGCTTTTAGAATTTGACGGGGATTGCAATGAATTAGCTGTCCATATTTTTGATTTATCGACATTATATGTATTTGCAAACTCCGATCTCAAATATCCATATCTATTTGCCAATGCTATTATGATGTCTTCAGTTTTCCAGTCGAGTTCAAGATATTCTCTAACGAAATTTCTTTCTTCAATGGCTCTACCGCATTTGCAAGTCTCCAACGCCTCTTCTCCGCATGTTCCGCATGAGCAAACAAATTTTGAAGCTATGTCGTAAACCTTTGCCTCGATAACTAAATTTTCACTTTTTAATTCTAAAGGAAGCGTTTCACTAGCACCTCCATCAAGTTGGGTTTTGTATATTGTAATAGCAAGAAATGAAAAAAAGATTATTGCGATAGTAATTAACACAGGTTTTAACCCTAGTGCTTTTCCCTGATTATTTTCATAGTTCTTCTTAATTTTATGTGGTCTATTTGTCTTTTGGTTGCTTGTTTTTTTTTGTTTTTGGTGTTGAAGTGCATGCGAATTTTCAACTTTTATATTTTTTTCAATTTCTAATCTGTCGCCGCAGTTCGTGCAATAATTATTTCCGGGTTTGGACTTAGAACCACAAGTTTCACAAATAATTTCTTGTATAATATTTTCTTTTGTTAACTCACTACCGCAGGATGTGCAAAATTTGTAGTTATTATAGTTATCCGCGCCGCATTTATAACATTTCATAATCAACCTCGCATAAAATCGAATGCTGCCAACACAAAATTGGCAGCATTCATCTATATAAAGTAGAGCAGACCATTTCTACTCTACGGGATTTTTAACCTTGAAATTATTTTTAATCAAATTTTCTTTTGCTTTTTCAAGTGTTACTTCTTTTAATTTCATTCCGCATACCGGGCATTCACCTGCTTCATCAGCAATTACATTCCAGTCCATTTGATCTTGGAACACTTTCCCATCAGTATTTTTATCGATAGATGTCAAATCGATCTCTCCTTCGCGAACTATATTGTCTTTCTTCATATCCATTTTATTATGATCCATATTCATCATATCATGGTTCATCATTTTAGAGTGATCCATTTTATGACCATCCATTTTGCTGTGGTCCATCATGTTGTTGCTTTTCTTTTCAAGAGATTTTTGTGCATCTTCGATTGATACTTCTTTCAAGTCCATCTCACAATGGGGACATTTGCCGGGTTCATCTGTTAGCTGCTGAGGACACATCTGGCATTGATAAACTTTTCCGTCTTTGTTTTTATCAATCGCTTTAACATCAACTGATTGCATATCCAGAGATTTAGATTTATCCACGCAAGAACTGCTGTCTTTATTTGCTGAAGAACAACAGCTCTTTTTAGTTGTATCTCCCATTTTTTTGTGGTCCATTTTTTCTTGTCCTGTGATTATGCCTACCGTTAAAAGCATAACTGCCAGGGTTGTTAATGTTGTTATTATTCGCTTATTCATTTTTCGTCCTATTATTTATTGATACAATTATTGATTAATGTAGTTTTGTCCATCACTGCTAAGATTCTTCATATACTTTTCAGGATCTTTTAAGAATACTTTATGATGGTCAGATCCGGCACAGCAAAAGCCAATTAGTTTTCCGTTGTATTCAAGAGTTTCCGCTCTCGCACTAATTTTCTTGCCGGTAACGGGGCAGTATTTGTTCCAAACTTCCTTTGTTACCATTGTATGCATTTTACTGTGATTATCACTTTCTTTTGTTCCCAGATTTTCAGAAACGTTTTTATTATTTCCAAATTCTATTACTTCAAACCCGTTCTTTAATAAATTATCCTTCGCTTTATTCAGTGTTACTTCTTTCAATTCCATTTCACATAACGGGCATTCGCCTTTTTCATCCGAAATTACGTTCCAATGCATTTGATCTTGGAAGACCTTTCCGTCTTTGTTTTCGTCAATAGAAGTTAAATTGATTGCACCCTCCCTTAAAAAATCATGTTTATTAATTCCGCCACTATCTGGTTTATTCTCTTCCAATTTCATTTTGGACAGGTCTTGAGTACTAAAAGAATCGTTCATCATTTCATGCATTTTGCTATGGTTATGCTTCATCATATTATGCCCAGCTTTTGAGGAGTCTATTTTGTCCTGGGCAATTATTGAAGCACTAAGTAGAAATATTGCTGTTAGCAAAAATTTTCCGGAATGTTTTATCGTTTTCATTTTATTTCCTTTTTTTGATTTGTAAATATTTTGAAAGGTATTGACATATTGTTATTTAAATTATTAAATGTCGCCGGTGTAATTCTGGCTTTTGTAGAACTACCGTTATTGTTTAGGTAAATACAGGTATATTCCAAAGTATTGGAACTAGAACTATATTTTTTATAAATACTAATCGGTTTATAAGTCATTTTACACCTGATTTATCTCTTTTGTCCTTATTTTAATTGATTTCTCCACTGGTGATATGAATATCATCCCATCTCCGGCACTTTCAAGTTTTTCAATTACAATATCCGCTTTGTTCCTTCGTATGTATGCTTTTATCTCTTTCATAATTATTCTCCTTTATAATTAATTTTCTAACAAACGTCCTTCAAGTTTTGCTTCTTTTTTCATTTCCCAAGAACGCCATAGGTAATAGATAACCGGGTAAATAGCAAGCTCCAGCAATACAGAAGTAACAACACCGCCAACCATAGGAGCTGCAATTCTTTTCATAACATCAGCGCCGGTGCCGTGGCTCCACATAATTGGGGCTAAACCCGCAAGGATTACTGCCGCTGTCATAATTTTGGGACGTACCCGTTTTACAGCGCCGTGATGGATAGCATCTTTCAATCCTTTCAATCCGGTTAACAGTCCTTTTTCTTTCCATTCTTTTAAGGCGACATCAAGGTAAAGTAACATAACTACGCCTGTTTCTGCATCTAACCCGGCAAGTGCAATTATTCCAACCCATACA
>Ga0180009_10005555_pt1 | contig 13490 bp, 9 predicted proteins | sample OS_PC_MetaG_FD_123537 | JGI IMG/M metagenome (GOLD analysis project Ga0180009, IMG submission 123537) | Groundwater microbial communities from the Aspo Hard Rock Laboratory (HRL) deep subsurface site, Sweden - OS_PC_MetaG | ecosystem: Environmental > Aquatic > Deep subsurface > Groundwater... | reverse complement strand
CGGTAATTCGGGAATTTTTCTTTTTGGAATGTTCATGTAGCAAACTGTGACAGAAAAACTCCCCTGTGTCTACAGTTTTTTTGAACCATTAACGAAATCGCCAGAGGTTATTGAGAAGTTACGCAATTCGCTGTTAAGTGACTCATTCAACTGACTCGTGGAGGTCACGACCGGTCTGTTGCTGAATGGGTTGGGAGAGGGTCCGCATCGCCAGGATCGCGATTCAGCAACCGCCCCTGGAAGACGGCCGTGGATGGATGTCGGGAATGGGTTCAATGACAGATTGATCCTGTCTGCTGGCTGAAACATGCTGTTACTGCTCAAAACGCGGCAGGCTCCCCTTGCTGGTGAAGTTGAAAAATGACAGAAGTCACGCGGGCAGCAGGCAGGAATTCGGTGGCAGATGGGTTTGTTGACTGAGAAGGGTTTTCAAAACCTGTCAGGAGAGAAAGAGGTCGTCTGACAGGAGATGGGTTCTGGATTTCCTGAGATCATTGAAACTGCCAGGATACGTGTGGTGAAGGGATCCTGGGGAGACTATCTCGGATCATCCGGATCCCTGTCCTTGTCCTCGAAAAGCGATTTGTTTTCGCTTTTTGACTTCTTGAACCAATCTGTATCACCGTAGAGGGTTTCGGCGCATTTAGGGCAGATTCCATGACTGAACAGCGCTTCAGAATGGGTCTCGATATAGGACTCAATTTGATTCCAATACCCTTTGTCATCCCGGATCTTTTTGCAGGAAGCGCAAATGGGCAGCAGGCCGCTGAGTGTTTTAATGGATTTCAATGCTTTTTCCAGCTCAAGGATGGTTTTTTCCCTTTCTTCTTCCCCGCGCTTGATATCGGATATATCGGTAAATGTGGCGACCGCTTTCCAGAATTTGCCTTCTTTGAGGATCAGGCTGCCTGAAAGAAGGTAATCGGCAATCGTCCCATCTTTTTTGACTATCTGAACCTCCTGAAAAAGCACGTTTCTGGTGGCGATATTTTCTGCAAATACCGCCATGAGTTTGGATTGTGATTCCGGGGTATAAAAATTTTCTATATTCAAATCTGGTAGATCCCGTTCATCGTACCCGGTAGATGCATACATCTTGGGATTTGCGAATATGGGTTTGAAGTCGGTGTCGGTGACAACCAGCCCTTCATTCATGGCATTGACGGTCGTTCTGAACAGCTCTTCTGAATCCCTGAGCGCTTGTTCAGCCTTTTTGCGTTTGGTAATATCAAGCAGGGAGCCCACTATTTTTGATTCCTCTTTGATATATTTGGCGGTGAGCAGTGCATGCAGGATAGCGCCGTCTTTGTCTCTGACGAGTATTTCTTCGTCAATCAGCTCCCCTTCCTGCAGCAGTTTGTTAATAAATCTGTCCCGCTGGACGGGATCCGCGTACAAACTCACGATTGGGCTGCCGATCAATTCTTTACGGGTATATTTCAGATACCTTTCCACCGATGGCGATATTTCCTGCAGGGTTCCCTCAAGCGATGTTTCATAATAGGGGGTTAGTGCGTTTTCAAAGATTTGCCGGAACTTCTTCTCACTGGCCTGGAGTTTTTTTTCTGTTTTTTTACGCTCTGTATTGTCAATGATAATACCTCTCAGACCGACAGGACGACCTTCCCGGACGATCCGAGTTGAGTGGATGATAACAGGGAAACGGGTGCCATCTTTTTTCTGCATGATATATTCTGTGCTGCCAGTCATCTTGCCGGCCATCACTTCTGAGATGTTGCGCACTGCTTTTTCGTGATCCTCGGGCACGATCATCTGAAGTGCATTGACCCCGCGTTCCAAATCTTTCTGAGTATACTGGAACAGGTCAAAAGCATACTGGTTTACAAAAGTCAGGTTCCCCATGGCATCTGTCTCATAAACCACCTGTGGCAGAAGATCCACCAGTTCCCTGTATTTTTCGCTGCTCAAACGCAGCGCTTCTTCCGCCTGCTTGCGTTCGGTAATGTCTCGAGAGGCCCCATAAAATCCAACAATCCCGCCATCCTTGTCCCGGATCGCTTTCAGAATGTTTTCCATCCAGAGGGTGTGACCCTCGGCATGATAGTATTCTGTTTCAATGGTTACGGATCTATCCCGATCAGCGTCCTGCTCTCCTTCGTACAGAATTTCCGTCTCAAACGTTTTCAGGGCCTTTTCAAGAGATTCCGGGGTGACCATTTCTGCCAGTGTCTGCCTTTTTCGCTCTTCCGGTGTAAATCCGAGAATTTTTTTAACAGAGGGGCTCACATAGGTGGTCTGGAAATTCAGATCCAGTGTCCAGATGATATCGGCCATATTTTCAGCCAGAAACCGGAATCTTTCCTCGCTTTCATGCAGCGCTTCTTCTCCCCGCTTGCGGTCCGTAATATCTCGTGAAATAGACAAGACACGCTCAACACCACCTGCCCGGCTTTTGACAGGTACCAGTTGTGTATTCAGCCAGATAGTCCGGTCCGAAAAACGGAATTTCCGCTCTTTGTGTATGATGATGCCTTCTTCAAAAACCTTTTTTAAATTTCGGGTCATGGGAATCGCTTCATGATCTGGAAACATTTCATGAACGGTTTTGCCGGTGATGGATTCACTATCCGTATTTAAGAGTTGAACCGCTTTCCTGTTAGCAAATACATATCTCATCTCAGGATCTACCACGCTGATCGGGTCTTCGATCAGGTTGAGCAGCACATAGCCCAATTCTGTATCCAGATAGCCATTTCCAATTTTCCGGATTTGTTTTTTCAGGTCTTCTATTTCAGCAATAAGTTGTTCCTGGCTCTTTTCCTGTTTGCTCATTGGCATTCCTGCTGGCAAATAATTAAAAAAACGTCCTGTTTTCTCTGATAACCGGTTGTTTCTGCTCCGTGCAGTTTTCGTGAACAATTATCTGTCGGTAAGAAATACAAACTATTTCCTTCTCAGTCAAACAGGACCTGCAGTCGGGTGCACCAAAATCATGTGGGCAATTTCGAATTTCGTTTCAACAAAAAAGAGCTGTATCTCTCCCGCCATGCCCGCGGAGGTGGGCACCCAGGTGTAATTCACCGTTTACACATCTGGACACCAGCCTGCGCGGGTGTGACGAACTACCCACATGATTTTGGTGCACCCCTGCAGTCAGGTCTGATTCTGTGGGACAGTCTGTGACCATCACGGAAAACCCATGCTGCTTTGCCGGGTTCAGAAACATGTGGATGGATAAACCGGAATCGTCATATGGAAAAGCCATCATGAAGTATAATTAGACAGGTTGCGAGGAAGATATTAAACTATTCAGGACGATGACCCGACATCCAGCCAGGGTCTGATCCATTTTCAGACAATTCTGATTCGGAGCGATCAATTGCAGAAATTATCCGACTGGTCCATTTTAATCTTTGGTTTATCTCCGGCAGCCCAGAGCAAAATCATCTATACTTTTTTTGCCATTCTTTTTCTCTGGGTGGTACGAAAAATCACCCTGAAAATCGTTTTTGATCGAACCATCACCATTGATACAAAATATCAATGGCGGCGCGGCGCCAACTACCTGGTATCGATTCTCGGGATGTTGCTGGTCGGACGGATCTGGTTTGAAGCCTTTCAATCCCTGTCCATGTTCCTGGGTCTGGCCACGGCAGGACTGGCTGTGGCTTTGAAAGAACCGGTTGCGAACCTGGCCGCCTGGCTGTTTATCTTTTTCAGGAAGCCATTTGACATTGGTGATCGCATTCAGATCGGTGAAAAATCAGGGGATGTGGTGGATATGCGAATTTTCCAGTTCAGTATCCTTGAGGTGGGTAACTGGGTCGATGCCGATCAAAGCACGGGCCGGATCATTCATGTGCCGAATGGTCTGGTCTTCAGCCAGATGGTTGCCAATTACAGCAAGGGTCTGAAATTTTTATGGAATGAAATACCGGTGCTCATTACTTTCGAGAGCGATTGGAAAAAAGCCAAGGGGCTGCTGCTCGACATTGCAAACAAATCAGTGGGCCATATTAAAAAAGCGGTCGAGAAAAAACTGAAGAGAGAACCGCCAAAGTATCTCATTCGATACTCTATCCTGGACCCAGCCGTCTATACAACCGTCAGGGACTCCGGTGTCCTTTTGACCATCCGCTATCTTTGCGAACCCCATCAACGGCGGAACACCGAGCAAGCCCTGTGGGAGGCGATTTTAACCGAATTTGGGAATAACAGTGACATCGAGTTCGCCTATCCGACACGGCGCCTGTTTTACCAGGAACATGAAAAGGAGATTGACCAGGATCCTGGAGAAAAACCGCTGGATTGAACCCTGCCTTCTCAGCAATCTCTGCGCATCACGGAGCCGACGATTTCCCTCTCCTCAGGCGAAAAAAGGAGCTAACTCGGCATATTTTGGCGGCCCCTTCTCTTGTGGCACAGATGGCAGCAGCCTGGCATCCCTCTTCCAATGCCGTTTTGAGGGGTCTGTCGTTCATCACTGCCCCAAGAAAAAAACCAATGAAGGTATCCCCGGTGCCCGTTGTATCGATGGCATTGACCGATTCAGCCGCAACGGGAAATGTCTGTTGACTGTCACCATAGAGAAGCCCCTTGCTGCCAAGGGTCAGAACCGTCTTTGCCTTTGGATAGCGTTTCAGCATGGCTTTCAGAATACCTTCGGGGTCGGCTTGGCGCGTCATGTCTGAACCCTCGACCTGGTTAAGTATAAACCAGTCGACACGATCCAGAGGATAAGAAGAGACCGTGGCTGTCATGGGAGCGGGATTGAAAACGACGTTGATGGGCCGATCGGCACAGGCCCTGATCATATCACCGACACCATTGACTTCATTTTGAAGGAGCAGAAAGTCACCGGGGGACAGGGCAGCCAGGGTCCTTTGAATCAGCCCTTCATCAAGATCCCGGTTGGCTCCCCCATCGATAACGATGGCATTTTCCCCGGAGGGAATCACCTGGATCACCGCATGGCCGGTTGGTCTGGCACTTTCGCTGAGCAGGGAAGTATCGATGCCACGGTCCTGCAACAGACGAATCAGCCATTCCGCCCCCGGTCCGACCTTTCCGGCATGTAGAACCGTAACACCGGCACCGGCCAGAGCCAGTGACTGGTTCAACCCCTTGCCGCCCGGAAATACTTTATAGGAATCGGCCTGGAGCGTTTCTCCCGGCTGTGCAAAATGATCGACCTGGTAGACATGATCAATATTGATAGATCCCAGATTGATGATTTTCATTGGATGGATATGGATTCAGGTCATACAGCAGAAACAGGGTGGAAAAAGATCCGGTGTTTCCAAGGGGTTGGAACCCGGGCGGTTTCATATCCGGCCTGATGCCGCCATGGCAAAAGCATCGGTTGTTCAAGATAATTTCCTGGAGATGCGATCATAGGAAATCCTCTTGACCGTGTCAAGGGACGGGGTGTTGCGGGTGCACCAAAAACATGTGGGGTTGTGATCATAACCGCTTCAAGAGGTTATTTATTCAGAAAAACGCATGAATCCATCCTTGGCGCTCCTGGAACCCATCCCTGGCTTCCAAGGTTTTCTGAACAGACAACCTCTTTCCGCTTACAGGTACCCACCCATATTTGGTGCACCCGGTGTCGCAAACCCTCGTCGGACAGTACCCGATTTGGAATTACCAGCCCCTTCCTGGGGTTTCGTCTGCCCGCACATACCCTCCCGAAGGGGAACACAGGGTTTTTCAGGTGATGCAACCGTTTGGCTTTTGGTCTTCCCCCGGAAACTCCCTGTTTACATTTTGCCGCTCTTATAGAACACTGTTATGAGGCAGGCAGAATATTGAAATAATCAGCAAACAGCATCGTTTTGAGGTGACCATGGGAATCGCAGGGGATATCATTATTATCGTTATCGCTGGTTTACTGGGGGCTTTGATTGCGGAGAAACTGAAGCAGCCACTGATCCTGGGTTATATTCTGGCGGGAGTCCTGTTAAGCTCCCTGAGTGGCGGCATCAGTGTATCCCGGTTGCATGAAATCGAGATGCTGGCTGAAATCGGGGTTGCTTTGCTGCTGTTTGCCCTGGGGCTTGAATTCTCCTTCAAGGAGTTGAAACCGGTCTGGAAAGTCTCCCTGATCGGCACCCCGATCCAGATTGTGCTGACCATGGTGTTTGGATTTGGTGTGGGTCAATGGCTGGGGTGGAACCTGATTCAGTCGCTCTGGTTTGGGGCGCTGATTTCCTTTTCCAGCACGATGGTGGTTTTGAAGACCCTGATGGCTCAGGGATGGATGGGGACACTGTCCAGCCGGGTGATGATCGGTATGTTGATCGTACAGGATCTGGTGATTGTGCCATTTCTCATCATCATGCCCCAACTCAGCAATCCCAAAGCGGGTTTGCCGATCCTGGGGGTGGCGGTTTTGAAATCGGTTGTTTTTCTGACAGCCATGATCGTGCTGGGCACCAAACTCCTGCCCAGATTGCTCTCCTATATTGCCCAGAGAGAATCACAGGAGCTCTTTCTGCTGACCATCACGGCTATCGGGCTGGGTGTTGGCTATGTCACCTACCTGGTTGGCCTGTCCTTCGCGTTTGGCGCTTTTATTGCGGGGATGGTGATCAGTGAATCGGATTACAGTCATAAAGCGCTCAGCGACATCATCTCCCTCAGGGATATTTTTGGTCTGCTGTTCTTTACCTCCGTCGGTATGCTGCTGAAGCCCTCCTTTGTCATCGCCAATGGCGGCACCATTCTCATCATCGTTCTGCTGGTGGGAATCGCGAAAATGGCTATTTTCGGGGGTCTGGTCCGTCTGTTCGGGTACCGGAACATTATTCCGCTGGCGGCGGGGCTGGGTCTTTTTCAAATCGGCGAATTTTCATTTGTGATGGCCAGGGTCGGAATCGAGACGGGATCCATCGGGGAGGTGATTTACTCCTATGTTTTGTCTACAGCCATTATCAGCATGGTGCTGACACCCCTGGTGTCCAATCTGGCAGCGCCTATCTATGCACTCAAAAAACAGCTTTTCAAACATGAATTCGTGGAAACCGTCAATCTGGCGGAAACCGAATTGAAAGGCCATGTGGTGATCGCCGGCGGCGGCAGAATCGGTCAACATGTTGCCCGTATCCTTCGTTTAAGCCAGGTGAAATTTGTGATCGTCGAACTGAACTTCAGTCGTTTTGAACAGTGCAAGCAGGCAGGATTTCCCGTCATCTTCGGGGATATCTGCCAGGATACCGTGCTGGAGGAAACCCGGATCCATCAGGCCGATCTCATGTTGCTGTCCATTCCCAACTCGTCCATATCACGGTCTGCCATCAGCAGGATCAAAAAAATCAGGTCCGATCTGAACATCATCACAATTGCCGACGGTGTGGAACAGATGGCCCATCTCTATGAACTGGGCGCATACGTGGTGGTCCTGCCCGAAGTGGAAGCCGGCCTGGAGGTGGCCCGCCAGACGCTGTTGCATCTGCATATTCCGGCGACCATTATCCAGAACTACGTGGATCATGAACGGCATCAATATTATAAACCGTCACTGGAACATCAAGGGGGCGATTTTCCCGTCGACCAGCTGAGAATTGCGAAAAACCTGATCGAAATAACCTGGGTTGACATGAGACACTGCAGCGGGTTGGTCGGGAAAACCCTGCAGGAGCTTGTCATCCGCCAGCAGGTGGGGGCAACGGTGGTGGGGGTGGTCCGCAACAATATGTTCTTTGCCAACCCCGAAGCCAGCTATCGTTTCAGGAAAGGCGACCTTGTTGCCGTCATGGGAACCTCCACTCAGAGACAGGCGTTCCAGGAATTGGCTGAATTCTGCTCCCAGAGACCAACCCAAGTTGTTGATCCCCCATAGCCGTTCTGTTCCCAATAACATCTGCTGAATTCGCCTGGCATCACCATGGCAACCCGCATCGCTGCCGGATGGCTGGAAAATCAGGGTTTGATCAGGGCTGGAAACGATCGTTGAAATAGACACCAGGAATCGACGGGAAAGAGCTTTTCATTTGGAATTTAGTATGTTAGGCTTCATCCGGGTCGATTTCAAAATGAATTCAAGGGACATCCGCTGCGTCAATGGCGATGCAACATCGAGTGTTAAACCATCCAGCCTGAACCTGATATGAGTGAAGACCGAATCTATCAAGATGACAGGATAAATAAGATCAGAGAGTATAATACCTGTTTGCGGAAATCCCTTGCCTGCATCAGCCATCAAAAATACGAGGATGCAAGGGATTGTTTTGAAGAAGCAATCAGATGTGAAATGGAGGCGGTAAAAGATAACAATCAGTTTTACATGAAAGAGATGTTTAACACCTATCATAAATACTACGCGGCCTTTAAGAAAATAAAGTTTAATGACGGGGCACAATGGTGTCTGCTGCAGGTTGTCTCCTGTCTGAGAAGGATGCAGATGCCCAAGGACCAGAAGACACGGTTACTGGCAGAAATCATAAAGAAATTTGAAGCATCCGGTGGAAGCCGGGAGGATGTAAAAGCGAAGTGGCAGAATCCGATGGGTTGAACGGCCGTCGCATTTCAGGGGCGCCACCGGGTGTTTTTTTTATGTGTGTTCAATGTCGTGATTCCCGGTTGCAATTCCCCTATCGGCGATATTCCACCCCGGGAAGCATAGCCATCAACTCCCAGATAATCCTGCCGTTTATGACCCAAAAACAGGCCTGCGTCCGCTTCTATGAGGAACTGAACGATTTTCTGCCCGCTTCCCGGCGGAAGAAACAGTTTTGCCACTCCTTTGACGGTAGTCCGGCAATCAAAGACGTGATCGAAGCACTCGGTGTGCCGCACACCGAAGTCGATCTCATCCTCGCCAACGGTGTCTCCGTCGACTTCAGTTACCAGTTACAGGCGGACGACCGGATTGCGGTTTACCCGGTGTTTGAGGCCCTCGATATTTCCTCCCTGGTACACCTGAGGGAAAAGCCGTTGCGGCGTACCCGTTTCATTCTGGATGTTCATCTCGGCAAGACAGCCAGAATCCTGCGTATGCTGGGATTTGATTCTCTGTACCGCAATGATTACGATGACCATGAAATCGCCGATCTTGCCGAAACCGAGCAGCGGATCGTTCTGACGCGGGACAGGGGATTGCTGAAGTTTAAGCGGATTACCCGCGGGTACTGGCTGCGTGCCACAAAACCCCGGCAACAGGTTGCTGAAGTCCTGAGCCGGTTTGATCTCTATTCACAGATTGCCCCCTTTCACCGCTGTCTGAACTGCAACGGCCTGATACAGCCGGTGACGGTGGATCGTGTCGCAGAACGGCTCCTGCCGCGCACAAAGCGTTATTACCAGGAATTTTTTCAATGCTCTTCCTGCGACCGGGTTTACTGGAAGGGGTCCCATTTTACGACCATGCAGCAGACCATTCTCGATCTTGTCAATCATAATAAAGGGCCCCTTGATTAATTAAAATGATCGAGTATACCGCACAAAGGGTTGATCTTTCAAGAAACGCACGAGCCCAGCCATGGAGCTCCTGGAAACCATCCATGACTTACAGGGTTCTTGAAACATCAACCCTTGGATGCCTGCTGAGTTCCAGTTAATCAAGGTGCCCTAAAGAATCCGGGCCCAAAGGACCCGGTTTTCTGTGTTAAATAAAAGACAACCGTGGTGCAGTCACTGTTTCTGAAGGAAGGCATGAGTATGCCTGGCAGGTTTTTAGCCCGGCCATTTTCAGCGGCCACCAGGGGGCCCGAATGAGCGTCCATGCTTTGATCCGGATTGACTTCCTCAATTTTAGTGATATATAGGGATTGAACCTGAGCCGTCGCAAATGGAAGGAACGCAGGGGAGGCTTGTCGGCGGGTCCAAAGGCTGTAGAAAGGGATTGACAAGCAGACGGCAGGGCGTGTAGATATCGCTTACCGGCCTTCATTAACACTTATGGGCACCTTGATGAATTAAAATGATCGAACTTACCGCACCAAAGGGTTGATCTTTCAAGAAACGCACGAGTCCATTCAGGAACCCTTTGATGTTGACTGAGTTCCATTGAATCAAGGTGCCCTGATGACCCACAGACGAGGATGATTATGGAAGCGATTAAGGTAACCTGCCTGGCAGACATCGAGAAAATAGAAGAGATCCCGCTGGAAGAGAGGCTGACAGCAAAGAATACCTATGAATTGATCAAACAGGGCGCAGCAATCAACCCGGATGCCATTGCCATGAGTTTTATGTTGACAGGGGACCAGTATGCGGCGCCCATGCAGGTCACCTATGGCGAGTTTATCTCCCAGGTGACCCGCACAGCCAACCTCTTTCACGATCTGGGTGTCGGTCCCACGGATGTGGTCTCCTACCTGCTGCCGAACGCTCCCCATACGCATTATGTACTGTGGGGCGGTGAAGCAGCGGGAATCATCAATCCCATTAACCCCATGCTGGAAGCGTCCACCATCCGCGATATCTGCCAGGCGGCGGGTACAAAGGTGCTCGTGGCACTGGGGGAGTTTCCGGGTTCGGACATCTGGCAGAAGGTTATGGAGATCCGGAATGATTTGCCGAACCTGAAGGCGATTGTGCGGGTGTTCGGTCCTTCGGATGAAAAAGAGGGCATTCTCGGATTCGACGAGACGATTGCAAAGTACAACGGTGACTCCCTTGATTCCGGGCGGGTCATTGCGTCGACGGATATTGCCTCCATGTACCATACCGGTGGAACAACCGGTACCCCGAAACTGGCACCCCATACCCACTTCAACGAAGTGGCCATGGCCGGCATCATGAAAACCGCCGGTCTTCTCGATACCGGCGAATGTATTCTCTGCGGGCTGCCGCTGTTTCATGTCAACGGAACCATGGTTACCGGGGGGTTTCCCTTCTCCATCGGCGCCCAGGTCGTGCTGCTCTCCCCCATGGGGTACCGGGACCCGACCGTGATGGGGAATTTCTACAAAATTGTTGAACATTACCGGGCGGCCTTCTTTTCCTGCGTCCCGACTGTCCTGTCGGTGCTGCTGGACATTCCCAAGGGGGATGCGGATATCTCTTCCCTTAAATTTGCCCTTTGCGGGGCCGCTCCGCTGTCCGTAGAACTGATGCAGCGTTTTGAGGCCCATACGGACATGAAGGTTCTCGAGGGCTATGGACTGACCGAGGGCACGACGGCCTCCTCAATCAATCCGCCGCACGGAGAGCAGCGGGTGGGCTCCATAGGCCTGCGGTTGCCCTATTCAAACATGAAGGTCATGGTCAAAGACCTCAAGGGCGTCCGGGATGCCGCGTTGAACGAAATCGGGGCGATCTGTATTCAGGGGCCGACGGTTTTCAAGGGTTATCTCGAAGAGAGCAAGAACAGGGATATCTGGATGCAGGAGGGGTGGTTCAATACGGGGGACCTGGGACGCCAGGATGCTGAGGGGTACTTCTGGCTGACCGGTCGTGAAAAGGACCTTATCATCCGGGGCGGGCACAATATTGATCCGGCCATGATCGAGGAACCGCTCTATCGCCTGGCGGGCGTTCAGGTGGCCGCTGCCGTCGGCAGACCGGATCCCCATGCTGGCGAGGTACCGGTCGCATTTGTGCAGTTGCAGCAGGGCTCGACACTGACAGCCCAGGATATTCTCGACTATCTGCAGAAAGAGATCGGTGAGCGCGCCGCCGTGCCCAAGGAGGTGTTTATCATGGACCAAATCCCCCTGACCCCGGTGGGTAAGATCTTCAAACCCTCATTGCGATGGGATGCGGTAAAGCGGGTTTACCAGAAAAGCATTGAAGACCTGGGGGACGTCATCGCAAAGGTCGACGTGACGGTTGTTGAGGACAAGATTCATGGCTCCCTGGCCAGGATAACTGTTCAACTGGCGGCGGATGCATCTGCAACAGAGGTTGAAGAAAAAATCAGGGCGGCATTGGCACGCTATACCATTAAAAGCGAACTTACCATTGTGAAATAGCCTGACATCAGGGCGGTTAGAGCAGGGGGGAAGCCTTCTGAACGGCCGGAACGGCGATGTCACGGGGGTGCTGGGATTTTTCAAGTGGAGAAGATCCATGGATCGGGATATTGTGATTGAAAGCTGGTGTGACCTGCAGGAAAAGCTGTTCCAGGGTTCCTGGAATGACAAGATCCAGCGCTTTCGGTCTCCTTTTGTTTACCGGGGGTTGTCGGACCAGTCCTATCGCCTTGTTTCGTCCCTGATCCGGCTCAATGGCGATTTCGCGCTGCTGGAGAGGCATCTACTCAGAAGCTTTCGCAAATACGGTCATGAAATCTCCCAGAAATGGCCCTCCATCTGGCACCTGTTGACAATCGCCCAGCATTATGGTCTGCCCACTCGCCTGCTGGACTGGACCTATTCCCCCTTTGTCGCCCTTCATTTTGCTACGGCCAATCACGAAAAGTATCACCTGGATGGTGCCATCTGGGTGGTCAATTTTCAAAAAGCCCATAACCTGCTGCCGGACCATCTTCGTTACCGGCTTCAGGCGGAGGGTGCACAGACCTTCACGGTGGAGCTGCTTTCCGGTCTTTTTCGGGAAGAGGGTGAGAGCGGTGCCAGCGACGAGTCCTCTTTTCATGATGTGATCCGCTCCCTGGAAGAGTTTGATCAAACCAGCAAATATGGTGAGTTCCTCATGTTTTTTGAACCACCGTCGCTGGACGATCGCATCATCAACCAGTTTGCCCTTTTCTCGGCCATGCCCAATGCCAAACGGGCGGTGGATGACTGGTTGATGAGTCATCCCGAACTGTTTTACCGTATCGTGATTCCAGCTGCGATCAAATGGGAGATTCGGGACAAACTGGACCAGTGCAATATTACGGAACGGGTCCTTTTCCCGGGGTTGGACGGTCTCAGTTCCTGGCTGCGCAGATATTACAGTCCGCGAAACTGAGCCGGGAGCCTGTCGACAGCGTCTCTGGCACTATTTCTGGGTGGTTTTTTTAGGTGTTGCCTTCTTGGTTGTCGCTTTCTTGACGGCTTTTTTGGGTGCTTCCTTCTTGACGGTTTTCTTGGCTGTTACTTTCTTGTCGGCTTTTTTGGGTGCCTCTTTCTTGACGGTTTTTTTGGGTGTTTCTTTCTTATCGGTTTTTTTGGGAGTTACTTTCTTATCGGTTTTTTTGGGTGCCTCTTTCTTAACCGCTTTTTTGGGCGCTTCCTTCACAACGGCTTTTTCAGGTGCTGTCTTTTTGCCAACCTGTTTTTTTTGTCTACCAAAAACCTTTTTGAATGTCCCGGCGATGTTATCCGACAGGGTATCAAACCGACCCTTGACGTTTTCCCATGCACCCTCGGCAGCATCAGCAGCAACATCGGAAAGTTCTCCCAGATGGGCTTTGGCGGATGCAATCTTCTCTTCAAGATCATCAATTAATTCAGCTGTTTTTACCTTCTGCTCTGCGATTTCGGTTTTTGCCTTCGCTTTGAGTTCGTCGAGTCTTACCATCTGTTCATCAAGGTTTGCTTTTGCTTTTGACAGGTAGTCTTCCTTTTTTTTCATTGTTTTGCTCCATTAAACCATTCGTTGTGAGAAGGACAGCGGGTGAAAAACCTGACCTGGGG
>Ga0180009_10005554_pt1 | contig 13494 bp, 12 predicted proteins | sample OS_PC_MetaG_FD_123537 | JGI IMG/M metagenome (GOLD analysis project Ga0180009, IMG submission 123537) | Groundwater microbial communities from the Aspo Hard Rock Laboratory (HRL) deep subsurface site, Sweden - OS_PC_MetaG | ecosystem: Environmental > Aquatic > Deep subsurface > Groundwater... | reverse complement strand
GGTAAATAATTCTTTGGCTGATAAAACAGAAATTACCATGGAGATGGTGAGTAAGGTAATTGGAGTAACTAGGCAGATTGAAAAGCGAAAACCGCCCAGGTCTATTAAAGTTATTAGCATGGTAGCCAAGAATTTTGAGTTCAGAAACAAAGACCTTACGGGTAAATCTAGAAAGGCGGACTTGGTTAGAGCACGTCATATTGCCATGTATTTATTAAGAGAAGAGTTAGGAACTCAACTGGCCAAGGTAGGAGATTTGTTTGGGGGTAGAGATCACACCACGGTGATGCACGCGGTAGAGAAGATAAAACAGGCAGTGGACATTAATCAAGAGGTGAGAAATAAGGTAATGAACCTAAAACACATGATGTATTCACAATAGGTGTAAAACATATTTAAATTAATGTGTAAATGTATATAAATATAAAAGATATAAACAAAATGAAAATGTTATTAAGAAAAATATTCACAAAATGAGAAATGTTTACACAATGATTTACAAGAATTAAGAATTAAGAATTAAGAATTAAGAGCGATATGAGGGTTAATAATTTGTTTACCACAAAATGATTACGCTTAAGTTGGGTTTAGTGTTAACATATCTACATAACCTACAACTACTACAACAAGAAATATTAATAATAAGTAATAGTAAATGAAAGCCACCGTTTTAGCAGAAAATTTAAAAAAAGGATTAGGAATTGTTTTAAGGGGAGTGACTAATAAAAGTACCTTGCCGATTTTGTCTGGTGTATTGATGAGGGTTAACAGTGAAGGATTGGAATTATTGAGTACGGATTTGGAAATTAGTTTTAGGGTTAAGATTGGAGTTAAGGTAAAAGAGGAGGGAGAGTTGGTGGTGCCAGCAAAGTTGTTATTTGATCTGGTGTCTGGTTTACCGGTTGGTCCGGTTGATTTGATGGTAGAGAAACAAATTTTGAAGATTAGTGGAGGAGGAGTAAAAACAGAAATAGTGGGTCAGGCGGCGGAGGAGTTTCCTAGTTTGCCTAAATCTAAGGGAAAAACATTGAAGATTAGTGTGGATGATTTTAGGAAGAAAATTGACAGGGTGGCGGTTTCTGCGGCCAGAGATGATACTCAACCGGTATTGTCTGGAATTTTATGGGAGTTCACTAAGGATCGTGTACAGTTGGTGGCAACGGATAGGTATAGGTTGGGGGTTGATGTAATGAGCGGATTGAAGTTGGATGAAAAAATGGATGGTAAAAAATTGATTTTGCCGGCCAGGGCGTTGCAGGAACTATCTAGAGTTTTGTCTGATGGGCAGATAAGAGAATTGGGGGTGGAGTTTGATGAGGAGAACCAACAGGTGGTGTTTGTGGCAGAGTCGGTGGAGATGGTAAGTAGGTTGATTGCTGGTGAGTTTCCTCCCTTTGAACAAATATTACCTGTTAACCATCAAGTACGGGTAGAGGTAGGGCGAGAAGATTTATTAGAAGCAGTTAAAAGGGCTAGTTTGTTTGCAGGAGACGGAGCAAATATTATTAAGGTAAAACTGGCTGATAATGTTCTTAGGGTTGGGGCGGAAAATAGTCAAAGGGGTTTGAGTGAAACTAGTCTTGATGTGAAGATGGAGGGAGAGGGTTTGGAGATGGCTTTTAATTCTAGATACTTGCTTGATTACTTAGGGGCTGTAGATGAGGAGAAGGTGTTTTTGGAGTCGGAGGGAGAGTTGAAGCCTGGGGTGTTTAAGATAAAGGACAAAGGTTTTGTGCAGGTAGTGATGCCTATAAGACTACAAGAGTAACCCGCCTTTGTTGAAACTACGGCGAGGCAAAGCAGGAGTAGGACAGAGAAGAAATGTTAGGGAGAGTCGTATTTTGGAGGAGAAGTAAGGAGATCGTATGGAGAGATTAGTTCAAGGTTTGTAAGTGATCCTGGTTGGAAATACCAAATTTCAACGATGTCTCCGGTATTGGTGTGGACGCCAAAACCTAAGCCCTGGTCGAGATAAAGGCTAAGATTGTAACTTGGCCCCAGATGATCAAGGAATCTGGTAGTGGTGACGGGGCCAAACTGGTTGATTATTTTAGAAATATTTTGAGGTGGTTTTAAAGGAGGGTTTTCGATAAATAAAACAGTAGTATTGTTTTTATTGACGGCGATGTGTGGATCAGTAGGGTAGTCTGAGGTAAATTCAGATATAGAAGTGGTGTTTTTCTTAGTAGTATTTATTGGAGTCCCTAGGTTTTGATTAAGTTGGGATTCAAGAGTAATACCTGGTTGAATATTTTTGTAGGTAAGAGATGAGGTGATGGGAGTGGGAAGAGGAGTGGATGTTTCTTGAGGTTGTTTTGCTGATGATTGAAAAAGAATAAAGATAATTGCAAAAATACCAAGGATGAAGAAAATCCAGTATTTCTTAATTAGGATGATTATTTTTTGCATGTTAAGTTTATTATATAGAGCCAATCTCTTGTGTAACAAATAAACGGTGGTTTGGGCCTAAAGAATGACAGCCTAGGTTGTAAATTTGGCAGTAGACGTAATAGCCTACACTTTCGGCCATGTCTTCGTACCAAGGGGGCGGTTGAACAGGATAAGTGTCCATGGGTGGTTCTGCACCGATGATGGATTTAAATATACTTTCATAACTTTTTGAGTCTTGAATAATATGGGTGAGTTCATGAGCAAAATTGTTGGTGGCAAACTGTTGCTTGGCTGGTCCCATAACACAATCGTCATAGCTTCTAAAATAAATGGTGTCGCCATTTCGAAGACCGCAATAATCTACTGTTGCAGGGGAATATATTAAGGTTATTGTGCCGGAACTGCTGGAACCACAAGCTAGGTTAATAAGGGCAGGATATTGTGATATTAAGGTTTCGATGGCAATATAAAGATAGTTTTGAGTGTTTATTCCTTTAGGTTCAGAAGAAAAAGATGAGTCATCAAATACAAAACAAGAAGTAGCTGAGCCGGAAAAAGGAATAGTTGATTCAGCGGATTCTAGTTGGGCGATGGTGGAGATTAGGGGGGCGACGGTGAAGGCGACGATGTAGATAAAAATACCGGCGACGGCAGAAGCGACGATTACGCCAGCGGCGGAGCTGGCGGCGGCTACGGTGGCTGTACCAATGGTAGAGAAAAAACCAGCAATACCAGTGGCGGCTATGACGGGAAGAGCGGCAAGAGAGCCAAGGGCTATTTTGGGGTCAAAATCATCACCAGTGATTGAACGCCAGGCATTTTTAAAAGCCTTTATGGCAAATCCAATAGTTTTTTCGATTATAAACGAACCTACTTCAATGGCTACAGCTAAAACCAAACCAAGTCCTGGAATAACATTGGCGGCTTGGATGGCAAGTTGAAGACCTCTTTTAAGGCCTTGTTTGGCGAGAAATTTAACTCCTTTTTTTAAACCTTGTCTTAGTAGGGTTTTGGCTACCAATCGAGCGGTTTTGTTGGTGACTTTTTTGGCAAAAGCTTTGTAGAGTTTTTTGCCAATATATTGGCCGGTTTTTTTGCCAAGCCAACCTTTGATTGACTGGATCGGATGGAAGATGTAGTTTAATGGTCTGGTGAAATTTTGTGGAAGTTTGCCAGAGATTTTGTTAGTAAAGGTTTGAAAAAAGCGACCGACCTTGCCTAGTGGTTGGGCAATTTCTTTGCCAAGTTGAGAATTATCTAGAGATTTAAATTGTTGATTTATAGCATAGGCTTGTTTGGGAGGGATGAGTTTTTGAATAGAAGTGTTTTGATAGAGTTTGACCCACTGAACACTATCTAATCCCATGGCTTTTAATTTGATGGCTTGGGGTGAGAGGTTGGAGTTGGGGAATTGTTTAATGATGGCGGCTGCTTGTTGCCCAGATTGAGTGGGTTGTTGGAGAATTTTAGGGTCGATTTGGTTGATGGTGTGGATGAGTTTTTTTATTTGTTTGTCTGAGATTTGGGTTATAAGGGTACGTGAGATTATTATTGCTTCAGGATTATCTTCAATTTTTCTTAGTTTATTAATTTCGGTGCTTAAGGTGTCGCAGATATCGCTGTTGGCGGGGGTTATTTTTATTGTTGGTACTGGTTTAACTTGGTTTGGTGAAGGAATTTTAGATGTGTCTATGGTGAAACCGTCTGGGGTTATGATTCTGGACAAGCCAGAATGACTGCTGGAATCGGAGATTGCTTGGTGGTATTCTGCGTCTGTAGTTGGGGTGATGGCTTTACTAATTTTTTCGTAGAGTTTGTTTTTACCAAGAGCGATACTAACTGCAAGGTCTAGGTCTTTAGGATCTGATAAATCTAGGTTTGAGGTAAGGCAGATGTTGATAAAAGTATTTATAGACTGGATTCCCGCCTGCGCGGGAATGACGGAGGAAGCGGGAATGACTTGATGAGCGATCTTGATTATTTCTTGGCGGGGGTCTTGTTTGGTGTCTAGTTTGTTTATTTCTGGTTTGATTTTATTTAGAGCTTCTTGATTTTTAAGTATTTTTTCTAGGCGGATTTCTTCTCGTCTAATGTTGACGAGTTTTATTATTAGTTTTTGTTGATCGAGAGTGTGGTTTGGCAGGCTGGCCTTGAGGTCAAGGTCGTCGTTCATTTGTTTTCTTAGATATTCAAGTAAAGCTCCGTCGACGGTGGCGCCGGTTTTGAATTCTGAGGTTTGGGAGTTGAAGATTTCTTCGGAGTCGTTGAATAAGGTTTTTTGTTCTGGGGTTAGTTGTTCCCAGGTAAGACCAGACGAGATTATTTTTTGGATTTGTGGGGACATGTGGTTATTTTATATTAAATTGTCATTCTGGGGATGAATTCTGATGAAGACTCCAGAATCGATTCTGGATGCGTTCGACGACTCACTTACCAGAATGACAAAAGAGAATTAGCCTTTTCTTTCGAGGATTTCGGAGGGTTTGGTGGTGGCTAGGGCGTGTTCGTCTTGGCTGGCAAGGACTTTTACGGCTACGTGATTTTGACCGGCAAAGAAGATACCCTCACCTATATTGGCTGATAAAAGTAACATTTTTTCACCTTGAGATAGATAGAAGGTGTCGACAATATCCTTGATGGCGGCAGAAGACTGTTTAAAAAGCATTTTAAGAGCAGAGTTGGTGAGTATGGCTTTGCCGTAGGGTGAACCTAGGAAATCATCGACGTTTTGACTGATAATAGTAACACCCAGATAATATTTTCTGGCTCTTTTTACAAAACTTTGTAGAATTTTGGCGGAGTCTTCGTGGCGCATTAGGTACCAAGCTTCGTCTACAATTAACAAGCGTTTTCTCATATCTTTTCTTATTTGAGTCCAAATGAAGTCTAAAATGACAAACATGACAATGGGGCGAATTTCGTCTGCCAACTCTTGTAGAGTAAAAACGGTAATAGGGGCGTTTATGTCTATATTTGATTGTTGGTCAAAGATGCCTTTAATGGAACCCATGACGTATTTTTCTAATCTAGCAGAGAGATCTTTGGCTGATGGTTCTTCCATGCCGATTAAAGCTTTGTATAGGTCTTCCATTCTAGGTGGTTCTAGAATGTGAGTTCCCGGATCTTCGGTAATACCTTTTTGGCGGTAGGTTAAAACTAGGGCTCTGTTTAAAATAGCGTCTTCTGTGGGTGACATTTGACCCAGCATAAGTTTTAAAAGAGATTGTAAAAAGAGATATTTGTAGTTCATTTCGTCCTCTGTAGATTCTTTGGGTTTGGCAATTTGGAAGGGGTTTACTTTGTGCTGGGAAGAAACAGAAAAAGAAATGTGGTTACCACCGGCGGCCTTGGTTAGCATTTCGTATTCGTTTTCTGGGTCAATGACGATGGATTGGGTGCCAAACATTAAAGATCTCATGATTTCTAGCTTAACGAAGTAACTTTTACCAGCACCGGTAGTGGAGAGAACCAGCATGTTGGCGTTCTCTTGGGAGAATCTATCGAAAATTACAAGTGAGTCGTTGTGAATATTTATTCCATAGAGAACTCCTTGGTTGTCTGAAAGTTCTGAGGAAGTAAAAGGAAAGGTGGTGGAGAGAGCGGTGGTGTCCATGTTTCTTGTAATTAACAACTTGTCTTTGCAGTATGGTAGAGTGGTTTTGAAGGCGTCTTCCATAGAGAGAGAGGCGGTTTTACTAATAATCATGAGTGAGCCTAGGGTAGACTGAATTTGTTGGGTAATGGTATTTAGTTCTTTTAAGGAGTCTGAAGAAATGGTGACGTAAAGAGAGAATTGGAAGAATTTTTCTGAACCCTTGACTAGTTGAGCCTGAAGAACCTTGGCGTCTTCTAAGGTTGCTTGGGTACCGGCTTGGGGGATGTGACCTCTTTCAATGTCGGTGTTTAACTCTGCTTCCATTTCTGTGATGCGGCGACGGAGGGTGTCTAAGGTACCTTTGGAGTCTGAGGGATAAATATACATGGCTATGTCTAGAGAGTGGTTGAAATTAATTAAAGGTGAGAGCCAGTTGGCAGAAACATAGCGGGGGTAACCAACCACAAACAAGGTTCTTAAGTATTTGTCACCTATCTTTAGATGGGAGAAATCTACCTCTATGGCTGGTGGGGCAATGATGTCTTGAATATTTTTATCCATTTTGCTTTAGTTGTTGAGGGGTAATGCCAGCAACGTAGTGGCTGGTTATGTCTTGATTGTAAATTAAGTGGAAAAGGTCGATCAGTTCTGGGGTGGTGAGTTGTTTTAGTTTTAAGCCTAGTCTGGAGAACAGACGAATTAGGTGGTCTCTTCGGGGATAAAGGGTTAAAGAGGATTTTTCGATAATATAGTCAAGGTCAAAGGGTGGTTTTTGGGGTTGTTTAGCAAGGGGGTTAAATGATTTGGCGGTAAGTCCAAGTTCTGTGGTAGAGAAAGGGATAATAAGGTAAAAATGTTTTTCTAAAACTCGATTTTCTTTGACCAAGCTTTTTACAAACTGACGGTATTTTATTATGGATTCTCTGATTTTCTGTGAGGAAGTGGTTTTTATTTGAGTGTCTAGTAGATTTAGGTAGTCTGAGATGTTTTTTCTTTGAGATCTAATAATAATCTGTAAAGGGAAAGAGAGAGAGTTTAGAATACCAGCATAGGCGTAAATGGTGGCGTCTTGTTCTTCTTCGGACAAAAGGTTGAAGTTGATTGCGGTTGACTGAAGAACTAAAGCAGCAGAACCATCCTTTAAAAATACAAGATGGTCTTGGATTGTGTAGATGTCTAGGTGTTCTTGGGTAGAGGCTTTTATTGTGTCACTCATGATTTGGCTTGAATTTTTAAGGGTTTAATGATGTTGCCTTCTAAATTTATAGAGTAGGTGGTGAATTGAAAGTTGTCTTTTTCTGCTTTGATTTGATAAAGACCGTTTTCTAGAGCTTTGGCAAATAGGAATTGGCCAAGTTTGTTTGATTTGGTGGCTCTGGTGGTTAGGCCACCACTAATTATTTCTATTAAAACGCCGTCTAGAATTAAACCTTGGGGATTTAGGGTTAGACCAACGATGGTGTTGGGTTGTTCTGGGGTGAAGGGAATGGGGAGGTTGGCGGTTGGAGCCGCGCCTTCAGTTTTTGGAGTGGTGCCTTGGTTGGTTGGCAAGGAAGGTTTAACTGTGGGTGTTTGTGCCGCGCCTAACTTTTGCTCTGGCAAAACTTGGGCGGGTAAAGGTTTTTTTATTTTGTCATCGGAGCCTATTGGGGTACGACCCTCCTTTGACCCGATGGTCAATGGGCCCGCGGCTGTAGCCGCTCCTTTTAGGGTCGGACCCCTATGACTGGTGGTGGGCTCAGAATGACTGGGGGTGAGGTCTAATGTTGTTGTGGAGGTGGTTTGTGGTTCTCCTACGCTCTTTGGAACTTTGGAAGGGTCGGTCGGTGTTTTTTGTGTGGTTGTTTTGGTTATTTCTTTTTGTTGTTTTTGTTTCCAAACATATTGAGTGGGGGAGTAAATGGATTTGATAAAGGCAATTATCCATTGGTCTAGGGGGCGGCCTTGAATGGGCATAAAGGCTAGGCCAATACCTAGACCTAATGTTAAAATTTCTAGTGGGTACCTAAAAAAGAAGGGAATGGGAGAGTTGTGAAGAAGAAGGGTAAGAATAATAAAGCCGGCAATGTAAAGAAACTGCTTGACGGTCATGTCACCTATTAGGCGAAACTTGTAGCTAGAGATGTCTTGGGGTAGTGGGTGTTGTTGAATGGGCATGGCAGTTTTAAGTATAGCTAAGAAGAAGATATAAAACTAAGATAATTGTTTTGATTGATGGTCTGAAGACTAACTTGATATTGTTCTTTGAAGTCTTTGGGGGTTTTAGCTTGTTTGTTACCCCATTTAAACTCGAAAGCTGAGATTTTTCCATTAAATTCTTCTATCCAGTCGATTTCTGCTTGATCGTATGTTTGCCAAAAGTAGTGTTTGACTGTTTGTTTTTTGTACTCTTGTTTTTTTAGTCTTTCTATGGCGAGAAAATTCTCCCATATACCACCAATATCAGATCGAACGTCTGGAGAGTGGAATTGGCTAACTACAGCATTTCTTAAACCTATGTCCCAAAAGTAATATTTTTTAGCTTTAGCAACTTCTTTTCTTAGGTTGCGGGAAAATGAACCTAGTTCAAAAACAACAAAACTTTGTTTTAAGAGTGATAGATAGCGAACAACGGTTTTAACGTCTATTTGTAGGTTGTTGGCTAGTTCATTATAAGAAACTTTTGAGCCAAGCTGAAAAGCTAAAAGGGTAACAAGTTTTTGGAGATTGTCTGGTTGTTCAATGTTTTTTAGAAGTAAGATGTCTTTAAGAAGGTAGTCGTTGACTATGTTTTGAAGATAATCTTGTTTTTCTTGTGGGGTTTGTAGGTTGCTAAGATATGGGTAGCCGCCATAAATTAATTGGTCTTTAAGTAGAGAAGATTGGTGGTGGGGTGGAAAACCAATGGTGAGTTCTTGGGTCGATAGGGGGAAAAGTTTGTAAGTGAGGTTTCTGCCAGTTAATGATTCTTGCAGGCCTTGAGATAAGGCTAAGGATGAAGAACCGGAGGTGTAGTAAGTTTTTTTAGGGAATTTATCAACAAGTATTTTTAGGGAAAGGCCAATGTTTTTGATTCTTTGAGCTTCGTCTATCACAATGATATTGTGGTTTTTAACTAGATTAGAAAGATGGACTTCTGAAGTGTTAGAAAGAGAATCTTGGGTTTCTTGTGTATCACCGTTGAGCCAAAGGGTTTGATTTTGTTTATTTTTGGTAAGTTGCTGTAAAAGGGTGGTTTTGCCCACACGACGAGGGCCGTAGATTATGTTTATAAAGCCAGGTTTTTGATGTTTTTTAATGGTTGCTTCTAGTTGTCTGGTGATCATGTCTATGAAATAGTACCAAATTTATGGATGTTTGTCAACAAATTCGGTATGAATTCATGGAGTTGATTCCTGGAATTACGCGTAATTTGAGGAGTATTATTAATTTAGTGACGCAATCCCGCCAAAGGCGGGCAGGCGTGTAGGTGGATTGGTTATGAGGGTTTGAATTGAAGATTTGAAATTAGGTGAACGATTCCACCACAGGCGGACAGGCGTTGATATTATTTGGTGTGGAGGTGATTTTTTTCATTAATTTTTCCCAAAGATAGTCAAGGGGGAGAAGTTCTTTTGGTAATAAGGGATCCTTTAGAAGCATTTCAAAATACTCGTGTTTTTTGTCTGGGTTAAAATTATCCAGAATTTGCTGGTATTGTTGGTTAATTTTTGTAAGCGACCATGTTTCTTGGGCAAATTTTTTGTCGGAAACCCCAATTACTCTTTTTGATTCATGAATACTACAGAATTGATGAAGATTGTTTTTGGTTAATAATTTGTTTAGCAGGGGTATGGCAGGGTGGGGAGATATCCAGACTGAAAGTTGCCACTGAGCAAAGCCTATTTTTTTCAAAAATCTTCGGAGTAGATTGCGTTGCCGCTTGTGCGTTTCGGGAAAATCATACATGACTACTCGCCAGACGTTGTCCCAAGATTTTTTTCTCCATTTGAGTAGGGGAAAAAGTTTGTAAATTTCGTCTTGACCTTTTTGAGTAAGTTTAAAAAGATTATCATTTGTTTTGATGAGTGACTTCTTAACTAGGGTGTTGTGGGCATATTGGTATTTTCGTTTAGGAAACATTTTGTCAGGGTCGGTACTCATTACCCAGCGCCAGCTTTGACGGTAGTTTGTAAAAAAACCTTCTGAAAATTCTGAGGCTAATAGGAGTAACTGGCTGAGGTGCATGGGTTTATTTTACCAAATTAAGTGAACGATCGTTGATGTAAGTTGGTAGGAATTAAATATGGTTCATGAATTTAGATACTTGACAAGAATTAATGGTTTTGGTAACATGTAGATAAGATAAATTATAATGTAGATGTTATGATAATAAAGAAATTGGCGGTTAACAAGGGTGAGCAGACGGTTTTTAGTTTGGCGGAGATTGCCAGGATTGTTGGTGTGAAAGCAGATAAAAACTTGATTTCGGCGGTGAGTTATTATGTAAAATCGGGTGATTTATTAAGGCTTGCTAAGGGTTTGTATGCTTTGGATAAAGATTATTTAAGATATGAGTTGGGAAATAAGTTAAGGACACCTTCTTATGTGAGTTTGTATACGGTTTTACAAAATGAAGGAGTAGTGTTTCAGCCTTACACTAGCATTTTTTTGGTAAGTTTTAGGAGTGAGATAAGGATAGTCGATGGTCAAAAATTTGTTTATAGAAAAATAAAAGATGAGGTGTTGTTGAATCCCTTGGGAATAAAAAGTGAAGGGTTGGTGGCTATGGCTAGCTTAGAAAGAGCTATTCTTGATAAGATTTATCTTGATGGGGAAGAACACTTTGATAATTTAAGATCGGTTAATTGGAATAAGATGGAGGAGCTTAATGAGCAGGTTTATAGGCATAAAAATATTAATAAGTATATTAAAGAAATGAGGAGCTATGTTGAACCAAAAAACGCATAATTTTGAGATGATAAATATATTATTGAAGTTGTATAAAGCCACGGAGGTGGCTAGTGTGTTGGGGTTTAAGGGTGGGACGGCGGCCTATTTATTTTATGATTTACCCAGGTTTTCAGTGGATTTAGATTTTGATTTATTGAAGAAACTTGATAAAAAGGCAAGGGATGGGTTGGTAAAAAAATAAATGAGATGTTTGAGAAGGATTATGTGATAAAAGATCAATCGGATAAACGATTTACTTTGTTTTGGTTATTGAGCTATAAAAAAGGAGATAGGCAGATTAAGATTGAGATATCAAAGAGAAAGTCTTTAAGTAGGTTTGAAAATAAACCGTTTTATGGAGTAAACGTTCCTGTGATGGTGTTGGCGGACATGATAGCTAACAAGTTAATGGCTTTGGTGGATAGAAAAAAGTTTGCTAGCAGAGATGTGTTTGATGTTTGGTATTTTTTAAGTTTACCCGAATCGATGGAGATTAATTATGATCTGATAAAAGAAAGGACTGGGTTGACACAAAAACAGCTTTACAAGAAGGTACTAGAGAGAGTTAATAAGGAAAGAGGGGAGAGTTTGTTACAAGGTATGGGGGAATTATTGAGTGTGGAACAGAAAGTTTGGGTGAAAGATAAGTTGATTGGCGAGTTAAATCAACTTATTAAAATACAGTTGGGTGTTTAGGTGGTGTTGTTATAGTCAAGAATGATTATTTTTGCTTGGTGAAATTAAGTGAACGATCGTTGATGTAAGTTGGGATAGTGTGAGTGTGGAGTGTAATTTTTTAGTTACAGATTTGCGTATATTTGTAAAGATAATGATACGCGGAAGTCAAGGAGTTGAGTCCTGGAATTACGCGTAATTTGAGGAGTGAAGAGATTAGATTTGTTTAGGTAATAAGCTGGAGGAGAGGGGTTAGGTTGGACCAGTTGAGAAGTTGTGAGTTATTAGCAGTAAGTGATTGGTTGCCAGTGTAAACAATAAAGCTGTTTTGTTTGTCCCGATCCGAGATTGAGGATTCTTTGGATAGTTTTTGCCAAAGCTTGAGATTGGAGGTAAATTGAGAAGAAAAGGTACCTGAAGACTTGATTTCTACAGGTATTTGCATGGTACCTGAATCTATAATTAGGTCAATTTCGTTGTTATTGCTGTCTCTGAAAAAATAAAGACTGGAGGATTTTGAGTGATTAAGAATGTGTTTTTTTACTTCAGTAATTATTAGATTCTCAAATAGTCCGCCTATTAAAAAATGATTTTTTAGATCTAATGGTTTAGTTAGGGCAAGTAGTCTGCAGGCTAAACCAACATCGTTGAAGTAGATTTTAGGTGATTTAATGTGGCGTTTGCCAAAGTTTTTATGATAAGGTTGTAACCTGAAAACTAAATAACTGGCTTCTAAGATTGAAATCCAATTTTCAATGGTATTAACGGCTACGCCTGTGTCGTTGGCTAAGGAGGACAGGTTTACTAGTTGGCCGATTCTTCCTGCCAGCAGGCCTAAAAAGTTTCTAAATGAACTTAAGTTACTAATCTGGCTGATTTGCTTTAGGTCTCTTTCTACATAAGTGGCAATGTATTGATTGTAGTAGTCAATGGGGTCAATTTTTCTGTCGTAGATTGCGGGGTAGAATCCAGTGAAGATTTGCTGGTGCAGATTTTTGGCTAGTAGTTTACTTTGAGATAATTCTTGGTTTGAAAGTGGCAGTAGATTAACATAGGCGGCTCTACCGGCTAGTGACTGGTTTATTTTTTGGGAAAGTAGTAAGTTCTCTGAGCCACTAATAATGAAGTTGCCCATGATTTTTTGTTCGTCGACGGTGGACTGGATGTAAGAAAGCAGTTGTGGAACCCTTTGGATTTCGTCGATAATTATTTTTTGGTTGTTGGCGTTGATGAATCCGGCAGGGTCATTTTCTATGATGCCTAAAGTTTCAGGATTTTCTAGGTTAAAGTAAGTATATTTTGGAAAGATGTTTTTTATTAAGGTGGTTTTACCGGACTGTCTTGGGCCGGTGACGGCAATAACGGGGAAACCTTTTTTAAGGCGATTAATTTGGGGGATAATTTGACGTTTTATCATAAGACAATGTTATCATAATTTATGTAAATTTGCAATTCAATTGCAAATTTACATAAATTATGAGCCTGAGGTGTAATTATTTGTGGGAGAAGTTAATGAAAAGAGTTTTGTCAATTACCAGTGGATGCCACTACCGCCGTCATCATCGGAGTAAGGGTTTGGCTTTGGGAAGCGTTGGGAATATTCTTGTTTATCTAGTAACCGAACAAACTCTTTGGCGGTTTCTTCGATGTTAATGTCATATATACCAGAGGTTGTTCCTACTACCCACCTTATTTCGTTACTACTTACAGTGAGAGATAGGTAGTATTTACGATCTAAAGGGTATTCACTAAGATAGGGGCTTATCCACGTTATCTTTACGGAGTTTGTGGGGATGGAATTGGCTTAAGGGTAATAAACAGTTGCTGAAATCAAATGTTTGTCTTCTTGCATCCGACTAAAATGTGTGTTACATTTCTAGAATGAAATTAAGAGCACCCCTAGAAGTAGAATTACAAGATGT
>Ga0180009_10005553_pt1 | contig 13494 bp, 15 predicted proteins | sample OS_PC_MetaG_FD_123537 | JGI IMG/M metagenome (GOLD analysis project Ga0180009, IMG submission 123537) | Groundwater microbial communities from the Aspo Hard Rock Laboratory (HRL) deep subsurface site, Sweden - OS_PC_MetaG | ecosystem: Environmental > Aquatic > Deep subsurface > Groundwater... | reverse complement strand
TCTACCGATGTTGAAGCTTTGACTGATTACAAAGAATTTGAAAGTTATGAAAAATCTTTCGATGTATTTTTACGGCATATAAAGACTTTCCACGATGGTGGATTTGAAACAGAAAAGAAAGACTTATATGTTGGTTCTGACCCTGATGGTGGATATCTTGTTCCGCCAACTATGTCAAATAGGATTATAGATTTCATTCGTGAAACTAGTCCTATTAGAGCATTGGCTACAGTAGAAACTATCGGAACTGATAGATTGAGAATGTATGCCGACCTTGACCAAGCTGGTGCTGGATGGTCCCATGAGACTGTGGCTAATGCTGCTACAACCACTCCTCAGTGGCGAGAGATTGAAATTGTAGCTCATTGGCAGGAAGCTAGACCAAGAACTTCTCAGCAACTGCTTGATGATGCAGTCATCAATGTTGAGACTTGGTTAGCTGACAAGGTTGCTCAGAGATTTGCTCGACTTGAAGCTACTGCTTTTGTAACTGGAAACGGTGTTGGTCGTCCTCGTGGCTTTTTGACCTATGCTAATGGAACTGCTTGGCAGCAAATTGAACAAGTTAACTCTCGTGCGGCTGCTGCTCTTACTGGTGATGGTATTTGGGATTTGCTTTATCATCTCAAAGAAGAGTATGCCACTCGGTCTGTCTTCTTGGTCAACCGTTTGACTGCTAGGGACATTATGCTGTTGAAGGATGGTGTTGGTAACTATATTTGGCAGCCCAGTATGCAAGCAGGGGAACCAATGAATCTGTGCAGTCGGCCTCTACGTTGGGCAGCAGATATGCCCGCCGTGGCAGCTAATGCTCTATCCATTGCATTGGCAGATTGGTCAGCAACATATACTGTTGTTGACCGTGCTGGTATCAATGTTCAGCGTGATCCTTATACGGTCAAGCCTTTCGTTGAGTATTTCACTCGTAAACGAGTTGGTGGCGATGTAGTCAATTTTGACTCTATCAAAATCCAAGTCGTGCACGTTTAAGGAGAGGTGAAATGAGAGATTTATACAATAACATTAACGATTTCTGGTGCTTCCAAAACAGTACGGTCAGCTTTGGAACTGCCCATGTTAGTACCGGGGAAGTTGACCTTCAGGGTTACAATGCCGTTACATTCCTTGTGAACATTGGTTCTGCTGGAAGTAATGCAATAACTTCGGCTAACCATTGGCACATCAGGCTCCAAGAAGCGGCTGCTAGTGGTGTTTCTGCTGGCACATTTGCGGATGCTACCAACGGTTATTATATCCTACCATATGGTGGGGATAATGGTTCTGCTGTTCTGACTAGTGGTGTTGTAGGGGCTATTGATGATGTTACTACAACTGATAGCTCCTGGCAAATTGGATATATTGGTCCAAGCCAGTATGTCAAACTTGTCTTTGAGCCGATTGCATCTGCTCCTGATCTACCGTTGAGTGTCACCGCTATTCGTGGTGATCCCAATAGATCACCTGTCCATTAAAGGTTAAATAAGATCGGTGGAGGATAAATCTCGTCCTCCACCGAATAAAAAAAGAAGGAGATAGAATCTATGGCTTTAACAGATATTAATACTACGTATCAAACACCTATATATTTGTCCCCAGGTGGACATGAGCATATTATCGCCAGTGGGGGTGCAATAGGCATTCAGTCTGGTGCTTCAATGGGAATTTTGCCTGGTGGAGTTTTGACTGTTCATTCCGGGGCAACGATTGCTTGGGGTGGAGAATTAGAGATTCAATCCGGTGGCCGGTTGGAAATTCTTAGTGGTGGAAACTTTGAGTTTGATGCTGGTGCATCTGGACTTATAAATGGTCCTTGGTTTATTGGAGCTAGTGGTATTTGGACGGTTGTTTCCGGTGGGTTAGTTAATGTTCTTAGTGGTGCTAACATCACTCTCCAGTCCGGTACATCTATGACTACTTTGGGTACTTTTAATGTACTAAGTGGTGGTCTATTGAATGTTCTTAGCGGTGCGAATGTAACACTTCAATCTGGTACTTCAATGACTACTTTGGGTAGCATTGGTATACTAAGTGGTGGAGCATTTCATATTGCAAGTGGGGCATTCTTATCTGTCTCAACTGGTGCTACTTGCTCTATTGGTACAGCAACTTTTACTGCTGAAACCGTTGGTTGGGCACTTGGGAGTTGGACTACGGTTCAATATTTCACTAGTGCAATGTCTGGACAAGAAACAGGCAGTTATGGGTTTGTTCTATTTAATATAATTAGTGGTACATCTACCCTGTCTGCGGTAGTTCCTTCTGCTCCTGGTGCAGGTGCAATGCTTTATATTAATGGAACTAGCATTGATCCAGGCGGGTCTGCTGCTATTTCTAATGTAGCAGGAGTGTCTATTGGAATGATGAATGCTGTTGGAGTAATGAGTAGTGTTTCCACTATTGGGTTTAACTCAGCTACGGATATTTGCAGAATGATTCCGGCTGCAAACAATGCCGATTGGTTAATTGTAGAAGCAACTGCTGCTGTTAACTTCGGTTAACATTTAACTAAAATGAGGAAGAAAAATGACGACTGTAAAAATGAAGTGTACTGTTTGTGGTTATCCGGATGGGTTTACTCGTAATTTCTATAAAACAGGAGAAGTTTACGAAATACCGGAGAAGTTGGCTGAGTGTTTTTTAGAGGGGAATGTAGCAGAAATATGGAACGAGAAAGAAGAATCAGAATTAGACTCCGAAGAAAAGAACTTAGGCAATGCACCAGAGAACAAAGCGTACACAGAGGCTCCAGAAAACAAGTCTGGGGAAGATGAAAGAGAACAGAGTGGTAAACCGTCAAAAAAGGGACGACCAAAGAAGTAGGGAGACAATCCCATGCTTAACGATATAGTCTATCCTTTTGATGGAACCCGCTCTTTTTTTATATCAGAGCCGCCAACGGTTGAACCAGTCAGTGCCGCAGATTTAAAACTCTACGCACGCATTGATGGTTCTTCCGAAGATACTCTATTAAATAACTTTATATCGGCGGCTCGGATAGCAACAGAGTTATGGACTGGGAGAGCATTACTTTCCCAGTCTGTAACTCTTACATTCGATACATTAGCCTACCGCATGATTCAGCTTCCTTGTCCTCCACTTTTGAGTATTGTAGAGTTTAGAACTGGAGATGAGGATGGTACTTGGACTGTCGTTGATTCCGATGATTATTATGTAGATAGTGGAGCTACGCCAGCTAGATTTTATTTGAAACGTGCTGTTACTGTAGATACTCCGGATAGAGATTACGCTGGATATCAAATAGAATATACTGCTGGGTATGGTTCTGCTGCTACAGATGTACCAATGACTTTAAGGGAAGCGGTTTTGTTTTGGGCTACTTATATTTATGAAAATAGAGTTCCCATTACAGTTCCGCCTAAAGATTTAAGAACAATTTTAGAACCATTTAGAGTACGATGGTATTTACGATAAATGACTTGGTTAGCATCAAAGTTAAATCATAGAGCCATTCTTCAGAGGGCCATTCAAGTTCCTGCTGATGATGGTGGAGTGGATTATACTTTTGTTGACCTATCATCTATTTGGGCTTCTGTAAAGCCATTGCAACCATTTATGTACTTAGCTGGGAGACAAGCTAATATAGCCACTCCTGGAATGTACAAAGTGGATATGACCCACGAAGTTCTTATTCGTAGAGTTAGTGTAGATACATTAGGACGAGAATTTACACCAGCTTTTGATGTTGCTTTCGATGAAATGGCTGATCTAATGAACCCAAAATCAGATTTATATGTTTTTGTTCCACAAGGAACTTCTACTACAACTGGACGTAGATTTAAGGTTGGTAGAATAGAAGACGTTGGAGAACGAAGAGAATATATGCGGTTGTGGGTTGAAGAATTAGAAGAGGAAGGGACGGGATGGCCTGGTCGCTAGCTGAAAGTTGGGGAAGATTTGTTCCTGGGGCAAATGTCACGGTTAAATTTGTTCCCCCTATTGCAGTTGTTCAGTCAAAGCTGATTGCTGCTTGGTTAAAAGCTAGAGCTAAGATGACGGTTGTTATGGATTATGCCCTTAATAGTATTGAATTAGAGATGGCGGAATCTATGGCTATTCGTCCAAAATCAGGACGAATTTATAAAAGACCGTTAAAAACTTATAAGGCTTCTGCTCCTGGAGAAGCACCTGCTGTTTATTCTGGTACTTTATTAGAGGATTTACAACAGGAAACAACTCAGGCTCCTTGGGGAATCAAAGGGGAAGTTGGTGTGGGAATGAATGCCATATATGCCAAATTATATTTGGAAAAGGGTTCTCCTGGTGGAAAAATAAAACCAAGACCATTTGTTAAACCAGCAGGAGATAAAATTATTCCATTATTTAAAGCACAGATGGCCAAAGTTACCGCTCAAATGATGAGGGATATGAGTAGATGAAACTAGGTCCAATATCTCTCAAATTAAGATTAGCTGGTACTAGGTTTGGTAGTGCTATATTTGGTTCTGCTGAATTTGCCATAGCTGAATTAGAGACACTAAAACAAGAAACAGCTTTTGTAGTTCCTATTGCAGAAACGGCAACTTTGAATGATATGGATGATGGAATTAATCAGTTAATCAAAGAAAGATTTGGTGTGGTTGTAGCCTTAAATAATTCTACTGATCGAACTGGGTTTACTGCATTTAATGAATTAACTGAAGTTCGTTCAGAGATATTTAAAGGTATTTTGGGTTGGAGGATGCCAGGAACAGAAAGTGTAACATCTTATGCCGGTGGTTATCTTCTCAATATAAACTCAGCCTATCTTTGGTATGTATTTACATTTGATACTGAGACAAGAATACTATCCGAAGATGGTGTAGAAATGGATGAAAGTCTCATGGCTGACTTTGAGAGTATCTGGGCGCAATGGATACTCAATCCAACAGATGAAGAGTTAGCTGCAATTATGGATACTTTACCACTAGCTTCTGCTGCAGTTGATATAGAGCAATTGGTAGATTTGTCTTAATTGGTTAATGAAAATATAGGAGGATAAAATGTCAGATGTTTGGTTGGTGCCAACAAAAGGAGTGATGGTTCGTGATCCATATAGAAATATGGAACCACTACCTCCAGAGGGCACTTATAAACCTTGGAGCGGTAAAAATGGTAAATACTGGAGGCGAAGATTAGCTTGCGGCGATGTGACAATGGGTAGTCCTCCTAAACCAATTAAGACCGTTCTAAAGAAAAGTTCGGAGGAATAAAAAATGGCTATTAGTTTTTCACACATACCTACTACAATTCGTACACCGGGAGTTTATGGTGAATTTGATGCTTCTCGTGCCTTACAGGGTTTGGCTCAGATAAACCATACTGCCCTGATTATTGGTCAGAGAACTACAACTGGAACTGTTGCTTCTGGTGTTTTAACAGCAATTACTAACGATGGATTGGCAGATGGTTATTTTGGTGTTGGTTCTGTTTTAGCCCGTATGTGTAATGTCTTTAAAGATAACAACCCCAATACAGAATTGTGGGCTGTTGCACTAGATGATGCAGGTGCGGCTACTGTTGCCAGTGGTTATGTTAGGGTAACTGGTTCTGCTGTGGCTACTGGAACCTTACGATTTTTGGTTAATGGTGTAGCAGTTAATGTGGCTGTTACTTCTGGTGACAACTATGTTAGCATTTGCTCTGCTGTAATGACTGCTTTTTCAGCTGAAGCTTCGGGAAGGTGGAGTCCTGTTATTGCTGTTAGTGCTGATTCCAATACAGTTGCACTTCAAGCTAAAAACAAAGGTTCATTAGGTAATAACATTAACCTACGGATCAATTACTTTACAGGACAAGTCAGTCCATCAGGTATTACCATTTCATTGGGAGCACTTTCTGGTGGAGCAACTGAACCTGACTTGGATGATGTTTGGTCTATCATTGATGGTCAAAGATTCAATTATGTCGTTCAACCCTATACTGATGCAACCAACTTAACTAGTATTGAAACTGAATTGGAAGATCGTATTCTTCCCTTAGAAGATTTAGGCGGTATTGGCTTTACTGCATCACGAAATTCGGTGGCTAATCTAAGTACACTAGGCAACAGTAGAAACTCTTATCTTAATGTTATGCCTGGGGCTTATGATAGTCCAACTTGTCCAGAAGAATGGGCGGCTGCATGGGGTGCGGTTGCTGCTAAATATTTGAATAATGACCCGGCAAGACCACTACACACAATTAAACTTAAAGGCATTATGCCCCCGCCTAAAGAGAATTGCTTTACTCGTGCAGAAAGAGATGTTCTGCTTTATGACGGTATTGCAACTTGGGTGGCAGATGACAATTATGTTTACATTGAACGGTCTATTACCACTTATCAACATACTGTTCTTGGTGTGATTGATCCAACTTGGTTGGATGTTCAAACAATAGCTACTTTACTTGAAATTAGGGATCAGTATAGAATCAGAATGATGACTCGATATATTGACCCTCGCTGGAAGTTAGCTGATAACTCATTCCCAGTTCAGCCTGGTTCATTTGTAGCTAGACCAAAAGATGTTCATCAAGAAGCAATCGCTCTATTCAGCTTGCTTCGTGATAGGGGTCTTGTTGATAACTTAGAAGAATTCAAAAATAACCTTGTTACTGAACGAGATATCGCTGATGTTAATAGAGTCAATCAGCTATTGTCTCCTGATCTGGTCAACCAGTTTAGAATCCTTGCTGGTTTGATTCAGTTCATTTTATAAGGAGAATGATAAATGGCTAATAAAATAACTGGGCGTGCAGAAATTCTGGTCAATGGAGTTAAACTGCTAAATAAATCTGGTGCTGTGGCTATGAACATCGGTCCTGGTGATGGGAATGCTGCTGTTAAACGTACTATGGTTGTAGGTGATTCCGGTGTTCATGGATATTCAGAAGAAATAGCCCCTGCTAGATTAGAAGTAACCATTACTGATAGAGATGACAAGTTTATAGCTGATCTGTATGCCCTAGATGGTGATGGGGTTGTTATTTTTAGAACCATTAATGGGGGCAAAGTTTATACAATGACGGGTGTTGCTTGTATGGAACCAGGAAATGTTACTGCTGGTGAGGGAGAGGTTCCATTGGTGTTTGAGTCTATTACTGGGGGCTGGATCGAAATTAGTTCCCCTGTTTAATAATTTGATGGGGGTTTGTGATGGCCATTTATGGCAACAATGTTTCCAAACATATTGTTGGGAGAGTAGAAGTTCTCCTTAATGGGGAACTTCTTTTAATAAAATCTGGTGCCGTTGCTCGTGGTATAGGTGAAGAGTCAGGCAAACCAGCAGTTAATCGTAAAACAATAAGTGATTGTTTTGGAACGGCTGGGTTTGTTGAAGAATTAGTTCCTGCAAGTTTAGAAGTTACTCTAACCGCTAGGGATGATATTGACTTAAAGGCACTTGCTTCCATCAAGGGTAGCGGTACACTTATCTTTAGAAGGGCCGTAAATCCTTCCCCTAAAATAAATCCAGGAATTCCTAAAACATTTGTTTTAGAAAGAGTAACTTGTATTTCTTCTCTCAGTATAATCACTGGTGAAGGAGAAATACCAATAGTTTTTGAAGCCTGTGAAGGCAATGGATGGATAGTAAATGATGGTGGTCCTTCAGATACGAAAAAAAAGGAACCAGAAGTACGCGATCCATCAAAATGGAAGCCCGAATTTACTTATATGCCACCGAAACCTAGGACACTTCTTGGGATACGTGATGCAAGTAGATGGCGTGGGTATACAAAATATGAAGAATAAATATTAACCCCATTTATTACAATTAAAAGGAGAAAATGAAAGATGACTGAAGAAAAAATGGATAATGCAACAGTTAAATTAACATACCCAATTCCAGTTCCTAGACCAACAGAAGAAGAACCAAATAAAATAGAAATGGTTGATTCTCTAACTTTTCGTAGATTAAAGGTTAAAGATTTTAGAAAGATTCCAGCAGAAGAATGGGAAAAGATGCAAGAAACAGATAGACAAGATATAATTACCTTGCTTCCATTCATAGCGATTGCTGCTGATATTCCTGTTTCTTCCGCCGAAGAAATTGATATTGTTGATTTACCTAAAGTGAGTGAAATTTGTGATTCTTTTTTTACACAAGCATACCAGGAAATTGGGAAGACTTAATAGCAGCAATCTGCTATACATTTCATTTCCCTCCTAGTGAAATCTGGGAAATGCCCATTGAGGATTTAATTTTCTGGGGTGAGCGTGTGAATACCGTAAATAGTTGGATGAAATCAGATGGCTAATCAATTCAGTATGTCTATTATACTCCGGGCTGTAGATCGAGTTGGTCCTGGGATCAAATCTATGGGACGACAAGTTGCTTTGGCCGGAGCAAAGGCTAAGGCAGTCGGTACTTCAATAGGCCGAAATGTTGGTGATTTAGGTAGACTTGCATCTATTGGTCAAGGAGGTATAGCTAGAGCATATACTGGTGTCAACAAGACTATGATGAATACAGTTGGTATGGCTAAGGGGGCTGCTGCTGATATGGGTATGTCCATGCAGCGAATAAGAAAAGGAGCCGGAGACCTTGGCCGGAGGTTCAAAAATACTGGCTTCACCATTCGTAAAGCCTTCCAAAGGATGGGGTCTGACTCTGGTAAATTAGCCAATAAAATGAAGACCGATTTTGCTGCTATGGGTATGTCTTTAACAATTGGTCTTTCTTTACCTCTAGCTATTATTAGTGGACTTGCTTTGAAAGGTGTAAATGCTTTTGAAGAAGCTATGAACAAAGTTCGTGGTGTGGCTTTAGATGCAAGTCAAAAAGAATTAAAAGACCTACAAGATCGAGTTATGCAATTAGGAGCGGAGACTCAGTTTACTGCTACTCAAGCTGCCGTTGCTGCTGGTTTCTTGGTTCGTGCCGGTGTAAAAATAAAAGACATTATAAGAATGTTACCAGATGTTCTTGGTTTGGCTGCTGCTGCTGATATTGAAGTTGGACAAGCCGCTGATTATTTAGTTAAATCCTTAAAGGCACTTGGTTTGGGTATGAATCAAACCTCAAGAATGGTGGATATGTTGGCAAATGCTGCCAATATGTCTGTTGGTGACTTGGATGAATTTGCACAAGCAATCTTTTATACAGGGCAAGTCGCAACAAAAATGGGCACTAGTCCAGATTCACTCTTAGCTTTATTGTCCGTCTTACATGATGTTGGTATTGCTGGTTCTCATGCTGGTACATCCATGAGACGTATGATTATTGATACGATTAAAAAAGCTCCATTATTAGCAAAGGTACTTCAAAATACATTAGGTGAGCTTCGTCCCATTGAGGAAGTAATTGCAGATTTAGACAAACGAGGAATTGGAATAAGGGGATTAACAAAACTATTTGAAACCAGAGCAATTCCAGGTGTGCTTGCTATAATGGAAAAGATTCCTGAATTCGAAGGTATAGTTGCTGAAATAAATAGACTTGGCACGGCTGCGGCTATGTTGGGGGAAAGAATGAAGGGCTTTCCTGGAATGTTTAATAGATTAAAAGCTACTTGGTTATCTTTAACTGTAGCAGTCTTTCGTTCAAACTTTGGTAAATTAGTAGAGAATGCTGGAAGAGGTATTGCTAATTTAATGGAGGCAATGTCAAAAGTCAATCCTAAATTACATTCTTTTGCTGGATTTATGATTCTATTTGCTATTGTAATTCCCCCAGTAATTGTTTTATTGGGCATATTGAAAAAGGCCATGATATCCTTACATATTGCTAGTGGAAAGTTTGTAATAACTCTTCTTTTAATAGCGGCAAATATTGCTATTCTATCTTCTAGTAAAATGGGAAGTAATTTTGGTAAAGGTGTAATTAAGGGGGTTAAAGAAATGAACCCCCTATTAAAAGAAGCCGTCCGTCAATTTTGGGCACAAAGCAAAGTAATACCGATAGTTGGTGAAAAAATAAAGTGGTTATCTGAACACGCAAAAGAAGTAGGAGAATGGGTAGGAAAAGCACTTGTAGCAATTCCAACAACTCTTCTTAATGTTATTACCACCATGATTGGTTCTTTCAATCATCTTGTAGAAGATATTAAAGTTGAATTTGTTGAACTGACTAATGTAATTATTAAAGCAATCAACAAGCTTATATATACATTAACTTTAGCTAAAAAATTTCTTGTTGGTTGGGGGTCTATTTCAGCTGCCGAAATGTTGGCTGTGTCTAAAGAAACAATTGGACTATTAGATGTGCCTAAAAAAATGATCTCCCATCGAGTAGCTATGAATCTAAAACAAGCTACTCCTTGGAATGTGGTAGGACAAGCTATTAGGTTGAATGTTAATATCAATAATGAAATAGATACAACAGCAAAGAAAAGTAGAACTAGTGTAGGCAAATCTGGTCCGTCTGCTGCTGTGTCGGTTATTTCAGCAAAAGTTAGAACTATGTATGATCTTCATAATACTGGTGTCGATCATGGATTAGTTCTACAAGGGGCTTATTAATGTCTTGGCGTGATGAACTACTTTCAGCTTCATATAATGGTGTGCCATTCAAAGTTGAAAAAGTTCATACAACTGCTGGACGTAAGTTAGCTATACATTATTACCCCCGACCCAAAAATCTTACAGGTGATTATGATAATAGTATTTATCCTTATGTTGAAGATTTAGGTAGAGGCCCAAAAACATTCACTATAACTGGGTTTGTTATACAAGAATCTTCAACTGATTGGAATTATTTTACTGCTCGTGATGCTTTACTAGATGCTCTTTCTGAACCTGGACCAGGAACATTAATTCACCCATCCTATGGTGAAAAATATGTTCATTTATCTAAAGAAGTTTCCGTAGTTGAAGAATTTACAACCGCCGGTGGGCAAGCATCGTTTGAAATGGAGTTTATTGAAGTTGCTCGTGGAACTTCAATAGAAGTAGAAACAAGAAATCCAATAACTGAATATGCTAATGTATATCAAGACCTTTATGCAAATAGCTATGAGGACACTTTTCAAAGTTCCTATGATGTAACTACTCATCCAGATGCCGTAAAAAGTACATCACTATCAGACTTGTTAAAATTATATAGATTTGTTTGGAGAATTATTCAAACTACACCTAGAAACTTTGTACAACAGATGATTTCTATTTTTGTATTTGATATTTTAACAAGAATGAAGGGGGCACACACAACTGTTCTTTTAGCTACTTCAATTATAGCAGCTATTGAGTCTATATTTTCTAGTATCCCCAATTTAACTCCTATTGAGAGTAAGCCAATTCCTCCCAATGTTACATCATTAATTTTGTTATCATATTTTGGGGATGACGAGACAACTTCACCTGGATATACCTATGGAAGCAAATTAGATATTCTTCCAAGTGATTCATCTGCAATTACAACTCAAGCAAATACAAATAGAACAGCATTTGTTGAATTTGTAAAGTCTATGGCTCTTTTATATGCTGGTCAAGCTATGTTGGAAGCTGATTATTCTTCCTATGAAGATATGGTAGAAATAAGAGATTGGTATTCAGATCGAGTTGAAAACGTAATAGAAAATTCTACTAATGATGAACTTTGTTCTTCTTTGGAAGCTATGCACTCATTAGTAATTACTGGATTAGTTCAACTAGGAGCATCATTAAAACATTATGTTGACTATGCTGTTCCACCTGGAATAGACACAACATTAACTTTAGCATATAATACATATGAAGACATAGATAGAGAAGAAGAGATAATTGATAGCAATATAAGTATAAAACATCCAGGATTTATGCCTGGTGGAACTGCTATTAAGATTTTAGAATCATGAGTAATTCATCTTATCCTAGCATAATAATCACCGTTAATGGATTGCAACTTAAACGGTGGACTTCCTTTTCTTTGACAAAAGATTTGGATGAATTATCTAATTCATTTTCAGCTTCGTTTACATCTGGACATGACCTAGCAGCCATACAAGATTGGTGGAAAATACATTTAGGTGATCCCTGCGAAATAGAATTAGCTGGTGATGTTGTAATGTATGGTTGGATTGAAGAAGTTGTAGTTGATTATACAGAGGATACCCATAAATTAACCTTGTCTGGAAGAGATAGATTGTGTGATTTAGTTGATTGTTCTCCCATTGTAAAGACCGAATGGTGGGGGGAACGAGCTTCTGTAATTATTCAAGATTTATGTACTCCGTTTGGGATTCCTGTTAACTTTTCTCCTGGTATCCAAGAACGGATGAATGAAATAATTAGTGAACAGGTTAAGGTAAATGAAGGCGATTCTGCCTTTGATACTATTTCTAGAATTTGTAATTATAAAGCAGTTCTTCCAACTAGTGATGGTGGACATACACTAAAAATATCTGCTGAAGGAACTCGTAGAGCTACATCACCATTAAAGATTGGTTATAATATTCTTCAAGCAACTTCATCAGAACATAATTCTGAAAGGTTCAATCATTATATTGTAAAAGCTAGTGAAAAAGGGAGTAACAATACTGATGTGATTGAAACTGCTCAAGCCCAAGGGGAAGCAGATGATAGTAGAATTAGTCGATACCGTCCTTTAGTCGTAATTTCAGACAAAAGCGCCAATAGTGCTGATTGTGAAGTTAGAGCGCAATGGGAAGCCGTTATTCGTGCCGGTAAATCTAGACAAGTACATTATTTAGTTCCTGGTTGGACTCAACGTGATGGTTCTTTATGGAATGTTAATATGATTGTAGAAATAGACGACCCTATTTTGGGAATAGATACTTCTAAGACTAAAACTCCGAGGGGGCAACCGTATGGAGTTTCATCTGATGATATATATCCGTATGCTCGTCCTTATGGTGCTCTAATAAGTAAGATTGAGTTTACCTTTGATGAAGAAGAAGGAAGTCTAACTCTACTTACTGTAGTAGATTCGTTTACTTATTGTCCTTTTCCAGATGTTAATGCTTTGTCATTTGGAACTGCATTATCAGACGATTTTCAGGATGATAGACTTTCAGAAGAAGTGACTCAAAGACTAGAAGAAGGTCAAGCAGAAGCAGAAAGAAGAATGGAAGAAGCTAGAAGGACAGCACCATAATGGATTATGGAGCGTTAAAAAGATATGTAGCACCCATAGTAAGACGGATAGCCTTATTAATTGGACGAATGGTTTTAACTAGTGTAGAAAGCAATACTGGCCATGCTCAGAAATTAAATATGGTTGGGTTGGCTGGTGAAACAGTTTCTAGAGCAGAACAATTTCAACCTTATGGAGTAGAAGCATATCCAGTAGCGGCTAATTGGAGTGCTCCTCCTGCTGCCGGTGGGGCTACTCCTGTAATCACTAATGGAGCAGAAGCAATTTGTTTATTCTTTTCTGGTGCAAGAGATAGACCAGCAGTTATTGTCGTACACGATAGACGATATAGACCAACTGATTTGAAAGCCGGTGAAGTAGTTATTTATACCAAATGGAATCAAGAATCTTATGGTCACGAAATACGATTAGAAGAAAATGGTAAGATAGTGTTTAATTGTAAAGAAGCAGAATTTAATGTCACTAGTCAATTTACAGTAAATTG
>Ga0180009_10005552_pt1 | contig 13497 bp, 9 predicted proteins | sample OS_PC_MetaG_FD_123537 | JGI IMG/M metagenome (GOLD analysis project Ga0180009, IMG submission 123537) | Groundwater microbial communities from the Aspo Hard Rock Laboratory (HRL) deep subsurface site, Sweden - OS_PC_MetaG | ecosystem: Environmental > Aquatic > Deep subsurface > Groundwater... | reverse complement strand
GAGTCGCTGATTTTTACAACTACAGCGCACTTGCTCGGATCCCCTTCAGGATTAAAAGTCATCTTCCCTGTTATTCCGTCAAAATCCTTAATTTTGGCAAGCTGATCTTTTATTGCATCACGATTTTTCTTCACATCGCCTGTAAGGGCGCCTGCGTTTTGAATGGCCTGGACCATGAGACGGATTGCATCCCATGTGAGAGCTCCGACATCATCAGGCACATATCCGTATTTTTCCTTATACTTGTCGATAAATTCTTTTGTAGCACCCTGCGCTCCGGCAGCAGCATAATGCGTGCTGAAGAACAAGCCCTTGCAGTCATCACCGCAAAGGTTCATCAGTTCAGCCGAACCCCAACTGTCGCTTCCCATAATGGGTTTTTTCCAGCCAAGTTCATGGGCTTGTTTAGCAATCAGAGGAACTTCGTCATAATATTGCGGGACGAAAAGAACATCCGCTCCTGATTTAACTATTTTTGTCAACTGGGCGCTGAAATCGCGGTCTTTTGTGGTAAATGTCTCAAAGGCAACTATTGAGCCCGGTCCATGAACTTTCTCGAAAGCTTCCTTAAAGAACTCGGCAAGTCCCTTGGGATAATCACTTGCTATATCATAAAGAACCGCAGCCTTTGTCGCCTTGAATTCCTCGGTTGCAAAGTTTGCTGCAACAGGGCCCTGGAAAGGATCAAGAAAGCAGCCTCTGAAAACATAAGGACGGTCTTTTGTTGTTTTTGGGTTGGTTGACCACGGGGAAATCATGGGAGTTCCGTTATTGTTACAGATTTCACCGGCAGGAATAGCCTGCTTGCTGGACTGAGGCCCGATAATGCCGAGGACCTTGTCCTGGTTTATCAGCTTAAGAGCTACTGTTGTGGCTGATTCGGCCTTGGACTCATTATCCTCATAAATAAATTCAAGAGGATAGGATTTATCTCCCAGCTTAATACCGCCGGCAGCATTTACCTGCTCCTTGAACATTTCAGCCGCAAACTTTGAACCCTCGCCTACCTTGGGGATATCCCCTGTAAGCGGAATATTAAATCCTATTTTAATTGTTTTCGGCGCCTCAGGCGCGCATGAGATCAAAAAAATAACGGGCACCAGGCAACACATAACCAACATAATTCCTTTTCTCATTATTCCCTCCTTTGATTTTGACCCTTTAACCTCTTGATTTTAAGTTAGATATAACTTGCTGAACCGATATTAAATAACAGGTTGCTTGATAGCACAGGCTCAAAACATTTTCAACTAATATTATCGTGTTCAAAATTGATGGACTAGTAAAAAGTCGAAATTCAGACGGCAAAGTAAAAAGCTCATTATGCAAGGCGCACGAATCTTGAGGAATGAAGCGTACATAGCGTACGCTGCAATGACGAAAGGTGAAGTGCAACACAGCAGAATGACTTTTTACGAAGCCGTCAAAAATTATTTCATTGATTTTATACGGCTCCCATCGCTGATTGAATCATCGGGATGAGCAATCACTTTTTCGTTTGCTTTTATCCCGGATATGATCTCTGCCGTCAATCCGTTCCTCTGACCTACTTCAACCGTGCGCTCCCGGGCCCTTCCATTATCATTGACGAAGACAGCCCACTCTTTACCCGAACGGAAAAGAGCGCTTGCGGGAACCTGGAGAACATCCTTACCCTCCCATACAATAAAGTGCGCTTCAAGCCTGTAGCCATCACCTAAAACGCGCCAGGTATCGGGCGGTGAAGTAATATCGACAATAATCAAAACCCTCTGCTCCTCCACACCAAGGCTCGAAATCTTGGTAAATCCTGCCGGTTCGACAACCCGCACCACGCCGAGAAGAGGCTCATCGCCGCCCCAGCGTTTAAACAAAACCGGCGTTCCTTTTTTAATTTTAACCGCGTCAGAAGAAAGGACTTCCACGCGGACTTCGAGGTTTTCAGCATTCCCGATATCCAACAGCGGTTCCCCGGTATTGACCGAACCCTCGCTTTCACGGTAAATTCTGAAAATATTACCGCTGACCGGAGAAGAAATATAAACGGTACTGTGATTTACGGTTCTTTTAACCGGATTAAAATTCTGCAGAGTTGCCTTGGCCCTGTCAAATTCAAAACGGGCGACATCTGCCGCGGCTTTTGCCGAATCTCTTACAGCACGCGACTTATTAAGCTCCGACTCTGTCTGATCAAACTGATCTTTCGCCGCGTATCCTTTTGAGTATAGCTTCGCAATTCTTTCCGACCTCTTCCGGATGTAATCGGCATCAGCCGCAGCGGCACGCTCCTTTTCCTGCGCCGCATTAAGAGCGGCCTTTGCCGCAGACACGACCGCTTCAGCTTCAGCTCGGCTCCGTGGGTCAAGAGACTGCGACCTCAAAGGTTCCAGGACAACAACCGCTTCTCCCTTCCGCACCGGATCTCCCACCTTCGCGACAATACGCTGCATATATCCGGATATCGGCGCTGAAATTACAAAGCGTTCCTTCAGGCGGGTACGCCCCTCTTCTTCGATTGTGACCTGCAGCGGACCCCGCGAGATATCAACGAGATCGACATCAACAGCTTTGGGAATGAAACCGTACAAGGTCGCAAGGACTGCAACCAGGATAATTATGATTACAGATAATTTCCTTCGCAATGCAACATTCATAATTCTACTCCCTGACGGCTTTGTAAAAAAAGTCCATCTGTATACTACTCCCTGGTTTTTAATACTTCTACAAGATCAAGATGATCCAGTTTATGGCGCACTATCAAACTGGATACCGAGGCCGATACAAAAATTACAGCCGCCGACAGCGAATATGTTTTCAGTTCAATAATAAGCGGCACTCGGAAAAGATCGGATGCCAGCGCCTGTGCAATATAGCCACACAGCCAGTATCCTATAACAAATCCGAAAGGAATGGCAATCAGGGTCAGCAGCCCCAGTTCCCCCAGCAGGATATAGGATATTTCACCCCGCGTATAGCCCAGCACTCTGAGGCTGGAGAGCTCCCTGCTCCGCTCGGAGAGAGCTATTCTCGCGCTGTTATATACAACCCCAAAAGAGATGAAACAGGCCATCAGTGTGGCAATAAACGTGAAAAACAGCATCGCTCTGGCCTGTATCTCATTAAAATTGCGGATCTCGTCCCCCCTTACCACGGTTCCGGAAATGCGCGCCATTTTGACAAAACGCTGATAGAGCTTATCCCTGAACATTGAATCCGTGAAAAGATAAGCTCCGGATATCGCATCCCCCTCTCTCATCAGGCGATTTAACGCCGTAATATCCATGTATCCCGTCACTCCCAGATACTGTTTTACCAAAGCGGCGACCGGTACCTCGCGAACCGGCTTTGAACCTTCGAGAACCTCCACGGTCAGCATGTCACCGGCTTTTACACCGAGGATTTTACCGAGATAATCGGTCAAAATAATACCTGAGGGCGGAAGAGACAAGGGCTTAAAATTATTGTCCAGCAGGAGATGCAGGCGGCTGTCAGGTTCTATTCCATTGATTACAGTCTTGTAACTGCGGTAACCGAACCTGAACTTTGCCGGAACAGTTCTGAAGGGCTCGGCGGAATGAACACCCTCAAGTCCTTTGAGTTCAAATATCGCCCTTCGGGAAGTGGGTTCGGCAAACGCTACGGTCATATCTTCTTTCTGGGAAAGAACAAACTGAACATTAATCATGTAAGCAACCGAATCCTTGAAAAATCCGCTTGAGATCATTGTGGCACAGGCAGCCGCAATTCCGAGAACTGAAAGAAAAGTTCTCACCGGCTTACGCTCAATATTCCGCAGGATAATCCTCGACGGCTGAGTCAGCCGGCGGCCAATTCCTGTTTTTTCAATCAGAGTTACCCTGTACTTTGCCGGGGGCTCGGGCCGCATGGCCTCGGCAGGTTGCTGCTTGGCTGCCCGCCAGAGAGAATGCAAAGTACCGGCAAGAGCCGAAGCGATACTTATAAGGATTGCGGCAATGATGACTCCCGGATGCAATATATATATAAGGTCCGGGAACCTGTAAACTTCCATATAAATGGCGCCCAGCATCTTTCCAAACCAGATACCTCCGGCAACGCCAAGAATCAGGCCGGCAAATAAAATCAGAACTACAAGTTTCGCATAATGAATACCGACATCGATATTATTGTATCCGAATGCCTTAAGGGCCGCAATCTGTTCGCGCTGCGTATTTATTGTCCGGCTCATTACGACATTGAGCAGAAAGGCCGCAACGCATATGAAAATAGTGGGAAATATTTTCGAGCTCTTCTGAAGCTGCCGGAATTCCTCATTCAGCATGCGATGAGATATCTGATCCTTTCGTCCGTACGCCCCGAACCCCCCATATCGTTCCACAATATTGTCAAGTTCAACAAGAACGTCGCTCAATTTTGCATCCGGAAAGAGGGTTAATACAACATCGTTAAACGCCCCGTCCATATCATAAGATTTACTGAGAGCCTTGCGCCCCATCCACAGGATGCCAAAACGCTTGAAATCGGGACTTATTGCCTCAGGCCGCATCAGAAGAACAAACTCCGGAGAGAGAGCAATGCCTGTAATTGTTAGCTTCTTCCATTTTCCGTTTATTACCGCCGCGAATTGATCACCCGGATCGAAACCATGCGCCTTGGCAAAGTTTTCATTTATAACCACTTCGTTATCCTTTGCCGGATCTGCAAGTCTGCCCTTTCTTATATAAAGACGGTTAAGAAGCGGCCTGCCGTCATCGGGAATGGATAGAATTCTGGCAGTGACCGGTTCGGTAAATCCGCTGATATCCAGCTTTACATAGGCGGAAACACGTGTTTCGACCTGGTTGACACCGGGAACATTTTTGATCTTATCCTTCAGACTTTCCGGGGCCCGCTTCAGGTTTACAAAAACATCGGCAAAACTGTAGTCCCGATAAAACGTGTTTCTGGTAAGATTCAGGGAATCCATGGTGCTGATGAACATGATAAAGGTCGCCACACCGCTCATAACTACCAGAGTAATGGCAATAACCTGGCCTTTCATGCGCCATAAGTCCCGCCACAGTTTCCGGTTAAGTGCTTTCATTATCTCACCATTTGAGCTCGCCGGGCGCTTTTTTAACCGAGTTTATCTTTACTTCCGAAATTCTTCCGTTACTGAGATAAATTACACGATCAGCCATTCCGGCAATGTCGGCGTTATGCGTAATAATGGCTGTTGCCGTACCCAGCTCCCGATTGATCTTCTCCAGTGCTTCGAGCACAACGATTCCCGTTTTGGAATCAAGAGCCCCGGTCGGTTCGTCACAAAGCAGAACCTCGGGGTTTTTTGAGATGGCGCGGGCTATCGCAACGCGCTGCTGCTCTCCGCCCGATAACTGTGCGGGAAAATGATCCAGCCGTTCAGTCAAGCCTACAATCGCCAGAGCATCCTCAGGAACCATGGGATTTCTTGCTATCTCAGTCACAACTTCCACATTCTCTCTTGCGGTTAGGCTGGGAATCAGGTTGTAAAACTGGAAGACAAATCCAACATGATAACGGCGATATTCCGTCAGTTCCTGTTCATTGGCATTAGTCAGATTTTTGCCCCTGTACGAAACAAAGCCGCTTGTTGCGGTATCGAGGCCGCCCAGAATATTTAACAATGTTGATTTCCCGCTTCCTGAAGGTCCGAGGAGAACAACCAACTCGCCGGAAAAGAGTTCAAGATCCGCCCCCCGCAGAGCATGAACCTCCACCTCGCCCATTTTATATATTTTCGTGAGCTCCTTTACCTGAAAAACGATATCTTCCGGATTGTTCGCTGGATCTTGGTTCATAGTCTCTGTTCTTCGGTTTGAAAAGCCGCACTCCGTTGATCGTTGATCGTGATTCGTTATCGGTTGCCGCTTATTCCCGGCTTTTTTTGCGATTAAATCCAGTAGAGAGAATGGCATATAAAGGTTAGGTGTTGATTTGTCTTATATTGCTTATTTTAAAAATTGACCAAATCCTTTTCTATTTCAGGATAAATTTTATCTATTTTTTCTTGAATCTCTATCGTTTTATTTAATGCCGTCACAATCCGGCAATATCGCGGCGCATCGTCCATCTTTCTGCCTTTGCGATCTTTCAGATACTTATGCAAAACCTGGTAGCCGCCAATGTAATAATTCCAGACTTCCGGAGCGATGCCCTCAAAATATTTATCGTCATTGATGTAAATGCGTTTCTCATCTTCTTTGTATGCAATCTTTTCAATGCGGTCGTTATTGCCGCTGCCCTGATATTTGGCAACAGGTGAATCAAGCGCCGGACTTTTAAGCAGATGCAGGTCAGCCAGTTCTTTTCCCAGTCCGCCTATTTTTTTAAACAGGCCATAATCGGCGGTAAAGGGCACGCGCGGAAAATCGATCTTCAAGAATTCGGCATAAGTTTCCCGGTAGATATTGCTGTAAAACACACCATAAATGTAGTAAAGAATGTCCTCCGGGGTGGGTCTTTTCCCAAAAGCCGTATCCAGTTTTTCAAAAATAACTGGTGCAATATTGGGCTTTTTGCCATAGGATTTTTTTGGTTCAAAGAGCATCATTGCGCTGAAACCAGCTCCGGAATGTTTTTTTTCTTTATCGGGATAAATGTATAAGGGGAATAGGTAGTTTATATCATAAGCACTAACAGTTTTATGTCCAATTATATTTTCAGTTACAAAAGCACCTGATTCTTCTTTAAACTGTCGCGGTGTAATTAGACCAATATTCTCTTCCAGCATGTGGCGCATGACTTCTCGACGGGTTCTAAATACAATATTATCCTGATAATAGATGTGCCGGACATCAAAAGGACGATACAAAATTGTTGAAAAATATCTATCCCAATCATCAATTTTAGCAAATTGTTTTCTCTGTTCAGTTAGTTTCCACTGATAATTATCTTTCAGATTCAAACCGTTTCGCACCACTTCATCGGGTAAATTTTTATTTCGGAACATCATAATTTTATTCTTAAGTGAATTCTTCTCAAAATCAATTGCCAATTTATCTCGTGCCGTCACAATTCCAGTCACATTAACCGGAAAAATGTCATCAATTCTTTTCCACTTTAAGTATTTCTGAATATGAGACGTATTTCGGGGAATGAAGAAATACCAGGGCGAAGCAGGTTTTATTTCTTTATAATTTTGGACATTAAACTCGTTGTTATCCAACCATTCATATTTTTCTTCTCTTAATCCATATTTATCCAAATGAAATACTCTCGGCTCTTTGGTTTTTTTATTTTTAATAAACAGAGCAATAGCCACGCCCTGCCGAATATCAAATACATTTCCATCTTTTCCGCCTTCTGGCGTGGTTTCTTTTTTTAGGCTGTTGCCGTGCAGATCGAGAATATAAATTTCATCAAAGGTTTTCGTCAAACTCTGGCGCATGCCGCGGAAGGTCGGGTTATCGAGATAACTGTGATTGGTAATCATGCCCACAATACCGCAACCGGACGTCTGGATTTTCCATTGGGCAAAGCGCAGGAATTTTACGTAATCATCCTGAAGCCATAATTTTTTCTCACCTAGCGGTTGACCGTCCATTTGGTAATAACTCTGACAACCGTCAATATCTTCTTTTAATAATCGTTCCGTCCATTCATTGATATTGGCGGAAATGCCGCTGTATGGCGGATTGCCGAGAATCACCAGCACCGGCTGTTCTTTTTTCACTTTTCCAGCCAGATGACTTTCTTCACTTAATGAACTCAATCCCGGAATGGCAATCTGTTCGATTTCTTCCATTTCCAGTGTATTGGTCAGGTAGAGTTTAAAGCGCTCGTCATCGGCCATTTTATAACCGAGTTCATCAAAAATAAATCCCATCTTCAAATGGCCGATGGCATATGGCGCCATCATCAGTTCAAAGGCGTAAAAATCGGCAAGGATATGTTTGCTGATCCAGCGGCGCAGGCCGCCTGCGCCGTATTTTTCCTTATATTCATTGGCTGCCAGACGAATGGCTTCGGCTGGAAAGGTCAAGGTTCCGCCAGCCGGATCGAGCAGTTTTACCTCTTCCCCGGCTAGGCCGTCCGCCAAACCAAAATTAGATTTTAAAATGGAATGAATCGAACGGACGATATAACCGACCACGGCTTCAGGCGTATAATAAACGCCGCGACGTTCACGAATTTCGGGATCGTAAGTTGCCAGAAAAGTTTCGTAAAAATGAATAATCGGGTCTCTGCCTTTTCCGGTCCGGTGATATTCACGAAGTATTTTATTTGCGTCGGTGACGTTTAATATTTCAGCAATATCATCGACAATAATTCGCAAAGATTCGGGCGGTTCTTCCAGAGAAATAAACCGGAATACATCACGCAGGATGCCGATAGTATGTGGGATATAATCAAATGCCAATCTGCGATTAAACTCGCCGTCGGCTCTGGTTCGGGCGGCAAAAAGACCGTATGTAATGGTTTGAGCGTAAAGATCGGCAAATTGCTTTTCGGTTAATGTGCCTATCAAATATTTTCTAAAAGCTTCGTAAAAACCGATGATTTGTTTATGGCCTTTGCTGCCGTTTTCTTCCATTTCCACTGCAATGACTTCATCACGCAGGAAGCGGGTACGTTTGGCCAATTCAATGGCCAGCGAATGCGCTGTTTGGACTTTTGGAAGTGAGAAAGAAAAGAATCTATCTAAAAGGTCTTTAAATTTATCGATGTTTTCTACCGGCGGCGGCATTTTTAATTTTTGTGCAATTACAGGGCGTCCGATCATTGCCTGTGTGATACGCTGACCATCCCTGTAAAGCCGAAATTCGTAAAAATTAGTTAAAATGACATTGGGGAAAGTAGAACAGTAACGTTTCAATTGTTCAGTGCCTTCGATGTAATCAAGATTTGTAACAGAAGGGTCTTTGGCTTCGATATAACCGGTGATGTGGTTCTTGCCATCCCAAATGCGAAAGTCGGGGTTGCCGGCTTCGGTCTTTTTGGGAAGAATGGTTACATCAATATTTTTTATATTCTGAATTTCAGCATACTGTTTAATTAACTCATCGAGATGTTTGTAATAACTTTCTTCCCGAGCATCGCCGTGAGCAGAGGTTGCAGTAAGATTTTTTAAATATTGTTTTAATAGTTCTTTCACTAAATAAGATTCCTTTTTTGGCTAAATTTAAAAAGGCGATATATCAACTGTCGGAAACTTAGATGACAGATCATCTGCAACACGTTGGTATTCATCAAGTATTTGTTGAGAGAGTACAATTTGAAAGCGCTGGTTTTCCCATGCTTTAAGGATTTGCGAAGGAGGACCACTGAAAAATATCCCTGATATGAACACATTCGTATCAAGAATAATTCTCATTTCATTTTTTTCCTCGGGCTTTTAAAACGGCTTCGTTAATATCAGACTTTTTGATTCCGGCTTTTTCCCCATTTTTCCTGGCCTTGTCAATAAGTGCGCCAAATTCATCAAGTGATGGCGGTGCAATGTTTTTAAGAATAACGACGTCCTTTTCGCCTACAACGATGAATTGAGCCCCGGACTTTAAATTTAGTTGTTTCCGTATATTTTCAGGAATAACGACTTGCCCTTTTGAAGACATTTTTGTTGTTGAAATATTTACCATGATAAACTCCATAGTTATTATTGTTTCTTACTGGTAAGATATTACGGCAGCACTTTCCGAAAATCAAGCTTTTATATTGATACTTTATATTGATACCATGCTGAGAAGCGAACGCGTGAACAGCGCAGATTTGTCCCGGTGCCTTGCGGAGGAAACTTAACCACTCATGATTCCCTCAGAGCTTCCACGATATTCATCCTCGAAGCCCTGAATGCGGGAAGTATCCCGCCGATAAACCCCATGACAAGAGAAAAGAGCAGCGACTTGTAAACTATATCAAATGTCAGCAAAAAGCTGAAGGCAAGCTCTGAAAATGTCTGGAAGTTTGTTGTTGAAACTGTGAAAAATTGCAAAAATGACGCGAAAAAGAGCCCCAAGAATCCCCCGATAAAACCAAGAAGCAAAGATTCAAGAAGAAACGCAACAAGAATGCTTGACCGGTTGAATCCAAGAGCCCGCAAAGTCCCGATTTCGCCGGTCCTGTTTGCAACAGCCGCGTACATGGTAATCATGGCTCCGACAATGGCTCCTATTGAAAAAACCAGAGTAAGATACTGTCCCAGAATCCGCAGGAATTTGGCCATCATCTCCGACTGCTCTTTGTAATATACTGTTTCACGCCTGGCGTCCAATGTAAGCCTTGGATCACCTTCAACATTTTTTTTCAGGGTCTCAAAGTCGGAAGATTTCACAAGTTTGAAAAGAAGAGACGAATATACCGGCCTCCTGAAAGCCTGCATAAACTGATTCACGTCCCCCCAAATTTCAGAACCGTATCCTGTATTGCCGGCATCAAAAATACCCACAACCGTCCATCTCCGCATGGCAAAGAAAAGAGTATCACCAAGCCCCGCATTCTTAAATCTACTTGCAATGCCCCGTCCGGCAAGTATTTCCAGTGATCCGGGCCTCGGAAGACGCCCCTCCCTGAGCCTTACCTGGGGCCGCAACTCAAGCGAATTTTCCGAAATTCCCCTGATTACAACATTGGCAGGGCTGTTAGATTCCTTCTTCTCAAGGGTGATAAGCACAACAAGCTCCTTTGCAAGAAGCCTGCGCCCATTTGCGCCGACAGCCACCTCGGGCATGGTCTCGACAATTGAAGCCTGGATCCTTTCTACACCGCTCTGCACCTCTGAAACCGAAGAGCGCCGGATTACAACAACATTATCATACGAGCCCGTATCTACCAGCGTTTTCTGCAGCCCTTCGGCAAGCATGACTATCGAAGCGAATACGAAAACGACAAGCGCCATTCCGGCCGCAGTAAGTGAAGTGGTGAGTCTTCTTGCAAGCAGATTGCGAAAGCTGTAAAAAAACAGAAGATCCATTTTCAGCCCACCCTCCCCAACCCGCTTGCGATAGGAACGGTTACGGCCCGCCAGATCGGAAATATCGCTGCAACAACACCTACAATAAGAGCGGCAAGCATATCGAGATAAATCGTCCGTGAACTAATATTAAAAATGGGGAAAAAATCTCCTACAGCCCGGGCAAAAGCATCTGCCGCCGGGAATGTGGCGATAATTCCTATTGCGCACCCTATGGCCGTTATTAACAGGGATTCACCCAGTATAAGGATGGAAAGGTAAAAACCGCCGAAACCGAGTGTTTTGAATACCGCATATTCATTCATTCTCTCACGCACTGACATGGCCATCGTATTTGCCACAACCGCGAGGATAATGACTATAACCACCAGGGAAACAAGCTGGATTACCATCAGGATAGTCTGGCTTAAGGCGATGAAACTCATCTGGAATGCTTTTTCGGTCTCGGTAAGTGTTTCCGCGAAAGAATTTTTAAAAAGGCTGTCAACAGATTTACTGGTTGAGGCGGCAATATCAGGAGAAGACGTTCCGATAATGTAAAAACCCACCTGGTCAGCCCTCCGGGGCTGGACCTTTTTCATTGTCTCGTTCAGATAATCCCAGTGGAAGAAAAACTGGCTTTCATCTATTGTCTTGTTCTTTCCCTTGTAAACGGCCCGCAGGATAAACTCCCAGTTGCCCGGGAATATGGTGCCCCTTAAGACAATCGTATCCCCCGGTTTCCATCCGAACCTTTTTGCCAGCTTGCGTCCGACCACACAACCCTTCCTGTCCTTTAAAAAGGAGAGTTTCTGTTCGGGAGGAATTACAAATTCAGGATAGAGGTCAAGATATGTTTTGGAATCAACCGCAAAATTGGCAAAAAAATTCTTCTCTTCAATATATATTCCCCCGAACCAGTTCCCGAGAGAAACCATTTTAACCCCCTCCACCCCCCGTATTTTATCCTTGTATGAAAGGGGAAGAGGAAAGATCAGCGAGATCGCGTTACGGGTAACCAGGCGGGTGGAAGAAGATGCGTCAACTCCCGCATACCAGGCGCTTACAACTGTCCTGAGAAGGCCGAAGGCAAGAATTGCAACGCATATTCCGCAGATAGTCAGGCCGGCACGGAGCTTGTGCCTAAAGGCATTCCGAAAAAGAAGCTTCAGGAGCATTGGCAAGAACACCCTTTTCAAGATACTTCATATTGTTGGCTTTTTTTGCTGCCCGCGGGTCGTGAGTCACCATAATAATCGTTTTTCCGATATCGCCGCTCAGCCTCTCCATAAGCCGCAGCACCTCTTCAGCCGATGCCCTGTCGAGGTCGCCGGTCGGTTCGTCGGCAACAATCATTGTGGGATCTGTAACAACAGCTCTTGCGATTGCAACCCTTTGCTGCTGGCCGCCGGAGAGCTGTCCCGGATAATGATCCATCCTGTCTTCAAGGTTAACAAGATTAAGGGCCGTGGTGACATGTTCTTTTCGTTCTTTTTTGGAAAGACCGGTCAAAATAAGGGGCAATTCAACATTCTCAAAGGCGGTTAATACCGGGACAAGATTATAGAACTGAAAAATAAATCCGACATTTTCAGATCTCCATTTTGCAAGCATCGACTCCGAAAGCAGTGAAATATCAATTCCTCCGACCTTTATGCTTCCGCTGTCCGCTTTGTCGAGACCTGCTATAAGGTTGAGCAGTGTGCTTTTGCCCGAGCCCGAAGGCCCCATAAGGGCAAGAAAATCCCCATATTCTATATTCAGAGATATATTCTCCAGGACAACAATGGACTGATTTCCACGGCGGTATGATTTGGTAAGGTCTTTAATTTCTATGATGGGCGCCAATTCCTGTGCTAATCCTCCAGAACCTTGACCTTTATCCCGTCTTTGACTTTACTTGCGGGCTTTGCAACCACGATTTCGCCAACCCCTGCTCCGCTTAATAACTCCACCATGTTCCCGACCCGCCTTCCGGTTTTTATTTCCGTTTTATATGCATGACCGTCTTTCACCAGAAAAACGGACTCCTTCCCCTCAATTCCGGTCAATGCATCAGCCTGAATTGTCGCTAAAGGTTTTTCTTCTTCCGGCAGTATCTCACGGGAAAGAAAGGCTACCTTGGCGCTCATCTCGGGAAGTATCCGCGGATCATTTTCCTTGAATGCCACCTTGACCATGACCGATGCCTTGGTCCTGTCGGCAGTTGGAACTATCATGTGAACCGCCCCCCTGAACCGCGAATCCTGCAGGGCATCAAGCTGAATCTCACACGGCTGACCGTTTTTGACAATACCGATATTCGATTCGGAAACATCTACTTCTACCTGAAGTGATTCCATATCCGCAATGTCCACAACCGCCGCCTTCGCATTTACGGCGGCGCCAAGAGGAGTAATAATGTCGCCGATGTCTGCGTTCTTTGTAAGCACTACAGCGTCAAAAGGCGCCCGGATAGTCGCGTATTCAAGCATAACTTCAGCTTCCTTAAGTGCCGCTTCACTGGCCTTGATTGAAGACTTCTGGGCTGATACGGCGGCTTTTGCCCTTTTCCATCTTGCTTCGGCAATATCATTCTCTGATTTTGCAACGCTTCCCTTTGCGTAGAGTTTTAACATCCTGTCAAAGTT
>Ga0180009_10005551_pt1 | contig 13497 bp, 6 predicted proteins | sample OS_PC_MetaG_FD_123537 | JGI IMG/M metagenome (GOLD analysis project Ga0180009, IMG submission 123537) | Groundwater microbial communities from the Aspo Hard Rock Laboratory (HRL) deep subsurface site, Sweden - OS_PC_MetaG | ecosystem: Environmental > Aquatic > Deep subsurface > Groundwater... | reverse complement strand
TCTGTTTTGTAGTTATATCAGTTTGTTGTCACTTACTGACATACTACAAGAAGAAGAAAAATGCCACCATAAAATGCGCTTTTTTTATTTATTACGGATAGTTATATCCGTGGATGGACACTATCTAACAAAAAAGAGGGTAATAGCAAGGTGAAAAATTAGATCCACTGAGTTTTGACCGGGTGCAATGGATGAATTTCTTTTCAGGAAAGCCGAGCAAAGTGTCAGGAAAAAGTTACAATGAATTGAACGAACAGATAAAAAATAAAGGCCAGTCGCGTGCATCATTGACAACAAATATAACATATGCTATATTCAGGCTCAGGCTCGATCTTCTGCCGGATAGAGGAGATAGCAAACATTAATGGCCGATAATTTCTTCATAGGGTACCTGCCTGGTGACGATTACCCTTACCGAATCAAGCAGCTTCGGGCCAATTTTGGCCTTACCCAGCAATCATTGGCCAAGGAGCTAGGTGTTTCCTTTGCCACCGTCAATCGCTGGGAAAACGGCCAGACAAAGCCGTCGCAACTTTCCTGGAACCGGCTCCTTCAACTGAAAATGACCCGCAGAGGAACAACGGCAGCTTACGGTCACCAAGAAGGAAAAATTTCAGCAGCCCTCGACTTCACCGCAAAACCGGAAATCGTCAAAGTGCTTGCCGAAGGCGAAAGGCTCTCCTTCGGCCATCTCGCAAATCCCGCTTTTGCCACCGAAATCTCCAGTATTGACCCCCTCCCTCACCAGCGCATCGCCGTCTACGATCACATGATCAAACAGGCACGACTTCGATTCCTTTTAGCCGATGATGCCGGTGCAGGGAAAACCATCATGTCCGGTCTTTACATCCGCGAAATGCTCTCAAGACGTCTCCTCAAACGAATTCTCATCGTCACGCCCGCCGGCCTGGTAGGGAACTGGAGGCGCGAACTTCTGACCCTTTTCAGCCTCCCGTTCCACATCGTCAGCGGCAGCGACGCCCGCCATGAGAATCCCTTTATAGGAGAGTCGGGTGATCGTATCATTATTAGTATGGACACGCTGGCGAGTCCGCGGGTTTTTGCGCGTTTGAAAGATTCGAACGTTGCTCACTATGATCTCGTCATCTTCGACGAAGCCCACAAGCTGGCAGCAAACCTCGGTCCGGACTTGCGCATACGAAAAACCGAGCGCTACTGTCTGGCCGAAGCCCTATCGGGTGTAAAAGGCGATGACGATCGCTGGCGACTGGACTGGTGCGCGCACCACCTCTTGCTGCTTACGGCCACGCCTCACATGGGTAAAGATTACCCCTATTACGCCCTCTGGCGACTGTTAGAACCGGAAATGCTCGCCACCATGGAAGCCTTCGGCGAGTATCCGGCCGATCAGCGCCGGGCCCACTTCATTCGGCGTACAAAGGAGGAAATGGTCCACACCGATGGTCGTCCTCTTTATCCTAAACGGATTTCAGACACACTGGGCTATGATTTAAGCCAGGGAGATATCAGCGAACAGAAGCTCTACGACGAAACAACGGACTACCTGCGATTCGTTTACAACAAGGCCAAACTTCTGAACCGCGAAGCCGCACGGCTGGCCATGAGCGTTTTTCAGCGTCGTCTGGCAAGTTCGACCTATGCCCTCCTGCGGTCATTCGAGCGACGCATTGAAAAGTTAGACAGGCTCATCGCTGACATACAGGACGGCGGGTTGACTCCGGAGCAGCTTGTCATCCGGCAACAACGCCTTCGCCGGGAAGATGACATTCTGGATGTAAAAACTGCTGACGACGAAACCCCTGAAGAGGGCCGAGAGGAAAACGAGGTCGTGGAGGATAAACTCCTCCAGGGTGTCATCGCTGCATCCCTGGCGGATCTCCTGGCAGAAAAGGAACAGGTCCGGCGCCTCCTTGACCTGTCCAAGCAGGTTTTCGATACCGGCCTGGAATCCAAATTCGAGAAGCTTCGGGAAGTTTTGACCGATACCAAGTTTGGTGCAGAAAAGTTCATCGTCTTTAGCGAGCATCGCGACACATTGGAATTCCTTGTCAGACGACTGAGCGGCATGGGATATACGGATCAGATTGCCCGGATTCACGGCGGAATGCATTACACCTTGCGTGAGGAAGAGGTCGAACGTTTCCGCAAGCCGATCATTGATGGGGGGGCGCGGTTTCTCATCTGTACCGATGCTGCGGGTGAAGGCATCAACCTCCAGTTCTGCTGGATCATGATCAACTACGATGTGCCCTGGAACCCGGCCCGCCTGGAACAGCGGATGGGGCGCATCCATCGATACGGCCAAAAACACGACCCGGTGATTATCTTGAACCTTGTCGCGCCTTCAACCCGTGAGGGCAAGGTGCTCAAGGTCCTTCTCGACAAACTGGAAAAGATCCGCAAGGAACTCCAGTCCGACAAGGTCTTTGACTGCATCGGCCGTTTTTTTGAAGGCGTATCCATTAAGCAATACATGGAACTCGCCGTTACCGAGGACGCTGAAGCCGTTGCCCGCGAGTTAGACGGCCGCCTGACAAAAGAGCAGATCCAGGCTCTTGCCGAACGCGAAAAATCCCTTTATGGCGGTGGCGGCGACGTTGCCGAGAAGCTGCCGCGACTACGTATCGGAATGGAGCAGGAAGTTTATTTCCGCCTGCTGCCGGGGTATGTGCGGCAGTACATTGAGCAGTCCGCACCGCTTGTGGACATCGACATCGAAGGAGACCTGGACAATATTTTCTCCTTCCATCCGAGGCGATTGGGTGCAATGGACCTGCTCTTGCCGGTGCTGGAATTATACCCCGAAAAGGCAAGAGACCGGTTGTCCGTTTCACGGCCTTTAGACCGGAAAGACGTCGTTTGGGTCCATCCCGGCGAGCCGGTCTTCGAACGCCTCCGGGCCCTGGTGAGTGATCGCCTGGCGGATCAAGGCAAACGCGGCGCGATCTTCAAGGATCCAGCCGCCGAAAAACCCTATCTTTTTCATATGGCCCTTATTCATATCGTCCGCAAGGCCGAGCCGGAAATTCCGGACTTTGCCAGAGAAGAAGTATTGGACTTCCGCCTGGTCGGCGTGAAGCAATATGAAGGGGCGGAGATGGCTCTCTGTCCGGTTGAACATCTATTGCTCCTAAAGGGCGGCAGCGGCCTGCCCGCATCCGCACAGCGTATGGCCGTTACGGCAAATGACCAGAAGGAACTGGCCCGCGCTTTCCTTTCCGAACGGGTTGCCCGTGAATTGGCCCTTGAACATAAACAGCGTTTGCTGGACAGTATCCCGGAGTGGGAGGGCTTTATCCAGCGCGGATTCGACTACCAGGAGGCCGAACTTGCCAATGTCCGAACCAGACACGCTGAAAAGGCCCGAACCGGCAATCGCAAGGCGATCGAGGCGTTGGAAGAGGTAAAACGGCAACAGCGCCGACTATCCGGTCGTCGTGAAAACGCCCTTATCGTCTTGCGGCGCAAACCGGAACTTATCGTCCCGGGAGCGGTTATGTTCATAGTGCATGCCCTCGTCGTGCCTTCTGCCGATCCGGCAGACCGGGAGCAGCATGAAGTCAATGTGGAGATGGTTGCCATGAAGATCGCCCGGGCCTTTGAAGAAGCGGCCGGCGCCAAGGTATTGGAAGTCCACACGCCGGAGCGTGCCCGTGCGGCAGGACTGCCGGACAATCCCGGTTTCGACCTCCTCTCCCTGAGGCCGGAAAAGGAGAAGCGGGCGATCGAGGTCAAAGGTCGTGCCGGAACGGGCGATATAGAGGTTTCCGCCAACGAGTGGGCCAGGGCCTGCAACATGCGGGAAGGGTACTGGTTCTATGTGGTATATGATTGTGCCACCCCGAACCCCAGACTCGTTCGTGTCCAGGATCCATTCGGAAGCCTGCTGGCCAGAAACAAGGGTAGCGTTTTGATCAGCGCCAAAGAAATCGGACAGGCTGCAATATGAAAGAACGCTTGACAACCGTAAAGGATCATGTTTATACTTTAAACGTCAATCCCCCCGGTAGCTTCGGCGAAAGGGTGCGGAGTCGTCTCGAAAGAGGCGGCTCCTGCTTTTTTGGGGGGAGGCACGCTTGAAGACCTTCATCTATGTCGATGCCTTCAATCTCTACTTCGGCGCGGTTCGCGGAACTCCTTATAAATGGCTCGATCTTAATCAGCTTTGCCACATCCTGCTGCCGCGGCATGAAATCGTCCAGATCAAATACTTTACAGCCCGTGTTAACGCCCGTCCATCTGATCCGGATCAACCGACACGGCAGGCAACCTATCTGCGGGCGCTATTAACGCTCCCGCATCTTATCATCTATTACGGACACTTCTTGACCCATATTGTTAAAATGCCCCTTGCGCACCCTGTTCCCTTACAAAACGCATATGTGGAAGTATTCAAGACCGAGGAAAAGGGTTCGGATGTAAATTTAGCCACGCAATTATTACATGACGCTCATTGCAATCTTTTTGAGGGTGCCGTCATCATCAGTGGAGACTCGGACTTACTTATGCCCTTGCGCATTGTAAAGGAAGATTTGCGAAAACCGGTGGGTGTCATTAATCCTCAACATATTCCGTGCCGGGTTTTTCAGAATCACGCGACATTCTATAAGCACATAAGAAAGTCTGCACTGGATAAGAGCCAATTTTCGTCTCCCATGAAAGATGCAAAAGGATCTTTTTTCAAACCTTATGGATGGTAATGACATGACTGATATTCCACGCTTGATCGAACACGCCTTTCCGCTGAAGCAGACTTCCTTGGATTCGGTTCATGAGAAAAATGTGCGGCATGGACATATTTCGACGCTGCATATCTGGCCGGCGAGGCGGCCGCTGGCGGCCTGCCGGGCGGCGTTGATTGCTACGCTTCTGCCGGATCCAAGCACAAAGCCAAAACCAGAAGGGATGTCCGACGACGAATGGCATAAGGAAATTGTCCGCCAACGCCAGGCGCTTTGTGAGAAGGTCGGCGGCAAGGTGGTCAAAAAGATTGAAAAGAAGAAGATGCCGAATGGTCAGATTGTCGAGCGCGAAAAGGAAGTCACCGAAGGCGGCATCCTCCACTGGGGTCGGGAGACGGAAAACAAAGATGCCCTGGATTGGTTCCGGCAGGAAATCCGTAACGCTTACGATGGAAGGCCGCCAAAGGTGCTCGATCCCTTTGCGGGCGGCGGCGCGATTCCCCTGGAGGCGATGCGCCTGGGCTGTGAGGCAACCGCCGTGGACATCAACCCGGTTGCCTGGTTTATCCTTAAATGCACCCTTGAATATCCGCAGAAGTTAGCAGGCAAGGCGCATCCGCTTCCTGACTTCATACTCGCAGACGAAGATTTCATGGAGGCGTTTTATAAGGCCCATTCCCACCTTGTCGGACGCACCAAGAAAACCAACAAACAAATTGAAAAAGAAAAGAAACAGCCCGGTTTTTGGGACAAGCCGGATTCGGGGCGGTCGCCGAAAGCCGATCTTGCCTGGCATGTGCGCGCCTGGGGCCGGTGGGTCCTTGACCATGCCCGGCAGGAACTCGCTCGATTCTACCCGACCTATGCGGATTTTGAACCTCTTGATAAAATTATTCCTAAACCCTACGAGAAAAAACCGATGCGACTCGTGCCCCTCCAGGAGGACGGTACTCCGAATATCGATGCCCTCAACGCCGAATTCAGCAGGGAATATCTCAACGACAAACGCAATCCCCGCTGGGTGGCCAAGCCGACTATTGCCTATTTATGGGCTCGGAAGGTGACGTGCAAGAACTGCCGGGCAGTTGTTCCGCTTCTTAAAACCCGCTGGCTCTGCAAGAAGGATAAGAAGCGCGTACTTCTCACAATGCGAGTAGTGGAACAGACAGTTGAACAGACTATGGCGGGAAAAGTCATGGTGGGACAGGCCATGGTGGGACAGGCCATGGTGGGACAGGCCTCCGTGCCTGTCATCAATAATAATCAAAAACCTTTTAAAATCTATCAAAGGAAGCTTCCTCACTGGCGTTTGCAGGGGGCGACCTATTTCTTAACATGGCGGCTTCACAAAAGCCAAGCCGGGCTTAAACCGGAGGAACGCGAACTGGTTGTTTCCGCCATCCGCCATTTCGAAGGATCCAGATACAGACTCTTGGCGTATGTGGTTATGGATGATCACGTGCACGTCCTCTTTGAAGTTTTAGCGGGCTATAATCTATCGGAAATCACTCATTCCTGGAAATCGTTTACGGCAAACCAGCTACAAAGGCAACACGAGCGGAAAGGCGTCGTTTGGCAGGATGAATCGTTTGACCGAATTGTACGTGACGATAGTGAGTTTATTGAAAAAGCAGAATATATTCAGAATAATCCACGAAAACGCTGGCCGGACATTACAGAGTACACTTGGCTGGGGTTCCCACAATGGCAGCAGGAAGTAACAGGCAGAGGGGTCTGTCCAGAGATGACAGGCAGGGACGCCTGTCCCACCAAAAATAAGGTGGTATTCGGTGTCGAGACAAACGTCCCGATAAAAGGGGGAAATGCTGCCCAACGACGCGAACATGACAAGCGTATCGGTGCGGGCACCATGTCTCGCTCCGGCGCGAAATGCCCTTGCTGCGGCGCAATCATGACGATGGAAGATATCCGCCTGGAGGGGCAATCCGGTCGTTTGGGAGCGGTCAACACCGCCGTCGTCGTGGATGGGCGACACGGTAAGGAATACCGTCTACCGACGGAGGGTGAACTCTTTATGACAGGCACAGAGGCTTGTCCTACTATTGAAAAAGAAATCAAAAGGGTTTTTGCACAGATCCCTTTCGGCCTGCCGGAGGAACCGACACCGAAGAGTGGAAGCGGTGCGAGCAGGGCCTTTTCCGTTGACGGTTATGGCTTTGACCAGTGGGGAAAACTCTTCACGCCCCGCCAGCTCTTGTCCCTGGGAACGTTCGTGAAGTGGACCCGGTCGGCAAATGAAGAATTGACAAAACAAAAATATCCTTCGGAGTGGCGGAAAGGTGTAACGGGTTGTCTGGCAGTTCAAATCGACAAGGTTGCCGACTATAATTCGATGGTCTGCGTGTGGCATATTTCCGGAGAAAAGATTGGCCATACTTTTACCCGTTTTGCATTGCCGATTACTTGGGATTTTACCGAACTGGCTGTCACCAATGACGTGGGCGGCGCTTATTCGGCCCAGCTTGACTGGTTATCTCGCTTTGTGGAACACGCACTCGGTACTGGAACAAATACCGAAAGGCCTGTAGTGCAAAATCAGTCCGCCATTGTGGCTATGGAAGGCAATTACGATGCAGTCGTGACGGATCCACCCTACTATGACGCCATACCTTACTCAGACTTGATGGACTTTTTCTATGTATGGCTCAGGCGAACACTCAGTGGACTGTCATCAGAATTGGAATCTGCGTTCAAAGAGCCACTTTCACCCAAGTGGGATCATGATAAAAACGACGGTGAACTGATTGACGACGCCAGCCGGCACGGAGGCGACAAGGCCAAATCGAAGGCTATTTATGAAGATGGGATGGCGCGCGTCTTTCAGGCATGCAATAATGTGCTCAAACCTGAAGGCAAGCTGGTCGTCGTCTTTGCCAACAAGCAACCGGACGCATGGGAAACACTCGTCTCGGCCCTGATTCGGGCGGGCTTTGTCGTTAACGGCAGTTGGCCGATTCAGACGGAAATGAGCACCCGGATGCGGGCTAAGTCCTCGGCAGCCCTCGCTTCATCCGTCTGGCTCGTCTGTAAGAAACGGCCAGCCACGGCACGACCCGGCTGGGACAATCAAGTTTTAGAAGATATGCGCCGGAATATCCGTGAAAGGCTCCGCGAGTTCTGGGACGCCGGGATCCGCGGGCCGGATTTCGTCTGGGCGGCGACGGGTCCGGCGATGGAGGCCTTCAGCAAGCATCCGGTGGTAAGAAAGGCGAACGAAGCCGGACCGATGACGGTGAGCGAGTTTCTCACCCACGTTCGCCGGATGGTGGTGGATTTTGTCGTGGGGCGGGTTTTAAGTGGAGATGGTGGGGAAATGCCGGGCACAGAGGCCTGGCCCACCGATCGCCTTGACGAGCCGACCGCTTACTATCTTCTCCACCGGCATGATTTCGGCATGGACGAGGCCGCGGCCGGGGCGTGCATCCTGTATGCGATTTCCTGCGGCATTTCGGACAAAGAACTGGCCGGCACCTGGAACCTGATCGGTTTTACCAAGGGGAAGTCGGTTGAGGATAACGGAGAGGTGCAGGATAATGCCGATGCAGGGATTGACCCTGATGCCGACGCAGAATCGGGCAGCAAGGTAAAACTCAAGACCTGGGTGCAGCGCAAGGGACGCTCGCTCGGGTTCGAAGCGCCGGGAGGCAGACCGATTCCGCTCATCGACCGTGTTCACTGCCTGATGCATCTCTGGAAGTCGGGAGACCTTTACAAGGTGGACGAGTATCTTGACGACAATGCGTTGCGGCGGCAGGAACTCTTCAAGAGGCTTCTGCAATCGCTTATCGAACTGTCGCCGGCCGGCAGTGAAGAAAGATCGCTGCTCGAATCTCTCAGCAACCACATCCAGTCACGGGGTGCGGTAAACGACAGGCAGATGAATCTCGCCCTGCAGGTAAACACAGAATAGGAGGAAGCAACCCATGGCAAAATTGGCTTGGAAACCTTGGCATGAAGTGGTGAAGCTCCGCGACGATCTGCGTTCCGGAGACCTGCCGCTTCACCTGTTTGCCGCCGATCTTTATGAGGTGATGATGCAGCGCGGAAAAAGGCCCGTTTACGAAGATCCGGAGCATTTTTTCGCCCTCACGTTTCCTACCTACAACCTGCGTCGCCTGGTCCGGGATGTGGTGCTTCGCCTTGCAGGCAAAAACGACAAGGCCGTCCGCCAATTGGAGCTGACCTATGGCGGCGGCAAAACCCATACCTTGATTACGTTGCGGCATCTCGTTCAAGACCCTGAAAAACTGCCGAAACTTCCGGCAGTGGAAGAGTTTATTCAGGACATCGGCCGGAAACCACCCAAGTGCCGGGTGGCGGCTTTATGTTTTGACAAGCTGGATGTGGAAAAGGGGATGGAGGTTTCTGCGCCTACCGGAAAGCGCCGGATCTTGAGAGAACCATGGAGCGTTCTGGCTTACCAACTGGCAGGCGATGCCGGCCTCAAAGTTCTCCACGCCAAGGGCCTTGCGGAGGAGCGCGCGACGGCGCCGGCAGAGAATCTGCTTACAGAACTGCTCGAAATGCCGGAACAGGATGGATTGGGGGTGCTGGTTCTCATCGATGAAGTTCTCCTTTATGCCCGCGAGAAGGTCGGTAATGATGAGGTGAGGCTCCAGAGCCTTGTGAACTTTTTCCAGTACCTGACTCAGGCCGCCACGAAACTGGATCGTTGCTGTATCGTGGCATCCCTCCTGACCAGTGAACCGACAACAGAAGACGCATTAGGCAGGCAGATCAAGGCAAAACTCTACGACATTTTCCAGCGCCAGAGAGAGGAAATCATTGAACCGGTGGAAAAGGGAGACGTGGCCGAGGTGTTGCGCCGGCGATTCTTTACTCCGCAGTCGCTGAAAGATCGGGAGGCTTTTCGGCAACATATCGTGGCAGCTCTTAAAGGAATTGCCGCCGTGGATGAACAGACCGCCCGGCAGGGCGCTGAGACGGAAGAACGTTTCCTGAAGAGCTACCCCTTTCACCCTGATCTCACGGAGGTTCTCTACTCCAAATGGACGCAACTGGACCGTTTCCAGCGGACCCGCGGCGTGTTGCGGACCTTTGCCCTGGCTTTGCGTGAAGCCGAAAAATGGGATGTTTGTCCTCTGATCGGACCCTCCGTGTTTTTGAGCGCGCCGGACGGGGAAGGACTTTCGGAGGCTCTCCGCGAGATGGTCAGTGTAGCCGACACGGAAGAATTCGAGGGCAAAAAGCAGGCCTGGACCGGCATTCTGGTTAATGAGTTCTCGCAGGCTAGGCAAATCCAGAAGGATTCGGTCGGTCTTAAGTTTCGCGAAGTCGAGCAGGCCGTCGTGGCCACCTTTTTGCACTCCCAGCCTATCGGCCAAACGGCCAGAACGAGAGATTTGCTGGTCCTTTTGGGTTCCACCCGGCCGGACAAGATCGAGCTGGAAAAAGGCCTCTCGCGATGGGCGCAGATGAGCTACTGGCTTGACGATCTTTACACGGTTGCGACCGAAGCGCAGCTTCCCGGCAATTGGCGACTCGGCAACCGACCCAACTTAACGCAAATGCACGCCATTGCAGCAAAGAATTTCCGGGATGACACCGTTCGCGCCCGGCTCCTGGATGATATCAGCAAGGTAAAATCGCTCACGGCAGGGGCTTCAGCGGCTGGAGTTCGCGTGCACATGCTGCCGACGCGTTCTCGGGACATTGAAGATGACGGCGCCTTCCACTACGCCGTCCTGGGACCCGGCGCTGCATCCGAATCGGGCAAACCCAGCGCCGAGGCCAGGCGGTTTCTCGATGAAACGACGGGACCGGACAAGCCGCGGGTGTATCGAAACGCCCTGCTTCTGGTTGCGCCCTCAAAAGACGGCATGGAACTGGCACTGGTGCGGATACGGGACTATCTTGCCTGGGAAGCTGTCCGCGAGGACATCAAAAGACAGCAAAAGAACGGCAACGTAGATCCGGCCAGAGCGCAGACGCTGTTAATCAACATCGACAGGGCCAAAGGCCACATCCCGGCAACGATCAGTCAAGCCTGGTGCATCGTCGTAACGGTGTCGGAAAAAGACGAAGCGCAGGCTTTCAAAATTGCCGTTACGGAAGATCCGCATTTCACCATCATAAAAGGAGATAAGCGGTCTCGCCTGCAGGATACTCCCATTACGGCCGAAGCGCTGTTGCCCGATGGACCCTACAACCTTTGGCGGTCCGGAGAAACCGCCCGGCGTGTCAGGGATCTTTCCGGAGCGTTTGCCCAGCTTCCGCACCTGCCAAAGATGCTGAAGACCAGCGCCATCCTCAATACACTGGTTGATGGTTGTGAGCGAGGCACGTTTGTTCTTCGCCTCATCCGCCCGGACGGCACTTTCCGCACCTGGTGGATGTCCAGACCCGATGAAAATGCCCTGAATGATCCGGCGCTTGAACTTGTCCTGCCGGAAGCCGCTGAACTGGGCGAGATTCCGCCGGCGCTTCTGGCTCCTAACAAATTGTCCGGTCTATGGTCAACGGATGAAATCACCGTCGAGATGGTTTTGGATTATTTCAACGGCCCCAGGGTTGTTCAAGTCGAGCGCGAGGGGTACCAGGAACCGCTGCATATTCCGAAGGCCGCTCAGGCAGTCGTGGAAAAAGCCATTACGACGGCAGTGGAAAACGGCGCCTTATGGCTCCTTGCCAGCCCGGCCAGCATTCTGGGAGAACCGATACCGGCGGGGGTGTTGAACGCTAAAGCCAAACTCTGTGCCCCTCCGGCGATCATAACCGCTGCGGAGATTCTGCCGGAAAACCTGCCGGGAGCCTGGAAAGACGGTGCGGCCTCAGGATTGTCTATCGCTACAGCCCTATCTGTCAGGGAAAGAAAACCCCTTCCCTGGAAGACGATAAAGGATGTCATCGGCGGCGCTTTACAGGCACGTTTCCTCACCATTGCGGAAGGTGCACAGGTATGGCCATGCGACTATCCGTCCGCACAGTCCATTGTCCTGAAGCCGCAGGATGCACCTCCCTCTTCCTCACCAACGCCACCGGATTTGGTCCTTTGTGCGGAAGCCGATCTGGAGCCCGTCCAGATTCAAGATCTGGGTGATATTGTTCCAAAATTACTGGACATCAAGAAAAAAACCGGTTTGCCTATGCGGTTTCACTTGCGCATTGAAATGGGCGACGGCAAGAACTCGCCACCAAAGAACACGACTGAAGAGGTTAACACGCTACTTAGAGACGTTAATGAGGGGTTGCAGTTGCGATAGAAATCAGGTCGCTGTTAATTTTTTGTTCCATTTGAATAGTTATTGAACAAGAAGGGATCGATAGATCGGTATCCCCTCCTGCTTTGTGATTCGAAAACGAAGGAACCCCTGGAGCATAAAATAAACTCCAGGGGTTCCAAGACCTGTGCGCTTTTAGAATTATAGACATTTACAGCTTCCGGTCAGCCATCAGGACAGCCAGTTATACAAGCGCGGATACAGAGCAAGGAGGAAGTAGTATGTGAAATAAAGCGCAAAAATCAAATAGCACGATATCTTGTATATGTCAATAAAAAATATCCATATATTGTTGTTTTTTTAAACTTTTTAAAAAGGATTGATTCTGGAACAGGATATGGTATCGTTTTATACCCGCATCAACGCGGGAAAGGATCTAAGAAAGAGTCTCGATCCGGCAATACAATTATTCCAACAATTCTATTGGGGTGATAATATGGGCACAGACAAGTTAAGTTTTTCCAAAAAAATAATGGCCACTGTATGTCACCATTGTCCCCTTTGTAAAGCTGCCAGAAAAAACCCGGAATCTATTATAGGAAAAATGTTGCACCATAAATACCATGCTGACAATTGTCCGTTCTGGAAGGCGGAAATAGCCGCCTATGGACAAAAGTCCTCCGAAAAGACCCTGAAAGAATAAATTCTAAACTGTCATGGTTATATCAGAAAGAAGTTCATAATGTTCTCTGCCGCCGAGATTATCGATTTTGCCATCCAGATCGAACAGAACGGAGAGAATTTGTGCCGGAAGGTGGCCCAAAAAAAAATCGATCCTGATTTGGCGTCCCTGCTTGAATGGATGGCGGAGCAGGAGGCGCAACATACTAAATGGTTTTTCGACCTGAGACTGAAGGTCCGCATTACGGGCAAGGTTTCCCAGTTGGAACAACTTGGCAAATCGCTTTTAGGAGATGTTCTGGGCGATCAAAGCTTTTCACTTCAGGATGCCGATTTTTCAAAAATACAAAATATAAAGGATTTGCTGTCACTATTGATCGAATTTGAGCAGGATACGGTTCTGTTTTATGAAATGCTCTATACGGCCGTTGAAGATAAAAAAACCATTTCACTCCTATATAAAATTATCGCTGAAGAAAACCAGCATGTCGTTCAAATAAAAGAGTATTTCAACAAAAGGTTCGGTCAAATTTTATAAATCTTGTCATGTTTTTTGCAACTGCAGGGTTCAACCGCAAAACCGACTACGCATTCACCATGACGGTTTGGAGCGAATGGGATGCAGGTGTTCACGTACCCGTTGGATGTAAAACCCATTTGTTGGTTTCGGGTTCCGTCCGACAAACAGAGTGACGATAAAGCAAAAAGGTCCCCTCAAGAAAAACCTTTTGAGAGAGAATCGGATTCTGAAGAGGCCATCCTTTGCCGCCAGTGTCATCAAGTGCTGACGAATCCTTCCGAGCGGACCAGCATACAGGGGGCCCACCAGCATACATTTGCAAATCCCAACGGGATCGTTTTTCAAGTCGGATGTTTCCGATCGGTCCAGGGCTGCGGGTATGTGGGCCCGGCAACTTCGGAATGGAGCTGGTTCAAGGGATATAGCTGGC
>Ga0180009_10005550_pt1 | contig 13498 bp, 11 predicted proteins | sample OS_PC_MetaG_FD_123537 | JGI IMG/M metagenome (GOLD analysis project Ga0180009, IMG submission 123537) | Groundwater microbial communities from the Aspo Hard Rock Laboratory (HRL) deep subsurface site, Sweden - OS_PC_MetaG | ecosystem: Environmental > Aquatic > Deep subsurface > Groundwater... | reverse complement strand
TCTGCGGGTTTCTGAAGTCAAGAGCAGAAGTTGACGAATGTACCGCGTTTCTTCATCATAATGGCTTTGTATCGCACAATCTTACTTGCAAAGATTGGGATCTGGCACACATTATTCCGGAAATAGGCGATGGAAATCTTCTCGACATGGGAAGTTCGGATTCGTACATCTTGAAGAACATCGCGCTCTCAAGAAAACACGGCAAAAAGTACGGAATAGATATGCGCAGGCCTGATGTTCCGGTAAAAGGTGTAGAATATATTGTTGGTGACCTGACGGATACTCCCTTGCCGGATAGATTCTTCAAATACATAACATGTCTTTCGGTTATTGAACATGGTGTGGACGCTGCAAAGCTGGCCCATGAGGCGTCGCGTCTGCTTGAGGATCAAGGAAAGCTCTTTGTTACATTCGATTACTGGAATCCCAAAATCACCCCCCCCATAAAGATGTATAACTTGGTGTGGCAACCTCTCGATGAGGAATCGGTAAGGACGCTAATTGCTGAGTGTGAACGGAATGGACTCTACCTCATTCAGGATATGGACTGGACGACAGAGAGGGCAGTGATCTGTCACGGTTATTACTCGCCCTATCCGACTATAAGTTATACGCTTGGCATAGTTGCTTTTGAGAAGCGAAGACTTGGATAATATAGGTGGGTTCAACTTCCCGATGAACGCGCTTCTCTTCGGTGCGAATGGCCAAGATGGATACTATTTGCATGAACTGTGCAAGGCAAAAAAGATCGAGTCGATTGGAATATCACGCTCGGGCAAGTGGGCGCACGGAGATGTGTCTTGTTATGAGCAAGTTGAGTCTTTAGTCAAAGAGTATCGGCCTACCTACGTTTTCCATTTGGCTGCAAATTCGACAACTCGACATGACGCGCTTTTTGAAAACCATAAGGCAATCTCGACTGGTACGCTAAATATATTGGAAGCCGTCAAGATTCATTCTCCCTCGTCCAAAGTGTTCATCACAGGCAGTGGCGTTCAGTTTGAAAACACGGGAGAACCGATTTCGGAGAGAGATAGGTTCGAGGGCAACAGCGCATATTCCGTGGCACGGATTCAGTCTGTATACGCTGCACGCTATTACCGTTCTTTGGGACTCAGCGTCTATGTCGGTTATTTGTTTCACCATGAGAGTCCACTCCGCAAGCCGCATCATGTTAGTAAGATGATTGTGCTTGCGGCACAGCGGATCGGTGATGGCAGCCGCGAGATACTGGAACTGGGTGACATATCAGTGAAGAAGGAATGGACATTTGCCGGGGATGTAATGAGAGGTGTTTTTACCCTAATTGAACAGAATGATGTGTTTGAAGCTGTTATCGGTTCAGGCATCGCGTATTCGATTCAAGATTGGTTAGAGCAGTGCTTTGGAATCATTGGCAAACAGTGGCGCGATTACGTTCGGTTTCGTGAGGGATTTGCCCCAGAATACAAAAACCTCGTTTCCAATCCCCAAGCAATGCATTCGCTTGGTTGGTTCCCCGTTGTCGAATTACCAGAGCTAGCCACAATGATGATGACTGCTTCCTGACAATCTTCCATGAAACAACTATTACTGAAACGATCCCCTGCTCGTGTATCTGTTGAGGCTCTGCAGAGGCGCAAACGGATATTGCTCGGACACCTCAACTCCAATGGCGACTGTCTCTACGCAACGGCGATTGCCCGCCAGATCAAGGTCGACTATCCCGGCTGCCATTTGACTTGGGCTATCGGCTCAATGTGCCGTTCGATCCTCGATGGCAACCCGTATGTTGACGAAGTCTGGGAGATCCCGCTGGAGAACATTCGAGAGGTTCCTGATGTCTGGCAACGGTTTGTACGCGAAGCAGGAGAAAGGAAACGGGGAGGAGATTTCGACGAGATATTTCTTACTCAAATTGTAGCTGACAATCTGCAAGTCTACGATGGCACCATACGCTCCTCGATTTTTCGGGCTTACCCTAGAAAAATTACTGGGCCGGTTTTGCCGGTCTTACGACTGTCGTCCATTGAAGTCGAAAATGTCTGCCGCTTCGCGCAACACCATCGCCTAGCAGCGAGGTCAAATGTCGTACTTTTTGAATGCTCTGTGAAAAGTGGTCAGTCGTTCATAACACCTGAATATGCACTCGAAGTAGCCCAAGACCTTATCGCAAGGGTTCCCAGTGTCAGTGTCATCCTTTCATCGAATATTCCTATCGTCTCAACGGACGAGCGTATCATTGATGGCAGTATACTGTCCTTAAGAGAGAATGCCGAACTGACCAAGTATTGTTGCCTGCTTATCGGCGGTTCCAGCGGTATTTCTTGGATTTGCACATCCGATTGGGCAAAACCACTTCCTATGATCCAGTTGCTCAAGCGCGATGCATTCTGGTTTGCATCGTTTGCATACGATTACGAGTACTGGGGATTACCAACTGATTCAATTGTCGAAATGACCGAGTACTCTTCAACCAAAATCTCCGAGTGCGTGCTCACCATTTTCACTGAGGGTGTCAAGGCTGCCAGAATGAAATTCAACGAGAAGGTCTTGCCAACATTTGATTCTTATGAGTATTTCCTGGATTATTTCCTTGGGGAACGCCAATATCGAAAAGCTACGAGTCTATTGCTATGTCATATTCAGCGACACAGGTTTCACTTCCAATTCATACATTGGTACTTGACCAAATTGATCAGCCATGTTCATGGCTTAGTAGCCAATATGTCAATAAAGATCGTCAAGCGAGTGCTCAGGAGATACCTCCCATGGGTATACCAATCGCTGAAATGGGTGAAAAGAATTCGCTCGGCAGGCCAATTGAAGTCTAATGGACAGAATTAACAATGTTCTAATGAAGATACGAGCACTCTTCAGCGTTCCAGTCATAGAGGTTTCTTATGGCTAATCATTTGGGAACCCGGATCATTGCTTTCTATCTCCCCCAATTCCATCCGATTCCCGAGAACAACAATTGGTGGGGCAATGGCTTTACCGAGTGGACGAATGTCGCCAAAGCCAAGCCTCTCTTTCGTGGACACTACCAGCCACATATTCCGGCTGACCTTGGGTTTTACGACCTACGTGTCCCTGAAACGCGAATTGCCCAGACGGAAATGGCGCGGGAATATGGGATCGAAGGTTTCTGCTACTGGCATTACTGGTTTGCAGGAAGGCGTCTGCTAGAAAGACCCTTTGTACAAGTCTTGAAATCAGGCGAGCCGAAATTTCCTTTCTGTCTGGCTTGGGCAAATCAAAGTTGGAGCGGTATCTGGCACGGCAATCCCGGCCAAATCTTGGTGGAACAGACCTACCCCGGATTGAAGGATTATGCCGAACATTTTTATGCTGTCGTGGATGCTTTCGGCGACGCGCGGTACATCACTATCGAAGGTAAGCCGATCTTCCTGGTCTTTCGTCCGCACGAACTCCCGGAACCTGAAAAGTTCACAGATTATTGGCGAGAGTTGGCGATCAAATCCGGATTGAAAGGTATCTATTTCATCGGAATCTCTTCTGAATCGTGGAATTGGTGGTTCCCGCACGAGCATGGTTTTGATGCGGCGGTATTGACAAACCTCCAGCCCGCTTTTGATTGGGTGTTCCAGCCACGCTATACTTTTCTTGACCGGGTGTCACGTAAGTTGACCCAAAAAGATTTGAGAGAATTAGAACGATACCTCTTTCGCAAGCCGAGAATTTTTCCTTATGCCGATGCGATCAAAATGGCGATCCCATCTCTGACAAAAAACTTTGCGCAGTACCCCTGTGTTCTGCCCAACTTTGATAACACACCGCGCAGTGGGTTGAACGGCGTCGTATTCCATAACGCGACTCCAGAACTGTTCCAAGTTCATCTCCGTCAGGCGATTAATCAGGTTATGGACAGGGAAGCAGACAGGCGAATGGTATTCATCAAATCTTGGAATGAGTGGGCAGAAGGAAATTATCTTGAACCCGATGTGAAATTTGGGCGGGCTTTTTTAGAGGTTGTCAAGGATGAGGTTGCCCAATGACAGAGTGTAACCTTTGCCAATCCTCCGAGTCGCGCGAGTTGTTCACTAAGAACGGTTGAGGTCTTGTCTGCCAAAGATAGCGCCTATGAAGTTGCCTATGGCGGGAAAACAGCGCGGTTGTATATGGCTGGTCAATTCTCGGAGGCAAGAGCGGAAGTGCAGCGAATAGTCGAATTATATCCGCTGCTACTTCGGGGTAACCCCGCAGAAATAGTCAAAAGCATCTGCGGTTGGTCGTATCACCCTTTTGTGAAAGATAGATTCCAATTTGTGAAAGATGTCCAGTCGAATTTTCCAAATATCCTTCCCAACCCGGCGAATCATTTTCGCAGGGTTGTCGCGCAGATGTGGATAGAGACTGCCTTTCAAGCACATTCTGCGGGAAATATGGGCATGGTACAGAGAGCACTGTTCTATGGAATACTCCGGGATCGTTCCTGGCTGCACGACCGTGGGGTGTGGTCTATTGGAGCCAGAGCGTTTTTGGGATGTCGGCGTTCCGGATGGTTGAAAACGATAGCCGGTCGACGACAGAGGAATGGCGAGTCACGATAGTTTCCCACTGAGGTCAAAATGATGAGGAAACCCAAGTCCCCAGATTGGTTTATGCAAATCAAAGGTGTTTTTTTTCGTCTACGACTGTTGGCTTTTTGCGCTGGCGTTGCGGTTTTGGTGCTCCCTTTCCTGTCGCTGTCAATCAGAACGGTAGATGCCCAAGGTTCGGAGTGGAGCAAGCCATATCTTCTCTTTGAAACACAGGGTGCTGTTTATATGACCAGCCTTGTGGCAGATCCGGCAGGGAATGTGCACGCCGTGTGGGAGTCACGTTCCACGTCCACCTTCTCGGGTGTGCAGTCTGATAGTGCAATTTACTATTCGGTTCTCGATTCGAGCACCGGTGTGTGGAGTCGTCCTGTAGATATCCTTTTCGAGCCTGGCGGCCTACGCTTTCCGAATCTGGTGATCGGTGCGGACGGTAGATTACATCTTTTTGCCACCGGCAGTTGTTTGATTCACGCGAGCGCATCGTTGAATCCATTTCCACAATCGTCATCTCTATGGAAGAACCAGGGCTGTATTGCAGACCCAAGTTTTGAATTCGGAGCGGCCACAGATAAACGCGGCAATTTACACCTGGCGTATACTGATCAACCTCCCTATCGTGTACTATACCGCGCCTCCTTAGATAGCGGGCAAACATGGTCACAACAGTCAATCGTTTGGCAGGCAGAGCAAGATACCGCGGTAAATAACGCTCAGCTTGCAGTCAGCAGCGACGGAGTGATCCACGTAGTATGGGCTGAGTATCCATTGCCCGAAGCTTACCCTCCTAATGGTGTTTTTTACAGCCAATCTCTGGACGGGGGCAAATCATGGACACTTCCACGTCGACTGGCGGGGGTCAATTACACTGAGCCCAGGATCATCACGCAGGACAGGGAGGTGCATGTCTTGATCAATGGTGCGGGGAATATCGGTTCACGCTACCATATCTATTCATCCGATGATGGGAGAACGTGGTCTGAAATCGAAGTGGCTATCAAGGCATCTGCCGGCATGCTGGGACCTCCGGATGGGGTTTTCGATAGCCTGGGTCACTTGCATATGGTTGCGGGAACAAATGAAGGTGTGCGATACAGCCAATGGAACGGTCAAAGTTGGTCAGCGCCCGAAGTGCTGTTTACTCCTGCCTACAAACCTGATGTTGACACAGGCCATCCTAGCATAGTGCTCACTCGGGGCAATCAATTGCACGCGATTTATCGTGATTTGGACAAGCGTATTTACTATTCCACTAAGACAATTAGCGCACCTTACGTACCTTCGGCAGGTCTTCCGACTCAGCCGGCTGAAACTCCAACGTCCATACCAACTGTCGTCTCCCCAGCCAATCCGACCCCGGTGCCGATAGATGTGGATGCCCCAGATAGCTCAAGCCAATCAACAGCCCTACCGCTTATTCTCGGTGTCGGTATGTCAGTTCTTGTAATCGTTTTGAGTTTGGTCGTGAAAACCTTCAGACGTGGATGAATTAATGGTACCTGCCCCGTCTCCTTTGTTGGTTACTATTGTAATCCCGACATTGAATAGTATGCCCTATCTCGAACAAGCTCTCCGTTCCTGTTTGGATCAAACTCATTCAGAGATCGAAATCATTGTTGTAGATGGAGGATCGGTGGATGGTACGCTCCAGATCATAGAACGGTTGGCGAGTCAGCGAGTTCGGTACATTGCACAACCAGCCAATTCCGGCAAATTGCCGGGCGCCTTGAATATCGGGTTTGCGGCTGCCAGGGGGGACTACCTTACTTGGCTAAGTTCGGACAATTACCTCGTCCCTGATGCTATTGCCAAGTTGCTTGGTTATCTAGTGGATCACCCTGATATTGACCTCGTCTATTCTGATTTCTGGCGGGTAGAACCAGATGGAGCAATAATCAAGAAGATTGAAGTTGGTCCGCCTGAGAATATATGGTATGGAAATGAGGTGGACCAAAGTTTTCTTTTTCGTCGCTCGGTCTACGCGCGTGTTGGCGATCATAGCATTGATGCTTTTCCGGTACAAGATTATGATTACTGGGTGTGTGTTGCCAAGTGTTGTAAGCTTGGGCGTCTCCAAGAGCCTTTGCAATACTACCGGGTTCACGACAGGTCACTCACAGCGCAATTTACGGCGTTGGGCTTGGCACGCTGTGCGGCTAAGGTGCGTCTGGATCACGGTATTTACGATGCCAGGTCCTATCGTCACGAACTGTCCCGAATTGACATGGAAGCGGCGTTCGAGTCCCACTGGGCGCATGATGCAAGTAGTACCCGTATCTGCTTAGTGCGGGCACTTTTCAAAGACTGGCGTTGGCTCAAGAACCGTGGGGTTTACTCTATTGGTTTTCAGGCACTGCTCGGACAGAAATATTTTGGTATCTTGAAACGCGGGTTAAGGCGCATTCTACCCCCAAAGGATAATTAAGCATCAAGTGAAAATCGCATTCATCACCCAGGGTCTTCCTCCCGATCACGTGGCTGGGACTGAAGTCTACACATATGGCATTGCCTGTGCTTTGCGTGATGCTGGTCACCAGATCTCGGTGCTTTGTCCAAAGACATGGGACAAGGGACCCAACAATGCCCGCTATGAGATAGGGCAAGAGGATACAACTAGTGAAGGGATTTTTATCAGGCATCTCTCTTTCGATTGGCGCACGGCTCCTGACCCACATGGTTATTTATTTGACTATAACCCAGAGATATTCAAGATCACGAAATGCTTTTTGCAGGAGCGCAAGCCCGACGTTGTCCATATCACTTCTTGCAACAATCTCTCAGGCAGTGTCATTTCCGCAACACATTCATTGGGCTTGCCGATGGTGTTGACGATGACCGCTTTTTGGGTTATCTGCCCGCGTACAACGCTTCTACGCCGCGATGGAACTCTTTGCAGGACGCATCAGAATGGTCTCACTTGTCTCCACTGTCTCTATGGCGACACCAAGACTTGGCGCCTGCTTCAGAAACTCCCAAAGATATTGCAACATTGTCTTCTCAAGCAATTGGTCAGCCGGCAATCCGTGCTGAATTGGAACGGCACCCTAAATTTGACTAGTGCCGTCGAACGGCGTAATGCCAATCTTCCTCGGTTGCTGTCCGACATAGACTGGGTTATTTCCCCATCGAACTTCTTGGCTGATATGATCGCCCAAGACGGCATTATCTCGAGAGCGCGAATCCATGTTTCGCCTCTAGGGTACAATATGGAACGCGCCGAAGTTGGGCGTCATAAGACGAATAGTGATTATATGCGTTTTGGTCATATTGGTTCTTTAGTGCCGTGGAAGGGGGTGCATGTTCTGATTGAAGCGTTCAATCAATTATCGCCAGATCATCAGGCTCGCTTGTTTATTTACGGCGATTCTCAAGCAGATTCTTCTTATGTGCAGCGATTACGTCAGATGGCTGCTGATAATCCCCACATTCTATTCAAGGGGAGATTTAACAATAGTGAAATAGGGCATATACTTAAAGAGATTGACGTCGTGGTTGTACCATCGCTCTGGTACGAAAACACTCCGTTTGCAATCTTGGGAGCATTTGCTGCCAAGACACCAGTAATTGCCACTAATCTCGGAGGATTGACTGAAGTAGTGCAGCACGAAGTTAACGGCTTGGTCTTCAATCCGGGAGATGTTTCAGACTTGGCACGGCAAATGCGGCGGTCCATCGAAGAACCAACACTTGTATCCCGCCTTAAAGGGAGGATTGCGCCGGTGCGGTCTGTAAGAGACGAAGTCGAAGAACTAGAAGCAGTTTACGCGCGAGTCATCAATACAGCTAGTCAGCAACATGCAAGACTCTGACAATAATCTCATAGATTTGCAACAACTTGATTGATCGTGGAAACCACACTATATGGCATCATGCAACTCCGGTACGACATAAGCAGGATTCTGCCCCAAGTAGATGAAACAGGGCTGGACTTGATTGTCTCGTCCCTCAGTGAGTACAACCCCGATATGCCGACCGCTGAGTTCTTCAAGTGGCGAGAGACACTTGGGCAGCGTACGACATTCGACGTTAAAAAGATCCCCCTCGCGAAAGTGGAAGGGTGGTATTTCGATGAACATCTCAATTTTCGGCACCGTTCCGGCAAGTTCTTCAGCATTGAAGGCATCCGGGTCCAGACCAATCATGGGTACGTTCACGAGTGGTCTCAGCCGATCATCCAACAGCCAGAAGTGGGCATTCTGGGTATCTTGTGTCAAAAGCGCAACGGTGTCCTGCACTTTCTTATGCAAGCCAAGATCGAACCAGGTAATGTTAATCAAATTCAACTCTCGCCCACCATCCAGGCTACACGCAGCAATTACACGCAGGTTCATCACGGGCATAGGCCACCATATCTCGACTATTTTGTTGATCTGAGTGGTAAGCGGGTCATTGTTGACCAGCTGCAATCAGAACAAGGTGCGCGATTTCTCAAAAAGCGCAACCGGAACATGATTGTTGAAATCCCTGCCGGCTTGAATATAGACTTGCTGGAAAACTACTGTTGGCTAACTCTTGGCCAAATCAAAAAGCTGATGCAACATGACAACATTGTGAACATGGACGCACGCACCGTGTTATCCTGCACGCAATTGAGATTTGACCGTACAGTGTCTACCGCATCCTTTCCGCCAGACGTGCGCGGTTTGGAATTCTCGGGATCACAACCTGATATCTTGCTTTCGCTACTCGTTGAGCAGGAGGCGCTGTATGGGTACGAGGAAATCATTAGCTGGTTCACAGCGCTTAAAACGTTCACAGAATTGGATGTGAAGCGCTGTAACATAGATGAACTAGACAAATGGCGTGTAGGTGAGTGGGAAATTGCCCATGTTGATGAGAAATTCTTCCGGGTTATCGGGGTTGAGGCGAGAATTGGTAATCGCGAAGTATCTTCGTGGTGTCAACCATTAGTGGAGCAAAGACAATTCGGATTGATTGGTTTTATTCTGAAAAAGATCAACGGAGTGTATCATCTCTTGGTACAAGCTAAGCTCGAAGCTGGTAATTTCGACGTGCTTGAGATGGCACCGACCGTACAATGCGTCACAGGTAGTTATCAGCACCCCGAGTGGGAGGTGCCGTATTTGGAATATTTTGCCGGTGAGAAAAAAGTAGTCGTTCATTATGATCGGCTGCAATCAGAGGAAGGTGGGCGCTTCTATTGCGAGCAGAACCGCAACATGGTCATCGAGGTGGAAGATGATTTTCCGATCATTGTTGAGCGAAACTATACCTGGATGACGTTGCGGCAAGTAAAAGAGTTTATCAAGTTCAACAACTATTTTAACATCGAAGCGCGCAGTTTATTAGCGTGCATCTCTGTGATCTAGTATGGGTGACAGGATTCGCATTGGTTTGTTAGGATGCTCCTCCATTGCAGTACGATCAATTCTTCCGGCGATCAAACGAAATCCGCAATTTGAGTTGATTGCGGTGGGAGCGCGGTCGCATGAGAAAGCCCGACGGTTTGCTGAATCATTTTCATGCCGAGGGGGCAGTTATGATGATATACTTAATGACCCTTCGATTGATGCAGTTTACGTGTCATTGCCTGTCGGTTTGCACTATGAATGGGGTGAGCGAGTTCTCATCTCGGGCAAGCATCTATTGCTAGAGAAAACATTTACACATTCGCTGCCCACAGCACAACAACTCGTATATCTTGCACAGAAGCAGCAGTTTGTAGCCATGGAGGCACTACCATATGTGTATCATCCGCTATTCAGGCGGGTACGAGAGATAGCAAAATCTGGCGAGTTGGGTGCACTGCGCCATATGGAAGCGTTTTTCGGATTCCCTTACTTGCCAGAAGGTGATATCCGGTACCGTCCTGAGTTGGGCGGAGGTGCGATCTTGGACGCACTAGTCTATCCGCTTAGCTTTTGTTTACATATTGGCGGCGTCGATTACTTGAATTATTCCCATCGTGCTCTTTACGATGAGCAACGTAACATTGATGTGCGTGGGTTTCTTCAAATAGACTGGCCAGCTTACTCTGCACATATCGCATATGGGTTCGGGTTTGCATACCACAACACATATACTATCTGGGGCGAGACCGCTTACTTGACCTCGGAGCGCGTCTTTTCGCGTCCCCCCGATCTGGCAGCCGAAGTTCGTATTGTGCGCAACGGTCAAGTGGAGGCAATCTCGGTGCAACCGGCAGACCATTTTGGCTTGATGTTGGATGCCTTTGCCAGCAAAATCCATGGCGTGGACAACCTAGGTTTCAATCAAGGCGATGATATTCTCACACGTATGAGAATCATTTCTGAAATGTATGAACGGTATGGCCGTTCGAGAGCAGGTGAGCAAAAGTGACACAACGCGTTTGTGTCGTGGGTGCCAATGGCTACTTGGGCCGTCACATTGCACAGAGTTTGTCTGCTGACCCGGCATTGAATTCGCTACACCTGTGTGACCTGCAGGCAGAATCGATTGATCACCATGCCCAATACACACAAGTGGATCTTCGGAGTGCCAAGTCTGTTGGTAAGATTGTTCAGGATTCAGACTTTATTTTCTTTTTTGCCGGTCTAACGGGCACGGCTCAAGGATTTGCGGCATTTCGAGATTTTGTCGAGATCAATGAAATAGGACTGTTGAATCTCCTGAATGCCTGTCGAGAGCTAAGCCACAAACCGAAGATTATCTTCCCCTCCACACGTCTCGTCTACAAGGGCAAGAAAGATGTGGCTTTGAAAGAAGATGATGAAAAGGAATTCAAGACAATATACGCATTAAATAAATACGCCGGAGAACAGTATCTTGGAATTTATGCTGACTACTTCGGTGTCAAGTATACCGTATTTCGAATCTGTGTGCCTTATGGCACATTGCTCCCGGGCAGTCTTTCCTACGGCACCTTGAGTCATTTTGTGTCCCAATCCAAGTCTGGCGAAGTCGTCGTTTTTGGTGATGGTCTGCAGAAACGGACTTTTGTAAATATTGGCGATTTGGTTCGCATATTACTTACGGCTAGTTTTAGTCCACTGACTGACAACGGTATCTTTAATATTGGTGGAGCAGACATCTTGACAATTCGCTATGTCGCGGAGCGAATCGCTTCTAGATACAATGCACGGATCAAGTCCGTACCATGGCCAGAAATGGCGGCAAAGATCGAATCGGGCGACACGATATTTGATTCTTCAAAACTAGACACGTTATTGGTTGTGCAATATCATTCGACATTTGAAAAATGGGCAGCGAACTTAGAGGTGATGTGATCATGACATACACCAAGGAGATATTTCGGACTTGGCGCGGCAGATACGGTGGTTAGTGGAAGAACCAGCACTCGTGTCCCGCCTTAAAAGGGGGATTGTGCCAGTGCGGTCTTGGAGATGAAGTCGAAGAACTAGAAGCGGTTTATGCGGGAGTTATCAGTACGGCCGGGCAGCGTTGTGCAAGACTCCGATAACAATCTCATAGATTTGCAGCAACTTGGTAACACAGCTGAGGGGAAAGATGGGGCAGAATAGTGTAGAGTATGTGCGTTCTCGATGGAATTGGAAACGGTCAGTAGACCAACTGGAGTACCATTTGTACAAGGCAACTGCTCGCGGGAACTAACACAAATGCTTACAAGGATTCGAAGGGCGTTATATTGGCGTCTCTGGCATTTCCTTACGCGAATTCCTGTTTGGCGAAAACGGGAGAAAAAACACGCTGAACTGGTTTTCTGGACTGAGCACTGGGATGCCAAACTACGTCGTGGAGAGTTTTGGTACCCCGATGTGCCAACGTTATTGCGCTTGGCTGGTGAGTGGGAGCAGTTTGCCCTAAATGGCAAACCCGATTACGAAACCATGCGGTTGATGGAAGCGCGTGCCCAAGTTCTTCGTATCTTGAATGAGACCCAAATTGACGATAGGGAGTTCTTCGTTGGCAAAACTGTTGTTGAGATCGGACCAGGGGCGGTTGGTTTCTTGGAGCAGTGCGGGGCAAAACTGGGAATTGCCATAGAACCCCTGGCGCGAGAGTTTCAACAGCATGGACTGCTTCTACCCGGATGTACCACAGTCTACTTGCCTGTCAGCGCAGAATCTATCCCCCTGCTGGATAATTTTGCTGACATTGTAGTCTCTCGCAACAGTCTGGACCATGTCAAAGACCCTTTCCGCGTGGTCTCCGAGGTTGAGCGAATATTGGTGCCAGGGGGATGTCTTCTCCTCATTGTGGATGTTGACCACGAGGCGACAATTACCGAGCCCCATAAGTTTACCCGGCAGAGCCTACGATACCTCTTATCTCGCTTCGAGACGATACGCGAGTTGGAGTATGAGAAGACAGAGATGACTGAGGCTCGTCGGTTTGTAGGTGTCTATCGTAAGTGTAGGACATATTGCCAATAAGCGGGTGACTATGGAACGAGATGACCCTAAAGTGAAAGTGAGCGTTTGTTTGCCTACTTATAATGGCGCACGGTTCATTCATTCTGCTATTGAGAGTGTTCTTAACCAATCCTTTGCAGACTTTGAGTTAATCGTTTGTGACGATGCCTCAACAGACAGTACACTAGAACTCGTGTGTGGCATACATGACGAACGGTTACATGTTTACCGTAACTCTGATCGGCTTGGCTTGGTAGGCAATTGGAACCGCTGCCTTGAACTTATCAGTGGGGACTATGTCGTTCTAATGCACCAAGATGATCTGATGCATGTAAATAACCTTGCTCATAAAGTCGCATTATTGGATGGCTATCCTGCTGTTGGGTTCGTTTATTCAAACATCCGACGGATCGATGAATCGGGGAGCGTTATCGGTGGCCATTGGTTACCCCAAGCTGAAACGGATCTCATTGAACCTGGGATGGAATGTTTTCAGCGACTAGTATTACAGCGCAAGGTTAGGGGCGAGAGTAGCAAGTTGAGCCAATTTTGACTTGCGGTGAGAGCGATAAGCGACAAGATTTCGCTTCTGGTAGTACAGCACTCGATCTAAAGCGGCCT
>Ga0180009_10005549_pt1 | contig 13500 bp, 8 predicted proteins | sample OS_PC_MetaG_FD_123537 | JGI IMG/M metagenome (GOLD analysis project Ga0180009, IMG submission 123537) | Groundwater microbial communities from the Aspo Hard Rock Laboratory (HRL) deep subsurface site, Sweden - OS_PC_MetaG | ecosystem: Environmental > Aquatic > Deep subsurface > Groundwater... | reverse complement strand
TCATGGCGGTCAGCGAAAGTAATCTTACGTGTGACCTTCAGGTTAGAGCTTGTAGCAATGTCCATCCAGCGGACGTAAGGCGATCAGCCTGGAACGGGTTATGCAAAATTTCTTATGGCAAATATCCAGCCTACTATCTTTTGTTCTTATTTATTGCCAAAGATGATATACTTATTTATTCTATGACTATGACTATGAGATTTAATGTCGGGATTTAAAAACAATTTTGGATGAAAAATATAAGATGAAAAATTTTAAAGCCAATGGTCTGCCCCTGTTAATCGGAAGCCTTCCCATGGACAGTCATGAGAAAGCAACAAAACTTGTTCTTGAGCATACTCCTGATATTCCTCTCTGGGTACAATTGCCCCTTTACAGAGAAGAAGGCATGATACACCAATTTCTTCCCGGACTTCCCGGGTTTACCAATGAGGCTGACAAAAGCCTTCTTGATACATCAAAGCCTGAATTTGATGCAGAATTTCTTGCTTTTTTTGAAGAATACTTGTCTGTAACGGAATCTGGAGCTGACCTTGGCACCTCAAGATTTGCCCTGTCAGGTACAAGGGGAAAAGGCTTTTTTGAATTTTTAAAACAGATCGATGATAAAGATAGCCCTTTTATAGCACTGAAAGGACAGGTAACAGGCCCCATCACTTTTGGAACCGCAGTAAAAGATGAAAATAATAAAGACATCTTTTACAATGACCTGTTAAAAGATGCCGCCATAAAAAAGCTTGCCCTGAATGCCAGATGGCAGGCCCATGAATTTTCTAAAAGAGGGGCTGTCCCCATTATTTTTATTGATGAACCTGCATTGGCCGGATTTGGAACCTCTGCGTATATTACCATTACCAAAGAAGATGTCATTCAAAGCATTGAAGAGATCATCCTGGAAATACATGCTGAAAACGGCCTTGCAGGCGTCCATGTCTGTGCCAATACAGAGTGGGATATGCTTTTGGGCTCAAGGATTGATATTATCAGCTTTGATGCATATTCCTTTTTTGATAAATTTATCCTTTACCCTGAAATGATTAAAACCTATTTAGGCCAGGGAAAACTGATTGCCTGGGGAATTATTCCGACCGCTAAAGCAGAGCTGATTGCAGCACAAACCAGCCAGGGACTGGTTCAACTGCTCCATGACCAGATGGATGAGTTATCCCGTAAAACCGGAATCAGTAAAGACACTATCCTGTCCCAGTCCTTTATTACACCAAGCTGCGGCACGGGTTCCCTTGATCTTGACTCTGCCAAAACCGTATTAAAATTGACCCAAGAAGTATCCGGGGCATTCAGACAAAAATAAAGGTGAGGCAATACTATTGATTTTCTTTTAAGGCTTCCTCGGAAAAGTCCTTTAACCGTCTTTCAAGATCTTCAAAATATAGGGGATAGCTTTTCTTCATGTCGGCAAGAATTGTCTCCCATGGAAGATCTGCAAATAATCCATGATCCTTTACATATTCCATGTGTTTGTTCCCTGATTTATCAAAGGGATGGAATATAGAATCTTTTGTTCCGTCAAATTCCAAAGGCTTTACATTAAAATTATTGCAAAGTTCCAGGTTAAACGCAGGGGTTGCCTTCACCCATTTATTGTTTAAAAACAACTCCGTATAGCCATGGTAAACAAAGACATCTGTTCCCATCAATTCTTTTAGCCTCTTTGTGTTCAGATGATTTTTAACATCGGCAAATCCAAGCCTTGCAGGAATCTTTTGAGATCTTGCACAAGCAGCCAGGAGCACTGCCTTGGCCACACAATACCCCTGCCCTCTATCCAGGACAGAACTCGCCTTCATGGATTTTTTGCCGGACTCCATGCTATAGGGATTGTATCTGATGCCGTCTCTGACAGCATAATAGAGCTGAACTGCCTTTTCAATCTCTTTTTCACCTGATCCGCTATTCCGGCTTGCGAACTCCGCCACAGCCGGATGATCACTGTCAATATAGTATGTGGGGTTAAGATATTTTTCCATGTTTTAGATCTGATCCTATTCTCATTATAAACAATCGTCTTTTGTATACCACTAAATAAAAAAGAGAACTATCTTTTTTATTTTCTTTGTTTAATTCCATATAAAATGTTCAGTTTTTATTGTATCTCGAAACAAAAATGTCCCATAATTTGAGACACAAACATGCTCATTGTAACAACAGCCCTGCCCTTTCTTTGCCTCATACGGCATTCCAATATCTGGCATACTTTATGCTTTTAAAATTTCATAAGTCTTGAAAATCTTAATAAAAAAGGTGAACTATGACAAAACCCCATGGAAGAAAAACAAAACAAAAGGTAGGGGAAATTCTTCTGAAACCCCATCGGGAGACAGCCATGGAAATGTTAATGCTAATTCCAGATGAGCAACTGGTTGGCCACCTTTTTTCTCATTTTTATCATAAAAACGAATTGGTTAAATTCCGGAGTATTGCAGCAATGGGAGCCCTTGGATCACGAATGGGGCAAAAAAATATGGAAAAGGCCAGGATTGTTCTGCGACGGATCATGTGGAACCTGAATGATGAATCCGGTGGAATCGGATGGGGATCGCCTGAAGCCATGGGAGAAATTCTTGGTCAAAGTCCAGAGCTTGCTTTGGAATTTAAATCAATTCTCTTCTCATACCTTGATCCGGATGGGAATTTTATTGAATATGAAGCGCTTCAAAGGGGTGTTTTATGGGGAATCGGGACATACCTTGAATCAAATCCCCAGGATCTGAATGAAAAAACAAAAAATCTTCTATCTGGATATTTACATTCTTTTGATCCCATAAAAAAAGGATATGCCATAAGAGCCCTGATTAATGCCAAATGCTTTGATTGCAGCCTTGTGCCTGAAAACATTGTTACAGACAATCATCAAATTGATCTGTTTAACGGATGGAATTTTTATACAATCCGTATTTTGGACATGGCTCTATACTGGAAAAACTACAAAATATTTGCATAGTTTATTTTATGGCATGTTTATTGAATTACAACCTTACAAACAAAATCAGCCAGATATGTGTAAAACAAATAATGATGATGGAGTTATGCTTAAAAAAAAATGTGACATAAATATTGCCCAAACCATTGACCTTGCGCAGCAAATGATCAAACTTGCGCAAACGGGTTACGAGCAACGAGAAGATCCTGGGTGTGGTGTCCTGTACGGTATTTTGCTGGATTCCGGTTACAGGCTTCTTGATCTTGCACAAAAAGAAAAGCATACACATATGAAAAAAGGCTGGTGGGATAATTCAATAAAAAAGGAGACAATTTAATGAAGACTTATGTTTGTTCAGTATGCGGTTATTCTTATAATGGTGATATGGCACCTGAAAAGTGCCCTCAATGCGGAGCTGCACAAGAGAAATTTTCTGTACAGGAAGGTGAACTGGTATGGGCCGATGGCCATTCAATCGGAGTGGCAAAAGGTGTTGATGCTGAAATCCTTCAGGGATTAAGGGATAACTTTATGGGTGAATGTACGGAAGTGGGCATGTACCTTGCCATGAGCCGCCAGGCAGACCGTGAAGGATTCCCGGAAGTTGCAGAAGCCTATAAAAGAATCGCCTTTGAAGAAGCTGAACACGCATCAAAATTTGCAGAACTTTTAGGTGAAGTGGTTGAGGCCGATACAAAGGCAAACCTGACAGCCAGGGTTCTTGCCGAATATGGTGCCTGCGCAGGTAAAAAGCAGATTGCTGTAAAAGCAAAAGAACTTGGGCTGGATGCCATTCATGATACCGTGCATGAGATGTGCAAGGACGAAGCCCGCCACGGAAAAGCATTTCAAGGGCTGTTAAATCGATTTTTCAAATAATCAGATTTTCTGCATAATATGAAAACCTTGTCACCCATGAAAACCCCTGTTGTTGATATGAGTTGCTGTATTCTCTGCAAAATCTGCGTTGAGCTGGCCCCATATGCTTTTGCCATCAATAACCTAGACTTTGTTGAAGTGCTTGTTCTTGACGACTACTTAGATGAAAATATCCATGAAGCCATAAAAAATTGTCCCAAAGACTGTATCACCTGGGAATAAATTTTTAACCCGAAGATTTTTTTAAATCTTCGGGTTTGGCTTTCCTCTTTCCTCCCAAATCTCCCTTCCCCCATTTACTCTCTTTTATCAAAATTTAATAAAATTTGCGTACCCCCCTCAGAAAAACATTGCGCCTGATACACAAATGTGTCATTTACCTTGTCAGTAGATATAACAAAGGAAAAGGGACTTAATTTGAATAACAGCTCAAACAACATACCATCCTCAATAAGAGATAACCATAAAAAAGGAAGCGTTGGCGATTTCCTGAAAGAACAGGTAGATAAAGGCAGTCAACTGTCCATTATATCCGCCTTTTTTACTATTTATGCATACAAAAAACTTAAAGACAAATTGGATAATATCAAATCTCTTAACTTCCTATTTGGAGAACCAACTTTTATAAAAGCTGCTGACCTTGCAAATATAAATAGAAAAGAGTTTAAAATTGAAGACGACAAACTGGTAATTCCGCTTGAAAATCGATTGGAACAAAAATCTGTTGCAAAAGAGTGCAGCGATTGGATCAACAAAAAAGTAAACATCAAATCAATGGTTAAGCCAAATTTTCTGCATGGGAAAATGTACCATATTCAAAAAGAAAACCGTGTCCAAAAAGCCTCTCTTGGCAGCTCCAATTTTACTGTTAATGGTTTGGGGCTTGGAGGCAGTCCAAATATTGAACTGAATATGGTGGTTACTGATGACAGAGACAGGGCTGACCTTATAAATTGGTTTGACGAAATATGGAATGATGACACAGGCCTGGTGGAAGATGTAAAAGAAGAAGTATTGAAATACATAGAGCAGCTTTATACAGAAAACGAGCCGGAATTCATCTATTTCAAAACCCTTTATCACCTCTTTGATCAATTTTTATCAGAACAAAAACTGAGTGGCCTTTTAAATGAAAACATTGGTTTTTTCGAGACCAAAGTATGGAAGATGCTTTATTCTTTTCAAAAGGATGCCGTAAAAGGGATTGTAAATAAAATTTTAAAGCATAATGGCTGTATTATTGCTGATAGTGTGGGACTTGGTAAAACTTTTGAAGCACTGGCTGTTATAAAATACTTTGAACTTCTTAATTATAAAGTACTTGTGTTATGCCCCAAAAAACTCAGCGACAACTGGACAACCTATCAGGCTCAAAATAACAGTCTTTTAAACCCATTGCTTGAAGACCGGCTGGGATACACGGTTCTCAGCCATACAGATTTAAGCCGGGAAAGCGGTAGAACAATTGGAAATATTGAACTCTCTACATTAAATTGGGGAAACTACGACCTTGTTGTCATAGATGAATCTCATAACTTCAGAAATAACACCAAAGGCAAACGGGATGAAGACGGCAATATTATCAAAAAGAGTCGATATGCAAAATTATTGGATGATATAATAAATTCCGGTGTTACTACAAAAGTACTCATGCTTTCCGCAACTCCGGTTAATAACAATCTTAAGGATTTACGAAATCAGCTTTATTTTATATCCGGTGGAAGGGAAGATGCCTTTAGTGAAAAAACAGGCGTAAAAAATTTAGCCTTGACAATAAAGAATGCTCAAACCGTTTTTACACACTGGGCCGACCCAAAAAAGAACTATAAAAGGAATGTAACAGATTTACTGGAAAGACTGGATTCTTCCTTTTTCAAGCTTCTTGATGAGCTTACCATTGCCCGTTCCAGAAAACACATTGAAACGTATTATAAGACAGAAATGGAAAGGATAGGCGCATTTCCAAAAAGGCTTCCTGTTATCTCAAAAGCGCCTGAAATAGATATAAAAGATGAATTTCCCTCTTATGACAGAATTAATAAAGAGATAATGACCTATAAGCTATCTCTTTTTAATCCGGCTGCATATGTTAAAGATGAATATAAAGCCTATTATGAAGAAAAAGCCGGGGAAACAATCGTTGCATTTTCACAAAAAGTTCGAGAATACTTTCTTATTGGCATGATGAAAATTAACTTTCTCAAGCGATTGGAAAGTTCTATCAGATCATTTAAGATTTCCATGGAGAGAACGATTGAAAAGATTGTAACTCTTGAAAACCGTATTAAAGCATATCATAAAAACCCAAAAAAAGAATTGAACATCGAAACACCTGATATAAACGAAAGTGAGGATGAAGAGCTGAATGAGGCTAACAGTATTGGAAAAAAACTTAAATATAAATTAGATCATCTTGATTTAACGTTATGGTTAGACGACTTAAAAAGTGACAAGGATGCTCTTGTCCTGTTAAAAAATGCAGCAAAGGCTGTTACTGCGGATAGAGACAAAAAACTTTGGCAATTAAAAAATATTATCAAAAACAAAATTGAAACCCCGTTAAACAAAGGGAATAAAAAGGTAGTTGTATTTACTGCTTTTTCTGATACAGCAGAATATCTTCACCATAATTTAAAGGAATATGTGACTTGCGAGCTAAATCTGCATATTGCTCTTATAACAGGTTCAGGGACCAATAAAACATCCCTGGGGAAAAATGGTTTCAACCATATTCTAACAAATTTTTCCCCGATTTCAAAAAACAGAGACAAAATAAGAGAAATGCCTCAGGATGAAGAGATAGATATTCTCATTGCAACAGATTGTATATCGGAAGGACAGAATTTACAGGATTGCGACTATCTTATTAACTATGATATTCACTGGAATCCCGTACGCATCATTCAACGCTTTGGACGAATAGACAGACTTGGCAGTAAAAACAGTAAGATTCAACTTATGAACTTCTGGCCGACGGATGATCTTAATAATTATATAAACCTTAAAGACCGGGTTGAAGCAAGAATGGCCCTTGTAGATATTGCCGCAACCGGAGAAGAAAACTTATTGGAATCTGACCAGATTCGCGGTTTAATAGAAGAAGATCTTAAATTTCGAAACAGACAACTTAAAAAACTTAAAAAAGAGGTTCTGGACCTGGAAGAACTTGAAGAAAATATCTCTTTAAGTGAATTTACCCTTGACGATTTCAGAATAGACCTTTCAAATTATATAGAAAAAAACAAACAACGAATAGAAGGTTCACCCTTAGGCCTTTATGCGGTTGTGCCATCTCCGGTGGGACGATACTCTGAGATGGGTAAGTATAAAGAAATCAGTGAAACTGCAAAAAAAATCATAAGACCCGGTGTTATTTACTGCTTAAAACAGAATGGAAATACAGACGGGAATGAGACAGTCAATCCTCTTTCACCTTATTTTCTTGTCTATATTCGTGATGATAATACAGTCCGTTATAACTATACCCACCCCAAACAGATTCTTGAAATTTTCCGAATTCTTGCAAGCTCAAAAGATACGCCTTATGAAAAGTTATGTAATATTTTTAATAAAGAAACCGACAATGGCTCAAATATGGGCTCCTATAACAAATTATTAAAAACTGCGATATCAGAAATAGACAGAATTTTCAAAAAAAGAGCAAATATCCGGCTGACCAATAACCGTGATGCTCTGCTTATTCCCCAGGCCCAAAAAGGTAAAACCGGCGAACACTTTGAACTGATAACCTGGCTTGTGATAAGGTAAGATATGACAGCGATTAAACAGAAAATAGAAACTGCAATTAAAAATTTTAGTTCAGAGAATCTTTTTGATAACTCGATAACGCTTTTTAATTCAATGGGTTATAATACTAGTCGCCGGAACAGATTGAATTATGCAACTTATGCCGAGTTTGAAGAAAACTTTCTAAAGCAGAACGATAAGATAATAGATTTAGAAAAGTTCAAGGCAAAGGCACAAACCGATAACTGGGAGAAAATAGAACTTCTTTTCCAGTTGACAGACTCTGAGATGAGCAGCAAGGGTGATAGTTTTGATATTGGAAAATTTGATAACACCATCATCAATGCCTATCTCTTTTTTGCCATAGAATTGAAACCCGGCCATTACAACAGAACAATTATTTCAGATATCACACGGCAGCTAAACCGCACTTTTTCCATGCCAGTTATGCTTGTTTTTAAATATAATAACCATATAACCCTTTCCATTATTAAAAGACGACTGCACAAAACAGATGAAAGCCGTGACGTCTTAGAAAAGGTAACCCTGATTAAAGATATCAATACGGTAAAACCTCACAGAGCACATATTGAAATTCTTTTTGACCTGAGTTTGGAGGAGTTGAGAAAAAAGCATCCCATAACCAATTTTGTTGAATTGCAAAAGGCATGGCAAAAAACCCTTGACAGTTCTGAACTGAATAAAAAATTCTATTCAGAAATTGCCACCTGGTATTTCTGGGCAGTTGAAAATGTTGAGTTTCCGGATGATTTGGAGAAAAACCGGGAAATACGAAATGCCACCGCTACCATACGGCTTTTAACCCGTCTTATTTTTGTCTGGTTTATAAAAGAAAAATCGGTAATTCCAGAAGCCCTTTTTCAAAAAGAAAAATTAAAACAGATACTTAAAAATTTCATAAATCCCGAGAGTTCTGATGCCACAATTTTCTATAAAGCCATTTTGCAAAACCTCTTTTTTGCCACATTAAGCACAGAAAAAGATAAACGAAAATTCAGAAGTGAAAAATGGAGGAAAGGAAGAAATATTGATTTTGGCAATCAGTATGTGTACCGCTATGAAACGCTTGTATCTGATGCGAACAGATGGAAAGCGCTTTTTGCCGATATTCCTTTTTTAAATGGCGGTCTTTTTGAGAATCTCGATAATAAAGAAAAAAAGAGAATAGAGGACGGCGTTGAAAAAAAAGGAGTTATGGTGGACGGATTTTCAGAAGAAAAACGAAACAATTTAAAAGTACCAGATTTCCTCTTCTTTTCTACAGAAAGAAATTTTGATTTAAACGAAACCTTTGGCACAAAAGACAAAAATTATAAGGTCAAGGGTCTTATTGAAATTCTAAATCAATATAAATTCACTATTGCTGAAAATACGCCCATAGAAGAAGAAATCGCCCTTGACCCGGAACTTCTAGGCAAAGTGTTTGAAAACCTGCTGGCAAGTTTCAACCCTGAAACCCGGACAACAGCCAGAAAGCAGACCGGTTCTTTTTATACCCCCCGGGAAATAGTGGATTATATGGTTGACGAAAGTCTCAAAAATTCACTGTCCCACAGTGTCTCAAGCAAACTTGAAAATACGACATACGAAGATATTAAAATCGGACTGGATATACTCTTTGCCTATACTGAAAAGGAACATGCTTTTAATGATAAAGAAGTAAAAGAGGTGGTCAAAGCGGTTTCTGAAATAAAAATTCTCGATCCTGCCTGCGGTTCGGGTGCTTTCCCCATGGGAATCCTGCATAAACTGGTTTATATCCTGACCAAACTTGATCCTGATAATATTTTCTGGCGGGAACTGCAAAAACGAAAAGCCGTCAAAGAAACGGAGGATGCTTACAATCTCGGAAAACAGGAAGAAAGACAGGCAAGAATTAAGGAGATTGAAGAAGCCTTTAATTCCAACACATCTGACTATGGCAGAAAGCTGTTTCTAATAGAAAATGCCATTTATGGTGTGGATATACAGCCCATTGCCGTACAGATTGCAAAGCTCAGATTTTTCATATCCCTTATTGTAGATCAGGATATGAAAAATAATATCATGCCGCTTCCCAATCTGGAAACCAAGTTTGTTGCAGCAGATACGCTCATCGGAAAAAAAGAAAACGATCTGTTCACCAATCTTCATGACCCGGAAATTGGAAAGCTTGAAAATAAACTTCAATCCATTCGGCATAAATATTTTAATGCTCGTAACACTCGAACAAAAGATAATCTGCGAAAACAGGACACGCAACTCAGGAATAATCTACTTGAATTACTAAAGCATCATCTGAAACAAGAGGCTGAAACAAGCATCAAAAATGATAAAAGAAATCAGGAAATCTCCCATTATACGAAACTGATCAAACGGAACGGGCAAAAAGATAATTATTTGAAAGAAATCACACGGCTGGCAACAGAGCTGAACTCTTTAGAAAAATCATACCAATCTGTTAACAATGAAACTTCCCGCCAATTAGCAAGCTGGTATCCGTACGATCAGAACAACCGGGCTATCTTTTTTGACAGCGAATGGATGTACGGCATAACAGACGGATTTGATATCATTATCGGCAACCCTCCTTATGTACAAATACAAAAATTCAGTGGCAAGCAAATTCAAAAAGACTGGGCAGCACAAAATTATAAAACCTTTGTTAAGACAGGAGATATCTATTCCCTCTTTTACGAAAAAGGGAATATGCTGCTTAAATATGGAGGAGTGCTTGCCTTCATTACATCCAACAAATGGATGCGATCAAATTATGGTAAAAAAACAAGGGAATATTTTACACAACATACAAAACCGATAACACTGATTGATTTTAGTGGATACAAGGTGTTTGAAAGTGCCACCGTTGATACCAATATTTTAATTTTTCAAAAAACAAAAGTAGATGCAAACCCAAATAAGAAAATCAATCCCATGCTTGCCTGTACTATAGGAAAAGATTTTACAGACCAGACTGATATCGAAGCATATCTCAAAGAAAACGGGGTTGTCCTTGATAACCTTACCGAGGATAGCTGGATAATATCCAATACAGAAGAATTTGCTGTAAAAAAGCGGATAGAGGAGATTGGAACACCACTTAAAGATTGGGATGTTTCCATAAGTTTTGGAATTAAAACTGGGTTTAACGAAGCCTTTATTATCAGCAGTGCAAAAAAAAATGAATTGGTCGCTAAAGACCTCAAAAACGCTGAAATTATCAAACCTATTTTGAGAGGTCGTGATATAAAAAGATATACGGCTGAGTTTGCTGATTTGTGGTTGATAAATACTCATAATGGATATTTAGATAAGGAATCTCTGAAAAAAGTCTCACCAATAAATATTGATGATTTTCCGGAAATAAAAAAACACTTGGATACGTATTGGGAAAAGATAAAAAAAAGGCAAGACAAAGGAATCACACCATATAATTTACGAAACTTTGCTTATCTCAAAGAATTTGAAAATAATAAAATTGTTTGGAAGCGCATCGGATCTATCATGCGATTCGCTTATTCCACAAACGGTGAATTATGCTTAGATAGTACATGTCTTCTTACCGGAAACAAAATTAAATATTTAACAGCATTATTAAACAGTTCTTTGTGTTTATATGAGCTGTTGAAAACATCACCTAAAACAGGGACCGGAGATCAAATTATTAGTGTTCAAGCTCTTGAACCCTTGCATGTATATATGCCATCCAACAATGAACAACTCCCCTTTGAAATCCTTGTGGACTGCATCCTCTTTGCCAAAGAGAACGGAATGGAAACCGAATCTGACAGGATTGAATCTGTCATAGATTTGATGGTTTTTGATCTTTATTTTGAAAAAGAGATGAAAGAAAAGGAGTGTTATATTACTGATTATATTAATAAAAAATTACACCCTTTCAAACCGGATGATACAGATGAATTCAAAAAAGAATATATAAAAGCATTTTATACTTTTACATCAAAGGATAAAGATGTGTTCCGGTGTTTAAAATTTGCCCATCACCTTGTAAAACCCGTCAGAATTATAATGGAACAAAAAAATGGATGATAGATTAAATACATTTGCCGTGGCCGAAGATCAGACTGATTACACAGCTCCAATAAAAATAAACAGAATAAAACTGACCAATTATAAATTCTTTTACGGTGAATTTGAACTTCCAGTCAATGGAGAAAACCTTCTTGTATATGGTGAAAACGGAACCGGGAAAAGCTCTATTTACAAAGCATTGGAGCTGCTGACAAAAAAAAAGATCCCGGCAGATGAATTTATTAAAAACCGGAATGTCTTTAATCCAAAGGGTGATACATCAATCGAAATCGAATTTACCAATGATCAGACTTATATAATTGATGCGGACACAACCACCTATCCTGACTATGTAGACTTTTTACACGGGCTGTCTGTTTTTGTGCCAATGCTGGACTATAAAAAACTTCTTAAAGTTCATTATACCATCGAAAACATAGAACAGATAAATCTTTATAGGCTGTTCAGAACCCTGCTAAGAGATTATGAATACAGGCAGAATGAAAAACTATCCGAGATTAAAGACCCAAATAAGTATTATGAAGAATTAACCCGGATAATGGAGGAAAAATTACTTAAGGATATCAACTATTATTTAAATAAATACTTTGAATCTGATTGTATAATTGATTCTTTTGATTGCAGGACAGAAATTGACAGTGAAGATGACAGCAGAATTATACCCGTCGTCAATATAACCATTGATTACAAGGAAAATTCCATAGAAAATTACCATAATTTTTTAAATGAAGCCCGGTTATCAGCTTTGGCAATTTCAATTTATCTTTCAACCATTAAAACTTTATACAGCGCTTTGAAAAAAGGCTCCCTTAAAATACTCGTTCTTGATGATCTGCTGATCAGTCTTGATATGAGCAATCGATTAAAACTCCTGGAAATATTGAAAAATGAATTCAATGATTTTCAAATTTTCTTTTTTACTCACGACAAAGAACTGTTTGAGCTTTATAGAAATAAGATGGCATGGAATAAATATGAAATATATCTTGATGACACAGGAAAAATACCAAAAGCAATTCTGAAACAAGGCAAATCAGAAATTGACCGTGCAAAAGAGTATTACGCAAAAAAAGATTATGATGCCTGCGCCCTGTTTCTGAGAAAAGGATTTGAAAAAATTCTTAAGGCCTATCTGACACCCAAAGAACAGAGAGATAAGAATTGTGAAGAGCTTAATCTTTCGGGTTTGGTTGGAAAAGCAATTTCAAAAAGCCGCAGCGAAAATAAACGTATTCTGAAAAAGCTTGATTCTGACAGAAAACATATTCTCAACCCTCTAAGCCATAATGACACACGGCCTATTTATTCCCAGGAATTGAAAAGCGCTATGAATGATTTGGAAAAACTAAAAGGACTATTGATACAATGACTGATTTGATACACCCCATACTTGACCACGACAACCTTAATCTTGTTCTGGACAACCTGAAACTTGGCATTATTGCCCATACCCCTGAAAGAATCATTACAGTTTTTAATAAAGAAGCAGAAAAAATTACGGGATATCTAAAAGAAGAAGTTATTGGAAACGACTGCCATAAAGTCTTTCAGACACCTTTCTGCGGAGGGAAATGCTCTTTTTGCGATGACTCACCAGATTTTTCTTTTGGTTCAAAAGAATATCCATTGACCATTATAACAAAAGACGGCATAACCCGGCAGCTTGAAATGACCGTCTCTTCCATCATCAATCATGACAAGATATTTAAGGGAGTGCTTGCATCCTTCAGGGATGTGACTGAATCTTTTAACCTGTCCTTAAAAGCTGAAAACCTTTCCAATTTTGCAGGTATCATCGGCAAAGACAAAGCCATGCAGGATATTTTCAGGCAGATCAGGGATGTTGCCCTGTACAACTATCCAGTCCATGTTTCCGGTGA
>Ga0180009_10005548_pt1 | contig 13501 bp, 12 predicted proteins | sample OS_PC_MetaG_FD_123537 | JGI IMG/M metagenome (GOLD analysis project Ga0180009, IMG submission 123537) | Groundwater microbial communities from the Aspo Hard Rock Laboratory (HRL) deep subsurface site, Sweden - OS_PC_MetaG | ecosystem: Environmental > Aquatic > Deep subsurface > Groundwater... | reverse complement strand
CTTTCTGGCTTTGGGTTCCCCGGCTGATAGCAGCCATCATTGCGGTTCGGGTATACATGTTTTTTTATCGCCGGAAGTCATAGGTCTTTCTGTTTTCTTAGCCTTGAGATACTACTCTCTTATCAAAGGATTGGCTGTAAGTGTGATCTCCAGAAAATATCCCAATTGGAAATAGTAGAGTGAACTGGTTCGCCATAATTTCAATTCATGGAAAATGAAAAACTTAAGGAGATACCCGTATCTGCAATCTTCGGATTATCTTCCTGCCCGATAGGTAAATAAATATTCATCTTTTAAGCAACTTGCCCCGGTGACGTGCTGCAGCGATGACATTGCGATTGGCCGTAAAAATCTGAATGCCGGGGACTGTAGCAAAATCTCCGTCATCGGTAATCACCTGTACCACACCATTATTCTTCATAGACTCAAGAATAAAAAGATCATAGCCGTCGACTTTCTCACTTTTGAAACGATTCAGAGCGGAAGTTGTTGTAGAGTTATCCACTTCAATATCCAGAGACTCAGACATAGATTTGACCTGAGCCCATGCAGTTTCAACTGCAGAGACAATTCGGGATCGTTCTGAATGAAGGTTATGACGGTATTCCTTTAGGTCAATCGAGTTGACACACGATTCATAAATGCGATGTTCTGTTATTTCAATCCTATGAGCAAGCTCGGCCAGAGAAATGCCGCTTCCGTAAATTTTCGCTCCAATCGCAAGTGCAGCGCTTACAAAATTTGGATATGTGTTCATCTGATAATGTTGCGCACTTTGTCCGGCAGTTGGGTACGTCATCCAGAACCAGACATTCGTGTCTACAAGGAATACATCCTCGACCTTGGGGCTGTCGGCTGTAATTTCAATTACTTGCGCCTTAACATTATAGTTGATCGCCATTATCCCGCCTCCCTGGCCTGCTCTTCCAGAATGTCATCGACAATCTTGCGATAGTCTTTGTCGCCGTGGTACTTGGCGGCGTTTTCAATGACGTGCTCGACAACGAGTTTCCCGGTTTCGTTCAGATGCTCGATCTGGAGCAGGCGGCGCAGATCGCTTTCTTTGATGTCCTTCAACAACTGGCCGATGGCAAAGTTAAAGAATGGGGAGGCGAACTGGCTTACCCCGTTAAAATCAAGTGTAACCGTCTCGTCGTTTTTCAACGAACCGTAAATCTCGTCGTAAATCTTCTGCCCGTCTTCTTTTATGATGCAGCGCGGGCCGATCTGATCCTTTATGGATAGTTTCATCTTTCTATTCTCCTTTAAAAGGGCGCTTCGGATTCATCGCGGAACCGGTAAAGGTTCTCGTCGCAACGCAGGGTTATATGCACCACTGTGCCCTCGAACGAAATATCGCGATTCTCGTACCGCTCGCCGTCTTTATCGATAATTGCGTAGCCTTCGTTGCTGTAGACTTCAAGTTTGCCCTGATTGATGCGAACGAATTCCTTGAGCAGGTCAAGACCCAAACCACGAGCGACGCCACCCATGCAGGTACTGTTGCCACGCTCGAAAGCCCACTTCAAGCAAGCTGCTCCCGACAGTTTGGACACCAATACTTCATCTGCGTACTGGCGGAGAAACGTCCTTACATTGGCCGGAATGCCCCTTCCAAAGTCAACCACGGAAAGAATCAAGTAGTTTTGCCGCCAAAAATGCTGTCCGCATGAAAACACGCCGATATCAGAGCCGCTGTGTTCAAAGGCGTTATTATAGATCTCCCACATTTTGCCCGCAATGGCGTCTCGCAAACGGCTACTGACACGAACCCAACCCTTTCCGATCCAGTTGTAAGTTAAGTAGTCCATGATCCCATTCATATCGAGAGTCTTGTCTTCCCGATACGGAATCGAATTGCCGTCCCAACGGGATAAGGGATAGCCGAAGGCTCCGGCAAAACCATTCTGGCAGATATTAGTCATTACTCTTATATTGTGCAAGGTGCCCCAATCGAACACAACCGTACCCATCCGCGATTCAATCAGCCGCGCCAACCCACCGAGAAAGGCCACTGCATTGGGCCGCAGGAAATGGCAGCCGGAAAAGTCGAACCGCACATCCTCGAAGTAGTCGTTGACCTGGCTCCAGATATTGAAAAGCTGCTGAAAATCCCATACCCCGTCGTTCAGCGTAAGAATTTGGATAACTTTCTGCGCCATCCCTACATTTCCCCCGAAAGACTATAGAAGGGGCTATGTCCTTCCTTGAAATTCAAACTTCGTTTGTATTGCTCTTCGGAATAGGTCCATGCCAGGAATATCGTCATACCTATCGCTTAGAGTCTCCCTTAATCTGAAAAGGCGATGTTCTGCCGTATCCACAATCTGCGAAAAGGTAGCTATTGTAATTTTTCCTATTTCTTTCTTGTCGTCGTTCGAATCCATAACTCGTGATCCGGACAAGCCTCCCTTCTCAACTTTCATTCCGACAAGGAATGCATCGATATACGGACTTCCTCCGATTACACCACTACCAAGTAAATCTTCAACATATCCATGAAGTTGATTCCGCTCGTTTCGTGTTAATTCAAATCCACCACGCTTAAGCTCAACCAATAGAATCTTCGTGGTAATGGCCAACCCTCTTTCTGAATCAAATGAGTCTATACCTGTCAGTGAAATAGATGATTGATCGAGAACAATAAGATCAGGGCGCTTTTTGGGATTGATGAAAAAATCTTGGCCGTTGGCTTGTTTGAAAAGCTGTCTCGCCGCTGTTTGGAGTTGCCGGTTCGATACATATTCTGGCGAATCGAATTCTGGACCAAAAAGCCACTTGGCTTCGGTAATCAAAGGATGCAGAACTTGCAGTTCATCCACTCTAGAATCTTCGGAAAGTTTTCTGATTGCCTCAATGGTCGATATTCTCCTGTCAATTTCGTCTAAGACACAAAGCGCATCCTTGACGGTCCATTGTGAGAGAAGTCGATTCAGCCCCTCAATATCTTCCACAGAAAAATTCGCTAGCTTTCTAAGCAGCTCTGTCCCGGACCTTGACTTCTCGATATTGATCACGGCTTCAACCGCTATACTCAATGTTTCCGGTCTAGCTGTGGGATGTTTGCTGGTAACTACTTGGATGGCTTCATCGACTTCATGCCGTCCAAGAAGTGTTAACTTTTCTATCTCATTATGGAACTCTTTATGAACTTCCTCCCTTATTATATCCAGATGTTCAGAGGCAAGCTTTGCAAATTCCTCTTCGACATAGTTGCGCACGGCCTCAAAGACCTTGTTCATCCTTTCATCCCTCCGAAATCCAGTCCAATCATCGTTGATGAAATCACCAAGATCAGTTGAAACAACAACGACCGTATAGCGCTTGGCAAACCGGGTTCGCCCGTCAATGACCGACTCGTTACCTAAAACCCATGACGGTTCTCCTACAAGACGACCTCCTTGCCAAAAAGCTATTCCTTGATACAGAGTCTTTCGCGCGACAGCCAATGAATCGATGAAATGCATCCTCAGCTTAATTTCACCGTTGATCGTCTCCTCTTTAGAATCAATAAGTCCTTTATGTTGTTCCAACGGAATGGATTTCCCATTGATTTTTACTGAAAACGCCGGGTCATGCATGAAACGGGCTGATATTACATCCAGAATTCGATCTGCGTGAGGAAGGTTTCTTTCAACTATAACCTCCAAGCGGGTTCCATGCCCTGAGTTGTTTTGAATCTCTTCCACCTCTCTTACAACAAAAGGGGATTGTTCGTTTTTGGTTGTAATTTTAAAAACAGACTCGGAACCACTCGCTCTTGTCCTCACTGTATATTCGTTCGCAAAGCACAGGAGCCCATGCCTCCCAACGCCTTTTCTACCATAGGCCAGACGGCTCCCTTGCCTGCCGGGAGGAAACTCAACCTTTTTCCCCTGATGTTTTAATCGGTCATAACCAAGCCTCATCCAACGGTTTTTGAACTGCTCCTTGGTTAGGCCGGTGCCATCGTCTTCAACAATTAGCAACTCGTCATGTTGATCTGGAATAGTAATTTTTGCTTCGCTTGCCCCAGCATCCCAGGCGTTTGCGACGAGTTCGGTCAATGCAATATCTGACAAATTAACAAGAGTTCCCAGAGTTCTAAGTAGATAGTCTTCCTCAAAAAGACTTCCTTGAACCATCAGTTGCGGCCCCTTTATCATTTTACACCCATCCAAAATAGGTTGAAGGTTGCTTTGATTTTTTATATTTAATCTGTTTTCTTATTGGAATTAATAGGTGCCCCTTCATTTAAAGTTCTCCTCGAAAGGCTTTCGCAAGCAGAGCCGCTGTGAAAGTTTTTGTGTCAGCTCCAATCCCGGCAGTTTCAAGCTGGATAAGTTGACATCGTTTGGCGATCTCTGAGAAGCGTTTCTGGTCACCATAATCAGGAACAGGGACTTTAATATGATCCAATTTTTTTAGTCCTAATGTCCGGTTTCTTCCGGCTGATCCAGGAGAAGCAGCTCGGATATCTTCGATCCCCCGTTCGCTTAAAAAGTGGTGGCACAAAAATTCAGATGTGGATTTCTTCTTAAGAGCTACGTATGAGATAAAACGATGAGAACCTACACGCTCGTGATCTTCCTTTCTAGCAACGGCGATAGCCTTTTCCCACGCGAAAACATTGTTAAAAACCAGATCGCCTGCGTGAATTCGATATATCCGTTTGTTGCCGACTTGTGCTCCAGTCAAGACAGGCTTCTTAAAAGTGCCTTTACCAAAGCTGCGAATTCCCATCTCTTCATATTTTTCGTCGGGCTTGGTTTTCACTGCGCGCCGAACTATGGAGGCGACCTCATGTAGGGGTTTCCAATCCGCCCCTTCGATCATCTGGCTATAAAGTGCCTGAAGCAGAATATCCAATCCAGCCTCGCGCTCAGATACAAGCTTACGGGCCTGCTCGGCGCGTTGGGTCAGTTCCTCGATCCTCGCCACGATCCAGCGTTGTTCATCTAAGGGCGGGACGGGGATTTCGATACTCGATATTTCAGATAGCCGCAGAGAAGGATAACCTTCTTCACTTTGTGAAATCTTACCAAAATCGACGGTTCTAAGAAAATAGTGCAAATAATAGTCATCAAGAAGTTCTTGCTTTGTCTCAACTATGGCTAAATGGCTAACAACGTAAGAATCAACACCAAGAACGGCTCTGGAATTCGATAAGATGGATGCACCACTTTTAGGGAAAACTGATGCGCCCTTTCTGGCCAACTTCAAACGTTTTTCGGATATGGCTCGCTGATTAACCTTATCTTTTGTTCCAATAAGAGAAGTTGTAAAACCATATCGCCCAACATCCTGAGTCCTTACGAAGTTAAACTCACCCCCTTCGAAGTAATGATCACCTTGCGGGGCAGAAGTTCCTGCTGACACCAAAGCTACATCGCAAAGTTTTTTCAGGGGCCAATCATTCATTCCCCATTCCCCCCAGCCAACAGCCCCCGCATCTCCTGGATGAGCTGGAGAATCCGCTCCTCCTTGGCAGCGACGGAGGCCAGAATCTCCTCCGGCTCCGGGTGCTCAACGGTCTCAGCCTCAATAAGCCCGAGGCCGGAAAGGGTCATATTGTAACCGTTGTCGATTATTTTTTTCGCTGGAACCAACCATGCGCGGCTTTCCTCAATTTTACGCTTAGGCCACATCCTGAGCAAATCAAAGAAATCGTTCCTGTACTGCGGCCCGAACTTGCGCGCCTTGGAGAGCGATGAACCGTCGCCATCCACCTTGAAAAACCATACGTTTCTGGTCGGCTTGCCGGTATTCCGAAAGATAAAGAAGCAAGTCGGGTTGGGCGTGTAAGGCTCGAACATTCCCTTGGGCAAAATCACCACGGCCTGAAGGTCGAATTCCCTGAGCAGCCGCTCCTTGATGGTGATGTGACTGCCGGTGTCACCGAAGAGGATGCCGTTGGGGAAAATGATACCGGCGGTGCCGCCGGGTCGCAGGCTGCGAAGAGCGTGGGCCAGAAAGAGGACATACTTGTCCCCTTTTTCGATGCGCAGTGAGCGTTTGGCGTCCCCGCGAGAACCTGAAAACGGCGGATTTTCCAGGATATAATCGAACCGGATGTCGTCCCACTTGTCCTCGCTGCCGCAGATGGAGTCGCGCTGGACTATGGGGCATCGGTCGAAGCCATGGAGCATGGCGTTCATGGCGGCCATGCGCAGGATGTCCTGGTCGCCGTCAAAACCGTAGAATGCCCCGGTTTGTAAAAAATTCCATTGAGCGCGGGTGAGTTTGTCGCCGATACCGATCTTGCGCACTGCGCCGTCGGGTGCAGCTTTTTCGTAAATGAACTCCTTGCTGGTATTGGCCAGCAGGATGTGCTCATAGGCGGCGATAAGGAACCCCCCGGAACCACAGGCCGGATCGCATACCGTGCCGCCAATCTGCGGGTTGACCATCTGGGTGATGACCCGGATCAAATGGCGCGGCGTGCGGAACTGAGCCGCCTTTTTCTGGCCGCCCAGTTCGCTGGCCAGGTATTCGAAGAGGTCGCCCTTGATGTCGGCATCCATTCCGAGAAAGGATATGGGGGCGATGATGTCCACGGCCCTGCGCAGAGTCGCGCCATTGGGAATGACAATTGATGCATTGCGGAAAATGGCCCGCGCACCTTGGGACAGCTTGGGGTGCAGTGCAAGCTGCGGCAAGGTATCGCGCAAAGTGCGCAGCATGGCTTCGTTGTCCGGATTGGCGGCCAGCAGGCTCCAGCGTAAAGGATCGAAATCCAGATATTCATCACCGACCTTATGCTTGCCGAAAAGGGAGCGGTGATTGCCGTTGCCGGCTTCGTGTTGTTCGTGGTCCATCTCTTCCAGCATCTTGAGAAACAGGAGATAGGAAATCTGGGTGACATAGGTAATGGGGTTGGTAACGTTGTTATCCCACATCACCTTACAAAGCGATTTGAGCGTGTTCTGGATCAGGCTGCTGTCCATACGGGGTAATTCGTCCTTATAGGTTACGCCGCCAGGAGGGCGTTGAGTCCATCAACCAACTGTAAAAGCTGCTCTTTACCGAATAGCTGCTCCATACGTGTCAAGCCGCCCCAGAGCGAAAATGGAGGCTGGCTGAACAAGCGCATGGTGATTTCTTCGCCGGTCATGACCCGGGCCTTGAGCAGGCGCAGCATCTGGGCCTGGCCCGGATTGATGCTACTGGAGTGTTCCGCCACCCAGGTGTCAAAGGCTTTTTCGATGCGCTCTTCCCTTGTCAGAAACCGGTCAAGACCCAAAGCGACCCGGATGAAATCGGTGAGCGAACCCGTGGGCTGCTCGAAGGCCCGGCGCAGTGTTTGATCGTTGAAATAGTATATGGGCGAGTTGAGCCGACGGGCGAGGTTTTCCCATTCGGAGTCGGTGAGTTCCTCGCCACGGAAGATCTTTTCCACGGTGGGGTCGGTGCGCCTGAGTTCGACCACCTTCTTTTCCCACACCTCCTGGTAGGTCTTGCGATCCATGGCCAGCCCTTCCGGACCGACCAGGATGATTTCACGAGCTCGGATTTCATCGTCGAGCGATCCTTCCGCGACCAGCAGAAACTTTCGCATGCCGCCTTCGGGATACCGGCTTGCAGGTTCGGGCTGTTGGGTGTCGCTTCCCCCGATTTCATCGGTTTCCGCCGTTCGAGTACCGGGAGCCGCACCGACCAGTTTCGGTTTCTGATAGGCCTCGCCGGGGTCATTGAAGCGTTTCGAGTTACCGACAAAATCATAGATGATGAAATCATTCTTTCCGATCCTGGGGCAAAGCCGGCTGCCGCGTCCGCGCATCTGAGCATATTTGATCGATGACTTGGTGGGACGCAGCATGATCAGGTTTTCGATATCCTTCTGGTCATAACCGGTATCGAGCATGTCCACCGAAACCGCGACAATTGGGAGCGGATCGTACTTGAATTCATCGATCACCGGTTTTGGGTTGCCGTTGTTGGTGTAGCATGTGATCTTCTTGGCGAAATCCTGCCGGACCTGGGACGGCGAACGATTGATTTGTCCGGCGATGCGCAGGCAATCCTCATCGGTCAGTAGACGGTTGAACAATCGAACCAGGACCGATGCCTGATTTTCCGAGACGGAAAAGACGATGGTCTTACGCGGACGCTCCCTGCTGCGGTCGGCATCGGCTGAAAAATATTCCTGAAGGATGGTGATCAGCCGATCCTCGGATTCCACATCGCGGCCCCAGGCTCCGGGCTTGATCTCTTCCCCCTCCCACTCCGCCCCCTCATAAGTCAATACGCTTTCGGCATGATAGATTCGATATTTTGCCAGATACTCGTCATTGATCCCCTGTTGAATGCTGTACTCATAGGTGGGTCGGCCTACCTTCCCGACCGCGTCCCAGCAGTCGAAAAAAATGTAAGTGTTTCGCACCAGACGGCGTTCATGCTCACTGATGTAACGGAGTTCTCCGGGGTTCGGTGTAGCGGTCAGGCCGATGTGAATGGCATCAAAATGCCCGAGTGTCGCCCGATGCGTATTATAAATCGAGCGGTGGCATTCATCCGTCACCACCAGGTCAAAGTAGCCATGTCCGAAACCATTTCCACCGAGTTGAGCGGCAATGGTGTCAAGCGTGCCCACGACAATCTGACCTTCAAGGCTTCGTTTTCCGCCATAAAGGATGACGGTAGGCCAATCGCTCAGATATTCATCGAAAGTCTCTTTGGCTTGCTTGGCCAGTTCAATGCGGTCAACCAGGAAAAGAACGCGTGAGATTAGGGCAGCCTTTAGCCAGCGCTTCATGAGCATGGCGATTGCCAAAGTCTTTCCAGTGCCGGTGGCCATTTCAAGGAGCATGCGGCGGCGTCCGGAAATCAGGGCTTCATCGGTTTTTTTCAGACATTCAACCTGGTAGGGACGGGCCTCAATTTCCTCTCCCTTGAAAGCAAACCGATGGGGCAAAGGAATAAGCTCCAGACATCGTTTGATATCTCCCTTCCGATGCAGTTTAATATTCGCCCTTCTCTCCAGATCGATTTGAGACGGGATGCCCATAACAGGACGAGCATCGCCGTCGGTATAATCCCAGAAATAATGGTCCTGCCCATTGCTTAAGATCACAAAAGGTGCGCCAAGGGTGCAGGCATAAGCCTTGGCCTGCTCTTTGGAGGTGTATGGATCTACGGCGAAGCGCTTGGCTTCGAGAACAGCCAGCGGGCGAGAACGCGAGTCTTTGAGCAGATAATCCGCCCGGCCATCGGAAGAGGCTTCCTCGGTGGCCACCTGAGCTTTGTTAGTGATGCACCATCCAGCTGACTCAAGCAGCTTATCGATTATCATGCGGGCATCGGCTTCAGTGGTCATTTCTCACCTCGGTCAATGGCAAGCAGCCCTTGCGCCGACTTTTGGTCGCAGAACATTCTTAAATGAGTGCGGGCAAGTTTCGATGGTGAGGTTTTGCCATTTTCCCAGCGGTTGATGGTGGCAAAGCTCACCCCAAGCGCATAGGCGAGTTCTTCCTGGCTCAGCCCCAGTTGTCTTCTGACTTCCTTTACCAATGAAGGGATGTCCTGGTTGCCATAGATCATAGGCTTTCCTCAATTTTTTCAGCTTGTTTTCCCCAAGTGAACCGAAGGATGGATTTAATATTGGCTTGAATACTATAACGGATGCTATGTCACATGCAAGCATAAAGGTAATAAAGTCATTTTTTCCGAATGTAGTGTAGTATGGGACATCCTTAAGATTTTAAGATTCTCCTATAGAAATCAAACCACCACAGAAACTGATTGTTCCAGATATCCCACCAAACCCTCAGGATATCAGTCGGATTCAAAACCTAGGATTTGTCTGACTAATGAGAAAATTTCAGATGCCCTTCAGCTCAACCTAAATTGTTCAACCAAAATAATTAAAATTAACAAACCGGGAAAGGCCGATGCGGCTCCAGTCGACATACAAGATTTCGTTTTTGGTAATGTTTGCCCAAGTTTAAATCATACATGCTGAAGTTTTCTTTCCAACCATCCTTTCGGAAGGTTTTCAGTAAGCCCGATGTGGATGAGTTTGGCCCGGTCAATGGCTTGAGCGGCAACTTCTAAAATCGTTTCCAGCTCCTTGAGTGCTATAAAATAATCATAGGATTCCAAGTAATTATATTCATGAACTTTTTGTTGGCATCGGAAGCGAATGAATGCTAAATTGTTTTAAAAATTCAACCTTCTGCCTTACTAACGAAATTTCAATGATTTGGTTTGACATTGAAACGGAATAGATGAATAGCATCACTCCCCACCAGCTTCTCGGGTTGATCCGGGACGACCAAGAGATCGCCATTATCGATGTACGTGAACAGGGTGAATTTGCCAATGCCCACCTGCTGCTTTCCTGCTGTATTCCATTGAGCCAGTTGGAACTTCGAATAGCTGAATTGGTTCCGCGCTTAGACACACGAATGGTTTTGATCGGCAATGAACCTTCCGATCCCTATCGGCGCACCCACAGGGCATTTGAGCGACTTTCGCAATGGGGTTATACCGATCTTTCTATATTAGCGGGGGGTATTGAAGGATGGCGGCAGACCGGATTTACTCTTTTTTCGGGTGTCAACACACTCAGCAAGGCGTTTGGAGAATTTGTCGAAAATACATATGATACTCCGCGGATTACAGCGCAAGCGCTTTGGGGGAAGATAAAACAAGGTGAAGATCTTGTCATTTTAGACGCACGCCCGGCCGAGGAGTACCACCGGATGAATATCCCGGGCGCTTTTAACGTTCCGGGGGCAGAGCTTGTCTATCGTTTTTTCGATTTTGTGAAAGATCCCGGGACCCTGGTTGTGGTCAACTGCGCCGGCAGAACCCGCAGCATTATCGGCGCCCAATCACTGATCAATGCAGGGATTCCGAATCCGGTGGTGGCGCTGAAAAACGGAACCATGGGATGGCATCTGGACGGGTTTGATCTTGAGAATGGGCAGCGTCGATCAGCGCCTTTTCCAACCCCTGCCGGTATGGAACAGGCGAAAACCTGTGTTCGCAGGGTGGCAGACCGTTTTGGTGTAAAATATGTTGACCCTTCAACGGTTGCGGAATGGCAAAAGGATACCGGCCGACGCACCCTTTATCTTTTAGATGTTCGCTCCCCGGAAGAATATAGCGACGGCCATTTGGCCGGTTCAAGAAATGCGCCGGGTGGGCAGTTGGTGCAGGCAACCGACGAATATGTCGCCGTCAGGAATGCGCGCGTTGTTTTGGTCGATGATATTGAGATCCGTGCGACCATGACGGCTTCGTGGCTGATTCAAATGGGCTGGAAGGATGTATTTGTTCTGTCCGGCGGTATCGGCAAAGACGGGCTTGAGAAAAGCCCCTATCATCAGCGCATGATAACCGGATGTAAAGAATCGCAAGGCATCTTCGCCGCTGAATTGAATGTGATGTTGTCTGCTAAATCCGTTGCCGTTATCGATGTGGGCACGAGCCGCACATACCGTAACGGTCATATCCCCGGTGCTTATTGGGTGATACGCTCGCGGATAGCGCTGGACCTTGCCGCTCTGTCGGGATTTGAACAATTCGTATTGACTTCTCCGGACGACCGGCTGGCGCATCTTGCAGCTGAGGATCTTAAAGCAATCCGGCCGGATGCCGCTGTGCGGGTTTTATCCGGGGGAACGTCGGCGTGGAAGAACGCTGGTTTCCCTATTGAGAAAGGAATGAATCGGGCGCTTTCAATGGTTGATGATGTCCGGTACAAACCGTACGAGCAGGCGACCGCTTCTGAAAAAGCGATGACGGAATATTTGGACTGGGAAGTCGGGTTGGTGGAACAGATCAAAAAAGATGGAACAGTGGTTTTCCCCCGATTTTAAAAGAGCCGGCCTGTATACGCACAGCACGGAAAGTTACAGCCGGCCAGCCAGAGAGGCCGTTTTGGTTTAAGATTTATCGAGACCAATGACAAAACAACCCACTACCCAATATCGACGCAGGTTCTGACTTTTATCCGCCTGGGGCGGATTGATTCTCTAAATACTCAATATTTGATCAAGAGCTTCCCGCAATCGATAATCTGTTTATTGTCTATCCACAAGCTGGGATATCCCATGATCCCGTCAATGTGCGTCGCACTTGGCGAGTGGCCTCCCAGGGAAACGTTGTCGCCTAACGCCATATGAATGGAACCGAGCCGTTTTTTGTCTTCGGAAACATTTTCAGAAATTCTGGCGCAGGGGTTGGTGCCAACGGCAAATTCTCCCAGATTAAATGAATTCTTGTCGCCTCGTGTCTTTAATATGTTCAGCAGTGCCTGCGCTTCAGAGCCGCCTTCAATGGCAGTGACAAATCCGTTTTTGACTTTCATCACTACCGGTTTTTCGACCCGGCCGATTTGATGGACGGATGAGTCAATAACCAGAGTACCGTTGGCGGTTTTTTCTAACGGCGCGACGGGGCATTCGCCGTCCGGAAAGCAGGCGATGGATCGCGGCTTGAAAAATCCGGCAAGTTCGAGCGCTTTGCGACCTTTGATGCTGAATTTCAGGTCTGTTCCGGCATCACTGGTGATATGCACCGAGGAGCCTTTGGTCAGGATTTTGGCGACCGCCGCGGTAATTCGCCCGACCTCGTTGTAGTCGGCGGTGGCGGCACCGTTGGTCAGTGTTTCAATGGTTATATCCGGCATTCCGATATATTTAATCCCCTTCTTAAGAGCAGTGCGGACGCATTCGGTATGGGCCATTCCGGTCGAGGTTGCAAACATCATCATCTGCGAGCCCAGGACCCCATTAGACATGATCACAGTGGGTTCCATGCCGTGGACCGGTCTTGCCGGCATGATCATAATAGTGGGTTCGATGCCAATTTCAAATGCTGCCGCCGCCAGGGCTTCGGCTACTTCAAATTCTCGACCGGTGTCGGTGAGGATAGCGACTTCCCGGACCCCTTTTTTGTTCAGTTCGATCGGAATTTTGGCGTATTTAATAAGCTCTATCATTTTCATTTATTTTGTACCTCCACGTGAAGTTGTTGCTTCGATTAAATGACCGCCCATATAAATTGCAAATAACTCTCCGATGTCAAGCTTTTTATTGATAACGGATAAAGCGACAGCCGGGATTTGCCCGCAGAAAAAATTGACGATTCCCTGCATCTTTATGTTTACAACTGTTAAAAAGAGCTTTATGTATGACCGGCTTGATTTGCGAGGCCGGTTATACTTCGTCAGGCAACGTATTAAAACTGCTATTGGTAAATATAAACCCTGCAACCCAGGCAATGCATCGTCACGTATGGGTGATCATTTTTTTTAAAATTGGAGGTTCGGTTTATGGGTAAGGAATACCTTAAAAAATGGTGTCTGGTTTTAATTGCATTTTGGGGGGCGGCATTATGGTCACCCGCTATTGCGCAAGACAAAAAAGTTCCGGCGGATAAAGCCGCCAGTGTAAATGGTTCCATTATTACCATGAAACAACTGGAGCGTGAGCTGACCCAGATTCAGCAGAGACTCGCCGGCCAGGGCAAGCAGCTAACCGATTCCGAACTTGCCGCGATAAAAAAGGATTTG
>Ga0180009_10005547_pt1 | contig 13504 bp, 13 predicted proteins | sample OS_PC_MetaG_FD_123537 | JGI IMG/M metagenome (GOLD analysis project Ga0180009, IMG submission 123537) | Groundwater microbial communities from the Aspo Hard Rock Laboratory (HRL) deep subsurface site, Sweden - OS_PC_MetaG | ecosystem: Environmental > Aquatic > Deep subsurface > Groundwater... | reverse complement strand
GCGCCATTGTGGTTATTGGGATCAAGATGATGCTTGAGCAATTCGGTCGCCGGGCGCGAGACCAGAAACCCGATCTTCGACCGCAGCGAAGAGGTGAATGCCTGACGCAGCAGGTCGGTCACGAACCGCGCGGAACCTTCGATCGCTTTCAATGCGATATTGCCTGAAAACCCGTCGGTCACAACCACATGGGTTTCACCGCGGTTGATCTTGTCGCTTTCGACAAAGCCATCGAACACAAGCGCCAGCCCGCCATCTTCGCGCGCGCAGGCGGCGATCAGCATCGCGGCGGCATCGCGCAGTTCCTCTGTGCCCTTGATTTCTTCGGTGCCGTTATTCAGCAGCCGGACGACCGGCTTTTCAAAGCCGTTAACGATCCGCGAATAGGCCGCGCCCATCACCGCATATTGCACCAGATTGCGCGCGTCGGCTTCGGTATTGGCACCCAGATCGAGCATCACCACATCATGCGCCTGCAAGGTCGGCATGATCGCGGCGAGCGCGGGGCGATCAATCCCCGGCATGGTGCGCAGCGCAATCTTGCTCATCGCCATCAGCGCGCCGGTATTGCCCGCGCTGACCGCAGCGCCGGCATCGCCGGTTTTCACGGCGTTGACGGCGAGGCCCATCGAAGTGGTCTTGGCCCGGCGGATCGCGCGGCTCGGCAGTTCGTCACCGCCCACAACATCTTCGCAATGGAGGATTTCCGAAGCCCCGCGCATGTTGGGATGGTCGGCGAGCGCCGCTTCGATGCGCTTGCCATCACCCACCAGCAGGAAGTTGAAACCTTCGTGCTTGCGGCGGGCAAGTGCGGCACCTTCAACCATGACGCGCACGCCTTCATCGCCGCCCATCGCGTCAACGGCGATACGCGGGAGGCTCATTGCGCTTCCTTCCGGTCTATGGTGAGGGCCACCGGCAATCAGCCGACAGCAACAACCTGACGTCCGTTGTAATGGCCGCAGTGGCCGCAAATATTGTGCGGGCGCTTCAATTCACCGCAGTTGGAGCATTCACCGAAGGCTTCAACCGGCAGCGAATCGTGCGAACGGCGATTGCCACGACGATGCGGGGATACTTTTCTCTTGGGGACAGCCATGGCGGCACCAATTCCTCAACTAAATGCGTTTGATCGCGCCACCGGGCGCCGTGATACTCGAAAGGTCGCCTCTACGGCAAGGGAAGCGAGCGCACAAGCCGCAGCAAATGCGTGCATTCCTTGGCCAGCAGCGGCGGGAAGGGGCGCGCTATAGCTGAAAATTCGCACGTTGCAACCCGCCCTGCGCGCGCCTAGCACGCTCGGCACAATAACGAGGGGATCTTACCATGACCGTGCTTCCAGTCACACTCGCCGCCGCCGCCGCCGCCGCTGTTCTCAATATCTGGCTGTCGATCCGCATCGGCGCACTGCGCACCGCGCTCGGCATCAGTGTGGGCGATGGCGGCAGCGAGCCGCTGCAACGCCGGATGCGCGCGCAGCTGAACTATGTCGAAAACACTGCCTTCGTGCTGGTGCTGATCGCGGCAATCGAACTGGCGGGCGCAGGCAGCTGGTGGCTGGCATACGTCGCGGCGGCATACTTTATCGGCCGGGTGGCGCACGGGTTCGGGATGGACGGCGGCAACGCCAAGGTCGGCCGGATGATCGGCACGCTGACGACGATGCTGACCCTGCTGGGGCTGGCGGTGGTCGCGGCGCTGGTGGCTGCGGGGGTGATGTAACACCCCGTCATTGCGAGCCGCAGGCGAAGCAATCCAGAGCAGTTTGCGTTACGCTCTGGATTGCCGCGGCGCCTTCGGCACCTCGCAATGACGATCATTCAGGACAAGGCGTAGTCGCTCACAAACGCGTTCGTCTTGCGCTCGCGGCCAAAGGTGCTGGTCGGGCCGTGGCCGGGGATGAACATCACGTCCTCGCCAAGCGGCCATAAGCGCTGGGTGATCGCGTTGATCAGATCCTGATGATTGCCGCGCGGGAAGTCCGTCCGCCCAATGCTGCCCTGGAACAAGACATCGCCGACAATCGCGAAGCGGCTGGGCGCGTGGTAGAACACCACGTGGCCCGGCGTGTGGCCGGGACAGTGGATCACGTCGAGCGTTAATTCGCCCACCGTTACCATGTCGCCATGCTGGAGCCAGCGGTTCGGCTCAAAGCTTTTGGCCACCATCCCATACCGTGCGCCGTCATTATCGAGCTGCTCGATCCAGAACAGGTCGTCCTTGTGCGGGCCTTCGATGGGGAGGCCCAGCTCCTCGGCCAGCATTCCGGCCTGCCCGCAATGGTCAAGGTGCCCGTGGGTGACGAGCAGCTTTTCCAGCGTGACTCCCGCCTTGGCAACACCCTCCTTCAGCTTGTCCAGATCCCCGCCGGGATCGACCAGCGCCCCGCGCATGGTCTTGGTGCACCAGATCAACGAGCAGTTCTGCTGGAGCGGCGTTACCGGAATGATCGCGGCGCGCATGGGGGGGCTTTGGGGGGGCGTGGGTTTGGGGGTGTCGGTCATGGCGAGAGACTTAAACCCGCCCCCCCTTCCACACAACCCGGCCAATAATCGCCACCTCATCCGCCGCGACCTCGACCGGCGGATAGGCGAGGTTCTGCGAGAGCAGCGCCACCCGCCCCGGCCCGGCGCTCGCGACGCGTTTCACCATCAGCGTGTCGCCAAGCCGCACGACGTGGATGCCGTCGCGGAAGGCGCGCGGGGCGCGGTCGACGAGGATTTCGTCGCCATCATGAAGCAGCGGCTCCATCGAATCCCCCTCAACCGTGATTGCCGATAGCTGCGCGCGCTCCAGCCCCTGTTCAGCCAGCCAGCGGCGCGAAAAGCGGAAGGTGTCGAACGCGGCCTCATCGCCTGGCACGCGGCCCGGCCCGGCTGATGCGCCCAGATCGAGCCGCGGCACATCCACCCACCCGCCCGATTCGTGCCGCCTGAGGGGCGACGCGTAGGAATTATCCTTAACGTCGCGCAATTCCTCCTCACCCACGCCGAAGAACTGCGCGAGTGTGGCGCGGTCCTGTTCTTCCAGCTTGCGCGGCGAACCTTTGCGAATGAATTGCTGGAGATAGGACGGATTGCGCCCCAGCAATTCGGACAGCGCGGCAAGGCTCACCCCGCGCGCCTGCGCCAGTTCCAGCAGCCGAGCGCGCGGGCCGGACAGCGATTCAAGCGGATGCTGCTGGGTTTCTTTCATGGAAACTTCCTACACGAAGGATTTTTCCTAGACAAGTAGGATTTCAACTGGAACATTTGCGGAACATTGAGTGATTCGCTCAATGCCTGCCCAACCCCAAGCATTCAACAGGGACGCAAACCATGCTGCTTCGGACGATCGAAACCTTCCTGCGGGCGCACGCCATGCCCGCCACCAAATTCGGGCGGCTTGCTGCCCATGACCCGCGCTTTGTGCTCGACCTGCGGATGGGGCGCATCCCGCGTCCCGATACCGAACTGCGCACCCGCGCATGGATGCAAGGCTATGCCGACCGGGTCGCCGATCAGATGAAGGAAGCCGCATGATGCTGACCGAAAGCTTGCGCGATCCCTTCACCCACATCTTTGCCGATTTCGGTGATATCGAGGTTAAGTCCGCCCCCGCCCGCGAACTCACCCCCGAACTCAACCCCGCCTTGCGCGCCCGCCGCACCACCGCAGACCGCGTGCGCAGCGCGCTGATGGCGCTGACCGGCGGCGCCGGAACAGTGATCGCGCACGAGGAAAAGGCCTGGGCGTCGATCACATTTTCCGGCACGCGCCATGAGGTGGTGCTGGAGTTCTGCGGGGCCGAGGCCGTGGCCCACGGCGAAGAACTGATCGAGCGCCTGCCCGATCACGAATTCACCATCCCCGGACAATTGGTGGCCGATGCCACCATCACCAGCGTCGACCACCGCTTCGGCGCAATGGAGCGGTTGGAGGTGACGGCGGTGTTGTTGCTGCTGGAGGACGGGTGAGCGCGGACTGCCGCGGTCAATAACCAAGACGCGGGTCGAACACCGGGCCGACAGGCTCGCCGCGCAGATATTTGCCAAGGTTATCAAGAAACCGGTCACCGCTGCGGATGAACATCTTGTCCTGCGCGCGGCCTGACAGGTGCATGGTGACATGGGCATTGTCCAGCGACCACAGCGGGTGATCGGCGGGCAGCGGCTCGGGCGTGGTGACGTCGAGGAACGCTGCCCCGACCGCCTTGCGCTCCAGCGCATCGACCAAGGCGGGCTGATCGATCACGCTGCCGCGCGCGATGTTGACGATCACGGCGTCCGGTTTCATCGCGGCCAGCTCGCCCGCGCCGATCATCCCGTCGGTTTCAGGCGTTGCGGGCACGGCGAGGATGATCCAGTCGAACTCCCCCAGCCGCGCGCGCCACTCGTCCGGGCCGAGGGTGTTGTCGCCCGCACTGCGGCGGACCACGCTGACATCGACATCGAACGCCTTCAAGCGCGGTTCGATCAGCTTTCCAATCGCGCCGTAGCCCAGCAGCAGCGCCTTTGACCCGGCCAATTCGCGCTTTCCGGGGCTGTCGAGCAGCCATTCGTGCCGGTCCTGCGCGCGCACCACATCGCGATACCCCTTGGCGATATTGAGCATCCCCATCACCACATATTCGGCGATGGTGATGGCATTGATCCCGGCCCCGTTGGTAACGGTGATCCCGCGCTCGATCAGCACATCCATCGGCAGGAAATCGAGGCCTGCATAGATCGAATTGAGCCATTTGAGCTTCTTCGCCGCGCGCAGGACTTCGGCCATCGCGACCTGATCGTTCATGTCGAACCAGCCGATTTCGGCCTCGGCCACGGCCTCCAGCGCCTGTTCGTGGCTCATGAACCAGCGCACATCGAGACCCTGCGGCAGGCGCGATTCGAGCATCGGGCAGATCATGCCGGAGATTGCGAGTATGGTCATGACTTCCCTCTCATCGTCATTGCGAGCGTAGCGCAGCAATCCAGTGCGGATCGCGGGACGCTCTGGATTGCTTCGTCGCTGCGCTCCTCGCAATGACGAATCAGGATAGCTTCCACTCCCACCCCAGCGGATCGCCGTCCATCACTTCGACGCCTTGGGCGGCAAGTTCATCGCGGATCGCGTCGGAAGTGGCGAAATCCTTGGCGGTGCGGGCTTCCTTGCGGCGAGCGAGCGCGGCGGTGATTTCGGCTTCGGTGATCGTCGCCGCCTTGGGCTGGATGCGCAGATCGGCGCGGGTGAGGTTGAGGAGATCGAGGCCGAGGACGCCATCCATCGCGGCTGCCAGTTTCGCCTTCGTCTCCGGGTCAACTTTCTTCGCCGCCAGCACATCGTCTAGCGCGGTGAGCGCAACGGCTGTGTTGAGGTCATCGGCAATCGCGGCATCGAATTTGTCGAGCGCGGGTTGCAATTTCCCCCAATCGTCACCCCGGCGCAGGCCGGGGCCCAGGTGGGCTGGATCCCGGCCTGCGCCGGGAAGACGGGCTCTGAGGGTTTCCACCCCCATCACCATCCGCTTGAGCCGCGTCAGCGCCGCGCCGAGGCCTTCCCAACTGAACTCCAGCTCGCTGCGATAATGCGCTTGCAAGCACATCAGCCGGTAGGCGAGCGGGTGATAACCCTTGTCCACCAGCAATTGCAGCCGCAGGAACTCGCCGGACGACTTTGACATCTTCCCTGACCGCTCGACGAGGAAGTTGTTGTGCATCCAGATTTTCGCGCCCGAATTCTTCGGGTCATCGAGACCATTGGTGCAGCAATGCGCCTGATTCTGCGCGATTTCATTGGGATGGTGGATTTCGCGGTGGTCGATCCCGCCGGTGTGGATATCGAAGGGGAAGCCCAGCACTTCGCCGCTCATCACCGAGCATTCGAGATGCCACCCCGGCGCGCCCCGGCCCCACGGCGAATCCCACTCCATCTGCCGCGTCTCGCCCGGCGGAGTCTTGCGCCAGATTGCGAAATCGGCGGCGTTGCGCTTGCCCTCGACGCTTTCGATGCGGCCCTCTCCGTCTTCGGTCACGGCGCGGGCCAAGCGCCCGTAATCGGCCACGGTGGACACATCGAAATACAGCCCGCTCTCAAGCTCGTAGCAGTGCTTGTCCGCGATGCCTTGCGCAAATGCGATCATCTGCGCGACGTAATCGGTCGCGACCGTCCACTGCGCTGGCTCGCGGATATTCAGCGCGCGCACGTCCGCCCAATAGGCCTGCTTGTAATGTTCGGCGATGTCCCAGATCGACTGCGCCTGCTGCGCCGCCATCTTCTCCATCTTGTCCTCACCCGCGTCGGCATCGTCGGTGAGGTGGCCGACATCGGTGATGTTGATGACGTGGGTAAGCTTATACCCCTTCCAGCTCAGCGTCCGCCCCAGCACATCGGCGAACACATAGGCGCGCATATTGCCGATATGGGGGTAGTTATAGACCGTCGGCCCGCAGGTATAGACGCGCGCCTCACCGGGGTGGACGGGCGCGAACACCTCGTGTCGGCGGGTGAGCGAGTTGAACAGCTTTAAGGGCGCATCGGTCATGGACGGGTGCTTTGGCCAGACTGTGTCATTCCGTCAATTCTCTCGTCATTGCGAGGAGCCGCAGGCTCCGTGGCAATCCAGGGCGGCGCGCGAAACGCTCTGGATTGCTTCACCTGCGGTTCGCAATGACGAAACTAGAACCCCAAAAACCGCACCTGCTCGTCCAGCGGCACCCGCTCGCGCTCGAAATTGTTCACCGGCGCGTCCGGGTCGCGGTATCCGATCGCCATGCCGCAGAACAGCATATAGCGTTCGTGATCGAGGCCGAGGAAGTCGCGGATCACATTGGCATAAAGCGCCATATATTCCTGAAAACAGCTATCCAGCCCTTCCTCGCGCAGCAGCAGCGCGACCGTTTGCAGCCACATGCCCGTATCCGACCACTGCGGTTCCTTCATCAGGCGCGGGAAATAGACGAACATCACGGCGGGCGCACCAAAGCTGACGGTGTTCTTCATCATCGCCGCCATGCGCCCCGCCCCGTCCTCGCGCGCGATGCCCATGGCGCCGAACATGCCGGCGGAGACGGCATGGAGCCGCGCGGTGTAGGCGTCTTCCTTGCCCGGCGCGGTCCAGTCATACTCGGCGGCCTGCGGGGGGGAGGCGGCGATCTTCGCCTGCAGGTCGCGCAGCGGCTGGCCGGTGACGATGCTGGCCTGCCACGGCTGGTAATTGCACCCCGATGCGGCCCAGCGCGCCTTGTCCATCACGCGGGTGATGACGTCGAGCGGCACCGGCTTTTCGAGAAACTGACGGACGGAACGGCGGGTGGTGACGGCTTCGGTGACGTTCATGATTCTTCCCATTCAAACATGACACTAGGCTGCGCGGTCGCTGGCGAGAGTGAGCGGTAAAACGACTTCGCGGTCTCGTCATCGTTCTCGGCAAGCACCCAGGTCGAAGCCCACCCCCGGGAGCGCGCGAGGTCGAAGACCGCCTGCATGAGCCTGGTTCCGATCCCGCGGCGTTGCGCCACGTCGTCCACCGCGATCTCGTTCAGGAACAGCACGGGGCGCTGGTCAGGATGCAGAACCATGGTGGCGCTGGCAAACCCAACGGGGCGGCCTTGCGCCAATGCGAACCAGAGAAAGTCCCGCTCGCTGTAGAGCATCGCAGTCGTCTGATCGGGCAAGGGTGCGGCATCGAAGAGGTGTGACGCGGACAGCACCAGCTCGGTATCGCCCGGCCCGAGCAAGCGAACATCGACAGCCCGATCGCTCACCGCCGCCCCTTCACGCCCTTCTCGTCCTCGAACAGTTCGGCGAGTTGTTCCATGATCGTGCCGCCGAGTTGTTCCACGTCCATGATCGTCACCGCGCGGCGGTAGTATCTCGTCACATCGTGGCCGATCCCGATGGCGACCAATTGCACCGGGGACACCTTCTCGATCCATTCGATCACAGAACGCAGGTGCGCTTCGAGATACCCCGCCGAGTTCACGCTCAGCGTCGAATCGTCCACCGGCGCGCCGTCGCTGATCACCATCAGGATGCGGCGTTCTTCGGGGCGGTAGAGCAGGCGGCTATGCGCCCAGATCAGCGCCTCGCCGTCGATGTTCTCTTTCAGCAACCCCTCGCGCATCATCAGGCCGAGATTGCGGCGCGCGCGGCGCCACGGTTCGTCGGCCTGTTTGTAAATGATGTGGCGCAGATCGTTCAGACGCCCCGGGTTCTGCGGCTTGCCATCAGCCAGCCACGCCTCGCGGCTTTGCCCGCCCTTCCACGCGCGGGTGGTGAAGCCGAGGATTTCGGTTTTCACCCCGCAACGTTCCAGCGTGCGCGCCAGAATATCGGCGCTGATCGCGGCAATGCTGATCGGGCGGCCCCGCATCGATCCCGAATTGTCGATCAACAGGGTGACGATGGTGTCCTTGAATTCGACATCGCGTTCAACCTTGTAACTCAGCGCCGTGCCGGGCGAGATGACCACGCGGGCGAGGCGCGCTGCATCGAGCACGCCTTCCTCCATGTCGAAATCCCAGCTGCGGTTCTGCTGCGCCATCAAGCGGCGTTGCAAGCGGTTGGCGAGCCGCGTCACCACGCCCTGAAGGCCCGTCAGCTGGCTATCGAGATAGGCCCGCAGCCGGTCGAGTTCCTCCGCATCGCACAGATCGGGCGCGGCGATTTCCTCGTCGAAACGGGTGGTGAAGGCCTTGTAATCGACGCTGGCAGGAATGTCGCCGTGCGGGCGGTTGGGGCGCACCGGCGCTTCGGAGCCATCGCCGTCCTCGCCCGGTTCGCCTTCGGCCATGTCGCCATCGGCTTCGGCCTGCGCGGATTCGTCGCCCTCGCCCTCGCCCTCGGCCATGTCGCCCGCCATTTCGGCGGATTGCGGATCGCCCTCGCCCTGATTTTCGTCCTCGCCCTCGTTGTCGTCGGGGCCGTCATCATCGTCAGCGTCGTCGGAATCGCTTTGGTCGGGGGCGTCGCTCGGCTGGGTCAGATCGAGTTCGCGCAGCATATCGAGCGCGAGCTTTTGGAACGCTTCCTGATCGGAGAGTTTTTCCGCCAGCGCGCCGAAATCCTTGCCGACTTTCTCCTCAAGGAATGCGCGCACCAATTCCAGCCCGCCGCGCGCCTTTTCCGGCACCGCTTCCCCCGTCAGCGCTTCACGCACCAGCAGCGCCAGCGCGGTTTGGAGCGGCACTTCGGACGAATTCTGCGCGCGCACGATCTTGTCTGACGCGGTGCGCAATTCGGTTGCGGCATCAAGATTGGCGCGGATGCCGCCGAAACGGTTCGCCCCCAGCGCCTCGTATCGCACCTGCTCGATTGCGTCGTAACAGGCACGGGCGATGGGTTCGGGCGGGGCCGATTTCGCGTGCAGTCCCGCATCGTGGTGGCGCAGCTTCAATGCAAAGGAATCGGCAAACCCGCGCGCCTCGGTCACTTGATCGGCTGGCAAATCGCGCCCCGGCAACGGCACCCGGAAACGGTTGCCCGCAGCGCCGGGCACGTCGGCGCTCCATGCGACCTCAACCTCCGGATCGCGCGCAATCGCGCGGCTCGCGCCGGTCAGCGCCTGTTTGAACAGATCGAGCGGGGATTGGTCTGCCATTATTCCTCCCCGGTAAGGGGAGGTGGCAACCGCTGCAAGCGGTTGACGGAGGGGACTCGCCTCTCGCGCCGCGCTTTAAGGGGGCTCCCCTCCACCATCCTTCGGATGGTCCCCCTCCCCGTTCCGGGGAGGATACTCACAAAATGCTCTGCCCGGTCTTGGCCCAATCGGCCAGAAAGCCTTCGATGCCCTTGTCGGTCAGCACGTGTTTGAACAGGTCATGGATCACCTTGGGCGGCGCGGTCATCACGTCCGCGCCAATCTTGGCGGCCTGCAAGACGTGGGTGACGTGGCGAACCGATGCGACAAGAATTTCGGTGGCGAAGTTGTAATTGTCGTAGATCAGGCGGATGTCCTCGATCAGGTCCATCCCGTCAAAGCCGTTGTCGTCATGCCGCCCGACGAAGGGCGAGATAAAGCTCGCCCCCGCCTTGGCGGCCAGCAACGCCTGATTGGCCGAGAAACACAGCGTCACATTGACCATCGTGCCTTCGCCCGTCAGCGCCTTGCAGGTTTTCAGCCCGTCCACCGTCAGTGGCACCTTGATGCAGACATTGTCGGCGATCTTGCGCAGCACCTCGGCCTCTTTCATCATCGTCGCGTGGTCCAATGCGACCACTTCGGCGCTGACCGGGCCATCAACGATCCCGCAAATCTCGCGCGTAACCTCCATGAAATCGCGGCCCGATTTGGCGATCAACGAAGGGTTGGTGGTGACGCCGTCCAGCAGGCCAGTGGCAGCCAGTTCACGGATCGGTTCGATCTCGGCAGTGTCGACAAAGAATTTCATGCTCGCGTGGCTCCTGCACTTTCTGGTGACGAATCGGTGAAAGCTGATTGGCACAGCGCGCAAAGCGCTGCCAGACGCGCGAAAGGAAATGGGCGCAATTGCCCTCCCCAGCCCACAGGTGCGGTCGATCATCCAAACTGTGGACTGTCACACAATCGTAACGCTGCTGCCATTTGAGTGCAATAACTTGGTCATATTAGGGCAGCTTTCTTGCAATCTTAGTTTCATATTCTCACTGGTGAAAGACCAACCATGAAGCTCAAAACACTTGCATTCGCCCTTACCGGCCCTGCCTTCACCCTTGCGCAGCCTGCCTTGGCGAGCGATGATGATTTTGAACTTTGGTTCGGCCCGTCGGTCTCGACCAAGCTCGATGACGACACCTCGGTCGAGTTGCAGACCGCACAGCGGTTCCGCGATCAGGGCAATAACCGCGAAGACACCTATTATTTCCGCGGCTGGGTCCACCAGAAGGTCGCCAAGAACGTCACCCTGTCGGGCTCGATCGAGGAGCGCATCAATGATGAAGGTGCTGATGAAATCCGCACGATCCAACAGCTTGGCACAAAGCACGGCGTCTTGCGCACCCGCCTGCGGCTCGAAGAACGCTTTGTCGAAGGCAATGGTGGCCGCATGGGTCTGCGAGTGCGTCCGCGCCTCGGCCTGCGCGTGCCGCTGGGCGATGATTCGCCGATCACCGCGTCGGTCGATGGCGAATTGTTCTGGACCCTGCGCGCGACCAGCGTCACCGGCAGCACCGGGATCAATGGCGTCGAAACCCGCGTCGGATTTACCTATGACGTCAACGACAACCTGACGCTGGGGCTCAAATATCTGCGCGCCCAGAACATCCGCGACAACCGGCCCGACACTGTCAGCCACGCGCCGCTGATCGAGATCGAATTCACGTTCTGATGATTGGCTAGAGCGGTTTGCGATCCGATTGCATCGGATCAACCGCTCTATCTATCTGGTTTGCCGCGTTTTCCGGGTCGCCGGGTGATTCCACCCGGCTTGAAAACGCTCTAAACGGATTTGGTCGCGGCTGGCTCCGCGATCAAATCCGGCTACCCAGCCCGAACACCCCGATCAGCAACGGATCGCGGGTGGCCTGCGGGTTGGCACGGATCGCGGCTTCCTCGCGCGCGATTTCGCCCCACACTGCATTATCGACCTCGCGCCCGATACGGCTGGCGACATCGCCGGGATTAACCCCGGTCAGCGCGCCGATGGCTTGGCCGATCAGGGGATCATTGCTCAGCCGGATCGCTTCGCCCAATTCGGGCACCATCGCATCGATCAGCGCGCTGCCCATTTCCGCGCGCAGGAAGGTGCTCGCCGCGGTTGGCCCGCCGCGCACCAGATCAATCGCGTTTTCAAACCCGATCACCCGCACCGCATCGGTCACCACCGGCGCAGCGCGGAAGCTGGCTTCGATGGCAAAATCAGCAAAGCGTTCCTCCAGTCGATCCTTGACCAGCGACGAAGTGAGGATGCGCGACAGCACATCGCCGCGCGTGCCCATCAACTGGTTCAACCCGATGCGCGCCACCTGCTCGTCCCAGAACCCGCCCGGCGCGGTCAGGCGCGCAAAGGCGTTTTCGGACGCCAGCAGCAGCATCCGCCGCACAGCCTCCTCCATGCTGAACCCGCCGCCCGTGCTGGCGCATCCCGGCATCAGCAACAGCGCGCCCGCGCCAGCGGCGCCCGCCAGCAACGAACGACGGGTCGGGGTCAGGTTCACGATTACAGACATATTTCCGGTTCTCCCAGCTTGCCCTTGTCCTTTGCCCCCGCCCATATGGCGCTATCATGAACCGTGTCCGCCTGCTGATCCTCAACGCCGCGCTCGGCCCGCTTGATTACGGGCTGGCTGATGGGATGGACGCGCCTGCCGGCAGCGTGGTGATCGCGCCCTTGGGGCCGCGCAAGGTGATGGGGATCGTGTGGGACGAAGGGCGCTTGCCGGGGGATGAAATCGCCTTTGAGCGGCTGCGCCCGATCCTCGAAGTGGTGCCCGTCCCTACCCTGCCCGCCCCGCTACGGCGGCTGATCGAATGGACGGCGGATTATTATTGCGCCCCGCTCGCCAGCGTGGCGCGCATGGCGCTGGCAAGCGGGGGGGCATTGGGCGGCCCGGCGACGATGACCGAATACCGGTTGACGGGCGCGGAAGGCTCCGGACGCCTGACCGCGCAGCGCAAGACCGCACTGGAGAAACTCGGCGGCGAACAGGGAACGATGCGCGAGCTGGCGGCGATTGCGGGCGTATCGGAAGGGGTTTTGCGCGGCATGGCGAACGCCGGACTGATCGAGCCGGTGACGGTCGCCATCGACCGGCCTTACCCGCCCGCCGATCCCGATCATCATCAACCCGATCTCTCCCCCATTCAGGCCCAAGTCGCCGCGCGGCTGACCGATGCGGTGCAGGCGCAGGATTTTGCCCCCTTCCTGCTCGACGGGGTGACAGGTTCGGGCAAGACCGAAACCTATTTCGAACCCGTGGCAGAGGCGATCCGCATGGGGCGTCAGGTGCTGGTGCTGCTCCCCGAAATCGCCCTCACCGAAAACTTCCTCGCGCGCTTTACCGCCCGCTTTGGCGCGGCCCCAGTGCTGTGGCACTCCTCGCTCAAATCGACCGAGCGCAGGCGCGCATGGCGGGCGATTGCGGACGGCCCAGAAAACGGGGGGGCGCAGGTGGTGGTCGGCGCGCGTTCGGCGCTGTTCCTGCCCTATGCCCGCCTTGGCCTGATCGTGGTCGATGAAGCGCATGAAATCAGTTTCAAGCAGGATGACGGGGTGCGTTACAACGCCCGCGACGTATCGGTGATGCGCGCCCGGTTTGAAGGCGTGCCGGTGGTGCTGGCAAGCGCCACGCCCGCGCTGGAAAGCCTGCATATGGCGGATATCGGGGTCTATGAACGGCTTGAACTGCCCGCCCGGTTCGGCGGAGCGAGCCTGCCGAAAGTGCGGCTCATCAACCTCATCGAGGAAAAGCCGGGCAGCGGGCGCTGGCTCGCCGGGCCGCTGATCGATGGCCTGCGCGAGCGGCTGGAAAAGGGCGAACAATCGCTGCTGTTCCTCAACCGCCGTGGCTATGCCCCTGCTGACCTTTGGCGCCAATTGCGGGACCCGGTTCAAATGCCAACCGTGCAG
>Ga0180009_10005546_pt1 | contig 13507 bp, 11 predicted proteins | sample OS_PC_MetaG_FD_123537 | JGI IMG/M metagenome (GOLD analysis project Ga0180009, IMG submission 123537) | Groundwater microbial communities from the Aspo Hard Rock Laboratory (HRL) deep subsurface site, Sweden - OS_PC_MetaG | ecosystem: Environmental > Aquatic > Deep subsurface > Groundwater... | reverse complement strand
GCCAAAGGCCTATTTACAACAAGCCAAAGGCGACCAGCCAGTTTCGCCTTTGGCTTGAAAGGGAGTTCGCTCCGCTCGCGGCTTCGCCGCTCGCTTCGCGAAAACCAGAAATCTTGAGGGAGGAGGTTACTTATTCCACAATTTTCTGACAAGATTTAAGTATTCCAATGAATCCCGGGATAATTCCGCTTTTTTCATCTTGTTTTTAATCTGATTACCGATTAAGTTATACAACCGGTCGTAGTCTTTTCCGGTTTGCTCTTCAAAAAATTTTCCATTGTAGCTGAAAATAGCCCAGATAACCATACGGCCGCGGCCGCCTTTTTCCCGTTTAGCAATTTGTTCCATTGCCTGAGTAAATTCATCAGTTTTGCTCTCTCCGGCAACTTCAGTAATTGCCGCTTGTTCTTCCTGATTCAATTTCCCTTCTGAAGGATATTCATCGGTGGTTTCAATCACTTCCGCCAAGCCGTCTTGATCCAGATCCATAACAGGCAGATTTCCGACATTTCCGGTAAAAAATAAACAGTCAAAAGGACCGGTAACTTTTTCCTTTAGGCAAACCGGTAGGAGCTGATCTTTTTGCAAATCGAAAAACATTACCTGTGATTGATGCGGACCGACAGGAAATTCAAAACTGACGGCTTCTTTCCTGTCCGTTTCTTTCAAGCGGTAAATTTTAGCAGAACCGACCATCGGCTGAGGCACGGTCATTTCTTCCGGCTTTCGGGCAATGATATTGCCGCTGGAATCATAAGCGATCATGCTCCCCGGTTCAATAACTAAAAATTCCTGACTGCCGTCACCTTTCAGATCAACCTTGATTTTTCCGGAATCGGCAGAATCGGCTAGCGGGATAAATTGATTAATATTTTTTGGGTAGGTTTTCAAAAATTTGGCTAGGATTACAGTTATCCTGTCCCGGCTCAAGTTATGATCAGAGTAATATTGGTCTGCCAGTGCCAGTTTTTCCCTGGCCGAAGCATATTTTTCCTTTCCCTGAATAAACTTGGGGTCAATTAATTCTTTGTGCCATTGAGAAAATGCCTGATCAAAGTCCGGAATCTGGCTTTCGATGTGTTTGATTGATTTCATGCCGTCAGCAAATGATTCATCGGTAAAATCCGGGTCGGCCATGATGGCATAAAGAAAAATTATTTTATCGTTCTTCATGGTGAGATATTTAGCCAGGTCTTCGGTCAGCCAGCCTTTGGCTTGGGCGTTTTTGGTTTCCTGTATCACCAATCCGGCAACAGTATTCAGGTCTTTCAGCTTGTCTAAATAATCAGGTGTGGAAGAATCCATGTCCACCAGGGCTGATTCGGCATCAGTCCAGCGGCTAACAATGTTATAGAACCAGTGTTCGGCGGATTTAACTTCCTGGTAGGTGTGAAATGAGTCAGAGTAATCCTGAAAATAATCCAGTTCAAGCCGGTGATATTCCCGGTAGGTTTTAGACAATAACCAAAGCAATTTATCCTGTTTGGCAAGATAACTTTTCTGTTGATCATTGGCCTCGATAATAGCTTCTATAGCTTCGTTGATCGGCTGATACAGAGTGGCTTTGTCTTGGTCGGATACTAGCGTATCACTGCGGCCGGTGCGCATATCAATCATTTTTTCGGCGTCGTTGAAAGCCGTTTCTGCCAGGACGTGATTGGCCCGGACCATGAACTCGTATTCGTTATAGATAAAGGCGGGTATTTGCCGGTTGAAAATTAAAACTAACAAAGTTAAACCTATCACTAAAAATTTAACACTATTAATGAAAACTTTTCTTTTATCTATTTCCATGGAGCTTCTACAAATTTGTAGATAATTTCACGAATTAATTCAAAAGCATTTTCAAACCATGTATGTGTGAATTTAGAACCGGAAAGTAGTCTATGTTGCTTAGTCAAATCAGCATGAATAACAGCATTTCTGTAATCAATCAGATGATCTATTACTTTTATATCATTTTTCTTAAAACCAAGAATATTAATGCCGTTTAAAATAAATGATTTTTTAGCCCTTTCACCTATAGGAACGAAAATGCTCTCTAAAACGGTACAACTATCAATTGTTTTATCATTATTTGCGAATCTACCACGGCTTTTTCTGTATATGTCAAAAGCTGCCGGACGCATATTATAAGCTTTGTTAAAATTTTTGAAATAAGCAACAAATTTTTGATTAATTTCTTTATTTAAACCATCCTCAAATCTGGTTTTATAAGGGTAAAAAATAAATTCTCCCCTTTTAGATTTTTTTGAGTCAGGGAATATTCCCGCTACTCCGGTTAATCCATTACCATACACCAACAAAGCAGATTCAAGCTTATTGATTATGTTGAGTGAAATTCCAGGAAGTGGTTCACTAGCATCATTTTTGTCATATCGATAATTTATTTCTAAAACAACATTATAATTTCCCCATAAGCCATGTTTTTCAAAAAATTCATATTCTTTGTTAAGAAGATCAATGTTTCTAAGCAAAAGATTATTATTAAGTTTAATTTCTTTATTTAAACTTTTTCTTAATCCATAAACAGGAGCCAAAAACTTTTGTTTTACTTTCATAATGTCTGACAATATTTTCTTAAATTTTTATCCATTATATTTTCGCTCGCGTAAGGTATTAAGTTTTTATTAATTAATTTTATCTCAACAAATAATTCTGAATCTTTGTTTAAAAAATGCACCATTTGATAAATTTTCTCATCTTTTACATTTACCTGACACCAAATAAAAAGATCAATAGTTCTAACATCCTCATTAGTCTCTTCAATAAATCTTTGATTACGCATATCTTTAATTATTTGGAAGTTGTAGGCAACAACACCTCGAATACAATGAGCGAAGTTTGACCAATTGAGTTGAAAGTGGTCAGAAGTAAAAATTAATACCCAAGGATAAGAGTGTTTCGGATCACAAGCATTGAATTGTTTTACAGCAGTATGAATAAAGGCCCTAAGTTTTGATGCTGTAGTCGTCCAATGGAACATTTGTGTTTTATCATTTAGTTTTTGTTTTGGAGTTTTTACCTCACAGTAAAACTTTGATTTACCAGTCTTTTTAACTTCAAAATCAGGAGATTTTTCCCCAGATTGTAACCTTTTAGTTTCTATTCTAGCTGGGTGATATTTATGATTTTTGAGATAGTTTTCTATCAATTCAAGTGCTAGTGATTCACGCATTTTTATTTAACCCCTTTGTATATAATTTCATTTCCAGTATTCCACCAATCAAAAAACTTAGATAAAAGTTTTTCCTTCTCTTTTTGATCTTCAACCAAATTTGCCATAGACAAAGTCTTACCTAATTCTGCTAGGCTGGCTCCAAATTGATATATTATGTGGTTATCAATCACCACAAAGCGATCATGACACTTTCTATTTTCTTTAACAGTTATTTTATTTTGATATTGAGGTTTAAAAGTTTTATAGTCGACCGAAAAACTCCTAAATTTATTATTATTTACTTGACGCGTTAGCAATTTGAATTTTATTCCTTTTAAAATATATGGTTCAATAACAAATAAAATCTCATGGGAAAGAAAATTGTCAACCACAATTACTTCGCTATTGGCCTTTTCAATAATTGATCTTAGGAATTTTCTGCCCTCGTATGGTTTTGCTTCCTCAATTACTTTTTCTTTTATCAAAAGGTGTTTTTCTCCTAAATAATCTTCCAACAACTCTATCCATGGAGTTAAATGGCTATATTCATCTGTGGCAACAAAGCCGTCATAAGTCTGCTTTGACCAAACTGTTTTCCTTGTAAGTTTTTCAGCTTTTCTTTGATATATATCATCCATAAAAAATTGTTTCGTTTTTTCCTGGGTTTCCCTGAGAATATTTACTTTTTCTTTATTTCTAGCTAAACCGTCGGCAATTAATTTTTGTATTTTTTTTAAATCATCTAAAGTTTCTAATAGTGGTTTTTCATGAGGTTCGATAACATAAATGTCCATTTCTTCTATCTTCTGATCAATAAATTGAACAATATCTACTGCACGATTTTTAATAGTACCAACACTTGTACTACGTCTTGCCCATTTTTGGAATTCAAATAACAGTTTTCTCAACTTTTGCCCGTCGCTATAAGAAAAATTTGTAAAAATCGCAATTAAGCGATTTATTTTCTTAAGTTCTTCTAGATCATTAGGATTTTTTACTAAAAATTCAATGTCAATTAATTTTAATAATTTTCTAGCCTCTAAAACGTATTTTTCTTTATCTTCAGCTTTCATTTTTACCTTTCATGACTGCTATTTCTTCCGGCGTGAGGCCGACCACTTTTTGATATCCAAAACAAAAATATTGAAAAAGGTTGGATTTCCTTCAATGTATATAGAGTAATCCTCAGCGTTCTCTAGCAACCAATCTTCTTCCTCGTCTTCTAACCGGGTATTAGGTCCCCAAAAATATAAAGTTGCATGATCTTTAGAAGTTTCTACAATAGCCTGTTCTTCGTTGATCGGATAAACAATTTCACTTTCATAACCACTCACTTTCCCTTGCTCGAACATAAACTTTACCTTTTCCCAAAAATCTATTTCTCCCGTTTTCCCTTTTACCAGCTTGTATTCATTATGTATATCTTCGAGCTTGATATATGGATTTTCGTTAAAAATATTTTCGGGATTATAGTCGAGTTTAGGAATTTTAATATACTTTGTAAGATCAACGAACATTCCGTGTTTTATTTTTTTAAATAAGCTGTCAAGTATTTTTATTTTCATTACATTTTCTCCACAATATTAATTTCTTCCGGCGTTAAACCGTAAAGTTTATAAACCATTTGATCTATTTTGTATTTTTTAACTTGGACTACTTGTCCGGATTTTACAGTAGTTGGCAAATCAATTTTGTTAAGCAAGCTAATTTTAATTATCGTCATTACCACTAAGGCGAAATTCAATTTCGTAATTTTTAATAAAATCTGTTTCTTTTTGTGTCAGGCCATAAAGAGGGCAAATTATATCATCAATCTTGTTTATCAGATGCTTAGATTTACATATTTTATATTCTTTAAAAGTATCAATATTTGCATAGACCTTAGTGACACGAACATTGGCGTTTTTTTCAATATCTGCCAAATATTGTTTATATACTATTTCAATTTCTTTTCTTTTTTCTGTATTTAATTCGTTAACAGGAATTGGGAAAGACTCAATTTCATATTGTTTTAAATCTATCCCGTTAGTATAAACTTGTTGATAATAATAAAATAAATTACTACTTAAAATTGCTCCAACAAAATCAGAAATTTTATTATTAAATTTTACTGGTTTTTCTTTTGTTGAATTTGTTTTGTAGTTTGTAATGACATTAAAATATCTACCACCTGATGTTCTGTAATAAATTGGCTTGCCTTTTTTATCAATAAAATTTCGTAATTCCTTTCCGGTTCTGAAAATTTTCTCTAGAATCATGAATTCCTTTTCTGTGCTAATTTTAGGATATCGCCCCGCAAGTTTTAATTTGTAAGAATCAATAAATTTTAGATTGCCAATTAATGTACTCAGGTCGTCTGTATATTTTCTTCGTATCATTTTGGTTGTATAAATATGTTTTGTTTTTGAATTAGTTTTTATAAAAAATAATATTGAAGTTCTTATACATGCATTATCAAAAACCTGCCTTGGTCTATTTGAATATGAAGAAATTTTTATCGTTGAGCAGTTTTTTTCTAACAGGTTATGTAATCCTGTCATAGCATCACTTGATGTTACTGCCATGGGCACTATATAAATTAAATTCCCCATCACTTTCAATAAAACAAACCCTTGTTCAATAAATATCGAAAATGTATCTAATGAACCTTTTTGTTTCCCTTTTATAGTTTTTGCAGAGATGTATTTCTTCGTAAAATATTGTTTCTCTGCTTGTGATAAAGCTATTCCATAGGGTGGATTCCCAATCACAATATCAAACCCTCCTTTGTCAAACACTTCGGCAAAATAAAGTTTCCATGGGAAAAAAGGCCTTACTTTTCGTTTGCTAGAAAATTCCCGGAGTTGTTTTTCAATGTTTTCCAGATCAAAACCGGATTTTTTAGATAGCTTTTGTTTCTCATTAATAATGATTTCATCCCTTGATTTCTTATTAGGCAATGTTGAATATTTTAGCTCTATTTTTTCTATTTCTTTAAAGTAACTCGCTTTTTGTTTTTTTACCTTTGATTCAAATAATTTTATCATCAAATCTTCTACTTCATTTTTCAGTTTTAATTTTTTATCCTTATCTGATTCGTTTTGAAAATCAATTTTCTTTCTCTCAAATTCCTTGATTAAATTATCATCTTTATTTTCAAAACCCAAATCGACTTGGGTCTGCATTCCTTGTTTTTCTTGTCCGTTATCAAAATCAATTCCTAAAAACTCGGAGATTAGACTATTACCCTGCATAATCTTAAAATCAAGATTTGGCAGTGGTTCAATGCCCCAATTTTCTTTTGTTTTGTCTATCTTTTCATCCACTAAAAGAGAAATAAAGAAGCGTAATTTAGCAATCTCTACTGCAATCTGTTGAATATCCACTCCATAGATACATTTCTGGATCAAATATAATTTTCGTCCATAATCTGCATTTTTGCCTTTAAAAAAATCTTCAATGCGGTTTTTAATATCCTGTTTAATTTGCGGGTCGGGAATTGTATCCACCGCCGAAAGTTGGGCCAATTTCCAAAGTTCGTTTCCCGGATCAACTTTGTTTAAGATAAATACTAATTTATTCAGCGCACCCATTGGAAACGCCCCAGAGCCGACTGCCGGATCAACAATTCTAACACTTTCAATCAGTTCTACGATCTTTTTCGTCTCAGATTTGCTAAAAGGATTTTCTTCACTACCAGTTGAAAATAACAGGTCAATTTTTTTATCTAATTCGGAAATGGCTGAAAGATGTGTTTTAAAATATGCCTTAAGCGACTCGGTTACCATATAGTCAACGATTTCTCTTGGAGTGTAATAACTGCCGGTAGCTTTACGGGCGGTAGTGGAAGTTTCCGGATTAAAACTTGCCAAAAGATTTTCAAAAACCCGTCCCAAAAGCTCTGGGTCAAGGGCAACATCTTGATCGTCCGGAGAATTTTCATCAATGGTAAAATTAAACGAAGAAAGAATGTCTAAAAGCCCGGTTACCTTGTATGTTTTGTTTTTTGTTCCATAGACTTTATTAAGATCAGCTTTTTTCTCCTGGCTAAAAAATAGAAAATTGGGTATGTTTGGTTGATAGTTTTTTCTCTCCGTAAAGCCATCAATATATAAATTATTCCGGCCGTCATCTAAACATTCAAAAAGACCGCCATTCAGAAAGGGAATCTTGTCAAAATAGGTTTTAATCTTGCTTGATTGGCTAAAAAGATCATGATAACGGTAAACATACTGATTACCAAAGTCTTTATTTTTACCTTGAAAACTTTTTTCGTCACGAAAATCTCTTGTATTTTTTTTGGTGCTTAATGTGGCAAAAAATAAGTTTTGTAAAATTGCTTTATAGTATGTTGTACTATTTGGCGTCACGTCTTTAAGAATTGTTTGAATTTTATCTTTTTTGAACAATTCATTTGGGATCAAATTATCTTTTTCCCGCATAAACCAAATAAAAATCATTCTGGTAATCAACCGAATCACGGCAATATTCCTGCCATTTTCTTCTGCTTCAGCATCTTTGGGAAACTGGCAATTGTCCACTGCCCAAAAATACCAATTGGCAATACTCTCATAAAATTTCGCAGTAACTTTTTCAACAGAGAAAGCGTCCTTGATTTTTTCTAAATTCAAAAAGTTACCATCACCAATCCGCTGTTTGAATGTTTTATTAGTGAATTCACGGCTAACAAAATAAGTAAAACGGCGAAAATTGTTCCACTGACGATGTGTTCCGATGGATTCCGGATAAACGAGCGAGAAACGAAAATTGCCATTGGCATCATAGAAAATAAAAATCCCTGCAGAGTATTTTTGATTTTCAGTTGATTTTAGGATATCCTTGGCTTTTTGATATTGGGCTTTTTTACCGGAGCGTTCGGATAGTTCTTTTTTGACTTCAAAAGCACAAATAACCAGGCAATCTCCATCCAGAAAATTTATTTCTCCGAGTTTTAAACCGTTTTTAAAATCAATGTCATTGTAATGAGAATAGTTTTCTTCCCGCTCAACAAATTGCTGACTTTTCTCACGAAAAAACCGACAGAATTTTTCAACAGAAAAATTATTTACTATCGTTTCTAAGATTTGCGTAGCCTCGCTCATGACTTTTTGTTTTCAATAGCAATAATGATTTCTTTTTTTTGATCCTTTTGGCGGTTCTTTTCTTTAAATAAATAATCTTCTCCCAATTCAGCTTTTAATTCCTGGATTTCTTTAATGGAATCTTCTTTAAAATTGGCGATCCGACGTAATGTATAATCCGGTAAAGTGCCGTAACTTAATATATCTTCTTTAAGAATCCGCAGAAAATCTTTTTGAGGCATAAGGACTTCTTTTTTGCTTCTTATTAAAAAATCAAGATTTGTAAACGCTTTTTGTTCCAAGCTTTGTTCGTTTACTGGCACCAAACGATAATTTCTAAAATCCTGGATTTCCTGATAAACCTGCCAAAATTGTTCCGTATTCCAGTTAAGAGCTTTTTCGTCAGCTGAGCAGGAAATTTTTTCAAAAACTTCTTCAAAGGTAGATTGATATGGTTCAATTTTTCCCAAATCTGTTTGAGCCACATTAACATATAAGCGTCCTTTTTTGAAAAATACTAAAAGCTCATTTTCGCTGGATTTTTTGGCAACTTTAATTCTAGGTGGATAATTATTAAGATTTTCAATCAGTTTTGGATTTTCTTTTTTAATTATTAAAAATTTCTTGAGTGCTTTTGTGTAAAAACTTTCTTTTTCTTGATCGTCCGGATTTTGTTGAATACGATTAAATAGGCCTGCCGGTGTTGGTTCTTCATCTATATCAAAAATTTTGGAATCTTCACCTAAAGTATTCTGAATAAGAAACATTTTATTTGAAGCAATTTCTCTTGATTTGACCAACTCCGCACCCTTTTCAGTAGGAAAAAAATTTACGATATAAAGCTCTTCAAAAACTTTTTTGCTGATACGATTGATACGACCGACACGTTGAATAACCCGCACAGGATTCCAGGGGATGTCATAATTGACCACCATTCCGGCGCGATTAAGATTAAACCCTTCAGAAATTTTATCAGTAGATAATAAAACATCAAATTCATTTTCTTGGTTTTCGTATGATGCATCGAAATTTTTATTGATAGAGAATATTTTTTGAGTGGATAAATTGCCAGCTATAACGAGCAGACGTTCGCCAAAATATTCTTTTAGAATTGGTTCAAGATATTTGACAGTATCAAGATATTCAGAAAAAACAATTATTTTCCTTTTTGGGTCTCCTTTATTTGGTTTCTCCTTTAAAGCTGCTTCTAAATTATTAAGCAAACAATCTGTTTTGGGATCATTTTTAACAAGATCTAATTCTTCTAAGTCTTTCAGGATTTTGTCAAAAAGTTCCAAGTCCGCTTCGATATGGGTAATAAATTCGTCTTTGTATTTAAAATCATTTAGTGTATAAATTTTGTGGTTTTTTGGATATTCACCATTTTTAATCTTTTCTGAATATTCATTGAGCTCGTCTTCAATTTCTTCAGGCTCTTTATCATAAATATCTTCCATTAAATCTCTGTCTAAAATATATTTTCCAGTTTTATTTATAAATTCCTGCGCAGTTTCAGTAATTTTTTTAAAGTTTTTAATACTTTGCCTAAACGAACCAAACGAGCTTTCAAATCGTTTGACCATTAAACGGCGCATAAAATCATATAATTCGCGTTGTTGAACTAATTGAAAGTTTTCCTTTTCTGTTAATTCCTCATTTTTTATCTTTTCTTTTTCTACTTCATATTCAAATGGACGATAAATTGCCCCCTTAAACTGGCCATCTTCTTCTGGATCGCCAAAATATACGCTAATAATTTTGTCATAAAAGTCAGATTGCTCTTTCGTCAATTCAAAAAACCATTCCTTTGGGTCGGCAACTTTTGATAGATTTTTCACTTCATTTTTATAAAACGGATTATTGATAAGGTCCAGGCGGTTACGTCTGATAGTAACTGGTTCAATCACATTCCTTATTTGCTTGGCAAGATAGCGAGCTCTTTCTGTAACTTTTTTAAGATCAATTTTTTCTTCCCCAAATAGGCTTTTGTAATAAGAAATGGCCTTAATTCTCTTTTCTTCGTTTGGGGAATTCCAATATTTTTTAATGTAGCCTAGCCGATCAAAAATTCCTTTAAATCCCTTAAATTGATCAACAAGGTTGTTTTCTAAGGTAATAGATGATTTTTTTGGCGTAATAAATAATTTAAGAAGCGAAAGAATGTCTCCTGGACGATTATTAAAAGGAGTAGCAGTCAGCAAAATTACTTGTTTATTCCGGCAGATATTTTTTAAGAGTTCATAATTTTTTGTGTCTTGATTTCTAAACCAGTGTACCTCATCAACAATTACGACCTCTATATCTTTGGCCTTATTAATAAATTTCAAAGTATTTTTCAGATCCCCGCGCGACCAGACCTCCCAATCGTATAGTCCAAATTCTTCAATATATTTTTTCCAACCTGAATTTTTGTTTCTGTCACCGATAATCCCCGGCGGGCAAATAACAATACCTCGTTTTTTAAGTAGCTTGGCAATGGAGCATCCAACGATAGTTTTCCCCAACCCTACAACATCAGCCACGATAACTCCATTATTGTTTTCGATAATCGCTAAAGCCTGTTTTACAGCGTCAAGCTGATATTGATATGGAATATAGCCGTTTTCTTCGAGTATCTTTGTTAAAGATTCACCAATTTCTTTTTGTTCAAATGAATCAAGATATGTTTTTAAAACTAAACTAAACGCCTCAAAGGGAGTAACATCCTTAACAAGTGTTTCTTTTTCTATAATTTCAATCATTTTTTTCTTAGTGTTATTGTATTCAGTAATTTTTACTGCTTCACTCCAAAGTTCATCAAAATATTTTTCCGCATCCTCAAAACCATAATCTCCAATCTCTACATTAAATTCATTTTGAGTTGAAAGACCAGCTTTTGTTAAATTACTACTGCCGGTTATAAATAGATTTTTTCTTCCAATCTGTCCCCGCTCTAGCTTAAAAAGATATAACTTGGCATGGTTGGGTTTATAAGTTTTTCGAATAATTAGCCTGTTTTCCTGAATAAGTTCAATAAAAAACTTTACCTGTTCATAAAAATCTTTAGTATCAAAATTCTCAGAATTTAGAGATTTTTTTATTGATTCAAAAAACTTATAGGTTTTTTCCTCATCTGATAGCTGTTCGTTTTCTGAAAATTCTATTAATCCAAAATTAGAATAGTCTACATTTAATCCTACCAAAACTTTTATTATAGTTTTGGGATTTGCCTTTAGTCCATCATATAGTTCCCGGATTCCTGAAAAATAAAAAAAGCCAACAAGAAATTTTAACTCTTCACTTTTTTGAATAAGTTCAATCAGGCGGGTTTTTAAATTTTGCGTATCAGAATTCGTTATAAAACTTTTCATTGACATTATTTTACCATCAAAAGGTAGATTTTATGGTACTATTTAATGAGGAGGTAAGTTATATGTATTCTATTATTCTTGGCGGTTTGTTGGGCGGTGGGTTAAGAGGCATAATGGGAATTGCCAAATCCCTGATACTTAAAAAAGAAGAACAGATAAATTATGGCTGGTTTTTTGTATCTATTTGTGTAGCGATGGCGATCGGTATTATTGCCGCTTCGTTTATGGGCGGCGGGTTTGAGATTGCCTTGTTGGCAGGCTACGCCGGATCAGACCTGCTTGAATCCCTGGTCAAGTTAAAGTTTAAAGAGAAGTTTGAGAAATTGGTGAAAATTTAAGCTATGAAAGATTTGCTGGATAAAATCACTTCTTACAACTTATATAACTATTTATTTCCTGGCGTGATTTTTGTAGTTCTAGCCCAAACGTTAACCTCATTTTCATTGATTCAAGAAAACCTAATAATTGGAGCTTTTGTATATTATTTCATCGGATTAGTAATTAGTAGGATTGGTTCATTGATAGTTGAGCCAATATTAAAGAAAACTAATTTTGTTAAATTTATAGCTTGCGATAAATTTAACGAAGCTTATAAAAAAGATCAAAAATTGGAAATTTTATCAGAGGCAAATAATTCTTATCGAACAATTTCGTCAATGTTAATTTTGTTGTTAATCCTGAAACTTTATGATTTTTTAGCATTTGTAATTCGTATTCAGCAAGATACTTCAGAAATATTTTTAGTATTAATTTTGTTAATTGTCTTTTTATTTTCGTATAAGAAACAAACTAAGTACATCGTCGATCGTGTCGGAAAATAATTTATGAGTGTAATAAAATCCTTCTCCGTTGGTAACGGAGACATGTATTATATTGATCACAACTCAAGTAATTTCACAATAATTGACTGTTCACTTAGTGATGAAAATGCTGAAAAAATAATTGATGAATTAAATGAAAAGTCTGATGGTAAAGAAATTACTAGATTTATTTCAACTCATCCAGATCAAGACCATATTTCAGGATTAAGTTTGCTTGATGACAAAATGGGGATTATTAATTTTTATTGCGTTAAAAATGAAGCAACAAAAGAAGATACAACTGATGATTTTTTGCATTATTGCACTTTAAGGAATGATTCTGAAAAATCTTTCTATATTTTTAGGAATTGCCAAAGAAGATGGATGAATTTAGATGGCAAAGACCAAAACGGTAAATACATTGGAACCTCTGGAATTAATATTCTTTGGCCAATTCTAGATAATGAATTTTTTATTGAAGAATTGAAAAAGGCAAAAAACGAAGAACTTTGTAACAATATTTCACCGATTATTAAGTACAGTGTAGAAAATGGAGTTGCTGTAACATGGATGGGCGATCTTGAGACTGAATTTATGGAGCTAATAAAAGATGAGATTGAGTTGCCGTTAGTTGATATTTTGTTCGCACCTCATCATGGAAGAAGCACTGGAAAAGTTCCAGAGAAATGGCTTAGTGAAATGAATCCTAAAATTATAGTCATCGGCGAAGCGCCATACGAAGACCTTGATTACTATTCAACTTACGAAACAATAACACAGAATTCAGCAGAAGATATTGTTTTTGACTGCATAGAAGGTAAAGTAAATATTTACATTTCTAATCCAAGTTATACCGTAGATTTTTTAGACGATGAACAATTAGACGACTTAGATGATTGTTATTATCTAGGGACATTAAATTTATAAACTGAAACTGGCTATTGCCACCTTCCCACTTTTTCCTGCTTGGCAAGATTTTGAGCTTCTAATAATTGATCCTGGTATTTTAACTTGGCTCGTTTCTTATAAATAGTGACTTCACAAAAACCTTGACGGACTAGTTGTTCATTTAAAAAGGTGTCGTTAATAAAGACATAGGCAGCTATTCTGCCCCACCTGTCTGTTTGGTAGTTTGGC
>Ga0180009_10005545_pt1 | contig 13508 bp, 10 predicted proteins | sample OS_PC_MetaG_FD_123537 | JGI IMG/M metagenome (GOLD analysis project Ga0180009, IMG submission 123537) | Groundwater microbial communities from the Aspo Hard Rock Laboratory (HRL) deep subsurface site, Sweden - OS_PC_MetaG | ecosystem: Environmental > Aquatic > Deep subsurface > Groundwater... | reverse complement strand
ATGGCCACGGAAAGACGGTCCAGCAGCAGGGTGCGGTTGGGGAGGCTTGTAAGGGCGTCGTGATGAGCCTGAAAATGGAGCTGCTCTTCGAATCCCCTCACTTCGCTGATGTCGTGGAATACCGCGACATGATGAGAAGTATTGCCGAAATCATCGGTAATTCCGGTAATGGTCAGCCGTTCCGGGTAGACCTCCCCATTTTTCCTTCGGTTCCAGATTTCCCCCTCCCAGTGGCCGGTGGTGATCAGCGTCTGCCACATTTCTTGATAGAAAGCGTCATCATGTCGATCGGACTTGAGGATACTTGGTTTTTTCCCTACCGCCTCCTCGGAACTATAACCGGTAATATGGGTAAAAGCCCGGTTGACCGATTGAATCACTCCGTTGGCGTCGGTGATCGTGATTCCTTCGATGCTGCTGTCGAAAACCCTGGAAGCAAGGTCAAGTTGCTGTTCGCTGTGTTTGAGAAGGGTAATGTCCTGAACCGTGCCGAACATACGTGTGGGTCGACCGACGTCGTCAAAGCTTACCTCCCCCTGTTCGTGTACCACTCGATGGGTGTTGTCACGGCCTACGATGCGGTGCACGATATTGTATGGTTTATTGGTGGTAAAGCTCTGCTCCACCGCTTCCTCCACCCGTGCGCGGTCGTCCGGATGAACATAACCGAGAAAATCATCATAGGTTGGGGAGGGCATCGTGGGAGGCAGGTCGAAAATCCGGTACACTTGATCCGACCAGAACAGGGTGTTTTCCTGAATATGCCAGTCCCAGTATCCAAGATGGGCAATTTGTTGCGCTTTTGCCAAGTTGGCTTCGCTGGTACGCAGTCGGTTTGCAGTTTGTTGACGTTCAATGAGGAGAGCCAGGGTGCCGGCAATGGTTTCCAAAAAATTTTGTTTTGTCGGACAGGGAGGATGGTCCGCATGTCCATAAAGCATCAAAATGCCCAATAATGTCCGGCCACGGAGAAGCGGGATAATGTAGTGCCCATAATCCTCTCGTTCGAGAACGGGGCAATCCCTATGGTTTCGGGTAAAGATGAATTTGCGCTTCTTGGCGGCCTTGCCGCATAGACATTCGCCGAAACTGATTCTGGCGCACTGACCTGCCCGAGAGCTGTCCATGTTCTTGTGTACGAACAGGGAAAGGGTGTCAGGCTGTATCTGATCAACAAGGAAGATGCCGCCCTGGGCCGTGAACGGCATCCAGTGAATTTCAATAAGGATGTCCAGTGCGGCGGAGAGTTGAGGCGCCAAAAGGGTATCAGTAAAACTGAGACGTAGAAGCCGCTCGATGATTTCTTGCTGTTTGCGAAGTTGAATCGGATTTTCAGCGGTTATGTCAACAACCTCTTTAAGAGGAGGCTGTGTATTCTTTCGTGACGACAAGGGGGCAACCTGCGAGATTTTGTTAAAAAGTGATTTTTGCCGAAGGTAATCAGGACAAAATTTATCTTATTTTGCGTTATACTAGTAATTCCAGCGTGAAAATTCAAGGATTTTTAAAGGTGATAGTGTATGCCGGTCGCTTTATACTTGGAAAACATAAAGGAAAAACAGGCAGTTAGCGAAAAGTGGCAGGGGGGGGTAGGTGCAGGAAGATTATTTTCCGGTGAAAAAACCGAGATCCTCTTTCCGGATGAGGGCAACACAGGCTGTTTGCGCCAGGAAAAGAGCGCCTGTGGGCAGTACCTGTTCGTCAAAGTCAAAACGGGGGCTGTGGGCCGGTGCATCGTGGAGTTCGGTGTGTTTTGCGCCAAAGCGGACCAGGCAGCCCGGAACTTTTTGCAGGAAAAAAGAGAAATCCTCCCCGCCAAGGCTGGGCATCGGCTGGCTCTTGATCCGGTCCGGGCAGACGATTCCGGCAGCCACCTCTGCGGCAATCCTGCTGGCGGCATCATCGTTGATTACAGGGGGATATCCTTCGACAAAGGTGAAGGAGGTCTGCACCCTGTGCAGTTGCTCCATGGCCTGGGTCATCCGTTGCAGGCCGGCGATGCAGATATCCCGTGTTTCCTGACTGGTCGTGCGGATGGTGCCCTCAAGAACCACATGCGAAGCAATGACATTGGCTGCGTTGCCGCCATGGATGGAGCCTATGGTAATCACGGCAGGGAAGCAAGGATGCACTTCACGGGCGACTATTGACTGGATGCTGGTAATGAGCTGGCCTGCCGCCAGAATGGAATCCTGTGTTTCGTGGGGCTTGGCTGCGTGGCCGCCCTGGCTGTTGATCTCGATGATGAACTCATCGGTAAAAGCGGAGATCAATCCAGGCTGCACAACTATTTCGTTGAGAGAATAATTACGATCGATATGGCCGGCAAAAATGGTCCCGACCCCGTCCAACGCCCCTTCGGCGATCATGCCCTGCGCGCCGCCGTCACCTTCTTCCGCGGGTTGGAAGATGAGAACTACCCGGCCGGGAAGTTCCGTCTCCTTTGCCTTGAGGAGCGCGGCCGCGCCGAGGAGCATGGCCACATGGCCATCATGGCCGCAGGCATGCATTACCCCAGGTGTTTTCGAGGCAAAGGGCAGTCCGGTCTGCTCGGTGATGGGCAGGGCATCCATGTCTGCCCGCAGGGCAACGCAGGGAGCATTCGCCTCCGTGCTTCCCAGAGTGGCAACGATGCCGGTTCTGCCCACCTGTTCCCTGCAAGGGATGCCCAGTTCTTTTAAATGATCGGCAATGCATCTAGCGGTGGCAAATTCAGCAAAGGCAAGTTCCGGATATTGATGGAGATGGCGACGGATATCACGCATCCAGTGTATTTGCTGACCAGTGGGCATCTCTATTATGTTCATGCGCAGGTTCCATGGAGTTTCGTGATTGGAGCATGCCGGGCTTGACCCATATGACATTGCATGGTATTTTTTTGTCGTTTGTCCGGGGAATTCCGTTCGTACTCCGTAATCCCGGGCAATGATTCATCATAATTGGAACTTAACCGCAGTACATCATTAAATTTTATCTTTTTGATACCGATGACCACAGACTCACGCCCTGTGCAGACAGACGGGCAGGCTGCCGAAAATGGCCACCCATGCCCCAGCAATGCAGACGAAATTTTCCACCGGGCTCTTGACCTGCACCGACAGGACGAAGCGGACTCGGCGGTGTCGCTGTACCGGCAGGTAATTTCCCTGTGTCCGGAACATGTGGATGCCTGTTTCTATTTGGCTCTTCTCCTCCGCGACATAGGGGAACAGGAAGAGTCCGCCAACTGGTTGTACCGTGCCCATGAATTATTGCCCGATGAACCGGCAATCGCCTATGAGTTGGGTATAACCCGTTATTCCATGGGACAGCATCGGATGGCCATAGATCATTTTCAAAAAGTTCTTTCTTTGGACGACAGCCACTGGCAAGCGGCCTACAATCTGGGGACCGCGCACCTCGCCCAAGGTAATATAAGTGAAGCCATCAAGGCGTATCACCGCGCCGCGCAAGAAAATCCCCAGGATGCCGATATCCACTTCAATCTCGGCCTGGCCTGCAAAAGGGCAGGAAGGTTGGAAGAGGCCATGCAATCGTATCTGTGCGCAATGGAAATTGCCCCGGACGACCCTGAGGTGCATTACAACCTGGCCTTGATCTATAAAGAAATGGGATGCACGGATGACGCCGTCACCTCCCTGGAAATAGCCGTTGCCCTCCGCCCGGAATATGGTGCGGCACACGGAAATCTCGGAGTACTGTATCTTGATCAGGACAAGGTGGACAAGGCTATTGCCTGTTACCGGCAACTTGTCGAACTTGATCATAACGCTGCATCTGCCCGTCATATCCTCGCGGCTCTCACCGGCGAAACCACCTCGGTCGCTCCTTCTTCCTATATTGCCGAACTGTTTGACAGTTTTTCCGGTCATTTTGAAGAACGGCTGCTTGTTGATCTGGAATACAGGACCCCGTGGGAACTCAAAAGCTTGCTGCTCGCCGACACTGATGGACCTTCGTATTTTGAACGGCTTCTGGATCTGGGTTGCGGAACCGGTCTGGTCGGGCAGATTTTTCAGGATATAAGCGATTACCGGGTCGGGATTGATCTTTCTCCGAAGATGGTGGCGTCGGCCGCGGCAAAAAAGGTGTATGATAGACTGGAGGTTACGGAGATCGTGACCTTTCTTGAGCAGAATCAGGAGCCATTCGACCTGATTGTCGCGGCGGATGTCCTGATCTATGTGGGCGATCTGGACAGGATTTTTGCCGCATTAGTCAGCGGGCTCGCCAGAAACGGCAGGGTCATTTTTTCCACCGAGCAAATAACGGGACAGGGCTACCAGTTGTGCCAGTCCGGGCGCTATGCCCACACCTTTTCCTACATCAAGGCTGTGGCAGCCCGCCACGGGTTTCGGATACTCAATACCCAGTCCGCCAATATCCGTAAAGAAAAAGGCAAATGGATCGCTGGGGATCTCTATCTGCTGGGAGTCTGAGGCAGTCTGCGCCGAGGAAAAACAATGCTGCACATTTCCAAGACAATCTTCCTTCCGGACAACGAAGTCGAATTGACCGGGATCCGGGCTCAGGGCGCCGGGGGACAGAATGTCAACAAGGTTTCTTCAGCCGTGCATCTGCGTTTTGATATCCGAGCCTCAACGCTTCCTGATTTTTATAAGGAGAGGCTCCTGGCCATGAGCGATCAACGCCTTACCAAAGACGGCGAGATCATCATCAAGGCGCAGCAATTTCGCAGCCTGGAAAAAAACCGGGCTGACGCCTTGGAACGTCTGGCGGAGATTATCAGAGGGGCGGTCAAGCAGGAGCGGAAACGCAGACCCACCAAGCCCTCTCGCAGTTCCAAAGAAAAGCGGTTGGAAGGCAAGGAGAAGCGGGGCAGGGTGAAGGCCATGCGCGGCAAGGTTTCGGAATAAAAGTTATTTGCCGAAACCGCAGATGGGATAGGCGCAGGTTTTGCACTGACGGCACAGGCCGCCATGTCCCAACATGGCCATGTCGTGCCGAGTGATCTTTTCTCCACTCAGCACCCTGGGCAGGACAAGGTCAAACACTGTAATCTTGTGGAACATGCCGCAGGCAGGCAGACCCAGCACCGGCACCTCTCCGATGTATCCTACCAGAAACATGGCTCCGGGCAGAACCGGGGTACCGTAAACGATATCCTGTGCTCCAGCCCTGATAATTCCCTGCCTGGTGACGTCATCCGGGTCCACGGACATGCCGCCGCTGGTGACGATGAGGTCTGCTCCCGCGTCCAGGCACGTCTTGATTTCCGCCGCGATGGTCTCGATATTGTCCGGAGCGAAGCGGACCGCCACCACCTCCGAGCCAAGCTTTTCCAGTTTTTTCCGCAGCACCGGTTCAAAGGCATCCTTGATTCGGCCATGGAAAACCTCGTTGCCGGTGATGATCAGCCCTGCTTTTGCCTGTTTCAGACGGGCTACCTTGATGATCCCCGCAGCCTTGGCACCGATTTCAACCGCATCGTTTACGACCCCTCTTCTGGAGACCAGAGGAATAAGCCTGGTCCCTGCCAGTTGTTCGCCTTTTTTCACCGGGGTATTGTTGTGCAGGGTGGCGCACATGACTTCACCCAACAGGTTGAATCGGTACAGGGCTTCTACATCTACCTTGAGCAAGCCGTCATGGTCTGCAACAATATTGAGCTTTCCCTCCACAGGCTCCCCGGAAACCGTGGTGCCCGCACCAGCCAGAGCGCCGGCCATCAATTCTGCCGCCTCATTTTCGTGGATGTCGTCCGGGCCGAGTTCCAGCACATAGATGTTTTCCTTGCCAAGCCGCTTCAGCCGTTCGATATCTTCCGCTCTAATGATGTGGCCTTTTTTGAAGGCGCGACCTTTGAATTCTTCGGTGCGGATCTCGGTGATATCGTGGGGCAGAACCATGCCGATGGCCTGTTCAACCGGGATTGTTTTTGTCATGCGGACTCCAATTGCTAAACAGGTTTCAGATGATTTCGTAATAGCGGCCATGGGCACAAGGCTTACATAGAGGTTTGTTATCCTCCATCACCTCGCGGCAATCCTGCACCCAGTCTCCGCACCGCTCGCATTGCACCCTGCGCATGGGGCGGCCGGGCATATCCTCTTCAGGGACGGCTATGGAAACTGCCTGTATTTTGAAGAGTTCCTCCTCGGGCATGATCCGGTAGGCTTCAAGCTGTTGCTTGTACTTGTCGCCGATCTCCGGGCAGTATTTTTTCGATGTTTCCCTGGATTCCTCAAGGGCGGTGATCCGTACCGCTTTCCCGGTCTTGAGATTGACAAAGGTAGCGGCCATAATCCCGTAATCAAGCCACTTGAGGGAACGCTTGCCAAGGGAACAGCCGGTGACGGTCTGAATGGCATCGGTGGCGCAACGGTCGATCTCCACCAGAACATAGAAATCCTTGCGTTGGGCCTTGGGGTCGTCGATGCCGATCTCCCGCAGGCCGATCATGGACATGCGCACTCCAATGACCTGTCCTGCGCAGATGTGGCCATGAATCTTGGTTGATCTTTCAAGTAATGTCTCAAAGTTTTCCATGCTATCTCTCCGGAACGTGCAGGGTGAAATCTTCAGGCTGACGGCAAAGGCAGAGGTTCACTTTAGGTGAAACTAACGAATTTTGCCAGAGAAACTCACGATCGGATTTTTGTGAACCACAAACAGTTGATAGTGTTGCCCGATCATGAAGTATTGAAGAATGGTGGCAAAGATTCGGCGAATATGCTACATAACAGTTTCCAAGGTGCTCCACAGAGAGCTTGAAAGGGAACCCCGTGTAAATCGGGGACGGGCCCGCCGCTGTAACCGGGGACAAGTTTCGCAATCACGCCACTGTTTCATGAATGGGAAGGCGCGGAACAAGGATGAACCGGAAGTCAGAAGACCTGCCTTGAAAAATATTGCTGCATGATCGCCGTGGACAAGTGGTCATGTTATGATCTGCCGTGGATGAAAAAGGGCCTCCCCGGATCGAGAAAATCGGTCCGGGGATTTTTTTTATGTTTATGGACCCGCATTTTATCACTTCACTCTGGCCACAACTGTTCTGGCCTTTGATAAAGATCCTCTTCTGGATCTCCGTGGGGCTGATCATTGCCAATTTTATCGAGGCCCTCAACTGGACGCATCGCCTGGCGTCCATGACCCGACCTTTTGTACGGTTTGGCAGATTGTCCGCTGTTTCCGGAGCAAGCTTCTCCATGGCTTTTTTTTCCGGAGTCACAGCAAATACCATGTTGGCCGAAGCCTTTGACAAAGGACAGTTGAGCAAGAAAGAAATGGTGCTCGCCAACCTTTTTAACGGCTTGCCCCGTTTTTTTCTGCATTTGCCCACTGTTTTTTTTCTGACTGCACCGCTTATTAAAATGGCAGCCTTGATATATTTGGCGCTGACTTTCATTGCGGCAATGCTGCAAACCGCCTTGGTGGTGATCAGCGGCAGAATATTGCTCCCTCCTCTTCAATTGGAGCAGGGGGAACAAGAGAAGGCAGGGGCTTTGGGCCGCGAAAAAACCGATTGGCACCAGGCCATGGATAAAAGTGTTCGACGTTTTCGCAAGAGAATAAAGAAACTCCTCTACTTTACCGTGCCGGTGTACATCCTCTTCTTTCTTATGGGAAAACAGGGTGTATTTGACTGGCTGGAGAACTTTTTCGCCACCCACGTATGGTTCCTTGCCTGGCTCCAGCCGCAAAGCCTTGCCATTGTCATGGCACATGTCACTGTAGAGTTTTCCGCCGGACTCGCGGCGGCCGGAGCCTTGCTGGCAGATAACAGCCTCAGCTATAAAGAGGTGGTTCTCGCCTTGCTGGTCGGCAATATTCTCTCCACTCCGATACGGGCCGTAAGGCATCAGTTCCCTTATTATGTCGGTATTTTTACACCGAAAATTGCTCTTGAGCTTGTGGGGCTCAGCCAGATATTGCGTCTGATTTCGGTGATTGCCGTTGGAGTGGGATATTATTTTATGACTCCGGGCTAAGGTCCTGCATTCAACTCACTTTTTTGAAGTGCAGGAGCTTCAACAGGCTCAGCATGATCGGAACGCTCATATACTACAGAGTGAGTCGTTCGCGCTGAGCCTGACGAAGTGCGTTTGTATGAGAGTGTGATAGTCGGTTTTTTAGAAATACACATGTTGTGTCAACAAGGAGCCCATTGGGCTTAAAAGGGAATCCCGTGCAAATCGGGAACGGTCCCGCCACTGTAATTTCCTCCTGCTGTATTTGCGAGGCAGGAAAGTCGTTTCGTATGCCACTGCTCTTTCGTGAAGCGGGAAGGCGAATCGATTTCGGAAAAAGTCAGGAGACCTGCCTTGTTGATGTTTTGCTGCTGCCTTCGAGGAAAGGTTTCCGGCCTTGCGTTCACCACAAAATTCGCAGGGGGATACCGTCTTTTTTGAAGGAAATTTATAACCCTTTTTAAAGATGGAGAAAAAAGATGCGTTTGAGAAAATTGTTGCCCACTTATGTTTCATTGCTTGTCGCCCTGTTGCTGGTGCTTGGCGCGGTCGGTGTTCAGGCTGCTCCGGCCGAGAAAAAGGGTGTGGTGCTGGCGGTATTCGGCACCAGCCATGAAAGCGCTTTGCCCGGAATCCTCAATATCCGGGATCAGGTGCAGGCAACCCTGCCAGGCATTCCGGTTCGATTGGCTTTCACCTCAAATATTATCCGTCGGATCTGGCAGGAGCGTCGGAAGGACCCTGCCTATGCAACACAACACCCGGATGTCCCAGGGGAAATTATCAATGTCAAAGGCCCGTTGGCCACCATCGCCGACCTGCAGGACGAAGGGTATGGGTACATCATTGTCCAGCCGACTCATATGTCAAGCGGGGAGGAGTTTGCCGATCTTGCCTCTTATGTCCAGGGATTGAACAGCATCCGCACCGTAAAAAAGAGGAATATGCCGTTCAAGAAAATTATTATCGGGCGCCCTGCCTTGGGAACTCATGGAATCGAGCACGAGTACCGGCACGACATCGAGCAGGTGGCCTCCCTTCTGGCTCCGGACGTAGAACTCGCCCGGAAGGATGGCAGGGCATTGATCTATTTCGCCCATGGCAACGAACATTATTCCACAGGGGTGTATCTGGAGTTCGAACAGGTCATGCGCAAGCAGTATCCCGGGGTGCGCATTTATGTTAGCATGGTTGAGGGTTTTCCGGACAATGAGCGCCTTATGACGCAGTTGCAGGCAGATAAGACAAGAAAAGTGCTGCTCAAGCCTTTCATGACCGTGGCTGGGGACCATGCGAAAAACGATATGGCCGGCCCTGAACCGGATTCGCTGAAAAGCCTGCTTGAGGCGCGTTCCATCAACGTGGCTGTCTCCCTTGTCGGCTTGGGTGAATCCGATGCCTTTGCTGCTGTCTTTGCCCGGCATATCAAGGACGCCATGATGGACGAAGGAATTTAAGGATCAATGAGGCATAGCGGATTTCAAATATGGCTGCTGACTCTGTCTTTGGCGGCAGCCGCTCTGGGTGCCATCATTTATGCTACCGGAATGGGGCATATCGCTGTGCCTGCGTCCGAAATTGTTCGGGTGATCGCGGCCAGGGTTACTTCAAATCCTGCACTGCTTTCCGGTATTGACCCGGTATTCCCATTTGTGGTTTTCGATGTGCGTTTGCCCAGAATCCTTACCTCTACCCTGGTCGGGGGAGGTCTTGCCATGAGCGGTGTTATTTATCAGGGTATCCTGCTCAACCCCTTGGCCGACCCGTATACCCTGGGGGTCTCATCCGGGGCCGCATTTGGCGCGGCCCTGGCTCTTCTGGCCAACCTGACCATGATGGGCCATTTTTCCGTGCCGCTTTTCGCTTTTGGCGGGGCGGCGCTTACCTTACTGGTGGTCCTCTATCTCTCCAGTTTTAACGGACAGATCTCGGCTAACACTCTGATCCTCTCCGGCGTTATTGTCGGAGCCATTCTAGCAGCCGGAATCAGTTTTTTGAAATACCTGGCTGATGAGCAGGTGGCGGTCATCATCTTCTGGCTGATGGGCAGCTTTGCTTCCCGCACCTGGTTTGATGTGGCCGTGGTGGCAATGGCGGTTCTCTTCGGTTTGACCCTGTCTTTTTTTTACGCCCGGGATCTTAATATTCTCAGCCTGGGGAGCAGGTCGGCGGATACTTTGGGCGTTGAGAGCGGCCGGGTGCGTTGGATTCTGCTCCTTGGCGCTTCGTTGGTTACCGCGGTCTGTGTTTCGGTTTCCGGGATCATCGGCTTTATCGGGCTCATTGTCCCGCACCTGATGCGGTTTATGGTGGGACCTGATAACCGCAAGCTACTGCCGGTCTCCATTCTGGCCGGGGCGCTGCTCCTGCTCGTGGCCGATACCGTGACCCGGGCGGTACTGCCTGTTGAAGTGCCCATTGGTGTGCTCACCGCCCTGATCGGTGGCCCGTTTTTCTGTGTGATTTTCCGAAAGCGGCAAAGGAGAGTGGCATGAGTGCAACAAGCGGCTTTGGATTGTCCGGGGTCAGTTTTGCCTACGGATCGACACCGGCGCTTGTCGATCTGGACCTGTGCCTTACGCCGGGCAAGTTTTATGGAATTGTCGGACCAAACGGCTGCGGCAAGACCACCTTTCTGGACATGCTCACCGGCACCAAAAGTCCTGATCTGGGATGCGTCACCTTCATGGATCGACCCGTGTCGGAGTATCGTCGACGCGATCTGGCCCGTCTGGTCGCGCTGGTCCCCCAGGATTTCGGGATCGATTTTGCCTATACTGTTCAGGAAGTGGTGCTCATGGGGAGACATCCATATATCAGTCGGTTTGCCTCACCTTCGGCTGAAGATTGGCGCCAGGTTGACGCGGCCATGGCAGCCATCGGCATCAGTCATTTCAAGGATCGTTTTGTCAACGAGTTGTCCGGCGGCGAGAAACAGCGGGTGGTTGTGGCCCGGGCTCTGGCCCAGCAAACCAGATTTCTGCTTTTTGACGAGGCAACCTCCAGCCTGGATGTGCAGTACACCATGCAGATTTTCAACGTGGCGCGGAATCTGGTCCGGGAGGAGGGGCGGACCGTGATCGCGGTGATCCACAATTTGAACCTGGCCGCAGCCTACTGTGACGAGATCATTTTCATGCAGGGTGGAAAGGTGGTTGCCTGCGGTCCCAGCGACTCAGTGCTGGAGGCGGGGATGATTAAAAAGGTTTTCGGGGTTGAAAGCAGAGTGCAGTTTGACGATTTCAGCAAGACCAAGCAGATTTCCTTCCGCTACTGGAGTTAAGAGCAATGGTTTCCCAAAAAAACGTCACACCGGTGAAAACCGGAGTCCAGCATGACCACAATTTCAGGAGAACACCGGTTTCCGGCTTTTGCCGGAATGACGGAATGTCGAAGTGCGGTTTTTGGTACGAGTGCATCAATATGGCATCCAGAATAACGATCCACTTGTTTTTTCTTGCTCTTACTCTCTTGTTTTCCGGACTCAATCCGAATGCTTCGATTGCTGCATCGCCTGCCGCCTTTCTCGACAGCGAAGGGAAAACGGTTACAGTTGCCCGGCCATATACCCGAATCATCTCGCTCTATTCGGCTCATACCGAGAACCTGGTCAGCCTTGGTCTTGACAAGGAGATCGTCGGCTTTGAAGGCACGGATGAAGACCTGCCTCAACTTCGCGACAAAAAACAGTACAGCTACCGGGAAGACCCGGAAAAAATCATCGGCGCCCGGCCCGACCTTGTGCTTGTCCGGCCGATGATCGAACGCTCTGCGCCGCAGCTTATGGCCACCCTGCGCCAGGCCGGAATTACGGTGGTTTCCCTCCAGCCCAACACGGTGGCCGAAATCTTCGATTATTGGCGTGCTCTCGGTCTGCTCACAGGAAGAACGCGGCAGGCTGAAGAAATGGTCGCAACTTTCCAGGCGGAACTTGCCTCAATTCGGAAGATTATCGCCACGGTGCCGGAAAAGAGGCGGGTCAGGGTCTACTTTGAGGCGATCCACACCAAGATGAAGACCTTTGCCCAGGAAAGCATCGCCATGTATGTGCTGGAACAGGCAGGAGGAATTAACGTGGCCGCGGATGCCAGTCAGGTTCGGGAAACAAATATCGCCGCCTACGGCAAGGAGCGTATTATGGCCAAGTCCGGCGAGATTGAGGTTTTTCTCGCCCAGCAGGGGCGGATGAATCCGGTAAGTATTGAGACTATCATGCAGGAGCCGGGATTTCAGGCAATCAAGGCAGTGCGGAGCAATCGGGTCTATCTGGTGGATGAGCGAATTGTCTCTCGCCCGACCATGAGGATTCTTGAGGGAATAAAGACTGTCGCGACGCTGCTCTACCCGGATTCTTTCCCCGGCCCGAAACAAAAAAAGGTGACTGCCGGTGGCCGCTGATCGTTCCTCAGCGTTTATGGTTGCCGGCACCAGCAGCGGCTCCGGCAAGACCACCATCACCTTGGGGCTGCTCGCCGCCCTGCGTAAAATGGGCTTGGCGGCGCAACCTTTCAAGTGCGGTCCTGATTTCATTGATCCCGGCCTGCACCAGCTTGCCTGCGGCCATGTCTCCCGGAATCTGGACCTGTGGATGATGGGGGAAGCACAGGTTCGGAGAACCTTTACCGCAAGGTCTTCCGGGGATGTTGCGGTGATAGAGGGCGTTATGGGCATGTTTGACGGCCAGGCATCTTCCAGCGCGGCCTTGGCCAAGGCGCTGGGTGTGCCGATAGTGCTGATTCTGGACGTGCGTTCTGCAGCGGAAAGCGTGGCTGCGGTTCTCAAGGGCTTTGAAACCCTGGACCCTGAAGTGTCGCCGGTGGCGGTGATTTTGAATCGGGTTGCCAGCCCGCGGCATCTGGAGTTGGTGACCGGGGCCATCCGCACGCATTGTTCGGCCGAAATTTTAGGGCATTTGCCCCAGAGCCTCGATTTTGCCATGCCCTCCCGACATCTCGGCCTGTTTACCGGCGATGAGCAGCCCATCAGCCCAGAATCGCTGAATTGCCTGGCTGACACGATCAGCGCACAGGTCAATCTGCCGCGCCTTTTGGAGCTGGCTGCCGGCGCGGCCGTGTCTCCTGAAGAAGTTGTGCCGGTTCGGCAATCAGTCGAAACACCGCGAGCAAGGATTGGGGTGGCAAAAGACAGGGCCTTTTGCTTTTATTATCAGGATAATTTTGATCTATTGCGGGCAGCGGGCGCTGAACTTGTTTTTTTCAGCCCCCTGGAAGACCATTGCCTGCCAGAGGGGCTGGATGGCCTCTATCTTGGCGGCGGCTACCCTGAACTCTATGCCCGGGAGCTTTCCGGCAATCTCGGGATGCGGCAGGCGATTAACGACTGGGCGGAATCCGGAAAGGTGCTCTATGCCGAATGCGGAGGATTCATGTACCTGACCGAAGGCATCGCCGGGGATGATGTCGGGGTACTGCCCATGGCCGGGGTGTTTCCGGTAACGGCGCGCATGCAGAAAAAAAGGGCCGGCCTGGGCTACCGGGAAGTACGCCTTAAAAAGGATTGTTTTTTCGGTCCTGCATCCACGTTGTTGCGGGGACATGAGTTCCACTACTCGGT
>Ga0180009_10005544_pt1 | contig 13509 bp, 12 predicted proteins | sample OS_PC_MetaG_FD_123537 | JGI IMG/M metagenome (GOLD analysis project Ga0180009, IMG submission 123537) | Groundwater microbial communities from the Aspo Hard Rock Laboratory (HRL) deep subsurface site, Sweden - OS_PC_MetaG | ecosystem: Environmental > Aquatic > Deep subsurface > Groundwater... | reverse complement strand
TGTTCAAGGTGTGCCTGACGGCGCGCTTGGCGGGTTACGGCGCAAACGACGCGCCTAACCCGCCCTACATCGGACTAGGGGATGCATGCTTGTGCTTGTGTCTTGTCACTAGCTTCCGGTTCCCAATCCAATGTAGGTCGGGTTAGCGCAGTTTGCGTAACCCGACAGGCGGCGCGAAGCAACACAGCGCCTTTGTTCAAGGTGTGCCTGACGGCACGCTTGGCGGGCTACGGCGCAAACGGCGCGCCTAACCCGCCCTACATCGGACTAGGGGATGCATGCTTGTGCTTGTGTCTTGTCACTAGCTTCCAGTCCCTCATCCCTAGTCCCTCATCCCTAGTCCCTGTATCATCCCGCCCCTTATCGTCCCTTTTGCCACCTTCGGTTACAACGATCAATGTCCCTGCTCACCTGGATCATGCTGTTTTCACTGCTTGGCGGCGTGCTCAGCGTGCTGGCAGCCTCGGTGTTCCTGCTGTTCCCGGAGCAGCTGCGCACCCGGCTGCTGCCGCATTTCGTCAGCTATGCGATTGGTGCCCTGCTGGGAGCGGCCTTTCTGGCGTTGCTGCCTCACGCCCTGGAGGCACCCGGCGTCCAGGATCTGCATGTCATCACCGGCACTGTCCTGCTGGGCGTGCTGGGCTTTTTCCTGCTGGAGAAAATGTTGTTGTGGCGGCATTGCCATCACGATGTCTGTGAAGTGCATGCCCCTGAAGAACCGCATGCCCATGAGACACATGCACATGGCCACAACCATGTGCATCGGCAACCGGTCAATCACGCCGCCGGCACACTGATTCTGGTCGGCGATGGCATACACAACATGGTTGACGGCGTACTGATCGCCGCCGCCTTCATGACTGACATCCATCTGGGCATCGTCACCAGTCTGGCCGTGGCCGCACATGAAATACCGCAGGAAGTCGGCGACTTCGCGGTATTACTACACAGTGGTTTTTCACGTTCCCGCGCGTTGTTCTACAACATCCTCACCAGCCTGACCACACTGATTGGCGCGGGTGCCGCCTATTATGGTCTGCGCGAAGCCGAGGCCGCCTTGCCCTTCATCCTGGCTATCGCGGCATCCAGCTTCATTTACATCGCCGTCGCCGATCTCATCCCCGGTTTGCATAAACGCCTTGAAGCCCATGTAACCGTGCAACAGATCCTCTTGATTGCCGCGGGCGTGCTCACTATCTACCTCGCACACTCGACCTTGCACTAGCTCCGATATACCGCGTAGTGGGGACAGACCTTTAGTTCTGTCCCCGTCGTGGTTCCACTCAGCAAAGCGGAACCGCTCAACAACTTACCGTCACGCTTTCTCAGCGGCTTCGTTTGTCCGCGTGGTCCGCACAACGGGGACAGAGCTAAAGATCTGTCCCCACCGCGGCGGTGTCCGATGAGATCTGTGTCCCCACCGTGGCGAGGTCCGACGAGATCTGTGCCCGCCTGCATCCTTAATCCGTAGATATTTTGTGTCCTTCGTGTCCTTCGTGGTTTAATGATTTTCCTGTCACTCATGCAGTTTCGATTCCCTTCGCGGAGCGGCTTATGAATTGGTTCATGCTCACACTGGTCGGTGAAGACCAACCGGCCATCGTCGCCAAACTCACCACCACCCTGTTCGAAGGCGGCTGCAATCTCGGCGAGGCCGCCATGGCCAGACTCGGCGGCAACTTTTCCATTATGCTCATGGTGCAACACAGCGGCAGCGTGGAAAGCCTGGAGACACTGATTGCACCCGTCGCGCAGGCGCTCGGCCTGCACCTCCACGCCGACCGCATCGAAGGCCACCTGCACCGCCATTTGATCCCGGACGTGCGCGTCACTGTCTATGGTGCGGACCGTGCCGGTATCGTCGCCCAGGTCACCTCCGCCCTGAGCAGCGTGGGCTTCAATATTCTCGACCTGCAATCGGATGTCGGTGGCAGCGATGCCAAGCCGGTCTACATCATGGCTCTGGAGGGCCAGGCCCACGACGGTATTGAGGCTGTGGAGGCCGCGCTGGGCGATATCGCGCGCGAGGGCATTGCCGTCGATGTGCAGTCGATCGAAACCTTGATCGGCTGAGACAGATAAATAATCACGATGGCCGTTCTTGAAATTCTCACCTACCCGGACACACAACTGAAACAGGAATCTGTGGCGGTTGAGGCCTTCGATACTGCGCTACAGAATTTCATTGCCGATCTTGAAGAAACCCGCCTGGCCGGGCCCGGCGCGGTCGGCATCGCGGCGCCGCAGGTCGGCCGCTTTCAACGCATTGTGATTGTCGATGTCTCCAAGATGAAACGCCCGGTGGCCAACCATGGTCATCTGATCCTGGTGAATCCTGAAATCACCAGCTGGGAGGGCTATGCCGTAGGACGCGAAGGCTGCCTCTCTGTGCCCGATTACACCGGCAATGTGATCCGCGCCGAACGCATACACTTGATCGCCTTCGATCCCACGGGTGAACGGCGCGAATACGCCATGGAAGGCTTCGAGGCGCGCGCCATTCAGCATGAGATGGATCATCTCGACGGCCTACTGTTTCTCGATCGCCTGGTCAGTAAACGCAACGACCTGTTCCGGCGCAAGGTCTTCAAATAATGCGGCCACTCACCTACACGGATGTGGGTATACGGACAGGCTGGCTGCTGACCATCACCTTGTTGCTGAGCGCCTGCAACCCCTTGCAGGAATTCGGCGGTCTTGAAGAGCAGGTCCAGGCCTATTACCGCGCCGAACAATCCGGCGACTGGGCGCAGGTCTATGAACTGCGGGTACGCGATTTCCGCTGGTCCGTTTCCCGCGATTATTTTGTCAAGGCCATGACTGAAGATGCGCGCGGCTGGGAGCTGCTCGACTACAGCATTGAATCCGCCGAAGCCCAGGGCGACCAGGTGCAGGTCACATTGGATTTCCGCTACCGCATCACCGGCGAGAAACCCGCCTGGCAACAACTCGCGAACACTGAAGGCATTCTGGAAGTATCAGACACCAGCGTCTGGCTTTATGAAGATGGCCGCTGGCTGTGCAAGGACGCCGGTGTACGGCACCACCTGCCCATGAACGATCCGTTGGATTAAGGGCGTAATCTGATTGGACGGAAAACATCCGGCGTATTACAACCCTCGGTCTAATACGCCCTACGGACCACCTCCGTAGAATGCTGGTGAGCATAGCGAGCCGCACCAAACATGCGAATCACTCTCATATTCGGTGCGGTTCGCTACACTCACCGACACCCTACATATATCCTGTTGCCACAAACGCTTAGCCGATACCCCTTGAAATCGCCGGGCTACCCCCCCATCTGTCAGTTAACCTGATAATTAAGCGTTTCCGGAGTGCTTGCCCCATGCGCATGGACAAACTGACCAGCAAATTCCAATCCGCCCTTGCCGATGCCCAGAGCCTCGCGGTCGGACGTGACCACCAGATGATCGAACCGATGCATGTGCTGATCGCCCTGCTCGACCAGCAAGGCGGCAGCGTGCGTCATCTGTTGACGCAGGCCGATGTCAACGTGAACCTGCTGCGTTCGCAACTCGGTGAAGCCCTGGAGAAACTGCCACAGGTACAAGGCACCAGTGGTGACGTGCATGTTTCCAACGAACTCAATCGCCTGCTCAATGTCACCGACAAACTCGCCCAGCAGCGCAAAGACCAATACATCTCCTCCGAACTGTTCGTGCTCGCGACGTTGGAAGACAAAGGCGCTACCGGCGAGGCGCTGCGCAAGGCCGGCGCGACCAAAGGCCTGATCGAACAATCCATTGAAAAACTGCGCGGCGGCCAGAAGGTCGATGATCCCAACGCCGAGGAGCAACGTCAGGCATTGGAAAAATACACCGTCGATCTCACCGAGCGCGCCGAGCAGGGCAAGCTCGATCCGGTGATCGGCCGCGATGATGAGATCCGCCGCTCCATTCAAGTGTTGCAGCGTCGCACCAAGAACAACCCGGTACTGATCGGCGAGCCCGGCGTGGGTAAAACCGCCATTGTCGAAGGACTCGCACAACGCATTATCAACGGCGAGGTCCCGGAAGGTCTCAAAGGCAAGCGTTTGCTGTCACTCGACATGGGCGCGTTGATTGCCGGCGCGAAATTCCGCGGCGAATTCGAGGAACGTTTAAAAGCCGTGTTAAATGACCTTTCCAAGCAGGAAGGCCAGATCATTCTGTTCATCGACGAACTGCACACCATGGTCGGCGCCGGCAAGGCCGAAGGCGCCATGGATGCCGGCAATATGCTGAAGCCCGCATTGGCGCGCGGCGAGTTGCATTGCATCGGCGCCACCACGCTGGATGAATACCGTAAATACATCGAGAAGGATGCCGCGCTGGAACGTCGCTTCCAGAAGGTGCAGGTCGATGAACCGAGCGTGGAAGACACCATCGCCATCCTGCGCGGCTTGAAAGAACGCTACGAAGTGCATCACGGCGTCGACATCACCGACCCGGCGATTGTCGCGGCGGCCGTGTTGTCGCATCGCTATATCACCGACCGTCAGCTTCCGGACAAGGCCATTGACCTGATCGACGAGGCCGGCTCGCGCATTCGTATGGAAATCGACTCCAAACCGGAGGAGATGGACCGGCTCGAACGCCGCCTGATCCAGCTCAAAATCGAACGTGAGGCATTGAAGAAAGAATCCGACGAGGCCTCCAAGAAACGTTTCGAAACACTCGAAAGTGAAATCGCCAAGCATGAACGTGAGTTCTACGACCTGGAAGAAATCTGGAAGGCGGAAAAGGCTGCGCTGCAAGGCACCACGCATGTGAAAGAGGAGCTGGAACGCGCGCGCATGGAACTGGAAACGGCGCGGCGTGCCGGCGATCTCGCGCGCATGTCCGAACTGCAATACGGCCGCATTCCGGAACTTGAGAAACAACTCGATATGGCCTCGCAGGTTGAGATGCTGGACATGAAACTCCTGCGCAACAAAGTCACCGACGAGGAAGTTGCGGAAGTCGTCTCGAAATGGACCGGTATTCCTGTCTCGAAAATGCTTGAAGGCGAGCGTGATAAATTACTGCGCATGGAAGAAGAGCTGGGCAAACGCGTGGTCGGTCAGACGGAAGCGGTCAAAGCCGTGTCGGACGCGATCCGGCGCGCACGCGCCGGCCTGTCCGATCCCAACCGGCCGAGCGGTTCGTTCCTGTTCCTCGGTCCGACCGGTGTGGGCAAGACCGAATTGACCAAGGCGCTCGCGTCATTCCTGTTCGATACCGAAGAGGCGATGGTACGCATCGATATGTCGGAGTTCATGGAGAAGCATTCCGTGGCGCGACTGATCGGCGCCCCGCCCGGCTATGTCGGCTACGAGGAAGGCGGTTACCTGACCGAGGCCGTACGCCGCAAACCCTATTCGGTAATCCTGCTCGATGAGGTCGAGAAGGCACATCCGGATGTGTTCAACGTGTTGCTGCAAGTGCTCGATGATGGCCGCTTGACCGATGGCCAGGGCCGCACCGTGGATTTCCGCAACACGGTTATTGTGATGACCTCGAATCTCGGTTCGCAACGGATCCAGGAACTGGCGGGCGAGGAAAATTACGCCCGGATGAAACGCGCCGTGATGGATATCGTCGGCGGACATTTCCGGCCGGAGTTCATCAACCGCATCGACGAGGCCGTGGTGTTCCATCCACTCGACCGCGCCCAGATCCGCGCCATCAGCACTATCCAGCTCGAACACCTGCGCAGCCGGTTGGTTGATCGCGATATGGATCTGACCATCAGTGAGGCAGCCCTGGATAAACTTGGCGAGGCCGGTTTCGATCCAGTCTACGGTGCCCGCCCGCTCAAACGGGCCATCCAGCAACAACTGGAAAACCCGCTGGCGCAGGCCATTCTGTCCGGCAAATTTGTCCCTGGCGAGGTCATTGAGGTTGGTCTGGAAGGCGAGTCACTGAGTTTCCGCAAGGGGGAACGCAAGGCCTCGGCAGCCTGAGTGGATGGTGGCATTTCGTTGACGAAACAGATTCGTTCGCTGAAATCGCTTGAAACTTGATAATACCGGAAAGATAGTCTACAAATTAATCATGGTGAAGTGTTGAAGTCTGATCAGTTATGACTCCTCCACCTGGAATAGTAAGCGATCCCCATCACTGACTCTTTCAGGTTCGCCCCGCTCCCCCAGCGGGGTATTTTTTTCACCGGGCAACCCGCCTCAAACCAGAGGCCAAGTCAGACAATCTTATTCTTCCACATGCCGCTGACCACGCAGTAATTCAGTCTCGCGGTTCATGATGTGACTGCATAACAGGTCACGATCCGATTCGCGGATATGCACATACTCCACGGCCACCTGCCAGGGAATATCGCCGGGCAGGCTCGCCAGGCGTTCGCAGTAGACCACGCGAGAAATCGTCAGAATGCCCGTCATGTTCGGATACAGCACCATGCGGGTTTCCAACAATTGTCCCTTGGTATATTCCTGATGCGCGGGAAACACCAAGCCACCGGCACTGAGGTTGACGTTCAAACGCGGGTAATCACCTGAGTGGACCTCTTCGGCTACAAATAGCCCCGCCAGTTGATTCAGCTTCTGATCCATCAGTTTCAGGTAGCGCGCCGCGTCGGGCGAGTTGGCTGAAAAACCGTGTAACAGCCGCGCCATGGCGCGCGAGTTGACGGCAAAATTCGCCGCTACCGTGAACCGATCCGGCGTCCGCCCATGAATACGCTCGGCCACCTCGGCCATCGCAGCTTCTTCGAGCGGACGAATGTTGAGCAACACCTGATCGTCGATGCGAAAATATTCGCGACGATCTCCCTCACATTTTTTACTTTCTTCCTCGAACACGAGCTATCTCCCTACCCGAATTATCCTGCCTTGCGTATGAATGGGTCATCAGCCGGCGGCGTCGCCTTGGGTGCCGGCGGCGCTGTCTTAGGTGCTGACGGCGCTGCTCGTGGTGCTAGCGGCGCTGTGGCCGGCTTAGAATCCTTGATCGGCTTCTGCGGCGCAACCGCAGGCTTACTTGCAGCCGCTGCTGGCTTAGCAGCAGGTACCGTAGCACCGGTATCCGGTTTTAAACCCAGTGTACCGGTCGTCTCGAGATCATCGCCCTGCAACAATTTTATTTCCACACGGCGGTTCTTGGCGCGATTCTCGGCACTGTCATTCGGTGCCACCGGATGAGTCTCGGCCAGACCTTCAATACTGAAACGCGCCGAAGGTATGCGTGACACATCAATCAGCTCATGCACCACGGACACCGCGCGGCTCGCCGACAGATCCCAGTTGGAACGATAATGGCTGGTCGCGATGGGACGCTCGTCGGTATGCCCGGACACAATGATGCGCCCTTCGGTCTCTTTCAGAATCTGACCGACGCGGTCGAGGATCGGCCGGAAGTTTTCCCGCAGATCCGCGCCACCGGTTGAGAACGACGCCTTCTCACGGATACGAATCACGATCTTCTGGCCCTCCGTTTCGACATCCACAGCGCCGTCTTTGATCTCCCAACGCAACGCCGCCCGGATCATCTTGGCAGTCTGCTGTAATTTCTGTTCGCGCTCCTGTGCCTCTTTGGCCTTGAGTCCCCGCAAGGCATCTTCCTTGGGCATCATCACCACCTGGTCGTCCAACGTATCGCGCGCTTGCTGTGCCTTAGCCGCCTCGGCCTTGGCCAGAGCCTCTGCTTGCGTTTGTGCCTCTGACTTTTGAGCCTGGGCAGCCTCACCCTCGGAACCGAGACCTTTTTTCTGATCCTGTCCACCGGAACCATCCTTGGCTTGAGACTCCTTGGGGTCACCCTCATCGATGGTCGATTTCTTGCCCTTGGTCGGCTTGCCGTCGTCACCTGCCTTGCGCTGCCTGCCCCCGGTATCCAGGAACTGCCGCGCCTCATCCGAGGTAATTTGTTCAACCACGTTGAAGGGTGTGGGGTTAGGCCGGCCGGCGCTGAATTCCGTGGCAATGACGTTAATGCCTTTAGGTGGCTCCTTGACCTCGACCTTGCGCTGTACACCGAAGGCCTCTTTCATCGAACCCGCCAGCTGCTTGTATTTGGCGACGTCCATTTCGGAAAAGGACAACAACAACACGAAGAAGCACATCAGTAGCGTCATCAGATCCGCGAAGGTCATGACCCATGCGGGCACGCCGGCGGCCGCGGGTTTTTTGGGTGCTGCGTCGTCACTCACGTCTCAGCGCTCCCTGTCCGCCCGATCAGGCGGCCTCTTTATCATCGCTGTCACGCTGACTAGGCGGCAGGTAGGTCTTCAGCAATTCTTCCATGACACGCGGGTTGATGCCTTCCTGAATGCCGTTGATAGCCTCCAGGATTAAATTTTTATTCAGGCGTTCCTCATTGCTGCGGTGGGCCAGCTTATCGGCAATCGGCGTCGCAATGGTATTGGCGATAATGGCGCCGTACAGCGTGGTCAACAGTGCCACGGCCATCGCCGGCCCGATCTTCTTGGGATCATCCATCGCGGATAGCATCTGTACGAGACCCACTAGCGTGCCGATCATGCCCATTGCGGGCGCCACGTCGGCAATGGCCTTGAAAATGGCCTGACCGCGTTCATGGCGTTCGATGGTGAGGTTGATGTCCTTGTTGAGCATGCTGCGCACGAATTCCGGCTCATGGCCGTCGACGCAAAAGGTAATACCCCGCTTCAGAAACACATTGGAAATTTCCTGATTTTCCAGACCGAGCACGCCTTCCTTGCGAGCGACATTGGCAAGCGCTACACCCTCGCGAATCAGATCATCGGGATTCTCCGACTTGTGGAAAAAGGCCTTCATGCCGATTTTCATCGCGGCCAGGAAGTGCGCCAACGGGAATTTCATCAGCACCACCATGACCGTGCCCAAGCCGACGATAAGTACCGAAGCCACATCCAGGAACACGATGGCACTGCCACCGACCAGAATCGCGGCAATGATCACGCCCAAGCCACCAACTACACCTACAAGTGTTGCTAAATCCACAGTGCATGACTCCGAAACAGCAGCGGTGACAGGTTATCGGCCCAGATACATAGCCTTGACGGGAAAGGCCTTAATTCGTCGAAATTTTGACAATATTTCACAGTTCGCATCCGGCGGCGATCCGCAACGTAAACTGCAGGCCTGGGGCGGCCTCGCCGGGCGTTTCACCGGGTGTTTCACCGGCATCAGCAGCCCCACATTCAACTATATGTATTCCATACTTATTCATGCAGAACACCTCTACTGCGGCACGCCCACGGGAGCGTTGGCAGCGACCCTCCCGGATCCGCTCAGACCCGCCAACAAAACCCGGCCCACGCCGACAGAGTAGATAGAGCAAGATCCGTACCCGCAGCAGGGTACTCAGCGGACATCTGGACGCATGGAATGCCTCCTGCCACCCGGGCACGGCAAAAAACCGACCACCCGCGCGTAAGCTCAGCCCCCCCTTACCGGGTAGAGACCGTCAGCAGTGCAAAGCTCAGGATCAGCTTCGCGGTCGGGATATACTGCCGGCCACAACAACAGCAACGGCCCGACGACGAATGAGTCACCAGCACAGCGCCATCCTAATCACCGGTTGTTCCAGCGGTATTGGCTACTACGCGGCACGCGGCCTCAAGGCACGCGGATACCGCGTGTTCGCCACCGCCCGCAAACAGGACGACGTCGAGCGCCTGCGCGCCCAGGGGCTGGAAAGCCTGCGGCTGGATCTGGACAGCTCGGAATCGATTCATGCGGCGGTCGAGGAAATCCTGGAACTCACCGCCGGCCGGCTCTATGGCCTGTTCAACAACGGCGGCTACGGACAGCCGGGTGCGGTGGAGGATTTGTCGCGCGACATGCTGCGCGCGCAGTTCGAGACCAATGTCTTCGGCAGCATCGAACTCACCAATGCCGTGATCCCGATCATGCGCCGCCAGGGGTTCGGTCGCATCATTCAGAACAGCTCGGTGCTGGGTCTGGTTGCGCTGCCGTACCGTGGCGCCTACAACGCCAGCAAATACGCCCTGGAGGGTTTCTACGACACCCTGCGACTGGAACTCGCCGACACGAACATTCAGGTTTCGTTGATCGAACCTGGCCCCATCGAAAGTCGCTTTCGTGCCAATGCCCATGCCGTCTATCAACGCACCATCGACGTTGAGCACAGCCGTCACTACAGCACCTATCGCGCCATGGAACAGCGGCTCACCAAACCCGGTCCCGTCGCGCCCTTCACGCTCGGTCCGGAAGCCGTCTTGGTGAAATTACTGCACGCCCTGGAAAGCCCCCATGCCCGCGCGCATTACTACGTCACGGTACCGACCTGGTTTTTCGGTATTCTCAAACGAGTCCTGCCAACCTGCGGCATGGACTGGATACTGCGGCGGGTATCGCGCGGGGAAAACAGCGGGAAATCCACTTGATCACACTGTCTACCTGGTAACTCCCTCTCCCCCAGGGAGAGGGCTGGGGAGAGGGATTCACAATGCAATAGTAATAGTTATTCCCTCATCCTGGCCTTCTCCCAGAGGGAGAAGGGACTCACGTTCATCGCCGGCGTTGAGATGACTCCCAGCAATCAAACCACCTGACCGGCACACCAGCCTGATGACCAGGCCCATTGGAAGTTATAACCCCCCAGCCAACCGGTGACATCAACCACTTCACCGATAAAATACAGCCCTGCAACCTTCTTGGACTCCATGGTTTTGGAGGACAACTCATTGCAGTCAACGCCGCCGAGAGTCACTTCCGCCGTACGATAGCCTTCCGTGCCATTGGGTTTAACCCGCCAACACTGAAGTTGCCGGGCAACCACACCAAAGTCAGCCTGGGCGATCTCCTGCAGCGGCTTATCAAGAAGGTCTTTTCCGACACGTTCCGGCGAGAGCAGGATTGCGATGAGCCGCTTCGGCAGCAGATCCGCCAGGACTGTTTTCAATTGGGTACGCGCATGAGTGGATTGCCGCGACTTCAGGTACTCAACCACATCAACATCCGGCAACAGGTTAATGTCGACGGCTTCACCCGCTTGCCAATAGGAAGACATTTGCAGAATGGCCGGACCACTCAGGCCACGATGCGTGAACAGGATGTTCTCGGTGAATTGAATGCGCTCATTACTCACACGACTGCGCACGGCTATGCCCGAGAGCGGTGAATATAGATCCTTGTCCTGTGGCTGTAATGTAAATGGAACCAACCCGGCAACGGTAGGCCGAATCGTATGCCCAAACTGCTCCGCGACTTTATAGCCCAAGGGACTGGCACACATCTTGGGAATGGATAAACCACCCGTGGCGATCACCAATGAACTCGCCTGAAAAACACCCAGCGACGTTTCCACCACAAATCCACTGCCGTCTGCCTTCTCGGCCGCGCTCTTCTCAAATGATTTTATGTCGCAATCGAGGCGCAGCTGCACGCCCACGTTGGCGCATTCAGCAAGCAACATATTCAGAATATCCTTGGCGCTGTCATCGCAAAACAACTTACCAAGATCACGCTCATGGTAGGGAATCCCATAGGCATTCACCATGCCGATGAAATCCCACTGAGTGTAACGACTCAGCGCTGATTTACAGAAATGCGGATTGTGCGAAATGAAATTATCCGCACGGATATCCAGATTGGTGAAGTTACAACGCCCACCACCCGACATGAGGATTTTCTTGCCGGGCTTATTGGCATGATCCAGCACAGTGACATCCCGCCCACGCTTGCCAGCCTCGATCGCGCACATCAGACCCGCCGCGCCGGCACCGATGATCAGGACATCCGTTTTATACATCTTGGGAACCTCTGATTAATTTGATCAAGCGAGCAGATGCAAGGCGCAGACGGGCGAAAAAAACGGAGTTTACACAGCGTAAATGAGTATTTTGAGCCCGGCTGCAACGTAGCAGATGCCGCTTCAGCGAATTAATCAGAGGTTCCCTTGGTATTGATTCGCTTACGAGGCGCCAAGACGGGTTATGCCAGATTTACTGCACACAAAATGTATGCGGCAGCCCATGCATCGGCATGATTTGGATTTGTATCGCATGCCAGACGTGACACCCTGGCTAATGACATCATTTTAAAAGTGCAGCATAGCAATTACGGCGCAGCGCTTTAATATGTGGCAGGTTATTTGCTCTCTGCGGGCGGAGAAACACCCGTAAACTTGAAAATGAGTTTACTGAAGGGCTTATCCATTGGACGAAAAACATACGCCGCTGCCGCCGGCATCAATCCGTAGAAAAACCTTTCCTCGTTGTCCTGAGCGACAAACAGCACCAATATCGCGATAACGGCAAGGGTTATCAAGGCATAAATCGCCCATGCTACCTTGGTATAGTAAGCATACTTATCATTCTGATTGACTGTCATTTGCCTCGACCCCTGGTAATCAATGCTGAATGCACCATCAATGTCGATAAATGTTACTCAATATTCGTCCTAACCGCCATACAAAATCAGCGTCAAGCCAGATTGGAGCACGGAATAGGCAGGATTGAATATGCTTTCTGTATAAGCGTGTTTTACGCACTTGGCGCTATCGACAGGCGCGAAAAGATTGCAGTATGTAGCCAGCCACGGATGATCAGAGCTCTGATTGATGCTCACTGATCAATGCTGCGCCATACTTTTTCAACACGACTCTCATTTGCTTTGTGAAAATAATGTTCGAAGTATGGGCTAAGCGGCTGGCCCGTCAGGGCCTGTCCCGTTTGGGCGCATTGCCGGGTGTCGCAGCGCTTTTGGTTTCGGCTTAAAAGAATTTCTCGTGGCAGGACAATGGAAGACTAAACGCCGTCTGGAAGCTTGGAGGCCATCATCTTCCTCCGGTCAATCTTGCGCCCGTCAACAATGAACGTTCCGTCGCCAACAGCGTGGACCGTGCGCTTCTCCTTGCGTGCGGTATCGATGTATGCGGCAACCGCCTGTAACACGACGATGTTGTACTTCTTGATGATGTCTATGACCTTGCACTCTATGTTGGCGAGGCACTCCTTGATCAAGGGCGACGTGACGAATTTGCCCTGCACGGGCGTGAGTTTGAACTTGGCAAACTTGTCTGTGTCAGCCCCGGAGCACGTCCCTATACCAACGACCTTATCCAGCATGTCAACCGTGGGAATGGCAATGACGCACTCCCGGTTCTTTCGCAACGCCGTGAAAGAATGATTCCATTCACCCGTGGTGATGGCAAATACCGGAGTGAAATCCATCACCATGGTCCAGGAGATAGTCATGATGTTGTCTTTCTGTCCATCGTGGGTCGTCACGAGGACAACCGGTCCTGACTCCATCAAGGTAAAGGCCTTGTTCAGTTCCAGCTGACGCATGAGATAGTCTCGTGATGTTCCTTTGCCTGATGGTCTGGTTCAGCCTGCACGTTCGATGACATTAAGGCAGCCAAACGACCAGGACAAGCGGTGTCGGTTGAGAAGCGAAGCGACGAGATCGGCGTCCGCTTGACCTAGTCGTTTGGGCGTCACGGCGCAAACCCCGGGGGCCACTCTTCATGTTGTGGAAGTGCGTCCGTGATCTGGTACCACGGCGCCTTGGAACCCACAAAGATGTGCTCACGTGGCCTTCCG
>Ga0180009_10005543_pt1 | contig 13510 bp, 8 predicted proteins | sample OS_PC_MetaG_FD_123537 | JGI IMG/M metagenome (GOLD analysis project Ga0180009, IMG submission 123537) | Groundwater microbial communities from the Aspo Hard Rock Laboratory (HRL) deep subsurface site, Sweden - OS_PC_MetaG | ecosystem: Environmental > Aquatic > Deep subsurface > Groundwater... | reverse complement strand
TGACGTTCGTAAAGCAGTATCAGCTGTTCCTTTTCTTGCTCCATGAGTAGAAATAAAATATTCTAAAACATCAAACCCTTCTTTAAATGAACTTTTTACAGGCAGTTCAATAATCTGGCCAGCCGGATTAATTACTAATCCTTTCATTCCTGCCATTTGAACAGGCTGAGCCCAAGATCCTCTTGCCCCTGAATCAACCATTGAAAATATTGAACCCGTTTCAGGCAATGTTTTTGGTACTAATTTCTCAATTTCAGATTTTGCTTTTGTCCAAACCTCAATTACTTTACTGCTCTTTTCTTCTTTAGAAAGCAAACCTCTTCTAAAGTGCGTGTCAATTATTTCTATTTCTTTTTCAGCCGCTTTGATAATTCCTTCTTTTTCTGGAGGAACAATCAGGTCATCCATTCCCCATGTTATTCCAGAAACTGTTGCTGATTCAAACCCTAAGTTCTTAATTTTATCTAATGTTTCTTCAATCACTTCCTGTTTATACTTTGAGATAATTTCACCAACTATTTTTTCTAATCTCTTTGAATTCATTGTCTTATCAATAAAAACATGATCATCTGGCAAGGTCTCATTGAATAAAATCCTGCCCACAGATGTCTCACAAGGAACCGAGTTCCTTAATAAGGAACTCGGTTCCTTGTTCATCCTTACCTTTATTTTAGCTCTCAAATCCACATCTCCATGCTCGTAAGCCATAATCGCCTCTTCCGGATCAGAAAAATTCTTTCCTTCTCCTTTTGCTCCTTTCTTTATCTTAGTAATCCAATAACAACCAAGAATAATATCTTGAGTAGGAGCTATAACAGGAGTTCCAGTAGCTGGTTTTAATAAATTAAGGGAAGAAAGCATTATTGTTTTTGCTTCTTCTTGAGCTTTTTTGCTTAAAGGAACATGAACTGCCATTTGGTCGCCGTCAAAGTCAGCATTAAACGCCTTACAAACCATTGGATGGATTTCAATTGATTCTCCCTCAATCAGAACTGGCTGAAATGCCTGGATTCCTAAACGATGAAGAGTAGGCGCACGATTAAGTAAAACAAACTTATCTTTAACCACTTCCTCTAAAATTGCCCAGACCTCATCTGTTTCCTGTTCAATTAGCTTTGAAGCCCCGCGAACATTATATGCAAGTTCTTTATCTAAAATTCTTTTAATAACAAAAGGCTTGAACAGCTCCAAAGCCATTTTTTTAGGAAGACCGCACTGATGAAGCTTTAATTGAGCTCCAACTACAATTACTGATCTTCCTGAATAATCAACCCTCTTGCCTAAAAGATTCTGACGGAACCTGCCCTGTTTTCCTTTAAGCATATCAGCTAATGATTTTAGCAGCCTTCGACCCCCAGTCGTAGCAGTGGTCAAAATACCTTTCCTCATTCCATTATCAATCAACGCATCAACTGCCTCCTGAAGCATCCTTTTCTCATTTCTAACAATTACTTCTGGAGCTGAAATCTCTAATAAATATTTTAATCTATTATTTCTATTAATAACTCTTCTATATAAGTCGTTTAAATCAGAAGAAGCATAACGGCCTCCATCCAGCTGAACCATTGGCCTTAAATCGGGAGGCAAGACAGGAATAACAGTTAAAAACATCCATTCCGGCCTAATTTCTGATTTGACCAATCCCTGTAAAAACCTTAAACGTCTTAGAATCTTTCTCCGAGATATTGCTACTGTCTTTTCTTCTTCTTTTTTTAATTTCTGTATTTCTTTTTTAACATCGATCTTCTCAAAAATCTTTCTTAAGGTCTCGGCCCCGGTCCCAGCTTCAAAAACTTCACCGTATTTCAAAGAATAATCATAGTATTCAATTTCAGAAAAAACCCTTAAAGCTTTAATGTTGTTAACTTCTTCTTTAGCTCTATCCTTGGCAGCTTTTAAGCCATCTAAAGCATCTTTTAATTCTTTTTTCTTAGTTGCAACCCTTCGGGGAGTCTGCCTGCGGGCATCCAGAAGCTTTGAGTTTTGAGCTTTAAGCTTTATCTTGTACTCTTTTTTAATCTCTTCTAAAACTCTTTTTTTCGCCTCTTCATTAACGCTAGTTACAATATAAGCGGCAAAATAAATTACCTTTTCCAGCTGCTGCATAGGAATATCCAAAACCATTCCTATTCTCGAAGGAAGCCCTCGCAAAAACCAGATATGAGAAACAGGACAAGCCAATTTAATATGACCCATCCTTTCTCGCCTTACTGCTGATTTTGTCACTTCAACCCCGCACCTATCACAAATCATTCCTTTATAGCGAATCCTTCTGTACTTGCCGCAATAGCACTCATAATCTTTTGATGGACCAAATATCTTCTCGCAAAACAGCCCGTCTTTTTCTGCTTTCTGCGTCCTGTAATTAATGGTCTCTGGTTTAGTAATCTCGCCGTGACTCCAATTCAAAATCTCCTCTGGAGAGGCAAGCTTTATTCTTATTGCTTCTAAATCTTGTACTCTCATAAATTTATTTACTAATTAATTTTATAGCTATCAGAGACCCGGTCTCTGATTTTTGCTCTTTATCCAATCTTCAATAAGTTCTTTGCATTTCTGTTCACCGCCTATCAAATTTATAAAGAGTTTTCTTTCTGTTATAGAAGAAAAATTTTTAGTTCCAATATAATCCCAAAAACTAGACCACCTATAATCTTTTTCTAAAAAACGAATAGTTTTTTCTGGATTTTTAATTTTTTTCTCTTTCCATCCTGGTTCAATTAAAGAAATAGGATTTGTATGAATATAAATAAAGGCCATTATCAACTGCTCATCAGTTTTTATATGAACAGCATTAAACCTATCCTGAAAAAAGTGTCCCCTACTATCTATATCATATTTTTTCTTAAAATAAGCAGGATATCCAGCACCTATTTTGTTAATATACTTCGAAATTCCACCTTCTTTTAATTGTTTTAATAATAAATGTATATGGTTCGGCATTAAACAAAAAAGTAGTATTTCAACTAACTGGTCACGAGTATCTACGCAGAGATCCTGGTCTCTGGTTCCTTTTTTAATCTCTTGTTTAATCCTTAGACGAGCATTTCGACGTTCTCTAATGGTAACTGGCGTCAACGTATTGAACTCATAGATAGAAAATATTCCTCTATAATGATCATTTATATCTTTAAAAAGCAAACTTTCTCCAACTCTTCTTAGGGTAATGTGATAAAACTCGTTATTTATAAGTTTTTGATTTCTGGCAGGCATCTATAAATACAGAGACCCGGGTCTCTGATGCTTTTATTTCTTGTCTCTTGTTTTCTCCTTAACCTCAACGCTTAATCCTAAAGATTTAAGCTCGTTCACGAGTAAATTAAACGACGCTGGTACGTTTGGAGATCTAATGTCTTCGCCTTTCAAAATCGCTTCATAGGTTGCTGCCCTTCCTAAGACATCATCTGACTTTATCGTGAGCATTTCCTGCAAAATATTAGCAGCTCCATATCCTTCTAAGGCCCATACTTCCATTTCCCCAAATCTCTGGCCTCCAAATTGGGCTTTACCGCCCAAAGGCTGCTGGGTAATCAAAGAATAAGGCCCAATTGAACGCATATGAATCTTATCCTCAACCATATGAATAAGCTTCATCATATATATATAGCCAACTGTAATTTTTTCTGGGAATGGAAATCCGGTTCTTCCATCATATAAAGTAAGTTTTCCGTCTTCGGAAAAACCAGCCTTTTTCAGTTCTGCTTTAATATCTGTTTCTGTAGCTCCTGCCATAGCCGGCGATACTGCCACATAATTTAACTTTTGGGCAGCCAGGCCAAGATGAGTTTCTAATATCTGGCCAAGATTCATTCTTGAAGCAACTCCCAAAGGATTAAGAATAATATCAACTGGCGTCCCATCTTTTAGAAACGGCATTTCCTCTTCAGGCACAACTTTAGAAATTACTCCTTTATTTCCATGACGGCCAGCTAATTTATCTCCTGCCTGAATCTTTCTGATTGTTGCTATCTCAACCTCAACTCTTTTAAGAATCCCTGGATCCAACTTATGTCCTTCTTCTCTGGAGAAAACTTTTACTCCAATCACTCTTCCTCTTCTTCCATGCTGCATAAGCAAAGAGCTGTCTTTAACATCTCTTGCCTTTTCTCCAAAGATTGCCCGCAAAAGCCGCTCTTCAGCAGTCAAACCAGCTTCTCCTTTTGGTGAAATCTTACCAACTAAAATATCGTTAGGCCCAACTTCAGCCCCCATTCTAATAATTCCTTCCTCGTCTAAATCCTTTAATTTCTCTTCAGAAACATTAGGAATATCGCAAGTAGTAATTTCTGGACCTAATTTTGTCTCTCTGACATCGCAGGTGAATTTCTCAATATGGATTGAACTGTAGAAATCATCTTTAACCAATCTCTCCGATATTATAATTGCGTCTTCAAAATTAGCTCCTTGCCAGGAAATAAAGGCAACTAAAACATTCTGGCCCAAAGCTAATCTTCCTTGAGAAATTGCTCCGCCATCTGCCAAAACATCTCCTTTCTTAACTTTTTGCCCTTTTGCAACTACTGGTCTTTGATGAAAACAAGTATATTGGTTGGTTCTTACAAACGTTTTCAAGTCATAAGTTTTATTTCCAACAACAACATGCCTAGCGTCTACCTCTACGACCCTGCCATCCTCTTCAGCAATTACTTCCTGTCCTGAATCCCGAGCCACTCTCTCTTCCACGCCAGAACAAACTAAAGGCACCTCTGGTTTTATCAAAGGCACTGATTGCCGCTGCATATTTGAACCCATTAGGGCTCGATTAGCATCGTCATTTTGCAAAAATGGAATAAGAGAAGTTCCAATAGAAAAGCACTGTTCAGTAGAAACATCAATAAAGTCAATCTTATTCCTGTCAATCAAGCCAGGCTCCCCTTTTATTCTGGCTTCAACTTTCTTAGGAACAATCCTGTCTTTAGCGTCAATAGCAACACCGCAATGAGCAATATTATGCCTTTCTTCTTCAAAAGCATTAAGATACTGAATTTTAGATGTAACTTTTCCTTTGTCTACTTTAAAGTAAGGCGTCTCAATAAACCCGTATGGGTTAACTTTAGCATAAGTGGCTAAGTGATTAACTAATCCAATATTAGGGCCTTCTGGCGTTTGAATTGGACAAACTCTTCCATAATGAGAGGGCTGAACATCTCTTACTTCAAACCCTGCTCTTTCTCTGGTTAAACCTCCGGGGCCAGTGGCTGACAATCTTCTCTTATGCTCTAATTCAGCCAAAGGATTTTCATTATCCATAAACTGACACAGCTGAGAAGAAGTAAAGAATTCTTTTACAACGCCCATAACCGGTCTAGGATTAACTATTTGAGCTGGGGTTAAATCACTAACATCTAAAGTTGACATCCTGTCTTTAACAATTCTTTCCATTCTCATCAAACCTACTCTAACTCTGTTTTGAAGAAGTTCAGCAACAGTTCTTACCCTTCTGTTTCCCAAATGGTCAATTTCATCTGCTTTTGCTTCAGGATCAGTATTTAATCTAATAATTTCTTTAATAACCTCTATCAAATCTTCTGGCTTTAAAACTCTGTCCTCTGGAGTAATTTGGGATTTGTGATTTGGGATTTGGGATTTCAACGCCGGCAGGCGTTGTCGCATTCTCCACCTTCCAACCTTAGACAAATCATATCTTTCAAAATTAAAGAATACGCTCTCAATCAATTCTCTGGCTGTATCAGGAGTTACCAAGTCGCCTGGCCTTAAACGTCTGTAAATTTCCACTAAAGCTTCTCCCTGATCTTGCGTTGCATCTTTCTTTAAAGTTTCTTCAATGAAATCACCAAACATACTTTTCATCTGCTTGTTATCTAATCCGCAAAGCGCTCTTAATAAAGTAGTTGCAGCCACCTTTCTTTTTCTGTCAATCTTTACTCCAATAAAATTAGCAGCATCAGTTTCAAACTCAAGCCAAGCTCCTCGGTTAGGAATAATTTTAGCGCCAAAACATTTTTTTCCTCTGGATGTTTGGCTATTGAAAAAAGCTCCTGGAGAACGAATAAGCTGGGCAATAGCCACTCTTTCAATTCCATTAACAACAAAAGTTCCCCTTTCAGTCATCAAGGGGAAATCAGTTAAGAAAACTTCCTGTTCTCTGCTCTTTTTGGTTTTAAGATTAACTAACTTTGCTTTAACTCTTAAAGATGCTTCAAAAGAATCGTTATTTTCCTTTGCCTCCAAATCTGTCTTATACTTTGGCTTATCCAATTTATAGTCTAAAAACCATATCTCTAATTCTTTGCCTGTATGATCTTTAATAGGAAATATCTCAGAAAACAGTTCTTTTAATCCCTCCTGCCAAAACCACTGCCAGCTCTCTTTCTGAAGATCCAGCAAATAGGGCAAATGCAAAGAAACTTTTGACTTAGAGAAGTTTTTTGTCTTTATAGTTTGAAAAATAGATAAAAGAGATATTTTTTAAAATAAAATATCCCTGTTTAGTATTAAACATCAATTAATAACTATTCTAATCTTTTTAGAAAAAATGTCAACCCTTTTAGTCCTCTTCCTCAATTGGAACCACAGGCGGCTCTTCTTCAACTATTCCCTTCAGGGCTTTTTCTCCAGCTCTTAAATTGTTTAAAATCGTAATCACCAATGAATGATCAGGATTTGCAATCAGAATCTTCTCAAATGCTTTGATAGCCAATTGCTTTTCTCCTAATTCATCATAGGTTAAACCCAAAAAGTACAAAGCATTAGCATAATCAGGGTTTAGCAAAATCGCTCTTTCAAATTCAGCTCTGGCTTTCTCATAATCTTGCCTCTGAAAATAGATCAATCCCAACTGAAAAGCCAAGCCAACATCAAACGGCGCTATTGCTTTTGTCCTTTCAAGCTGTTCAATCATTTCTGCTCCTTTCCCCTGAGCTTGATAAACCATTGCTAATTGAAAATGGGCTGGGGCATAATCAGATTTCATTTCAATCGCCTTGTTAAATTGATCTTCAGCTTCATTAAGAATCTTGCTTCTTTCCTCTTTTTCTCCATCTGCAGTTAATAAAGAGGCCTCTCTTAAAAGAACAATTCCTGTTTGTGTTGGGAAGAATGGATTAGTCGGTTCAAGTTCTGATGCTTTTTCATATGACTCTACTGCCCATTCCTTTGTTCCTCCAACCATTCCAATCAGATTTTGATACACAGATCCGCGAGCTGACCAGTTAGCCACATTTTTAGGATTGACTTCAACAGCTGTCTTAGCTGAATTTACAGCACTGTTGATTAAAATCTGGACTTGTCTGGTAATCTCTGCCTGGGATAAATCTGTTCTTGCTGATACTTCATTTATGGTCTGAAGATAAACTTGAGACAATTCCCGCCAATACAAATCATTTCCAGGACTTATTCTAGCCGCATCTTCAAAATGCTCCATGGTCTTAATGCTTTCTTCTTTCTGCCAATTTTTCATTCCTTTCAAATAACTTGCAGCAGAAGCATATCTCTGACCTTCAAGAATAAGAATGCCTAAACCGAAAATGAAAATCAAAGTAAAAGCAAAAGTAATGCCAAGAGTTACTAAAGAAGACGGTTTTAGCAAAACTTCTTTTCTAACAGGAGAAAGCAAAGAAACAAAGCTAGCCATTAATAAAAACCATGCAAAGTCCAAAGAAAGATTTGACTGGTAGAGAAAATATGCAACGCTGATAGTTAAAAAACTAATGAAAATTCCCAAGCCCAAGACCCAATAAGATTCCTCATCTTCTTCTTTCTTAGTAAATAAGAATTTTATTCCATAAAAGATAAAAAATATAAGTAGGGCAAAAAATGACAACACTCCTAAAATTCCAGTAGTTCCCAGCATAGTCATCATCTTTGAACTTGCCCAATCAAATCTTAAATTCCACAAACTACTCTGGTTAAAACTAATATCTTTATACTTTGAGAAATTATAGATAAAAGTGCCAGGTCCTGAACCAATAATCGGGCTTTGTTTCAATGTATTCCAAACAATATCAAAACTTGCCCCATGAGTTAAGAAAACCTCAACCGGTCTGTCTGGAATTCCAGGAATCTGAAACCTGAAAAAACTAAAAAGCAAAGCCAAAGCCAGGAAAAACATTGGCAAAACCAACCAACGATTATCAAAAACATCTCTTTTCTGGGTGCCAAAAGCAATAATTAAAGCCGAGCCTGCTATTACTAACCACCAGGCAATCTGAAAATTTATCAAAAGCAGCAAAACAGCCAAAAGCGCAACAGCAGCAATAAAAAAGACTCTTAAGTATTTTGCTTTGCTAATAATTAAAAAGACAATAATCATAGGCAGCAAAATAGCCGCGAAAACAGCCAAACTATTCACTCCGCCAATTGTATTAAAGGAAACTGCTTTAGTAAAACCAATGGGAATTAAAAACTTGCCAAAGAGCTGAAGCAAACCATAAAGTACTGCCAAAGAACCAGAAATCACTAATGAAATCATTAGGTAAAAAATCTCCTTTTTCTCAAAAATATTAGTTACTAAGAAATAAAGCAAAACCAGACCTAATAAACTAAGCAAACTCTCTGAATTAACCTGAGGCCAGCCCCAAAAACTCCCATATCTCCATAAAGAGAAAACTGTTGAAGCAGTATAAACTAAGAATAAAACTGCTATAGGAATATGAACCAAGCTTAGGTTGAAATTAGCTTTGCCTGAAATTAAAATCTTTAGCATCCAGGCAAATAAAGAAGCAAAGACCAAAACAATTAATAAGGCCTGCTTATTGAAATCAAGCACATTTGCTGTCCAGGGTAAAAATAAAATGGGAAGCAAAAATGCTAAAAGATAAATACTTATTTTAGAAACCTTTTCGCAGGTTTCAACTATTTCCGAAGATTTTTTTATGTTTTTCATAATTTTCTCCTATTTATTTATTTATTATTTAATTTAAGATTATATATCTATACAATAGCGAATCAAGGTTCTCACCGAAGGTGAGGTTCTTATTATTTATTTTAATTGATATTCTCATAATGGTCAATACGTTTGACCTGTTTATTTTCATCAAGCACAATACACATAGCATCTATTCTAAAATCCATATCATAATTCTTTCTCATCATATAGACCTGGGCATTTCTAATAAGACGACGCACTTTATTTCTATTTATAGCATCTTCCGGTATGCCGAACTGTTCGTTGATTCTTGTTTTAACTTCCACAAAAACCAAATTATCTTTATCCCGAACAATCAAATCAATTTCAGCATACTTGTTTTTGTAATTTTGGTCAATAACAGAATATCCTTTATCTTCAAGATATCTCCTCGCAATATCCTCACCTAACCGCCCTATGTTAAGATTATGTTCCTTCATAATTCTCCCTTTTAGATCTATATTGCAACGCCTCTGCCATATGCGAAACTTCTATATTTTCTACTCTCCCCAAATCAGCAATGGTTCGGGCAACTTTTATCATTTTAAAATAAGAACGGGCTGAAAGATGAAAACTCATTACTGCTTGGTTAAGAATTTGTTTTACTTCTTTTGAAAGAAAACAATATTTTTTAATATGTTCGTTTTTCATTTCTGCATTTGTATAAATGACACCCTTGGTGTCATCCTGAGGCCGCAAGCCGAAGGATCCCGTTAATAATCCACGGGATTCTTCCCCTTCGCTTTGCTCAGGGTCAGAATGACAAAAAGAGGCAAATCTCTTTCTTTGAATTTCCCTGGCCATAATTACCCGTTCTCTTATTTTATTTGATGATTCCAGAGGGCGGGAAAACCCCACCCCTACAGACCCGGTATCAAGATCCTTTGTATCAACCACAGGCACGTCAACATGCAAATCAATTCTATCTAAAATTGGACCTGAAATTCTTTTTCTATATCTTTTAATTTCTCTTTGTGTACAAATACAGGATTTTTTAGGATGATATAAATAACCGCAAGGACAGGGATTAGCTGAAGCTACCAATATAAATCTGGAAGGATATTTAACTCTTGCTTGGCTTCTGGAAATAGTCAAGTGCCCATCTTCCATTGGCTGCCTTAACGCCTCCATAACTGAACGAGGAAACTCAGTAAATTCATCTAAAAATAACACTCCGCGATGAGCTAAGCTTATTTCGCCTGGTTGAGGTTTTGTTCCCCCGCCAATAAGCCCTGGCTGAGAAATTGTATGGTGCGGAGATCTAAAAGGACAAATTGTAATGAGCGATCCTTCTGGCGGGATATTTCCTGAAGCAGAATAAATTTTTGTAACCTCAAGCGATTCTTCTTCATGAAGCTTTGGCAAAATTCCTGGAAGAGCTCGAGCCAACATTGTTTTCCCAGCTCCAGGACTGCCGATCATAAAAAGATTATGTCCGCCAGAAGCTGAAATTTCTGCTGCTCTTTTTGCCTGTTCTTGGCCTAAAATTTCAGCCATATTAAATTCAGCTTTTTCTTCCTCATCTTTGCTTTCTTTTTTATGATATTGAGCTGGACTTATTTGAATTTTTCCTAAAATATGAGCTAATAGCTGATTAAGATTCTCTACTGGATAAACATTAATGCCTTTTATTATGGCTGCTTCATTTGCAGACGCCTTTGGCACAAATATGCTTTCAATTCCTTTTTCTCTTGCAAATAAAGACAACAATAATGCTCCTTTTGTATGACGAAGAGTTCCGTCTAAAGAGAGCTCTCCAAAAAATAAGCTCTTTTCAGGAATTTCGTATTTTATAACTGAACCCAAAATACCAACAGCAATAGGTAAATCATAACAAGAACCTTCTTTAGGAACATCTGCTGGAGCTAAATTTACAATAATTCTTCTTGAGGGAAATTCAATTCTTGAGTTAACAATTGCTGTCTTTACTCTTTCTTTGCTTTCATCAATTGATTTACTTGGCAAACCAACAATATCAAAAACAGGTAATCCTCTGCTTGCTACATTAACTTCTACATCCACGCCGATCGTTTCTAAACCTAAATTTGTGGCTGAACATACTTTAATAAACATAAATTTTTAATATTCATTAAAAATAAGCACCAAATCTAAAATTACAAATTCCAAACAAATTACAAATTCAAATAATTAAATTCAAAATGCCTTCGTCGTCGTAAAAGTTTTGGATTTTGGTCATTGTGATTTTGGATTTATTTGTTATTTGTGATTTTGAATTTGTGATTTATTTAATAAAGTATTTCCCATTCTCAATAAATATAAGGCCTTTTAACTGCATTAAAGAAATAGTTGTCCCAATTTCAGCCGCTGAAATGCCTAATAATCTAGATAACACATCTATTTCCATTGGCTCTTGTTGTAATTTTTGAATAATACGTTGTTCCATCGAGCTATCAGAGACCCGGTCTCTGTCAGCTGACAGAGACCGGGTCTCTGTTGCTTTCGTGCCAAAAAATTCCAACACATCCCCAGCACAAGTAACAACATCTGCTCCCTCTTTAATCAACTGACAAATGCCTTGTGAAAGAACGCTAGTCAAAGGCCCTGGAACAGCGAAAACTTTTCTTTTATATTTCTTAGCAAGATTTGCTGTAATAAGAGAACCGCTTTTTAACCCTGCTTCAACAACCATTGTTGCTTTAGATAAACCTGCTATAATTCTATTTCTTTTCGGATAAGTCCAAAAGGCTGGAAGAGAATTTCCTTCAAATTCAGAAATAATAAGTCCGTTATTTTCTAATATATCTGCATATAATTTTGTTTGATATTCTGGATGAATTCTTTCAATTCCGCAGGGCATTATTGCAATTGTTCTGCCTCCAATATCTAATGCTGTTTTATGAGCCGTAGCATCAATTCCATACATAAACCCGGAAACAATTGTTATTCCTCTACTTGCTATTTCAGAAATTAATTTGTTAGTAATTTGCTGACCATAACTTGTCATTCTTCTTGAACCAACAACTGCTAAGCAATTTTCAAAGAGCGACATATCCCAATTACCCCTGTAATACAACTGCTTTGGTGCATCTTTGCCAAGAGCTTTCAACATCTCCGGATACTGTGGATCATTGATTGTGATTATGTTATTCATGTTTATGGTGTTCTCGCCAAAGTAAACCCCCATACTTTTTTAACACCAGACTGCTTCAACACTTTACAGCATTCTCGCATTGTAGCTCCAGTTGTAAAAATATCATCAACCAATAAAACATTCCCTTGGCTCGCCGTAGCCCCGCTAAGCGGGGCGAAGGCGGCTTTAACATTCTCAAATCTTTCTTCTTTGCTTAATTCTGTCTGATCTTTAGTATCAATTATTTTTTTAAGCAAAGAAACAACTTTAGAATTAGAAATTTTTCCTAATTCTTTAGCAATTATCTCTGCTTGATTAAATCCTCTTTTTTTCTCTTTCTTTTTAAATGACGGGACATAAGCAATGCAGTTTTTGTCAGAAATTGAAAAGGATAAAAAAGAATGAAATCTATCAGAGTCTTTTGCTATAATTTTAAAAAAATCTTCTATAACCTCTGAAATAATATGGGTAATCCCTCCTATTTTTATTTTATAAATCAACTGTTTAGCAAGCCCGTCATAATCCCAAACAGATGTCAATCCATCTAACGAGTATTTTGTTTTGCAATACAAGTGGGTGTCCCCATTAAAGCTTGGCCCTCCGCAAACCGGGCATATTGAAGAGGCCTCTGAAACAAATAACTCGCATTTTGAACAAATATATTTCCCTTCCTGACCGCACCCTAAACAAAGCTTTGGAAACAGAATGTCTAAAATGATATTTTTAATGTTCATTAAAAATAGAATTATGAATCAAGAATTAGGAATAATGTGCTTAACCAGGTTAAACACATTAGTTAAGCACATTACTCTACTTGACAAATACTCTTGCTTTGCTATACTGATAATAGAGTAAGTCCTTAGGGTAAAGTCTGGTGGAGAGCATTCTCTTTCAGGAATATCTTGAAGAAGCCAGAACAGTCCCAAAAGGCATCTATCCTCTTGTTTTCTCAAGGGGATTTTTTATTTGGAAATTTCTCTTGTCTTCTCTAAAAATTCTTCTGCTTTTTTTATCAAACTTTTCGCACCGGCTCTTGTAAAATCCCCGTAATAATCAGCACTTTCCCTTAGAGTTTTTGCTTTTGCTAGTGCTTCAACAAATTCTAAACCCATTCTTTTGTTTCAAAAATAATTATTCCTTGATTTATCTCATTAAAAAATATCGGGTCTCCTTTTTCCATCTCTGAGAAAGTAACAGGAGTTTTAACAATCAACTGGATTTTTTTAGCAAATCTATTTTTTCTAATTATATTTTTTATATTTTCTTTGGAAATATTAGTCAAAACAAAAATATCAATATCACTTTCCAAGTCATTTTCCCCTCTACCCCAACTACCAAAAAGAATAATTTTTCTAACATCTTCTTTAAGTTTATTTACCAAAGGCAATAAAAGCGAGACATTTTTAAGAATCTTCCATTGCTTAACGAAGGGAGTATTTTTTACTTCATAAAAATACATTCTTCCTTTTTTGCTTCTCTGAACAAGTCCTTTGTTCATTAATTGTTTCAATGTTAAATTTACCCCTGGTTTACTTACCATTGCGCCTTTCTGA
>Ga0180009_10005542_pt1 | contig 13512 bp, 10 predicted proteins | sample OS_PC_MetaG_FD_123537 | JGI IMG/M metagenome (GOLD analysis project Ga0180009, IMG submission 123537) | Groundwater microbial communities from the Aspo Hard Rock Laboratory (HRL) deep subsurface site, Sweden - OS_PC_MetaG | ecosystem: Environmental > Aquatic > Deep subsurface > Groundwater... | reverse complement strand
CGGAACCATGGACGGCATCGAGGCGGCCGCCCGGATCACCGCCGAATTCGACCTGCCGATCGTCTTCCTGACCGGCCACGCCGAACCGGAATACATCGAACGGGCCCAGTCCACGGAAGCCTGCGGGTACATCGTCAAACCCGTACACAAGCAGAACCTGCGACCGGCCATCATGACGGCCCTCAGCATCCATGAACTGAAAACACGGCTCCGAACCGCCCTTCAGGAAAAGGAACTGCTCCTCAAAGAGATTCACCACCGGGTCAAAAACAACCTGGCCGTCATGTCCAGCCTCCTGAACATCCAGGCCAACTCCAGCCAGGACCCGGGCGTGGTTTCCGCGTTGCATGACAGCCAGAGCCGACTGCGGGCCCTGGCCATGGTCCACGAGGTCCTGTACCAATCCGCCTCCCCCAAGGAGATCGAGATTGAAGGCTACCTCGGCCGACTGATCGAGACCCTGATTCAAGCCTATGGCCAGGCCGGCTCCCCGATCCGCTTCCTGGTCCAGGCTCCCGAACTGACGCTGTCGGCCGAACAGGCCGGTCCCCTCGGCCTGGTCATCAACGAACTGGTCACCAACTCCCTTAAATACGCCTTCCCCGACCGTCGTCCGGGCCAAATCGCCATCAGGGCCCGGTTGACCGCCCCAAACGGCGTTCATATCACGGTTTCCGACGACGGGATCGGTTTCCCGCCCGATCTGGACTGGCGCGGCGTCCAAAGCATGGGGTTGAAAATCGTGGTCAATCTGGTGGAAGGCCAGTTGGAGGGCCGGATCGACCTGGAACGCCGGAACGGGGCCGCTTTTACCATCTGTTTCGATAAATCCTGAATACAATCCCTTTCTGGACCGATTTCACCTTTATTAAGGCACGAATTGTCCTTGTTTGATCGACAATTCGGTGTTGAAGGCCAATCGGCGATCCTGAGGTTTCCGGAGGGTCGGGGAACGATCTGGACCTAACTATACGTTTTTTGTTTTATATTACTTTTTAAGTATATTTTTGCTTGACATATTCTGGATCAAACATCACTATATTTACGAAAATCGCTTTTATCCTATATTTTCGTATATCAGAGGCCCAAAAAGGAATCGCGTCCGTGACCGAAACACGCCAGGCCCAAAAGCCCCTCAAGCAGACCCGGATTATGGACACCGCATCCGAGCTGTTCATGCGACACGGCATCCGACGGGTCACCGTGGAAGAAATCTGCCGCAAAGCCGAGGTCAGCAAAATGACCTTCTACAAATACTTTGCCAATAAAACCGATCTGGCCCGCCGCCTCTGGCAGGTCTGGCTGGACGAGGACCTGCGGGAGTTCGAGGCCATCAACCGCCTGGATATCCCGTTCACCGAAAAGCTGACCCGCAAACTGGAACATAATATCGCCCTGCAGTCCCGCTTCAGCGAGGACCTGGTCATGGACCTTCACGAACTTGAAGTGGACCAGAATGAATTCGGCCGGCGCTTCATGGCCTATATCCTGGAGTGCCAGGTAAAGGGGGACATCCGGGCGGAGATCCGGCCGGAGTTCATCCTGGCGGTCATGGAAAAGATGGAGGAACTGTCCCGGGACGAGGCCTTGCGCCGGGCCTACCCCGATATCGAGTCCATGACCCGGGAGTTCTGGAACTTTTTTTACTTTGGCGTCGTTCCGCGACCGGACGTGGGTGAACCATGCGAATCGGATTGATCCGTTACGTCGGTCTGGCCGGCCCGTGCCTGGCCCTGGGGCTGGTCCTTTTCGGCCGGTCGTGGGCCCTCGACTCCGAATTCAGCGGGCAGTTGTCCGGCTGGGTTTCAGCCGTGGAGGTCCAGCGAGAGTGGGAGCATCATCTGGGCCTGCGATACATCCCGCAAATCAGCCTGAGAAAGCCATGGACCGGGGATTCCTTTGTCGATGCCGAACTGTCGGTCAATGTTGCGGCCTCGGGCGGCAGCCTGGACTCGTTCGAGGATTCGAGTCTGAGGCTGTACCGGGCCAAACTCCGCTGCGTCACTCCGAGGACCGAAACCCGGGTCGGCCTGCAAAAGATCAACTTCGGTCCCGCCCGGCTGCTGCGCTCCCTGCGCTGGTTCGACCGGCTGGACCCGACCGACCCGCTCGGACTGACCGACGGGGTCAACGCCCTTCGGTTCAAGTACAGCGCCCAGGACAACGCCAATATCTGGCTCTGGGCCCTTTACGGCAACGACGACCCCAAAGGGTATGAGCGCCAGCCTTCGGCCCCGGAGGCCCCTGAATTCGGCGGCCGGTATCAGCACCCGGTCGGCCAGGGCGAACTGGCCTGCTCGGCCCATTCCCGACGCGTGGACGGCCGAGCGCTCGGCCTGCCGGATTTCACGGAAAATCGCCTGGCCCTGGACGGCCAGTGGGACGTAGGCATCGGCCTGTGGTTCGAGGCGGCCTTCCAGCACCAGGACGCGCCGGGCCTGGCCCTGGACTGGACCCGGATGATCACCCTGGGCGGGGATTACACCTTTGATATGGGCAACGGCTTGCACGTCGTGGCCGAGCACATGTTCGCCACGGCCTCGGAGCGGGCCTTCGGCCGGGAGGAAGAAAGCGCTTTCTCCGCTTTTTCATTAGATTATCCGATCGGCCTCCTGGACAGCCTGACGGCCATGGGGTTTTATTCCTGGGAGCAGGAGGCCTGGTACCAGCATCTGACCTGGCGGCGGACCTACGACCGCCTGGTCTTGAACCTGAGCATTTTCCACTCCTTCGACCCGGCCGCCTCCGGGGTGGGATTCGGGGGGCTGGCCATGGGCGGTTCGGGCCTCCAGTTCATGGTGGTCTTCAACCATTAGTCCGGTTTAACCCGGGTTAAAGGAGCAGGACATGGATGGCGAAATCGTTATCACCACGGAGCATCTGGTTAAATCGTATCCCATGGGCGGCCGTCACTTCACGGCCCTCGATGACGTGAACCTGTCTTTCGTGACCGGGGAGTTTACCGGGCTGGTCGGGCCCAGCGGATCGGGCAAAACGACCCTGCTCAACATCGTTGGAGCATTGGACAACCCTAGCGAAGGCCGGGCGGTTGTTCTCGGCCAGGACACGCGTCATCTGAGCCACCGGGGGGCGGCCCGGTTGCGCAACGAACACCTGGGCTTCATCTTCCAGACCTTCAACCTGTTGCCGGTTTACACGGTCTATGAAAACGTCGAGTTCCCGCTGCTCCTGCTGGGCCTGAAGGCGTCGGAACGCCGGGACATGGTCCGCCAGGCCCTGGACTGGGTCGGTCTGGGCGACAAGGTCCGGTCCCGGCCCGCCCAGTTGTCCGGCGGAGAAGCCCAGCGGGTGGCCGTGGCCCGGGCCATGGTCAAAAAACCGCGCATCGTCCTGGCCGACGAACCGACGGCCAACCTGGACGCGGCCAACTCCCACAAGATACTGCGCATGATGGTCGAATTGAACCGGGAGCTGAACTCGACCTTCATCTTCGCCACCCATGACGAAAAGGTCATCTCCTATCTGAGCCGGATCATTACGCTCCAGGACGGACGCGTGGTCGATGACGCCTTGAAACAGCCCCGGGCGGCCTGAACGCCCTGGCGGCGAGGAGACGGGCATGTTGATTATCAAACTGGCCTTTCGGAATATCCTGGGCGCCGGCCTGCGGACATGGCTCAACGTATTCGTCCTGTCCCTGGCCTTTGTGGCCATCATATGGATGCAGGGTCTGCTGGACGGTGTCGGGGAACAGGTCATGAACAACATGATCGAGACCGAGGTGGGCGGCGGCCAGTACTGGCGCCGGGCCTTTGACCCGTACGATCCCCTGTCCCTCGAAGCGGCCCACGGCCCCCTGCCCCGGTCTCTGGACGAACTGATTTCCCAAGGCCGCGCGATTCCATTGCTCATGACGTCGGGGGCGATCTATCCCCAAGGTCGCATCCAGAGCGCCCTGATCAAAGGCATTCCCCCCGATCAGCACATTCTGAATCTGCCGACCGGCCTGCTTGAAGAGCCGGCGCCGCCCGGGATGATTCCGGCAATGATCGGCCAGCGCATGGCCAAACAGACCGCCCTGAAGGCCGGCGACGACGTCACCGTCCGCTGGCGGGACGTAAACGGGACCTTCGACGCGACGGACCTGATGATCGTGGCCATCATGAACACGAACGTGCCCACGGTGGACAACGGGCAGGTCTGGATTCCCCTGGACCGGCTTCGCGAGATGATGCGGGCTCCTAACGAAGCCACCCTGGTCGTGCAGGGAAAAGGGGTACCAGCCGTGCCTTCCGGAGACGAGCACTGGGTCCACCGGGACCTGGACTACCTGCTCAAGGACGTGGTGGACATGATCCGGACCAAGTCGGTTTCCTCGTCGATCTTTTACGCCATGCTGCTCGGCATGGCCCTCCTGGCCATTTTCGACACCCAGGTCCTGGCCATTTTCCGAAGACGACGCGAGATCGGCAGCCTGATGGCCCTGGGCATGTACCGAGGTCAGGTCATCTGGCTGTTCACCCTGGAGGGCGCCTTGCACGGGCTGCTGGCCCTGGTCGTGGGCGCGGTGTACGGCGTTCCTTTGATGATCCTGTCCGCCATCCGCGGCCTGCCCCTGCCTCCGTCGTCCGAGGGTTTCGGTGTGGCCATCTCCGCCACCATGTACCCCAGCTACGGCCTCAAACTGGTTGCCGGGACCACCCTGCTGATCCTGTTCACCGTGACGCTGGTCAGCCTCATCCCGACCCGTCGCATCGCCCGTCTCAATCCAACCGACGCGTTGAGGGGGAGGACGTCATGACCTGGTTTCTGTTCAAGGGACTGTTGCGGGACCGGCAGCGAAGCCTGTTTTCCGGCATCATCGTCGTCGCCGGGGTGACGATCACGGTCCTGATCTACTGCTGGCTTCAGGGTTACAAGGACGACATGATCTCCAGCAACGCCAAACTGGACACCGGCCATGTCAAGATCATGACCCGGGCCTACAACGAACTTTCCAACCAGCTCCCCAACGACCTGGCCCTGACCGGTGTCGACGCCTTGCTGGCCAGCCTGCGCCGGGACCATCCCGGCCTGGACTGGTCGCCGCGCATCCGCCTTGGCGGTCTGCTCGACTTTCCGGATGAAGCCGGTGAGACCCGGGCCCAGGGACCTGTCTTCGGACTGGGGCTGGACCTGTCCCCGGGATCGACTGAAATCGAACGCCTGAACCTGAAGGGTGGGCTGGTCCGGGGCCGTCTCCCCGAGGGGCCCGGCGAAATCCTGATCAGCGACACCCTGGCCCGGAATCTGTCGGTCGAGGTCGGCGACGTGGCCACCCTGATCTCCTCGACCGCCCGGGGCGGCATGGCAGTCCAGAACTTCACCGTGGCCGGGACGCTGCATTTCGGCGTGGGCCCCATGGACCGAAACGCCATACTCGCCGACCTGGCCGACGTCCAGTACGCGCTGGACATGGAAGACGGGGCCGGGGAAGTCCTCGGCTTTTTCCCGAACATGCTCTACGACGAGCGCGCCGCCGGTCTTCTGGCCTCGGCCTTCAACCGGGCCCGGGCCGATTCCCGGGACGAATTCACCCCGGTCATGCTGACCTTGAGGGATCAGAACGCTCTGGGAGACATGCTGGACATGTTTGAATTCCAACTCGGTCTGGTCATTATCGGATTCATATTCGTCATGTCCATCGTGCTTTGGAACGCGGGTCTGATGTCCGGTATCCGGCGCTACGGGGAGGTCGGAGTCCGGCTGGCCATCGGGGAGCCCAAGGGCCACGTCTACCGGACCCTGTTATCCGAATCGCTCCTGGTCGGTCTGGTCGGCTCGATCGTGGGGACGGGCATCGGCCTGGGCGTGAGCTATTACATGCAGGAGCACGGCATTGACGTGTCCTTTATGACCAGGAACTCGAGTATGCTGATGTCCAGCGTCTGGCGGGCCCGGATCGTTCCGGTCAGCTGGGTCATCGGCTTCATCCCCGGCCTGCTGGCCACCTTCCTGGGCGCGGCCATGGCGGGGGTTGGCATCTTCAGACGCCAGACATCCCAGTTATTCAAGGAGTTGGAGACATGAACGTTCGCCTATGGATCGCGGTCGTCTTGATATGGGCCGCCTGTTCGCCGTCCGCCCTGGCTTTGACCGGAGACGAGGTTTTGCAAAACATCGATAAGAATATGGTCGTGGACCAGGCCGTGCGGACTTCGAAGATGGTCATCAACGCCCGGAGCGGAAGCCGGACGGTGGAATCCAGGTCCTGGATCAAGGGGAGCGACCGGGTCCTGGTCGAGTATCTGGCCCCGGCCCGGGAAAAGGGCAAGAAGATGCTCAAGCTGGGCGATCGAATCTGGAACTACACGCCTGAACCCAACGACCGCATCATTGCCATCGCCGGCCACCTGCTGCGCCAGTCCGTCATGGGCTCGGACCTCTCCTACGAGGACCTGACGGACAACAGCCGGCTCGAAGAGGTTTACGAGGCCTCGATCGAGGGCCGGGGCGAATTCGGGGGAACCGGCTGTCTGGTGTTGAAGCTGACGGCCCGGAAGTCGGATGTGCCGTATTTTACGCGGCGAATCTGGGTGGACCCGGCGCGCTGGCTGCCCTTGAAGGAGGAACGCTACGCCCGAAGCGGCCGCCTGTTGAAAAACTTCGAGATTCGGGAAGTGCTTCAAACAGGCGGTCGCTGGTATCCCAAGGCCATGTTTTTCAAGGACGTGCTGGCCAGCGGCGAGGGGACCCATTTCCTGACCGAATCCATTGACTTCGATGTGGAGATTCCGGAGTCCAGGTTTACCAAGGCCTCGTTGCGCAAATAGCCAGCCCCACTCCCGTCGGCCGTGTAACGGCCTATTCCGGCCAGAGGCCGAACCCCGCAACCGGGTTGTTCAGGCTGCCCCAGATGACGCGGGCCAGGGTATCCGGGCCGGCGTCGTAGGCCGCTTCGGCCGCGGTCCGGGCCACTTCAGGGGACACCAGGTCGGCCTGGTTGAGGAAGGCCACCAGGCGGGCCTTTTCGGGCAGGTTCCGGCAAAGCCCCTGTTCATGGAACAAAACCCGGGCCAGACTTTCCGGGGTCACGGTCTGTCCGGGCTCCAGGCCGGCCAGACGGCCGAACCGCTCGGGCCTGAAAGTCGTGTCCTTGCCCAGGGGGCGCCCCAGGCCGCCGAGGCCGGCCACGGGCACGACGATCGAAGCCAGGCCGGGTATGGCCGGCTCCTCGGTCCCGGGGCCTTTGAGGGGCAGGCCCCTGGAGCCGTCCGCCTCGACGATGATCAGGTCCACATCGCCATCGGAAAACAGGTCGTCCACCACTTCGGGCGGGATGCCGACCAGCTTGCCGTCCGTGGTCTTCGAATCGGCCATGGTTACATGGGGATGCTCTTTGAGGGCGGACCGGACCTTGGCCATCAGAACCCGATGGTCGGAGTCCAGAACCACGGTCCGGCTCTGGTCGGCCGTGGGCGCCCAGATTTTGGTCGTGGTTGTCGTCACCACCCTGCGTCCCTGGGCGGCCAGTTCCGCGGCCAGGGTGAACATCAGGGACGTTTTGCCGCCGGAGCCCAAAAGGGCCATCACTTCCGGCAGACGAAATTCAAAGGCAGCGATTAACTCATTCATTTATCGAACCACTCCAATGTCGGTTCCGACGACGAGCCTCCGGGCGGCCGGGAGCGGACCCGGCGCCGTCAGCCGTCCGAAGTCCGGGCTTTTTCCGTGACGGCGCAGGAAATGCCCCGGCCGTCCATGACACCTTTAAAACATCCGTTGCAGGATATACAGGCCGCCGGCGAGGCGTCCCCGCCCGCCCAGCGGTTGATCAGGTCAGGCTCCCGAATAAAGGGGCGACACAAGGCCAGGTAGTCGGCCTGGCCACGGGCCAGCAGGTCTTCGTTGACATCAAGGGAGCGCAGCCCGCCGACCAGGATGACCGGCGCCTTGACCCCGGCCTTGAAAGCCTCGCCCTGGGCCCGGAAATAGGCCTCCTGGTCCGGCTCATTGATCTTGGTCCGGGACGGGCCCATCCGTCCGGCCCAAAGCACCCCGCCGCTGACCTCGACCGCGTCGAGCCCCATCTCCGCCAGCCTGGCGGCGATGAAAACCGAGTCTTCCAGGGCCACTCCGCCCTCGACGAAATCCTCGGCGTTGATCTTGATCATGACCGGGTAGTTCGGGCCCACCGCTCCGCGAACCGCCTCGTAAGCCTCGAAAACGGCCCGACCCCGGTTTTCGCGCGAACCGCCGTATCGATCCCCCCGCCGGTTGAGAAAGGGGGACATGAACTGGCTTAACAGATAGCCATGGGCCACGTGAAGCTGGACCGCGTCAAAGCCCGCCTTTTTGATCCGGCCCGCGGCCGCGCCGAAATCGTCCACGACCCGAGTGATCTCCGCGGCCGTCATTTCCCGGGCCATAACCTTGGATCGGGGATTTTCAACAGGCGAGGGACCGGCCGGGGCCTCGCCGCCGTCAAATCCCCCGGTGGCCATGATGCCGGCGTGGACGATCTGCAAGGCGATCCGCCCACCGGCCTGGTGGACCGAGGCGGTCAGGCGGGACAGGTCGGGAATCAGGTCGTCGTCGTATATGCCGGTCTGGTAGGGGTTGGCCTTGCCGTCCTCCGATACGTAAGCATAGCCGGCCACGATCAGCCCGACGCCTCCGGCGGCCAACTCGGTCAGAAGGTCGATGAGCCGGGGAAGGATTCGACCGGTCCGATCGTCGGCCAGCCCCTCCCAGGTGGCCGAACGGATGAAACGGTTCTTCAAAGCCATGTCTTTGATCCGGGTGCCCTCGAAGCTTCGCATATGAATCCCTCATCAATTCCCTGTCACCAGCGGCTCGGGATGTTTCTCCACCCCCGCCCGGCAAGACCGGCGCCAACGGGCGGGCCGGGAATCAGGTTGTAGGACTGACGGTTGTCGTTGGTTCCGTTTCGATCCGATCCTTTTGTTCCCGGAAGAACGGCGTGCCCGGGGTGTAGCTGAACGTGCCGATATCCCCGATGCCCAACAAGGACCAGATCAAAGCCACATAGCGATCGTTGGGCTTGTCCATGTATTCCAGACGCAGCCCCCAACACTGGGGATTGAACTGGACCGAGTAGAAGGTCTCGATATCGTCCTCGTCCATGAGGGAGTACCGTCGCCGAATCTGGAAGGACCAGTCCTCGACCACGTTCAGATTCAGAAAAAACTGGATTTGTTCATATTCCAGCACGTCCTTGTCCACGACGGTATACGGCTCCAGGTTGAGGTTGTACTCCATGAAGAAGAAATCGCCCCGCTGGTTCTGGACATGGAGTTCCATGGAATGGTCGGTGAAGGAGTCCGAATAGGTGTCGAACTGGCTCGTAGTCTGAAAACGGAAATACGGACTGACGATGAGTTCAAACTCTATCTCCCAGGGCTGGTTGGGTCGGTGGAAGTCCAGGGGATAGTTGACCGGACGGGCTTCCAGGGAGCGGCGGGCCTCGACGAAATCGTAGACCCGAAACACGGCGAAGCGCAGGAAGTCGTAGTAGTCGTACTGCTCCTGCTTTTTAGCGCCGGTTTCCTCCACGGCCGGCCGAGGGAACCGTTCCTCCCGGCGGACCTTGGCCGTCAGGTAGTTGACGATGCCGTACCGAAGCTGTTGTTGCTCGGCCAGACGGTCCACTTGATCGAAATAGGGCAGGTTGTCCTGGGAACGGTCTGAGATGACCGAAGCGGTAATCATCGGTTTGATCCGGTGCTTCAGTTTTTCCACCGACCCGAATCCAAGGTCATAAACTCGTGAGAAACTGGTCGAGGCGTCGATCTGGGCGTCCAACAGCTCCCGGGTGTTGACCTGGGAGTCCTGGCCGGGGTCGCCGGTACCCAGGGGATAGTAGAGGGTCTCCCTGAACCCGAAGGAGGGTTCGAGGTCCAGCCAGCCGCCGGTCCGCAAGGGCCAGTAAACGCGGGGGTGAACGTCGAGCCGGTGCCCCATGTCCAGCGTGTTTCTCGTAAAATAGGTGTAGCTCGAATCGTTCTGGAAGTAGAGCGGCGACCCTCCGATGGGCGTCCGCTGGTAGATCAGATCGATTCGCGGCACCCGCTGAAGCGTTTCCCGGTTCTCCGGATCGTTGAGATCATCGGTCAGCTCGACGGCGAAGTTCATGGTCTGGTTGCCGATATCCCTGGTCGCCAGAAGGGTGCTCTTGCGCATCGGGTCCAGCCGCTCGGCCAGTTCCCGTCCGAACTCGTTGAACAGGACGGTCTGGGTCCTTTGGAACCCGGTGAACCCGCGGTCGAACTCGTCAAGATATTCCGGGTCGCTGACGTAGTCCAGGTCCAGCTTGATATCGAAACCGCTTTGCGTGGTCATGTCGGACATGCCGCGCAGCCAGAAGCGGTCATGTTCGACCCGCGGTCCGAAAGGATCGTCATACTCGATGGTCGGCGGTTCCTCGTCCTTCAAATAGGTGGCCCGATAGATACCCTTCCCGCCCCAGTCCTTGTAACGGAACTCGACGCAACTCTCCAGCCCTCGATAGGCCATATGGGTCAGGTAGATGGTCATGTCCTTGCTGTCGGAGATGGCCCAGTAGTACGGCATGGACAGGGTCATTCCGTCCCGGTTGGAACTGAGGATTTCCGGTATCAGCAGTCCGCTCTGGCGCTTCTGTTTGACCGGTATTTTGAGCCAGGGCATGTAGAGCACGGGGAAATGCCGGGTGGACAAGGTAACGTGCGTCAGCGTGGCGTAGCCTTCGCGCTGAATTTCGATATTGTGTCCGGTCAGCATCCAGGCCGGGGCCGGCCCGTCGCAGGTGGTGATCTCCCCTTTCATGACGAAAAGGGTGTCCGGCCCGGTCTTCTCGATCTCGTCGCCCCGCAGGTAGTAATGGTTGTCGGGAAAGTAGGCCTTGCCGTCGTAGAACTTGCCGATGGCGTGTTCGAGGTTGAAAATGAAGCGCCGGCAGACGATCTTGAAATCCGGCGAGGCGATGACCACGTTGCCCCTGGCCTCCCCGGTTCGGTCCTTCTGATGAAACCGGACCCGGTCCGCCTCGATGACTTCGCCCTCCCGGACGATCTTGACCCGGCCCTCGGCGATGAAAACATCCGCCTCCCGGTCCTCGAATATCCGGTCGGCCTTCATGGTCCAGGCGGGATCGCCGGAGACGGTCATCTCCGCCTGGTCGGCCCCGTGCGCCGGCCCGAGGGCCAGGACGGAAAATATCAGTATCATGAGGCCGCGCAGTAATAAAAGCCGGTGGCTCATCTTCCTTGGCACCAAATACAGAGGGCGTTCGATCGATCACGCCGACATGGGCGTAAAAATTTTATATATCATCTGCGCTGGTCGGGGTAAAGAAAAAGGTAAAGGTCCGGGCAAAACAGGGGCCTGTTCGGATTCAGCCGCCAGCCGTTCAATGGATGCACGTCCGGCAGCGGCAATGGAAGGGGGCGCCGCCCGGTCCCGCCCGGGAGCTGCCTCCTCCGGGGAGCCCGGGTCAGTCGACGGCCCCGGCCAGATAAGTCCGGGCCTCTCCGACCGTGAACAGCGATCCCGTGACCAGGACCAGGTCCTCGGGCCCGGCCTGGGCCCGGGCCGCCTCGATGGCCTCCGATACGACGGGGCGCCGATGGACCGGACCGGTGAATCCCCGCGTTTCCCGGGCCAGCCGGTCCAGCGACGCCGAGCGAAAATAATCGGGCCGGGTCAGATACAGGGCCTGGGCCAACGGCATCAGAATCGTGACAATGCCCCGAACATCCTTGTCTTCCATGACCCCCAGGACCAGGTGCAGGCGCCGGTAGTTCATTCCTTCGAGGAGCCGGGCCAGGGCCCTTGCCGCCCCCGGATTGTGGGCTCCGTCCAGCATCAGGGGCGGCGGCCCGGAAAACATTTCGGCCCGGCCCGGCCAGAAGGTCCGTTCGAGTCCTTGACGGAGGTGGGTTTCGGCAAGCCGGAACCCCTGCTCCGACAACCGTTCCACGGCGGCCAGGGCCAGGGCTGCATTGCGCGCCTGATGCGGCCCCTGAAGAGCAAAACGCGCATGTTTCAGGTTCAGCCCGAACCCGTAATAGTCGAATCCGCCCTCCGGCCGGGTCCGGACCCGAAAGTCCCGCCCCAACACCAGAAGCCGGGCGCCGCGTTCCCGGGCCGTTGCCTCGAAAATGTCCCGGACCCCCTTCCGTTTCTCGCCGGTAATCACGTCCATGCCGGGCTTGATTATGCCCGCCTTCTCCCCGGCGATCTCGGCCAGAGTCCGCCCCAGGTAGTCGGTATGCTCGATGGAGATATTGGTTATCACCCCGACCCTGGGTTCGGCCACGTTCGTGGCGTCCAGCCGGCCGCCCATGCCCGTCTCCATGACGGCCAGATCGACCCGGCTTTCAGCGAAATGGAGAAAGGCCATGGCCGTGGCGAACTCGAAAAAGGTCGGCGGCTCCTCGGGATTGGCGACCTCCCAGACCCGGTCGGCCAGCTTGATTACGCCTTCCTTGGATATCATCTCCCCGCTGATGACGAACCGCTCGCGAAACGAAACCAGGTGCGGCGACGTGTAAAAACCGACCCGGTATCCGGCCTCGGTGAGCATGGACGTCGCCGCCGCGCCCACGGACCCCTTGCCGTTGGTGCCGGCCAGGTGAAGCACGGCCAGCCGTTTGTGGGGCCGGTCGAGTCGGGCCAGAAGGTTTTCCGTGGACGACAGACCGAACTTGATGCCGAACTTCTGGAGAGAAAAAAGCCGTTCGATGGTTTGCTGGTAGTTCATCTCATTTTACCGGTCCATCGGCCCAGGCCGGCCGATGGTCTTTCGTTCAGTTGGCGTGAAGTCCCGGCCCGAATTCAGGCCGACGGTTCAGGCCCGCCGGAGTCCCGCGTAGTCCAGGTGCAGGGTCTTGGTGCCGAAGTGGTCGAAATCCACCTTGATCTTGCGCCCCCCGGCCGAGGCGACGACGCGTCCGAGTCCGAAGGCCGGGTGATTGACCCGTTCGCCGACCGCGAAACCGTCCGCGGGCGGCGGGGCCGGTTCGGACACGGGCCGACGGGGGAACGGCTCGGATTCGGCCCCGGCCTCATCCTCCATGGCCACGAGTCCGGGAGGAATGTCGCTGAGGAAGCGGGAAAGCCGGGGGCTGCTCCAGGCCGAAGCGGCGTCCGCCTCGAGAGGGCAGATCAGGTAGAGATGGTCTTCCGCCCGCGTGGCGGCCACGTACATCAGCCGGCGTTCCTCGTCCATGTCGTCCGGTTTCTTCATGGCGTAGGCCGGCGGGAACCGGCCCTCGGCGGCCCAAATGATGAACACGACCTGCCATTCCAGACCCTTGGCCGAATGCACGGTGGACAGCGTCAGACGGCTCCCGCCCTGTCCGGGCCTGGACGTCGAGGTGTTGGGCGGGTCGAGGGCCATGTCGGCCAGGAAGCGCGTCACGCTGGTATATCCCTTGGCCAGCGACAGAAACTCGTTGATGTCGCTCATCCGGGACGGATAGTCATCGAACTTGGCTTCCATGATCGGCCGGTAATAGTCCCAGGCCAGGCCGACGCGGCCCGCCAGGTCCTTCCCCCTGGCCCCGATTT
>Ga0180009_10005541_pt1 | contig 13514 bp, 11 predicted proteins | sample OS_PC_MetaG_FD_123537 | JGI IMG/M metagenome (GOLD analysis project Ga0180009, IMG submission 123537) | Groundwater microbial communities from the Aspo Hard Rock Laboratory (HRL) deep subsurface site, Sweden - OS_PC_MetaG | ecosystem: Environmental > Aquatic > Deep subsurface > Groundwater... | reverse complement strand
CGCCCCAACTCCATTGCGATCTCTGTCACCGTATGACCCAACGACTTCATTTCTGCTATCCTATCCCTCTCCTCTAAACTGATGTGCCTGTATTGTTTTTCCATATCCACCCAGAGTACCAGCCCAAGGGCCTAAACTCCAAGTGTTGCACTTCCTCATTGAACTGGGGTTTCTAATTCTATTCCAAACTCCTTATTTTTCAAGGGGGGATATGCGATATTAGGTGTCTCAGGCCGTCTTAAGTATAATCGCCCCAAGGGGAGGGATGGTTATATTTATAGAGCAGGGTTTTCCCTGCCAGGGGATATTTTCTGACTGTACCCCTCCATTGTTCCCTACATTAGACCCCCAATATATGTTGGAGTCGCTGTTCAGTATCTCTTTATAGAACCTGCATTCCGGTACCCCTATCCTGTAGTTTGTCCTCGGCACGGGGGTAAAGTTGAATGCCCCTATAGTATAGTTCCGGCTATCCTTAGCTCTTCTGATGTATGAAATGATACTATCTTCCCAGTCGTGGGCGTCTATCCATTCAAAACCTTGCCATTCAAAGTCTATCTCCCAGAGAGATTTTTCAGCTTTGTAGAGATGGTTTAGGTCTGTTACATAGCGGTTAAGCATCTGGTGGCGGTCGAAATCGAGGAGATGCCAGGATAGGCTAGTGTCGTAGTTCCATTCGTTCCACTCACCAATATCAGAGCCCATGAATAGCAGTTTCTTCCCCGGATGGGTATACATGAAGGCCAGAAAGAGCCTCAGGTTGGCAAACTTTTGCCATTCATCCCCCGGCATCTTGCTGAGTAGGGAACTTTTGCCGTGGACAACCTCATCATGCGATATAACGAGTATAAAGTTTTCGGTGAAGGCGTATATCATCGAGAAGGTGAGGTCGTTATGATAATATTTTCTATGTATTGGGTCTTTCGACATGTAGCGGAGCATATCGTTCATCCACCCCATGTTCCATTTTAAGGTGAACCCGAGACCCCCAAGATATGTGGGGCGGGATACCCCTCCCCAAGCGGTTGACTCTTCGGCAATACTAACTACCCCCGGAAATTCCGCGTGGATAACCTCGTTCATCTTTTTTAGGAAGTCTATCGCCTCAAGGTTTTCCCTCCCCCCGAACATGTTGGGTATCCATTCCCCCTCTTTCCGGTTGTAGTCGAGATATATCATGGAGGAGACCGCGTCGACCCTTATTCCGTCGACATGATACTTTTTGCACCAGAAGAGGATGTTTGACATAAGAAAGTTTTTTACCTCGTTCCGTCCGAAGTTGAAGACGAGAGTCCCCCATTCGTGATGCTTCCCTTTTTTAGGGTCTTCATGTTCGTAGAGACAGGTCCCGTCGAAATGGGCCAGGCTATGTTTATCTATCGGGAAATGGGCCGGCACCCAATCGATGATTACCCCTATACCGTTTTGATGGAGATAGTCAACGAGATACATGAAATCTTCCGGCGTGCCGAACCTGCTTGTCGGGGCGAAGTAACCTGTTACCTGATACCCCCAAGATCCGTCGAAAGGGTACTCTTGTATTGGCAGAAGCTCCACGTGGGTATAGCCGACCTTTTTTACATACTCGGTAAGTAGGGGGGCCAGCTCTCTGTAGGAGAGGAATTTATAACCATCCTTTTTTCTCCAAGAACCGAGATGAACTTCGTATATCGATAACGGTTTTTCGAGCATATTGCTCGCCCTTCGCCGCTTCATCCAACCCCCATCTCCCCATTTGTAAGATTCGATGTCAAAGGCGATTGAGGCGGTTTGAGGACGCATCTCGTTATAGTAGGCGTAAGGATCGCTCTTAAGGGATAATCCGCCGTTCTTATTTTTTATCTCGAATTTATATCTTTCTCCCGTCAATAGCCCAGGTATAAATATCTCCCATATCCCGGAGCCTCCGAGGACTCTCATCTGATGAGTTCTTCCGTCCCATCCGTTAAAGTCTCCTACTAGGCTGACCCTTTCCGCGTTGGGAGCCCAGACGGCGAAGTGAAGGCCATCAACACCGCTTACCGATATCTTGTGCGCTCCCAGTTTTTCGTATATCTGATAGTGGGTCCCTTCATTGAAGAGGTATAAATCCATTTCTCCGATGACCGGTAGGAAGGAGTAGGGGTCTCTTATCCTCTGGGAAGAACCGTTTCCAAAGTTTATATCAAGGTGGTAGGGGAATATATCTTTTCGGGGGATTAGTACTTCAAAAAGATCGGTATTGCCTATCCTCTGCATAGGATACTCCTCTTCTGTTTCACCGATGGAGATAACCTTTATCTCGTGGGCCCTGGGGATGAAGACCCTTATGGCAACAAAATTTTTATCTCCCGATTCAAACGAATGGGCGCCGAGTATTGAGAAGGGGTCGTGGCACTTTGCCTCTACTATGCTTCTTATCTCAGAATCTTTTAGTCTTGTCTTCACATTTAGGCCCTATGTTGAATAGTGGTGCGACTGGTTAGTCATTATATCTATCTTTTGAAAGGCTGGGTAGGGGGCACCGAACCTTATTTACCTCTATCCCTATTTCTATGGATCAGGTTTTGGAGACATATCTAACCATATCATACCTCCCCCATAGGTATGTTGGGAGAAGTATCCCTGGCTAAGAGGTTGATTCTTTGTTTATGGTTATTAGGCTGGGGAATTCGGAGTGGAGGACGATGTTCATCTCTTTCAGGAATTCTATTGCCTCAAGGTTCTCCTTCCCCCCATCTTCAGGCCCATAGTCGGGGTAGGGCATGGATGAGACTGAACCTACCCTTATCCCGTCGATATGATATTTTCTGCACCAGAACATGACATTAGATATTAGGAAGTTGATTACTTCCTTTCGGCCAAAGTTAAAGATAAGGGTCTCCCCTTCTTGCTGTTTCCCTCTTTTCTGATCGGAATATTCGTAGAGGGAAGTGCCGTCAAAGTTTGAGAGGCCCTGTTCATCAGCCGGGAAGGCGGGAACCCAATCCATTATTACCCCTATGTTGTGTCTGTGGAGGTGGTCGATAAAATATAGAAAATCTTCCGGTGTGCCGAATCTGCCGGTGGGGAAAAAAAATCCGGTTAACTGATATCCCCATGATCCGCCAAAGGGGTGTTCCTGAATGGGCATCAGCTCTACATGGGTGTAGCCTATCTTTTTGACATATTTGGCCAGAAGAGGGGCGATCTCCCTATAGTTTAGAAAATCACCGTTATCCTTGTTCTTGTGCCAAGAGCCGAGGTGGACTTCATAGATTGAAAGATGCCTTTCGAGTGGGCCTGTATTTCTTCTTCTCTCCATCCACTTTTTATCTCCCCATTCCCAGTCGTCTGTATTGCATAGTATGGAGGCGTTTTTTGGCCTTAGTTCGGCGTAACGGGCGTAGGGGTCTGATTTGATATGGATTCCTCCCCCTTTTATCTTCAGTTCAAACTTATATTTATCACCATCTTTAAGTCCGGGGATGAATATCTCCCATATCCCAGATTCCCCGAGGAGGCGCATCATGTGCCTTCTCCCGTCCCAATAATTGAAATCGCCCACTACGCTTGCCCGTCTGGCGTTGGGTGCCCAGAGGGCGAAGCGCGTCCCTTCTACCCCATTTATTTTTTTTCGGCGCCCCCCTAAAGTTTCATAGGAGGAATAGTGTTTCCCTTCTTTTAAGAGGCCTTGTTCTTCTTCGCTGATAGTTGAAGGGAAGGAGTAGGGGTCGTATGTTATATCTTTCGCCCCTTCTTTCCACTCTATCTCTATCTTGTAGGGAAATAGTTCTTGTTGATCTGTTACGGTTTCAAATATGTCTGTTTTCTCGATCCGGTGCATCAGATATATGGCCGGGGTATATTTTTGGGAGAGGACCTTTACTTGGCGGGCGTTAGGGATGTAGGCCCTGATGGTTACATATTCCCCTTTAGTAGTTTTTGTTTTATGGGGGCCGAGACAGAGGAAGGGATTATGGACGTCCGCTCCCGTTATCTTCTCTATTTCCGATTCTTTCAGTTTGCTGTTCACGTTAGGTACAATTTGGAGCGGTTTTTTATTGTTTCCGCTTCAGAGAGGTTCTATCTCCTTAAAGAGGGGGAGCATCTTTTCGTAGGTGGTCTCCAAGTGCTCCGGCATGACTTTTGTTTCGGCCAGTAGCGGCATGAAGTTAAAGTCGCCGTTCCAGCGGGGCACTATATGCATATGGACATGCTTGTCAAACCCTGCTCCGCCCGCTCTTCCAATGTTCATTCCAACATTTAGTCCGTCCGGCTTGAATAGTTTTTCAATTATGGCCACCGAAACTTTGGTGAGAGAGGATAGTTCTATGAGAGAGTCGTCGTCCAGTTTGGATAGACTGGCGGCGTGGGCGTAGGGGGCTACCATTATATGCCCGCTGTTGTAGGGGTACTTATTCATTATTACAAAAGCCAGTTCTCCCCTGTATAGAATCAGGTTCTTTTTATCATTTAGATCTTGGGGGAGGTGACAGAATATACAGGACGGTTTTTCCTCTTTTGCGTCATTTATAAAACTCATTCTCCATGGTGCCCAAAGCTGTTTCATATACCTATGCCTCCAAATGTTTTTCTTTTATAATGGCAAATATTTCCTTCTCCTTTTTCCTCATGGCCTCTTTCCCTTCCTGTGAGTCGAGATGGTCGAAACCCACTAGGTGGAGCATGCCATGTATTATGAGGAAGGTAATTTCGTCTACTGTCTTTTCACCCCGCTCTGCGGCCTGTTCCTTGGCCTTTTCGGTTGAGATAACAACATCTCCGAGGAGGTTTGGGGTTAGATTGGGGAAGTCCCCTTCTATCTGTGAGAAGGAGAGGACATCTGTTACCTTATCGATGTTTCTAAATTCTTTATTGAGTACCCTTATTCCTTTATTATCTATAAATAGGAGACCAACCTCCCCCTCCTCTCTATTCATAGCCAGGAGTATTGATTTACATATATTCTCTATGAGGGGGATATCTAGGTCTACCGCCGTCTGGTCGTTTTCTATATAAATGTTCATTTGCGCTTGTCTTGATTGGCAAGACTATAGGCCTTGATTATGGCTTTTACCAACGAGTGACGAACTACATCCCCCTCTTTGAAGTATATAAAACTTATCCCTTCTATATCTTTCAATATATTGCCGGCCTCAATCAGCCCGGAACTAACATTCAGGGGGAGGTCTATTTGGGTGATGTCTCCGGTGATTACTGCCTTTGAGTTTGTGCCGAGACGGGTGAGGAACATCTTCATCTGTTCCGAGGTACAGTTTTGGGCCTCGTCGAGGATTATGAATGCGTCGTTTAAGGTTCGTCCCCGCATATAGGCGAGGGGGGCTATTTCTATTGTTTTATCCGCTATCATTTTAGCCACCTTTTCAGGGTCAAACATGTCGTATAGGGCGTCATACAACGGCTGCATATATGGTGTGACCTTTTCGTATAAATCGCCGGGGAGGAATCCAAGACGTTCCCCAGCCTCCAAGGCCGGCCTTACAAGGATAATCTTTTTTACTATATTCTTCAGCATAGCCGAAACGGCCATGGCTACGGCAAGGTATGTTTTCCCCGTTCCGGCCGGGCCGATACCGAAGACCATGTCATGCTGTTTGATAGAGAGGATATATTCCTTTTGGGTAACCCCCTTCGGCATGATTGTTTTTTTTTCTGTTTGTATTCGGTGCTTCTCGGCAAATATTTCCCTTGGGTCGACATCGGGATTATCTTTGACCAGGGTTATCATCGATTTCAGGTCGCCGTTTCTACGGAGGAACCCATCGGCCATAAGGTTGGCCAGGCTGGCTATGGCTACTTTTGCGGCGGCGGCATCCTTTTCTTTTCCAGTTATGGAAAGGGAGTCGCCACGTCCGGTTATCTCTACATTAAATGATTTCTCAATAAAATTGAGGTGTTGGTCGAGGTTGCCGAGTATCAGGCGCTGGGCTTCTGGGTCGGCTATCTGTATTGTTTCGGTTATGCTTTTTTTCATGAGCTTTAGTTTCCTTGTACTTGGTTAAAAAAAAGAAGGGGAGGGGATTTACCCCCACTATTCTCCGTCCGTTAGGTAGGAGAAAGACTCTTTATACTCGTCGGCCGTCATGTGGGCGTAGGTGGCCAGTCTGGCTGTTTCATGAGCCGTTTTGAAATCATCTTTGTTTAGCCTTATCATATACTCTTTGGCGATTTTAAAGTATTCAGAGTCTGTGTCAACCATTCTTACCCGCATCCTACCCGTCTCGGTATCCATTATATCGATAAAAGGGATGGGAACAAACTTTCCTCCCTGGATTGATATTATGGCGTTGTTCCCGCCATCAATCAGATATTGTGAGGCGCAGAACCCGAGGTCTCTGGTATATTCCATGTCAAACGGAATCGGGTCGGCACAACGAAGCTCATATCCTATATTTTTAGCAACTATGGTTGTTTTTATTCCGAGAGATGACAATCGTTTGAGAACCTGTTCTTTCAAGATGTCCCCAAAGTTTATCTCGTCGATTCTCAGGTTGCCATGTTCATCATGTTCAGCATGGGCCAGACGTTTGATATCCTCCTTGTCGAGCCTTAAAACGAGCCCCTCGGCTATTATGGCCACCCCATCTTTTCGCCCCATACTTATCCTCTTTATTATAGCGGTGGTTAAGATATCTACTATCTTGCTCAGTTTAATCTTCTCCTCTTTAAACTCTTCCGAGATTAAGGTGAGAGTAGCCCCGGCTGCCTTCCCTATCCCTATGGCTAAGTGTCCCGCCTTACGCCCCATACTTATGATGAAATACCATCGGCCGGTGGTGTTAGCATCGACCATAATATTTTTTACGATATCTACTCCGACATGGCGGGCGGTTTGGAAACCGAAGGTGTCTATTCCGGGGGGAAGGTCAAGGTCGTTATCTATAGTTTTTGGCACATGGACTACCTTTATCTGCCCGGTGGCAAACTTACCTACACTGTAGGCTGAATAGGCGGTGTCGTCCCCTCCTATAGTTATCAGAGAGTCAACGTTTAAGCGGAGGAGTGAGTCAACCACACGGCCCATATCATCATTGTTCTTGGTAGGGTTGTATCTTGAGATGCCTATGTGGGAACCGCCGCGGAAGTGTATGCGGCTGACATTGTTAGTGTGAAGGGGGGTTATATGGTTTATATCCCCTTGGGAAATCCATTGAAACCCGTCGTTTATCCCGACGACCTCTATGCCTGCGTTTATGGCCCGTATGGTCGCCGCCCCGATAACACTATTTATACCAGGGGCCGGGCCGCCGCCGACAAGAATGGCAATTTTTTTATCCATTGTTTATTCGCCTAAACTTATATCCATCAGCCGAGCGGTTTCTAATAACCCGCAATCGGCCGGGACATATTTTATTTGACCTACTGCATCCTCAAGGGAAACAGGAACAATATCCGGAGTTCTTAGGGATACCATCTTTCCGAAATTTTTCTCGTTAACAAGCTTAACTGCCTCAACACCGAAACGGGTGCTAAGTATGCGGTCGAAGGCAGAAGGTGTCCCCCCTCTCTGTATATGTCCTAATGTTGTGACGCGGGTCTCTATATTTGTACGCTTTTCTATGATATCTCCTATAACATTTCCTATGCCGCCAAGGCGGCATGGTTCGGAGGCATCTTCAACCATCCTCTTGACCACAACGTTCCCCCCTTTTGGTTTGGCCCCTTCGGCCACGACGATTATGCTGAAATGTTTTCCATACCCGCTCCTCTTCACTATCTTATTTACTATTGCGTCATAGCTGAAGGGTATTTCAGGGATAAGAATTATATGGGCTCCCCCAGCCAGACCTGAGTGTAGGGCTATCCACCCGGCGGTTCTTCCCATCACCTCAACAATCATGACGCGGTGGTGAGACTCTCCCGTGGTATGTATTTTGTCTATAGCCTCGGTGGCGGTTACAAGGGCGGTATCAAAACCGAAGGTTACTCCTGTGGCGGAGATGTCATTGTCTATAGTTTTCGGGATGCCAACCAAGGGAACCCCCATCTTATAGAATTGGTTGGCGATGGACAGGGTGCCGTCCCCTCCAACTATAATCATGGCCCCTATTCCGTTCTTCTCGATATTATCCATAACTCTACCGGAGACATCATGGGTTATCTTCTGCCCATCTATGACCTCGGTATACTTAAACGGGTTATCGCGGTTGCTTGTGCCGAGGATGGTCCCGCCTCTCGGCAGTATGCCGGAGATATCTCTTCTCCCTAACCTTCTGGATTGGTTGGTTATTAGGCCGTGGTAGCCGTCGTTGAAACCGAGAACTTCCATGTTGTAACTGGTTCTGGCTGTCTTGACTACAGCCCTTATAACTGCATTTAATCCGGGGCAATCTCCCCCACCAGTCAATATCCCTATTTTCATAAGAAAGCTCCTCTTCCCCTATCCCCCTTATTCCCCCTTAACAAAGGGGGACAGGGGGTTGTTATCATTCCCCCCCCTTACTTTTTGCGGTCATGGCAAGGGTCTCCATTATCTCTACTACCCGCCGTCTGGTTTTTTCAAGCTCTCCGTTGTTATCAATTATGTAGTCGGCCATTTCTTCCTTTTCTTCAATAGGCATTTGGGAGGATATCCTTAATCTCGCCTCCTCCTCCGAAAGTCCGTTACGTCTGAAAAGCCTTTCCACTACCGTTTTGTCTGAGGCCGTGACAACGATTAATATTTCTACCTCTTGGTGAAAACCGCTTTCAATCAGAAGAGGGGCATCAATGATTATGATAGCCGTGCTATCCCCCAAGGATATTTGGCGGATTAATTTCCGCTGTTCTTCAATTACCCTGGGGTGGACAATCTCCTCTAATTTTTTCTTTAGAGAATGGTCGGCAAAGACGAGGCTGCCGAGTTTTTCCCGATTGATACTTTTATCATTGTTCAAGATATCTGAGCCGAAGAAATCTATTATTTCCCGATAGGCCGGTTGCCCCGGTTCTACCAGGTTTCTCGATATTATGTCGGCGTCTATGATGTAGGCCCCAAGCTCCTTAAATATTCCTGAGACCAAACTCTTGCCGGTAGCAATGCCACCTGTTAATCCAACGGAAAGCATTGGTGTCTCTCTTCCGTAGTTTAAGGTTTAGTGCTTAATTGCATAAATCTTGCTGTAGCCGACCGGCCTTTGACACGCCCGGCTTTGTCGTCAATCCTCGCCATAGACCCTGCTATGGCTGCGGTTGTCTTCGTGCCGTCCGCGCCAAATTCTCGGTCTTGGTACTGATGCAGACTTATGCAACTAAACACTAGAATTCGAATTCCAAGCCGGATAGACGTTTCTTGATTTCGGCCAATACGCCCCTTTCTCCCTCTTCCCCTTTGGCTTCAAAGGTTGCGGAGAATCTTACATATGAACCCACATCATCCCAGGGGACAGTGGAGATAAGTTTTTCTGTAATCATAAACCGAGAGAAGTCTTCGGCCGAGGCAAACCTCTCTCCCCCTTTGATTCCTTTGGGAACTTTAACGTAGAGATAGAAGGAACCCCCCGGAACAGTCGCTTTTAATCCGACAGAGTTCAGGACATCAACCAGCCCTACGAGACGCCGTTTATATTTTTTCTTTATTTTCTCTGTTATATTGGGATGATCAAGGGCGTATATGCCCGCCTTTTGGATGGCGATAAATTGTCCCGAATCGTAGTTGTCTTTTACATTGGCAAATCCGGAGACAACCAGTTCGTTCCCCACTACAAAGGCGATTCTCCATCCGGTCATGTTGTAGGCCTTGGAGAGGGAGTGTATCTCTACGCCGACCTCCATAGCCCCGGGTGTGGCGAGGAAGCTTAACGGGCTGTCGCCGTAGTTGAGGGCCGCATAGGCTGCGTCGTGGACAACTATAATTTTATTCTCTTTGGCAAAGCTGACAACCTTGGCAAAAAACTCCTTGGTGGCTACCGCACCGGTTGGGTTGTTGGGGTAATTTATATAGAGAAGTTTGGCCCTCTTTCTTACATCCTCCGGGATAGAATCAAGATCGGGTAAAAATCCGTTTGATTCAAGAAGTGGGAGGTTATAGACCTCTCCCTCATACCAGCCGGTGTGCGTCCCCATAACAGGATAGCCGGGAACGGTCATCAGGGTCAGGTCGCCTCTGTTGATGAATATGGATGGGAACATGGCCAAGGCCGGCTTTGAGCCTATCGAGTGAATTATATTGTTGCGGGTGAGTCCCGGAACATTATAGACCTTGTCCATATATCCTACGACGGCATCCTTAAACCCGTCTATCCCGTTATCGGCATATCCTCTGTTTTCAGGTTTGGCTGCTTCGGCCGCAAGGGTATTGACTACTTCAGGGAAGGCCATCTCATCCGGTTCTCCCACCCCTAAATCTATGAGAGGCATATGGGGATTCTTTTCTTTGGCCTCCCTCTTAAATCTCTTTATCTTTTCAAACTTGTATATCGTGCTCTCTTTGCCAAATTTTTTCCCGCCGATTCTATCGGCGAACAGATTCTGTATGTATGACTCTCTAACCATTAAACAATAACTCCTTTTAATTTTTGTTATTCACTTTTTAAACTTCTCTCTAAGTATCAGTACAGTGCTGTCTATGTCGAGAATTTGTTTAATAAACAAGTAGGCCTGATTCATCTTACGTCTTGAGTCGATAATCTCCTTGTAAGGATATCTCCATAGTTTGACTTGTTTAGGCCTATACGGTTATAAGCTGTTTTGATTAATCTAGGCTATATATTCGAATAACAGAGATTTTCCAAGCTAAATCAGTATTGTATTTCGCTTGACAAATATCTTTTTTTTGATTAAGAATATAAACTCCTTTTTTGCCGTAAGGATAAGTTTTTTTGTAGGTTTAATTATACATTTTACTATTCCTACTTACACATAAATATTTATATAACTTTCAGTTTTTGGAATTTAGTTGAGCCGTCTTTTTATTATGTACGGATCGGTGCGAGAAAATCATTCTAACAGAAGGAGCATTTAATGGGAAAGAATATAACTCAGAAGATTTTGAAGGCCCATCTTGTTTCGGGTAAACTCAAGGCCGGGGAGAAGATCGATGTCAAGATTGACCAGACCTTGACCCAGGACGCCACAGGTACAATGGCTTATCTGCAGTTTGAAGCCCTCGGTGTTTCTCGCGTAAAGACAAAGCTCTCTGTTAGCTATGTGGATCACAATACCCTCCAAACCGATTTCATGAATATGGATGATCATCGGTTCCTCCAGAGTATCGCCGCCAAATACGGAATATATTTCTCCAGACCAGGTAATGGTATCTGTCATCAGGTTCACCTTGAGAGGTTTGGTGTGCCGGGACAAACCCTTCTTGGCTCTGATAGCCATACCCCAAATGGAGGCGGGTTAGGAATGTTGGCCATGGGCGCCGGCGGATTAGACGTCGCCTTGGCTATGGGGGGAGAGCCGTTCTCGATAACCGTTCCCAAGGTGGTTAAGGTTAATCTTACCGGCAAGCTTAAGTCTTGGGTATCGGCTAAGGATGTCATCCTTGAAATATTAAGGAAACTATCTGTTAAGGGTGGCGTAGGGAAGGTTATGGAATATGCCGGCCCGGGAGTTAAAACCCTTTCTGTTACCGACAGGGCTACCATAACCAATATGGGAACAGAGCTTGGGGCCACATCTTCTATATTCCCAAGTGACGATATTACCAAAGAGTTTTTAAAGGCTCAGAATAGATTAAAGGATTGGACCAAGCTTGAGGCGGATGCCGATGCCGAGTATGACGAGGTGTTGGAGATCAATCTGGCTCAGGTTGTCCCGATGGCCGCCAAACCTCATTCCCCTGATAATGTTGCTACCATAGAAGAGTTAGCCGGTATGAAGGTTGACCAGGTTGCCATAGGGAGCTGTACCAATTCCTCCTATAGAGATATGATGACTGTGGCCGGAATATTAAAAGGAAAAACTGTTCATCCTGATATAAGTTTAGTTATTTCTCCCGGTTCAAAACAGGTCTTGGAAATGATAACCAAGAATGGCGCCCTTGAGCAGATGGTTGCTGCCGGAGCCAGGATACTGGAGAGTACCTGTGGACCATGTATTGGTATGGGACAAGCCCCCAATACCGGCGCGATTACATTGAGGACATTTAATAGAAACTTCCACGGCAGAAGTGGAACCAAGGACGCCCAGGCATTCCTAGTCAGCCCTGAGGTTGCAGCCGCAGCCGCCCTTACCGGTGTGATTACTGACCCGAGGAAACTTGGGAAATCGGCTCCAAAGGTTGTTATGCCTAAAAAGTTCCAGGTATCGGACAATATGGTTATTGCTCCTATTCCTCCCAAGAAGGCAGCCAAAGTGGAGATTGTCAGAGGGCCGAACATTCAGCCTTTGCCTGAGTTTAATCCTATGCCTAAGAAGCTTGACGGAGCTGTCTTGATTAAGGTTGAGGACAATATAACTACCGACCATATCATGCCGGCCGGCGCCAAGATTCTTCCGCTCAGGTCTAATATCCCAGCCATATCGGAGTACGTCTTCTCCTCCGTGGATGCGGAATTTCCCAAGAGGGCCAAGGCGAAGAATGGCGGCTTTATTGTCGGCGGTGAGAACTACGGACAGGGTTCAAGTAGGGAGCATGCTGCCTTGGCTCCGAAATACTTGGGGGTTAAGGCCGTCATTACCAAGTCGTTTGCCAGAATTCATCTGGCCAACTTAGTCAACTTCGGCATACTGCCTCTTGTCTTTGTTAATCCCGAGGATTACAACAATGTGGCCCAAGGGGATGATGTGGAGATAGATGTCTCTAAACTCGGCAATGGTGCCGAGGTTATTTTGCAGAACAAGACAAAGGGAAAATCTATTCCTCTTAAGCATCTCTTGGTAGGAGCAGATGTTGCTATTATGAAGGCAGGCGGTTCACTCGGTTTTGTTAAATCTAAATTTAAAAAATAGTTTAGACTTTTTTATCTGTTTTTTTGAAGGGACTGTAAATAGTTTTCTTTCGAGTTGAGTGTGGCTCAGCAAAAATTATTTGTTTGTGATTGCCGAGCCACTTGATTTTAAGAGTAAGTTGTGGCCTACTGATAGTTAGTGCTTCCCGCGAAGGGGGGAAGAGGATAGACGTTACTAATAATTGTTCTCTTAATGTCCCTTGTCATGTCGGGGGTTATAATTGTTATCCGCGTTGGCTGGGCAGAAGCGGATGGGACAAATAATCAAGAGCAGGTTAGCAGACTGTAGCTTTGCTCGTCTCATGAAAGGAGTCGAAGAGGTAACTGGTTTTAACTTTGGTGATACTATCATAAACAACCTTGGAGGATTGAAAATGGAGAGTGACGCTAAGAAAGCAGTTGTGAAGAAGGTCCCGGTTAAAAAGACGGTTAAGAAGGCAGCCAAGAAGGCCCCTGCCAAAAAGACGGTTAAGAAGGCAGCCAAGAAGGCCGTCAAAAAGGTTGCCAAAAAGTCGGTTAAGAAGGTAGCCAAGAAGGCAGTCAAGAAGGCCCCTGCCAAAAAAGCAGTTAAGAAGACGACTGCCAAAAAGAAAAAATAGATATAGGTAATTAGTTGTAAGAAGGGCGGGGATAATATCTCCGCCCTTTTTGTCCCTT
>Ga0180009_10005540_pt1 | contig 13514 bp, 18 predicted proteins | sample OS_PC_MetaG_FD_123537 | JGI IMG/M metagenome (GOLD analysis project Ga0180009, IMG submission 123537) | Groundwater microbial communities from the Aspo Hard Rock Laboratory (HRL) deep subsurface site, Sweden - OS_PC_MetaG | ecosystem: Environmental > Aquatic > Deep subsurface > Groundwater... | reverse complement strand
TTGCCCTCGTTTTTCAGCCTTAAGGTTTCAATCAAGCTCTTTTTATTGAATTTCATGGGCTGATTAACATCAGCCTTGAGAACTAATTTTCGGATAACACAGAAGGATTCAAAAAGGAAGCTTTTTTAAGAAGGGTTTTTTTAAATATATTGTATGGTAAGTAAAGAAAAAGGCAAGAAAAAAGCCCAAAAATTTAGCAAGATTGAGAAACAGGTGATGTGGCTATTGGCCGTTCTTGCAATAGTTGTTCTAATTTCTGTGGCAGCATATTACCTTATGAAGCCAAAATCCCCCTATTTTGAATATGGCCCATTTGAAGTTTATAAGAAAAGACTTGAAGGAACCAGTGTTGATTACTATTACATCCCTTTCAAGATGATTGATGGGCCATTAAATCAGATAGCAATAAGAAATGATCCAAGAGAACTTGGAGATATAAGCCTGAATGTTAGTGAAGAATTATGGAGGGGAATCTCCAAGGTATGGGTCTCAAGCGATCCTAATTTGTCCTATGCACCCATTCCTGCAGGAGAAATAGGGAGATTCACTATAGCAATAGGTCTTGATACTTCCTATGCATTCAGTGAGGATGCTGGAAGTTATTATCAAATGAGTTGTGAGAATGCCACAGAAAACATCAGAGTTGTTGAATTAAGGGTTGGAGATGAAACAAAGGTTTACTCTGAAGTAAATTGCATCATTATAGAAGGAAAAGATGATGTTGAATTGTCGAGAGCCGCAGATAAGCTTGCAGTTACATGGCTTGAAAGACTAGTTATTGGGACAGAAGGCACTAAGAAATGAAGATGCTTAGAAATCAGGAGATTTCTGGCATGTCAAAATTTCGGAGAAATTTTAAACATGAGAAAAATAGTAACAAGGGCTGAAAGAGAAGAGAAAGATAAAAGATTAAAGTTCTGGCTTGCAATATTTATTGTTGGAATAATGGCTGCAAGTACTGCTGGATTCGCCCTTAATTTCTCATCGGATAATGAGGAAAGCAGAACCTATGGAGATCTTAAGTTTACAATAACCGAGCAGGGATGGCAGCCAGAAGGGTATACAATAGCAACAAGCTATCTTCCACAGGATGTTGAGAATATAAGTTCTAAAGGAACTTTCAGTTATACTGATTTTAATTCAAAGGTTTATTTGATTTCTGCTCCTTACATGCAAAATGAAGCCATAGAACTGTTGAGATATCTTCCAATAACCAACCTTCAACAGGCATGCTCCAAAGAAGATGAGAATATTTCCCACTGTGCTGATGTCCCCTTGAAAAGCTGTGAGGATGCAAGTTCACAAAGCGCAATTATAATCTTTAAGGAAAGCAATGAAACATCCATAGACTATAGCGGATATTGCCTGCAAATACAAGGAGATTCTGAGGATATTTTAAAGGCAGCCGATAAGGCATTGTTTATTGCCTATGGAATAATCGATTAGTTTGAATATTAATCATAAGTTGGGATATTAATCATAAATATTTTTTCTGCGCCCTATCCTTATGACTATAATCTTATTAAAAGAGACAATCACATCAACTACAGCCCCATAATCTCCAATCCTTAACCTCCATAGCTTATTTCCTTGGAGCCTTTTAAGAAATCTGAACGGATTATCTCGAATAGAGTAGATTTTGTTAAGGATCATTTCCGCATCATTTTTCGGTAATTTCTTAAGAAAGAGCTTGGCCGTTTCAGTTAATTCTATCTGGAACATTTTATTTTAAAGTAATCCCCAGCTCTTTTGCAATAGATTCTATGGGATACACCTTTCCTTTTTTAATATCTTCAAGGCCTTTTTGCACTTCATTAATTTCGTTATCGCTTAGAACCTCTTCCTCGCAACTGTCTATAAGATTGTTTAAAACTTCATCGTAGGACTGCCTTTCTAGATTTTTGATGGATTTTAATCTTTCAAGTGTTCCAAGGCTTATTTGTATGGTTGTTTTTTCCATGTTATATACTAACTATAACTACTATATAAATATTACTATCTTTCATGAGATTATAAAATTTGTTCTAGTTCTTAATATTTTTAAAAAGAAGTTTTATATCAGAAATGAATGGGTCTTCTTTTATTTTGAATGTTTTTACTTCAAAAATCCATATTAGGAACACTGCTATTAGGCTTCCAAAATACCAAAAGAAAATATGGAAATAATTGAAGAGCTGAGATCCTGAAGAAAAGAGAAGTGCAAGAAGAGAGATTCTAAGAATATTGAATGTAAAAAAAGCAGTTAGGCTAATAGATAGGGCTTTCATCCTAGTTTTGAGGGGCATTTCTACTGCTAAATTGAGCACAATAAGGAGAAGATACGCTAATCCAGAGATGCATGCGTCTATAAGTTCTATTTGGGCCCCATTGAAAGAGATCATGTTTCCAGAGATTGAAGCAGAATAGAATAAACTGATTATCCCATAGGAAATATATGCTGTGGGAAAGAAAAGAATTGCATTCAATACTGGATAGAACAGCGATAAAATGAGAATAGCCAAATATCTGACAATAATTCCCATTGCTTTGCTTCTAATAGTCATTCAATGCATATGAAGAAATTATTTAAATAGCTTTTGAGTATGAATATTATGCGAATTAATAAGGGGATGATTAGGACAGGGGCATATATTTTGTTAGGGGTTATTCTATTCTTGATAATCTTAAAGTATGATCTGGCCATATCTTTGATTATCAATTCTTGGAGAAGTCCTGGACTCGATATTTTTATGCTATTAATAGAGAAGATGAGTATTGGAATCATAATTGTTGTGCCACTTGCACTATTATTATTTAATAAGGAATTTAGAAATATAAAAAATTGGACAGTTTCATTTCTTGGAGCATATGCCCTTACTCTTTTAGTAAAAGTTCTAATTGCGAGAGAAAGGCCCTTTAATTTTGGGTTGAATGTTCCTACAGATTTGATTGATCCAAAATATTCAACATGGGATTCCAGCTTCCCATCCAATCATGCATCTACCGCACTTGCATCATTCTTCTTTATACCAAGCGGAATATTAAGATTATCATGGATAGGCATTTGTGCTTTGATAATGTTCTCAAGAGTTTATTTCGGACTGCATTACCTTAGCGATGTAATTGCCGGAGCAGCAATAGGTCTTGGAGTAAGTTATTTGATAAGTAAACATGCAAATAAACTGCTAGAGATCAAAGCCTTGAATAAGTTCAAGTATAGAAGAGCTAGAAAAAAGAATAAATAATATCTAGAATAAAAAATAAACTAATAAAAAATTACTTTCTCTTTCCAGCGAAGATCAAGAAAAGCAAAACAAGTATTGCAACAACCAAAACAACATCTGTTACTGCCCACATTGTGTTGTTTTTGAATTGGTCCCCAATCTTGCCAAATAATCCAAGTGAAGTTGAAGCGCTTTGGATGCTTACTGGAAGACTTAATGATTCAGTTGTTGAACCATATGAGATCTTAGCAGCAATGGTGTGTATTCCTGATTCTACATCCTTATTTGGAGTTAGTTTGATTGAAACATATTGCTGTTTTCCTGCTTCTACTTTAACTGTTTGAGGAGTTACTGAGGAAATTGTTGCCCAATCTGCAGTTGCTAAAACTGTAAATGTTTGAGCATATGAAGTGGGATTTGAGATAAGGAATCTTACTTCTGATTCGGTGTTTGTCAAAGCAGTTGAAGTCTCTGTAGTGAATGAAGCCTTATCTATCTTGCAGTTTTTGACTGTGAAAGGATAGTTGAATGAATCAGCATCATCGAAGTTTTCATCATCTTCATCATAGTCATAATCGATTCTCAAAACGAATTTGTTGCTTCCTTCAGTCATATTTATAGGAACTTTGAAATCAAAGTTGAATAATGAGGAAATATCTCCGGAATCAAAATCATTATACTCTTCTTCGAATGTTTGTGATAATGCTGAAAGTGTCATAAGCACCTTATCTTCATCAGAATTTCCTATGTTTGCAATCTTTCCGCTGAACGTGACTGTGTCTCCGCATGAAACTTCTTTAGGATATTCAAGTTCTAAAGGAGCCAGTTCCTTGGATCTCTTTTCTATATTCATTTCCATTACATCTTGTTCACAATTATTTTCATCGTCATCATTGTAAGCTCTGACATAAAGGTATGCTTTTCCCTCTTCTATATCTGCAGGAACTAAACCTTTAAGTGTGAATGTGTAATAATCGCTGTCTGATATTTTCGCCTTTGCTTCTACTAATGTGTCATCTACTTCATCGCTTCCTTGAACTATGACCATTTCAACTCTGGCATACTGATTATCATCATCGTCTGAGTTCCTTACCTTTACTTTCAACTCGAATTCGTCTAAAGGATTGAAATCTTTTCCATCAATATTTTTCCTATTCTTAATGTCATGAAGCGATATTGGGGAATCACCCATACTGGTAATGTCTTCACAGAATGGGTATAAAACTGAGAATGTCTGTGGTGAAGTTGTAGAATAGTTTGCTGAAGAATTTGAAGGGTCTACTGCATTTAGTGAAAGAGTAAGTATATAAGGGCCGACATTTGTGTCATCTGAAGTATTTATTGGAATGCTTACAGTAGTTGAAGCATTCACATCCAATGGACCTACTGATTGATTGAATGAGGCAAGTCCAAGAGAACTTAAATTCATGAAAATATTGACATCTACAGTAACATTTCCATTATTGGTAACGTTTGCTACAAGTGTTCTTGATTGTTCTTGATAAAGATTTGCGGCCCCAGTTGTCCAGGAAACGCTTACGCTTGGATCGGCCAAAACTAATGCTGAAGAGAATACCAACATCAATGCAGTCAAAATTGTGATAAATGTCTTGTTCATTTTGATGTAATTTCGGAGTTACAGCACTATTTAAACTTTTCTTTTTTGCATGGGAACCAATGTTGCCTTGATAATCAACCTTCCTTCTTTTGTCGACGGAAATTTAGAATTCTAGCTCTTTTATTTCTTCTAAATTGATGGTATTTGGAAAATCAAAAGCAAGACCTGGACAGGCAGTATTTATCCAAAGATCTATTTTGAAGTTTTCAAATTCAGAAGAATCAATCATGTCTGAAATGAAAATAAATGCCTTCTTTCCAGCCCTTTCCAGTTTTTCCTTTAGGACAATTGCGTCTTTCATGTTCTCTTGGCCGGGCTTTGTTGAAACAAGAATGCCAAACCTTTCTGCAAAATAGAATTTCTTTTGCAGGGCAAGCCTTGATTTTTTAAGATCCTCTGCGCCTATGGATTCCAAACCGTTTCCTGAAAGCATGAAGAATGGCTTTTGTTTTGGAAGGGATAGAACAATTCTTTTTGCATGCCATTTTCCAGAGCTTACAAAAAGGAAGCAGCCCACCTTGTCTATTATACATATAGCTGCCCCCGCATCACAGCCCAATACCTGTCCTTTATGCTTTGCCCTAGCACCCTGTCCAAGAATAACCTCTTTTCCTTCCTTTTCAAGAGCATCTTTGATTTCCTGCATGAATGGTTTGAACTGTATAGTATATAGGAGTCCCACTTTTTTAGGCAGTTTGGAGAAGTCATAGCTGGGGAGGTCCAAATTCTTCTTTCTAGCCTCAAGATAAAGCGTTTTCATGTAGAAAAGGGATTAGGGCGCTATTTAAAATTTGTCAAAATTGGGAATATATTGGGAGATTATAAATTAAGTCAGAAAGAAGATAGAAAGAATAGATAAAAAAACAATAAATATGAAAAAGCGGCTTATATCTTCGTTATCTTCTCGACCTTAGGGGCTTCTCCCCTGTAGATTTTTGCAAAAGAAGGCGTTGCGATCAACACATTCTCTCCGAAACCTGCAAGGCTACCCTCTAAAACGTCAAGAGTTTTCTTAAGCTTTGAAACTGCTCTCTTCAACTCTATAATGTCCTTCTCTCTCAACTGTCTAATGTCGATCAAAGCGATTGTGTAGCCTTCTCTCAACACTTCAAGGATTGAGTTGACATCTTCGAATTGCTTCAAAACAAAAGGTCTCACGACGATTTTTGCTTTTTTTCCAACATCTCTGTTGATGTCTATTTCAATGTATTCTTCAGAAGGAGTTTCCCCCTTTCCAAACATTTTTGACATGATTCCCATTTTTTAGTAATAATTAAAAATTGTTTTGCAATTTTTGTTATGCTTTGAAGCTTTGCTTCATGACATCCCGAAAACTTCTGGTTTTCCAGGATGCCAAAAATGCATGGCATTTTTAAGCATAATTAATTTTTACAATACTAACTTTATAAACATTTCTATTCAATTTCACCAATTTCACTTAATTTCTTTCATTACTTCTTCTCTCAATTTTTCAAGTCTTTTTTTGAAAGAATCTTCCTGCTTCTCTAAATTTTTTACTCTAAGTTCAAGAAGATTCTTTTTGTCTTTCATTTCTTTGTCCAAAGAATCCTTTTTGGATTTTATCATGATTTGGCCTACGATTTTGTAAACATCATCTTTTGCATTTGCCAATTCTTCTATTGCAGAAAGAGTCTCATTTAATTCTAATTGGAATGTTTGTCTTTGCATCATAAGACCTTGAAGAGTCTGCTCTATTATCTGGAGCTCTTGAATCTTCTTTGCAATATTCTCGTTTATTTTTTCCATTATTTACTCATATAGCCTTGACCTTGACAGTCTTTTTTCTTGGCTTTAGAAATATCTTGGAGTTGCAGTGCTGGCAAGTAAATCTTTTGTCTAAGGCTTTGTCAGAAACCTGCTTTCCACAGTTAAAACATTTGTAAGTTACCATTTTATTATTCGTTTAAGTAGTAAGCTCCTCCAGTGAATACATTTTTACATGAAAGGCATCTCCAGATTCCTTTTGCAGATCTTTTTACCTTAGGTTTAGTGCAGAAAGGGCATTTTTGCCTCTTTTTCTGCTTGTCTTGTACGGCATTGAATCTTTCTCTTATAGTCTTACCATATCTTACTCCAAATCTTCCGGCATGACTTATTTTTTTTGTTTTCATTTTTTGATATGATTGAAGATCTCTCGATCGTTCAAATCCTGTTGATCGTGAATGGGGCTGCTGGGATTGCCTGAGAAATTGCTTTGCAATTTCTGGGCTGCCCGAAATCTTTCGATTTCGAAGCATGAACCGCAGTTCAAATCCTGTTGATCGTGAATGGGGCTGCTGGGATTTGAACCCAGATCGCAAGGTCCCAAACCTCGAATCTTACCAAGTTGGACTACAGCCCCGCAAGGTTGAAACCCATGGTCGATTTTTATATTTAACTATGCTTAAAAATCTCGAGGATTTTCGGCATACTTAAAACTTTGATTTTAACTGCTACTTCTTTGCAGGTTCTGCCACTTTTGCTGCAACTGGAACTGCTCCAGGAGCAGTGGCTGTTCCCACGGCAGTGGCTGCCTTTGCGGCTTTCTCTTCTTCTGCCTTTGCCTTCTCTTCTTCTTCCTTCTTCTTTATTTCTTCCTGTGACTTCTGGATCTTGTCGAAGAAAAATTTCAATTCTGTCAACTTCTCTGGAGAAGGCATGGTCTTTTCTTGATCTATAAGTTTATCATAAACTCCGCTTTCGATTTCTTTTGTGATTTCAGAAGGTTCTTTGCTTTCAATTAAAATTCCAAGACTTCTGCAAGATCCCACTACGGTTTTCAATGAGGATTTCAATGTTTTCTCAAGAGATTGTTTTTCTTTTGCAACCTTTATAAGGGTTTCAATTGGAACGTTTGCGGATTTGAATTTCTGAGGCTGGCCAGAACCCTTTGCTATTCCGAATTCTTTCTTAAGAAGTTCTGAAGTGGATGGCTGCTGAACCATTACCTTTACTTCTTTTGTCTTTGTGTTGATGTCAAGAGTTACTGGGATCTTCATCCCTGCAAGGCTCTTTGTAGCATTATTTACATCACTGATTATTTTTCCCATGTTCATGCCAAGCGGACCCATCTTCTGAGCTAGTGCAGGGTTTGGCTTCATGCTTCCTGCCTGTGCGATTAATTTTACTATCATGCTGAAAAAACCTCCCTGGTTTTTTGGCATGCAAAAAATTTATTATTTTTTATCATTCTTCTTTGTCCTCGTCCTTTTCCCTTCTTATGACCCTGACATTGTCAATTTTTACTGTGATCGGGATAGGGACTGTGGCTTCCAAAAGCTCCACGACAACTTCTTCTTTCGATTTGTCTATTCTTATAATTTTCGCTTTTTCTTTTTTGAATGGCTCTGCAATGATCTCGACGATGTCCCCCTTCTCTATGTTCATTGAAGTGACTTCTGGCTCGATCATATTTTTAATTTCATCATATTCCACGGTGGTTGGCAACATGCTCTTGACATAGGGGAGATCAAAGCATGCCTCTTCTATTGTTTCTCTTGTATCAGCTTCCATGAGAATATATCCTCTCAAACCATGCGGTCTTGCGATGGAATATACATTAAGATTTTTCTTTGAGACTCTATCGCTGATTAGGTCTACTGCTTGATCTTCTTTGTTCGCAGAAACTTTTATGATAAAAATCATTTTTTATAAAAAATGTTCGAAACTTATAAAATAGCTGATAAAAATGTATTTATTAACCTTTCTAATTTGAAAAATTTCTGTTTAGAAGACTAATTTCACGACCATTGAGATAAAAAATCCTATTGCGCCCATTAAAAGCATGCCAAGTGCTGCTGCTTGAGCGACAAGTTTGAATTCTTGTTTTGTGGGTTTTCTCATTACTACTAATACCCTTCCGCATTTGGCCGTGAATTCTTTAAATTGGTCCCACATTTTTATTCGATAAACTCTATTCCAAGTTCATTAGAAATCTCTCTTTGTTTTTTGTCAAGGGTTGTTTCGTCACTTCCCATGATCTGTGGAGATCTCACTCCAGTAACAATGAGCATGACTTTTAAAGTTTTATCCATATCTTCACTTATCTGGGCCCCCCATATTAATTTTGCATCTGGGCTCAGCTTTTTGTTCACAGCTTCAATTACTTGTTTTGCTTCTTTCAAACTCAAATCTAATCCGCCTATGATATTTACAAGTGCTCCCGTAGCCCCATCAATTTTAACGTCGAGAAGTGGATTTTCCAGGGCCTTATCAACTGCTTCCTGGGCCCTATCTTGAGAATCTGCTTCCCCTACACCAATCAATGCAACCCCTCCGCCAACCATTACTGTTTTGATGTCTGCAAAATCCAAGTTTACAAGTCCGGGCCTTGTGACAAGTTCAGTTATTCCCTTTACGGAATTTGTTAGTATTTCATCTGCAACCTTGAATGCGGTGTGCAGAGGCAATTCTGGGGCAAGATCAAGAAGCCTGTCATTTGGAATCACTATCAAGGTATCTGTGAAACTTTCCATCCTTTCCAAACCATAAATGGCATTTTCATATCTTTTGTTTCCTTCAATTGAAAATGGCATCGTTACGACGCCAATTGTTAAAATTCCTGCTTTCTTTGCTGCTTCTGCTATAACTGGGGCTGCTCCGCTTCCCGTTCCTCCTCCAAGTCCACATGTTATGAATACCATGTCTGTATTTTGCAGTCTCTCTCTTATTTCATGTTCTGATTCATGTGCAGATTCTTCTCCGACTTTTGGATTGCTTCCTGCTCCTGTTCCGTTAGCAAGTTGTTTTCCTATGAGGATTTTATGATCTGCTGAGGTATAAAGAAGATCTTGGGCATCAGTGTTTACTGCAATCATTTCTGCCCCCTTTATTCCAAGCTCTTTCATTCTTGAAAGAGTGTTTCCTCCTCCTCCTCCAACCCCAAAAACTTTTATTTTTGCTTTCTGCCTTGAGAGTATTTCCTCTAATTCCATATCTATTTCTCTTGTAGATTCGCTTTGACTTATTTTTAGTTCTGCCATTATTCACTCTTTTTTATTAATATGCTCAATAATCTGGAAGGATTTTTGATATGCTTGAAAGCGAAGCTTTCAGCACACCGAGAATTTTATTCCTCAGTGCGACAGAAATGCGTTGCATTTCTTATCATTTTTAAAATACTCTGGGAACTTTATAAAGTTTAGTATTGTTTATTGCTACTTTTTGCTTTCCTTATTCTTTATCTCAAGTTCAACGTCGACAAGGCTTTTCACTTTTTCAGAAAAGGGCTTTACTATTGCATTTAATATTTTGAATTCGTTCTCCTTCAGATCAAATTCTATGGTCGCCTTTTTTCCTTCAAGTCCAATTTTCACCTTGGATGCATCAATCTTAAGCATATTTTCAAGAAGTGCCTCTATCTGGATTTTCTTGTCTTCCACGATTTTGTTTATTTTGAATGTGTAAATTATGGATTTTCCTGCAAGGGGATTGTTGAAATCTGCGATAACTCTTCCTCCTGAAACTGCGCCTATTCTCACTATCATGTCATCAAGATTGAGCATTAGTCCTCTGTAGGGCATTATTCCTTTGTCTGTGAAAATCTTAAGTGGAAGCATCTTTACGAGATCTTTCTTTCTTTCTCCGAACGCCTCCTTTGGATTGAGATCAAGAGAATATTCTTTTCCTATCTCCTTTCCTTCAAGTGCTGCATCGAATTTTTCTGGAAGCATGCCTTCTCCAATGCAAAGAATAAGAGGTTTTACCTTGTCAGCCCCCATTGATTTCGCATCCTTCTGATTGGTTGTGTCAAAGATCTCATTTGTATCTTTAACTCTCCCTGTGAAATCTATTTCAATGAATTGATTTTTCTTTAGGGCCATGTTTAAAATTTAATTTGGAATGTTTTTAAATGTTTGTGGGGATTATGAAAAATTTGCTAGAATTAGAGTTATTTTTTAAAATAAAAATAAATTGTAAATCCTGCGCTTGCTATTGCTGATACTGGGAGCAGAATGTATAGTGTACCTCCATAGGGATCCCGAAAAATCAAGATCCCGAATAGTCCTAAAAGAGACAACAGAGAAATCGATCCAAAAAATAAAGACCATCCACGTACAGTCATCCCAGTTGCAAAGAGCATTATAATCAACAGGGGGATAAATACTAGAAGAATCAAGTAAGTTATTGATAATATGCCTATGCTGCAGCCCATATCAGAGCAATTAAATATCATTATTAATAGGGAAATTATCCAAACAGAAAAGAAAAATGCAGATATGGTTATAAAATTTGCCAATCTTTTGTTCATTATCTGATAGATGTAAAAGAGATATTTAAAGTTATTTGATAAGAATTCTTTCAAACAAAAATTTATAAACCATCTTTTTCTTGAACAGACATGTTTAGAAGCGATCTATTGTGCTTCTTGCATTTCGAAATAGGAAATTTAAATGCCACTAAAGATAATTTGTGCAACTGAAGCAAAGCCTGGAGTCAACATAATGGTTGATGGTGTGCCTTGCACAGTAAGAACTCAGGACCTTAGTAAGACTGGGAAGCACGGAGCAATGAAGGCAAGAATAGATGCTATAGGGATAATAGATGGAAAGAAAAGAGTTCTTTTGAAGCCGGGCCATGAAAGACTTGAAGTTCCAAATATTGACAAAAGAAAAGGCCAGATAATATCAATTTCTGGAAATGATGCTAATATGATGGATGTTGAAACATTTGAAACCATCGTTCTCCCAATACCTGAAGAATTACAGGCAGAGATCAAAGAAGGGATACAGGTAGAATATTGGGACATAGAAGGTCTCAAGGTTATAAAGAGGGCAATAACCGCTTAATTATAATATACTATGGCAACAAAAATACCCGCAGCACAGGCAAGATTATTCAAGAACGTGTTTGTATGCAAAAGATGCAGCACAAAAATTAGATCTGATGCTAGAAAAATCATTGAGAAAAAGGTCAAATGCAGAAGATGCAATTGCAAAATCTTTAGACCGGTAAGAAAGAAGTGAGGATGTATGAATTTTCTTTTTTATGATATAATATTTCTTGTTTTATTCCTTGTAGGAACCGCATTATTTTTATATAAAAATAGAAAAAATGTTGAGGTAGAATCAAAGATTGTGTTTTTGTATAAGACCCAAATGGGCCTTGATACTATAGACAAGATTGGAAAAAGATATCCACGTTTTCTAAATTTCCTTAGCGATATAGTAATAGTATTTGGATATATTATGATGGCATTGTCTATTTTCTTCCTGGTTTATTTAGTTAAGCTAATGTTTGATTCTGCAGTTGTTCCAAGAATCGCACCAATAATCCCGCTCATCCCATATATGCCTGAATTGTTCAAATTAGATTTCCTCCCACCATTTTATTTTACATATTGGATAATTGTTATTGCAATAATCGCAATAGGGCATGAATTTGCCCATGGGATCTTTGCAAGATTGAATGATGTTAAGTTAAAATCAACAGGATTTGGATTCATAGGCCCTCTTCTCGCAGCATTTGTTGAAGTAGATGAGGGGCAAATGGCTAAGAAGCCTATAAAATCTCAGCTTTCTATTCTTGCTGCAGGATCATTTGCAAATCTGGTTATGGCATTCTTTTTCCTTCTTATGATGAATGGGTTCTTTATGGCCACTTATCATCCCCAAGGGGTTGTTTTCAATATGTATGCAATAAATCCAGTAAACATCTCCGAAATATACGGGATTAATGGGCTGCCTGTGAATAATCTTTATGAAGATTATGGAAAACTCAGGATGGATAATATTACTCAGTTTGAATTTATGGTGGACAATAAAAGTTATTTTGGAGATTCGGGGATTGTGGATCTTCAATTGATCAATAATAATGTCAGCCAGCTCGTTCTCTATGACGGCAGTCCGGCCTATAATGCAAATCTAAGTGGGATAATACAAAAAATTTCATCTGAAGACAGGGAATATGAAATTAATGTTATTGATGATATTGGGGAATCACTTTCTGAATTTAAACCCGGGGATGAAATTACTGTGGAAACAACTACTGGGAATTACACCCTGATACTTGGAAGCGATTCTACAAATTCTTCTAAAGCATATCTTGGAATAGCTTATATGAAATTGAATCAAAGATTGGTTGGAAAAGTGATTTCATTTTTTATGGTTAAAGATCCATTCACCTACTATGAGCCTAAATGGGATGGGACAAATGGCAATCTTATAATCTTCATATACAACTTATTTTACTGGATTGTTTTGGTAAACTTCAGCGTAATGATGGTTAATATGCTTCCGTTCTCAATCTTCGATGGAGGAAGATTCTTTTATCTTAGCGCACTTTCTATAACAAAAAGGAAGAAGAAAGCTTTGCTAATTTTCAAGATAATGAATTGGATTATGATTTTGATTTTGGTTGCGATGATGTGGGTGTGGTTTGTAAGAGCATTCTGAGAAGTAAAAACTTTTTAATTGATAATTTTTATGTAGTCTCGGGCCTGTGGTGTAACGGTTAATACGCATCGTTCGCAGTGTAGGAAAACCTAACGGTTTTCCTGACAATCACCTTTCCCTAAAGATAGCTGATGAACAAGAAAAACGATGAAATTCGAGTTCGTGCTCTGAAACAAAGTTCCAGGCATCGCCAGAAAATTAAAGATTTTCTCAGCTAATTCTCGACAGGAGAAAGGGATTTTTTATTCTATTCTCAAAATGAGAATCATCTTCTTTGGTTCAATATTAGTGGAAGCAATA
>Ga0180009_10005539_pt1 | contig 13515 bp, 15 predicted proteins | sample OS_PC_MetaG_FD_123537 | JGI IMG/M metagenome (GOLD analysis project Ga0180009, IMG submission 123537) | Groundwater microbial communities from the Aspo Hard Rock Laboratory (HRL) deep subsurface site, Sweden - OS_PC_MetaG | ecosystem: Environmental > Aquatic > Deep subsurface > Groundwater... | reverse complement strand
GACACTAACTCGATTCTGTCTCGACGAAAAACCTTGCTGTCATTGGCTGATCCTTGATACTGGTTTCTGGATACTGGATGTTTATGGATTCCACTCCTGATGGCATGCAGGTTATCAAGCATCAAGCAACCAGCATCCAGCATCGGCCCAGTAAAGGCAACCGTCTCAAGCATATCTGCAATGGCAGTTTAATCGATTTATGCATCGTTAGGGTAAAGAAGTGGAGGTTTAGGTATGGAGTTTTCTTTTTCTGAAGAAGAGATCGCCTTTCGCCAAGAGGTGGAAGACTTTGTCAAGCAGGAACTTCCTCCGGATTGGGACGACAGGGTCATCTATTGGCCGGGGGGATACGGTACATCACCGCAAATGGAGGATGAGTTTCAAGACGTCTCGAAAGACTTTATGAAAAAACTCGGACAGAAGGGCTGGCACAGCCTGGCCTGGCCCGAAGAATACGGTGGCCAGAATTCCAACATGAAACAGGCCATCGCCGGCGACGTGATCAGCTACTACCGGGCGCCGGGGGGCGGCGTGGCCACGGCTATTTCCGCGCCGACCATTCTTCTGGCCGGCAGTGAAGAGATGAAGCAGGAATATCTGCCCAAAATCGCCAGCGGCGAAGCCGGTTTCTGGCTGGCCTACAGCGAACCGAACGCCGGGTCGGACCTGGCCTCCATCAAGACCACGGCCATTCCCGACGGTGACGACCTGGTGGTCAATGGCCAAAAAATCTGGAGTACCGGCGCTCACGTGACCGATTATGCATGGATGATGGCTTTGACCGACCCAGGCGCTCCCAGACACAAAGGGGCTTCGCTGATCATCATCGATAACAGAACACCGGGTATTACCATCAGACCCATCATTAACATCTGTGGCGTCCACTCTTTCAACGAAGTATTTTTCGACGACGTCCGGGTTCCCAAGAAAAACATTGTGGGCGGCATCAACCGCGGTTTTTACAACGTCATGCTGGCTCTACAGTTCGAGCGGCTGATCGCTCCTTCCGGGACCTTCCGCCGCGTTTTAGAAGAACTAGTGGACTATGCCAATGAAAATAAGCGTGACGGCGTTGTCCTGGCTAAGAATCCGCGGGTGCGTCGGAAACTGGCCGAAGCTGCCATCGAGATAGAGGTTTTCCAAAGCTTCTACTGGCAGACGGCCTGGATGTTGGACCAGGGCCAGGTCCCGGAGCTAGAAGCTTCGTCGGTCAAGCTACTGGCCAGTGAGCTGGGGGTGATTCTGGCCCACACCGCCGCGGACCTTTTGGGACCGTATGGATTGCTGGACAAAGGCTCCAAGTATGCCCCCTGGGCCGGTAGGGTCGCCCTCGGGTACCTGGATTCCATTTCCGGTCCCATCGGTGCCGGGACTTCCGAGGTTCAGAAGACTATCATCGCCACCAGGGGCCTGGGGCTCCCGCGCGGATAGCCCTTTGATAAGAAATGGAGGTACAACATGGATTTTGAACTGATAGAAGAGCAAAGAATATTACAAAAGACGGCCAAGGACTTTCTGAAAAAGGAATGCCCCAAAGAACTGGTCAGAAGCCTGGATGAAAGCGAGGACGGACACTCGCCTGAATTATGGAAAAAGATGGCGGAACTGGGCTGGATGGGCTTGATACTGCCGGAAGCATACGGAGGCAGTGAGTGGTCGTTTCTGGACATGGTCATTTTACTGGAAGAGATGGGGTATAACATCTGCCCCGGACCGTTCTTCCCCACAACGATCCTGGGCGGCCTGACAGTGCTCAAAGCCGGCAACGAAGAGCAGAAAAAAGAGATCCTGCCCAGGGTCTGTTCGGGTGACATGATTTTAACCCTGGCCATGAGCGAAGCCGAAGGCTGGGTTGAACCCATCAGTATTCAGACTAAAGCAGAACAGCAGGGGGAGGAGTTTATTCTTAGCGGGATAAAGTTATTTGTGCCCGATGCCCATCTGGCCCACAAACTGCTCATTGTGGCCAGGACCTCGGACAACCAGGACCCGGCACAGGGGCTAACCGTTTTTCTGGCAGATGCCGGGGCTGATGGCATGACCATAAATAGACTCAAGTCGATTGCTCGGGATAAACAGTGCGAGGTTGTTCTGGACGGTGTTCGTCTTCCGGCCGGAAGCATCCTGGGCACAAAAGACCATGGGTGGTCGGTTATCACCGAAATCATGCGGTATGCAGCCGTGGCCCGTTCCGCGGAGATAATCGGCGGGGCCCGAGCGGCCATGGATCTGGCTTTTGACTATGCCAAGGAAAGAACCCAATTCGGCCGACCCATCGGCAGCTTCCAGGCCATGCAGCATTACATGGCCGATATGTGGGTTGAAATCTACGGGGCCCGCAATCTGGTGTATCAGGCCGCATGGAAACTGTCGGAAGGCCTGCCCGCCGATATGGAAGCGGCCATGGCCAAAGGTCGGGCCGGGTTGGTGGGTCGAAAAGCCACCATCACCGCCCACCGCATCTTCGGGGCCATCAGCTTCACCATGGAACACGACCTCCACCTGTATACCCGGCGAGCCCTGGCCGGAGATATGGCCCTGGGCGATTCCGATTTCCATCACGAGAAAGTGGCAAAATGCATGGGCCTGTGAATTGATAAGAACTCGCTTTTTTGGGATCTCTGACCAGAAGGAGTGCGTATTCTAAGGCGGTTACAGGGCGCTTGATCTTACCGAAAGGACTGAAAATTGAAGAAATTTGGGTACACTTATCCTCTCAACCCATCTTGCTTTTTCAAAATCAGGCAGGATATGCTTCCTGATATTCGGGGTCTACATATAACCACTCGTTCGACCTTGAGGCCTTTCGGCTCCGAGCGACTCGACTTGAGCAGTTCGACCCTGAGCTCACTGCCGATGGGCTCGTCGACAAGTCTCAAGGCCGAGGGGCTCTCGACAGGTTCCAGGATGCAGGGTATCAGTTCATCCTGATTTTGTTTTTTTCTTCGGTTATCTTAATCTTGATTTCCAATAGCTTGGATCACGACGCAGATGCATAACTGCAAGAATATACACAGTTTGGCCTTCATCGCTATAGAGAATGCCATATGGAAAACGGCTAATGAGACGTCGACGGATATCCATATCAAACACAGGCCATGTTTTTGGGTGTTCGATTATGCTTTGAATGGCCGAATAAACTTCTCGAGCAAAATCATGACCAAGACCAATATGGCATTCTTCGTAGTAATTGATAGTCGAAAGAAATTCCTCTTCTGCTTCGGGATGAAAATCGTAGGTCATTTCTCAAAGCGCTTCCATATTTTCTTGAACACTTCTTCACCGGGAATGGGTTTCACTTTACCTGATCGTAATTCTTCCAAACGCGCTTTGGCTTCTGATGCCCATTTTTGATCATTTTCTTCATTTGAAGGATTCATGCTGCGAAGAAGAGAGTCCACTAATAGAGCTCTTTCTTCGATTGGTAGAGAAATCGCTTCATCAAACAAATCTTGTGTTTTGCCCATATTTCACCTCTAAAAAAGTTACATGAAATTTTTGCATAAGTTTCTGATATTTTATTACCATATTTTGTGAGGAGTCAATCTATTTAGACAGAACGCTTGAGATAACTCGACAGAACTACGGCCAAGAGAGGGGATGACCTTAGATATTCAAATAACTCAAGTTTCCAGTTGGTAACTCCTTCCTTTGCCATTTTTTCTCCTCGTTGAACTGCATAACAGGAGGGTATAGTCATGAGGGCAACGGCAAAGGACCTAAGATATAAAACCAGAGAGATTTTGGCTGCTATCGAACGGGGAGAGGAGGTCCTGTTGACCTACAGAGGAAAGGAAAAAGCACGAATCTTACCTGTCTCTGAGACAAACTCGGATCATGGTGAAAAAAATGACTCCATATTCGGGATCTGGTCTTCCAATGAGAGGGTTGAAGATGTGAGCAGATCCTCTATAATATCCAAAAAAATATCCATAATTATCCATAAAGCCCCTTGACATATTCATTATATGGGTATATATGGATATAATTATGGATACCCAAGAACTACAAATCATACCAGAACATCTCAAGCTGATTTCAGAGATCGATGAGTTCAAAGGAAAATGGCAGGCGCTCGGTAAACTCGCACCTGACCGATTGGCGCTTCTGAAACGTGTAGCGACTATCGAATCCGTCGGTTCCTCCACACGGATCGAAGGGGCCAGATTAACAGACAGTGAAGTGGAAAAACTGTTATCGGGATTGAGTACCGAATCTTTTGAGTCCAGAGATGAAGAGGAAGTAGCCGGTTATGCTGAAGCGATGGATTTGATATTTGATTCCTATGATGAAATCCAAATAAGTGAGAATCATATCAAACAGGTACATCAGGTTCTCTTAAAATTTTCAACAAAGGACGCTCGTCATAGAGGTGAGTATAAGAAGTTCCCAAATCATGTGGAAGCTTTTTCCAGTGACGGCAGGAGCCTGGGGATCATTTTTGAAACTGCTTCGCCTTTTGAAACACCCTTCAAAATGGCTGAGTTAGTAGAATGGTTCAATACAGAATGGGAAAAAAGAGATTTCCATTATCTCCTGCTTATCTCCATATTTCTGATTCACTTTTTAGCCATACATCCTTTTCAGGATGGGAATGGAAGGTTGTCACGTATATTGACAACCCTACTGCTATTGAAATCCGGATATTCCTATGTCCCTTATTCTTCATTAGAGAGAGTCATAGAGGATAACAAGGAACAATACTACTTAGCCCTTAGGAAAGCCCAATCCACCCTTCAAACCGATAACAGCACGATTAATGCTTGGATACTCTTCTTTCTTGCATCGTTAAGGAAGCAGATCTCCGTTCTGGAATCAAAGATCGAGACTGAAAAGTTAATGACCCAATTGCCACCCCTCTCTCAGGACATCATCCAGATTGCAAGACAGCACGGTAAAATCACGGTACGTGATGTTTGCAGCATTACAGGAGCCAATAGGAATACAATTAAAGCACATATTAAAGATCTGGTAAAGAGAGGCCGGTTAGAGATGGTTGGGTCAGGTAAAGGTACATGGTATAAACTTCCTTAAGGTAATGTGGACAAATCTTTTTATTAAAGAATTTGTGTAACTGTTCAAGAGTCAGGAGTCAGGAGCCAGAATCCAGAATAGAGGCTGTAGGGGGGGATTGAAGGGCCTGCTCTACAGACCGGGCCATGTCGGTAATGGGGGCTTCAAGACCCGTCCACAGCCTGAACTGTTCAGCTCCCTGATGTATAAACATATCGAGTCCGTTGATGGTCAAACAGTCTCTGTCTCTGGCCATAGCAATGAGTCTGGTCTCAAGGGGATTATAGATGATGTCCATCACCACCATCCCTTTTTTGAGGATCTGTTCAGGAACAAGACACTGGTCTTTTTGAGGTGCCATCCCTACCGGGGTGGTGTTTATTAATAGGTCGGTTGTTGTATTTTCAAGCTCATCCAGAGGGATAAAGGGGCAGTCTAGGGAGAGGGCAAGCTCTTGACCCCGCTCAACAGAACGGTTGGCCACCATCACCCCCACACCATTCTCTTTTAATATAAATCCTATGGCACGGGCTGCGCCCCCTGCCCCTATGATGAGGCAGGTTTTCCCGGAAAGTCCCATCTTCTCCTCGAGTGCCTTAAGGGCGCCCACAGCATCAGTATTGTAACCTACCAGACGACCACCATCGTTGACGATGGTATTGGCGGCCCCTATCCTTCTGGCCAGGTCATCCACATCATCAAGGAGTGGAATCACCTGGGATTTATGAGGTATGGTTACACTCATCCCCTTAATGCCTAGTGCCTTCATACCTTTAAGACATCCTTCTAAATCTCTTGTCTCGAAGGCAAGGTAGACAGCATTTAGCCCTTTGGCGGAAAAGGCGGCATTGTGCATGGTGGGACTGAGGGAGTGGCCTATGGGGTAGCCCATCACACCATAAAGTGTCGTATGCTGATCGATAATCATGGCAATTATTTCGCCACTAAGACACCAAGGCACCCATATTATTAAGAAGAAAGCATTTCCAGAATTTTTTTCATCTCATTTATGGGGATCTGTCCTGCAGCAGACTCCTCACCCTCTTCAAGGGAGACAAAGGTCAGATAGCTACCCATCAAATGAGAAAAGATCCGGCTGATACGACCCCTGGGACCCATAGAGAATGCGATTATCTTGACTCCCATGGCATGGGCTGTGGGTATGAGTTGGAGCACCCTAAGATTGTCTTCATATGTTTCGGCCTTGGTAACGATCTTTACAATATGGGCACCCGTGTCAATGCTATCCTTCAAAATCTTTTCCAGATCATCCTGTGAAGGGGTATCATTATCTCTGTGAGTGGATATGACGATGCCGGATCCTCCCTTGGCATTAAAGATCTTATCCCGCCATTTTTGAGGTAGACTCAACTCCACATCCACAAGATCTGCCCCTTCATGTATGGCGATCATTAGATAATCGGTAAGGGACTTGGGGTCTGCACTGCCCCTTCCGCCTTCCTTCTCGGAGCGATAGGTAACCAGTGTAGGTTTTTGGGAAGCCTGAATGATTTGATGAAGATCAAAGGAATCCATCATATCCAGCCTGATCTCCAACATATCAGCAAAGGGATTAGCCCTGTCTATCTTTTCAAGGGCTTTTTCAGTATCTCTGGCTATGATTGGAATACAGAACATGATTAAATTTTTTTCGTGATTAAAGCTGATGTTATTCGATTAAGTCGTATGACTTTAGATATATTTACATAATATTTTCTCTCAACTTATTTAGAAACTTCTGCATCTCTTCGTAATCCCTGGCCCTTATGATATGAATGAGATATGTGAGCCGAGAATTGATCTCCTCAATCTGCCTGGTCGTATGAGGGTTGAACATGATCTCAGCCAGTAGGTGATCGTCTTCAGAAAGGAGACCCTTGGCAATATCCAGGTGCTTTCTAAATGTGGTACCCGGCGCTTCCTGTTTTTTCATGCATGCGGCAAACACCATTGATGAGGCAAAGGGTGTTGAGAGGGAATAGGCGATGGTCCTGTCATGTTCTTCAAACGTATACTCGTATATACTGAGCTTAAGGTTCTTATAAAAATTCCGGAAGAACTCCTTTCCTTCCTCGTCGGACTCTTTGATAATGATAGCGTTCTCATCACGAAGATCCCTGATATTGGCGAATGTAGGGCCGAACATGGGGTGAGTGGATACAAACCTTTTACCCAGGTTTCTGTAGTACTCATATAAGCCTGTTTTTACCGATGCAATGTCCGAAATGATACAGTCTTCCGGCAGATAGGGGAGAACATCGTTAAATGTTTTTTGGATATGAGGAAGCCCAACCGCGTTAATCAAAAGCTCAGGTTCAAACTCCTTGACTTCAGGAACTTCAAGAAACCTTTTTACGTTAAAAAAATATTTAAGTTTTTTTCTGTCCGGGTCGTAAACTCCCACCTCATGGTCGAGACAGAACTCTTCCACAAGCCAGGCACCCATATGCCCGGCACCCAGAATAGAGATCCTCATGCTACTCTCCTCTCTTTGTAGCATCCCATCAGTCTAAATTTAGTGGTAATATTTTCCACTTCCTCGAGGGCCTTTAGGATATTGTCATCCTTGTTTGAACCCATAAAATCAAGGAAGAATGCATAATCTCCAGGCTCATCTGGCACCGATTCTATCCTCGTCAGGTTAATATCTCCCTTTGCAAACACCTCGAGTACCTTGAATAGGGTTCCCGCCTTGTGCTCTGTGGAGAAGATGATGGAGCATTTGTCCCCCTCTCCCTTGCTCTCTTCCGATGAGAGCACAAGGAACCTTGTCACATTTCTGTCAAGGTCTTGTATATCTTCCTTTATTATCTCAAGGTCATAAAGCTCAGAAGAAAGCTTGCTCGCAATTGCGGCGGAGGCTTTTGGTCTTTCCTCCATCAGCATTTTTGCCGCACCTGCCGTATCATAATAAGGTACCGGCTCGAGTCTATTTCTTGCGAGAAAATGACGGGCTTGGGCCAGGGCCTGTGGATGGGAGTATACGGCATGGATCTCCCTATGGTCGGTTCCCGGGAGTGCGAGAAGACAGAGATTTATAGGGATCTCTACTGCCCCAACCACATAGAGATCAGTCTTGATAAGGAGTTCGTTCACCTGTCCTACCACTCCGCCAAGGGTGTTTTCCACAGGAACAATACCAAAGTCATAGAGTCCGGATTTAACCCCATCAAATACTCTACCAAATTCACTACAAGGCACGGTGATAAAATCGCTATTCCATTCCCTTGATGCCACTTCACCGTATGCACCGTGTTCACCCTGGAATGAAATAAGTTGATAATCTTTCTGCTGAAGATTTTTACTCTGATTAATGATCTCAACATACAGTTTCTCCATAAAACCAGCATTAATCAGTACCGTCGAGTTACTTCTAATCCTATCAAGGAGTGCCTTTTCTCTTTCGTTGTCTTCAATCTTTGGTTTGAACTTTTTAGCCATGAGGCCTAGTTCCATGCGCTCGTTTAATAGCCTCAAAATTCTGGAATCAAGAAAGTCAATCTTACTTCTGATCTCTTTCAAATTCATTTTTTACCTCATTACTATCCGTTTCTGTAATCTAAAATTTTTGATGAACTCTTAAAAATCGTCACTCCGGTGAAGCTTGTGCCGGACTCGATCCGGTAACCGGAGTCCAGAGCCTTCGTAAGTCCTTGAATAGACTGGATTCCGGCCGTTCGATGAGCTCACGGTCCTGAGCTTGTCGAAGGACTTTCGCCGGAATGACAGAAAGATGGGTTTTCGACTTTTTACGAAACTATCAATATTTATGGTAACTGTTTTTCAAATATTTTGGGCATTATTGGAGCATATTATCGGTCATAGCCTCCAACTCTTTGATGGATATGGCCTCAACGATCGCATTACCGATACCGTGAAGCAGCACAAAATTAATACTGTCCTCTTTCCTTTTTTTATCCTTTCTCAGGGCATCAAAAACCTTTTTCCTGTCGAGTTGAAATCTTGTTGGGAGTCTCAGTTTTTTGAGTAGCTCCTCAATCCTTTTTGCATCTTCTGCAGGTAGGTACCCTTTTTTTGAAGAGACGGTCGAAGCAAAAACCATACCTGCACTGATAGCCTCTCCGTGAAGAACACCCGCCGTCTTTTCAATGGCGTGTCCCAATGTATGGCCAAAATTCAGTTTTCTCCTCTCACCCTTTTCTTTTTCATCCCTTTCCACAATTGAGGACTTTATGACTAACGAATCATAGACAAGCTTCTCTATGACCTCTTCATCAAGGTGGAGCGCTTTTTCATCGTGTTCTTCAAGATAGGAGAAAAGGTGGGCATCTCCTATGGCGGCATGTTTTACAATCTCGGCGAAACCAGATGCAATCTCTTTTTCCGGTAAGGTTCTCAGAAGACTGGGGTCACAGATAACAAATTCCGGTTGATTAAAAACACCCACCATATTTTTATATCCCCCGAAATTCACACCGTTCTTGCCCCCCACACTGGCATCAACCTGTGAAAGCAGGGTCGAAGGAACAAACCCAAACCTTATTCCTCGGAGGTAGGTGGATGCAACAAAACCGGCAATGTCACAGACAACACCTCCACCTATCCCCAAAATGAAGGCTGAACGATCAGCCTCAAGGTCCAGAAGTTTTCCATATATGGTCTGGACCGTATCAAGATTTTTTATCTTTTCACCGGCACCAATCTCTATGACTTCATGGGAAGGGAAATCTTTTAGATAATGGTGTTTGACATTGGTATCCGTGATAATCAACACTCTGTCGGCGTTGATGTACTTGGTGATTTCTTTAACACTCTCGCCGATCAGTATCGTTGAATCACCGGTATTGCCATGGATCTCTAGAACTTTCACAATAGGGTTACCCCTTAAATAATTTTTTTATTTCAGATCATTTAAATTTTAAAAATCTGGTCATCGTTTCTGGACACTTGGGTGTTCACAACTAATGGGTTGTAGTCATGTTTCCCGTTACTTGATTTATCTCATTCATCCAGGAATGAAGTGACTGTAATTTCCTCATCAAGATTGAAAACATCTCTGGTGACATGGCTTGATCCTTATCGCATAGAGCCTCACATGGGTTGTAATGTACTTCAATTAAGATGCCGTCTGCACCGGCAGCCATAGCGGCAAGGCTCATGGGTTCAATGATGCTCAACCTTCCAGTTCCGTGGGAAGGATCAACAATGATGGGAAGGTGAGAGACCTCTTTAACCGAGGGCACAATGCTCAGATCCAGGGTGTTTCTGGTGTAAGTCTCAAATGTCCTGATCCCCCTCTCACAGAGAATGACGTTGGGATTTCCCTCTGCAAGAATATATTCCGCACAACTGAGCCATTCCTTCAGGGTTGAATACATCCCTCTTTTCAGCAGCACAGGTTTGTCAACCTTCCCAACCTCCTTGAGGAGGGAGAAGTTCTGCATGTTTCTGGTGCCGATCTGTAGAATATCTGCATATTCACAAACCCATGAGACATCGCGAGGATCGAGAACCTCAGTCACTATAGGAAGCCCGGTCTCTTTTTTAGCTTTTTCAAGTATTTTTAGTCCTTTTAAACCGAGTCCCTGAAACGCATAGGGTGACGTTCTCGGTTTGAATGCACCGCCCCTGAGCATATTGGCACCCGCTTCTTTTACCATTTGGGCTGTTTTTATGGTCTGTTCTTCACTCTCCACGCTGCATGGGCCGGCAATTACCACAAAATCCTCACCAATTTTTACATTATCCACCGTAATGACTGTCCGTCTATTATCTTCACCATTTAAGGATGTCAGTTTAAGATCTTTCATTTTTTATAAACCTCCTCCCATTATCTCTTGATCCAATCTAATTTTGACGATCTACCAGATCACGGTACCACTAAAGATGGAGCTTTCGATGGGATCTGCTTTTAGGGCCTCCATGGCTGTTGCCACGGAAGAGCCGTTGTGGACGATCTGGCTGATGGCCTTGATCATATTGCCGGGTTTCCTATACTGAAAGATGTTCCTACCCGCAGAGACGCCAAATGCACCGGCCTCTATTATGCCATGGACCATCTCCAGGAACTCTCTTTCCCTCGGTTTTTTTTCTCCCCCAATGGCCACTAATGGAACAGGACATACAGAGACCACCTCCCTGAACGACTCAACCGATCCACTGTAAGGGACTCGCACCAGGTCGGCCCCCATTTCGGCCCCTATTCTGGCTGCTCGCATGAGGTTTTTTAGCTGTTTACTTTTGTCCCTCACCTTACCTGGATCCAGCAAAGCAAAGAGTGGCATACCCCATCTGGAAGCATCCCGTGACACCTCACCCAGTAGCTTCAACATGACATCTTCATCGGGTCCCCCCACATCTATTCTTACTGATACGGCATCCGCTCCTATGGTGAGGGCTTCATCAACATTAGTAACGAGTGTCTGTTTCCCTTTTTCCACGGTGGCGGTAAGGTGGATGATCAGACCAATATCCTTGCCGCTGCGCCGGTGTGCGGCTGCCACAATCCCCTTATGGAGGATCACCGCATTGGCGCCCCCGAGGGCCACCGTATCAACACTATTTTTGATGTCTTTTATACCCTCGATGGGTCCCATGCCCACGCCATGGATCAGGGGTACCATGACAGTCTTCTTGGTATTACGGTCAATGACCCTTTCCATACGAATCTTTTTTCCTAACATCGCGTTTTCTCCTTTTGGTAACATTTTAGCTCTATGAAAAAATCCTCGTTTGATCCAGACTTGCATGGCTTTCAAAGAGCTAAAATGTTACTCCTTTTGAAATAACTTACGTCATCGTCCTCGAACGCAGATAGTGATCGGCCAGGACGATCTTCACCATGGCCTCAATCACGGGAATGACTCTTGGAATGGCAGAGGTATCAAATCTTCCAGTGAGTTTTAACTTGGCAACACGTCCTTCCCGGTCAACCGTATCCTGTTCCCGGCTGATTGAGGGGATGGGTTTCATGGCAGCCCTGAGAATAATCTCGTCTCCATTGGAGATCCCGCCAAGGATCCCTCCGGATCGATTGGTCTGAAAACCATCTGGAGTGATGGGATCATTATTCTCTGACCCTCTTAGCCTGGCAGCCCCAAAGCCTGCTCCGATCTCAACGCCCTTCACTGCCCCGACTGACATGATTGCCTTTGCCAGATCGGCATCCAGTTTGTCAAAGACAGGTTCACCAAGGCCTGCAGGACAACCAGTAACTCGCACCTCCACAATGCCTCCCACAGAATCGCCTTCTTTCTTCACCTTAGAGATGGTCTCAACCATCCGTTTTGAGGCACTGGGATCCGGACAGAAAAATGGGTCTTTTTCAACAAGGTCCAGGTTGATACTCTCAGCCCTGACAGCACCCAGCTCCAGGGTAAATGCTGTAACCTTTACCCCTAATGGTTCCAGAATCTTACCAGCCACCACCCCGGCTGCAACCCTGGCAGCAGTCTCCCTGGCTGAATATCTACCTCCTCCTCTGAAATCAAAGTGACCGTACTTCTTAAAGTAGGTATATTCAGCGTGCCCTGGACGAAAAAGCCGGCGCAGGATCTCATAGGGCCTACTGTCGGTGTCCCTGTTTTTGATAAAAAGGGTAATGGGAGCCCCTGTGGTGAGACCCTCAAAGATGCCGGACAGTATCTCCACCCGATTCTCTTCTTTACGGAGCGTGTCGAAAGATGATCGACCAGGACTTCTTCGGGCCATGTCGTGCACAAAGTCTTCCGGGGAAAGACTGATTCGAGAAGGGCACCCATCAATCACCACTCCCACACCATCTCCGTGAGATTCCCCAAACGTGGTTACTCTCAATACTTCTCCAAATGTATTTCCCGCCATAAACCTATTCGTGTAACCTCTCTTTTAGCGCATTCATAATGTGATCGGCCACCTCTCTGATGGAGAGGGCGGCGGTATCCACCATGATGTTCCCGGCCTGTTGGTAGAGCGGATTCCTGATATGCAACAGCCCTTTTATCTCCTCCAAGGGATCGGACCCCGTAAGGGACGGACGGAGTTTGCCCGATTTCTGATCCTTATCCATCCTCTCTTTAATAACCTGTGCATCTCCTTTAAGCCAGACCATCAAGCCATTTCTTTTAAGGTTTTTCACATTATCCCCATCCATCACAACACCACCCCCTGTAGCAATGACCAGATTGTCTCTTTCTGAGACCTCCTCAATCAGCTCCTTTTCGAGACTACGGAAATGATCCCAACCGTCTCTGGAAGTGATTGTTTCGATGGAACAACCTGCTTTCTGTTCGATCATTATGTCCGTATCGAGAAAATCCCTTCCCAGCTCACTGGCAAGGATCTCTCCTACGGTGGTTTTACCACTGCATCGATATCCCACAAGGACGATATTCATCTTGTCACACAGATTAGTCTTGCTACTGAATAATTTGATAGTTTGTAACATTTTAGCTCTTTGAAAAAAATCCGCATTTGATCCGGCGTGGAGGTCTCTTTCAAAAGCCGCCTAACCCTCCCTCATTCCATGGGACGGCCTTCGACCCGAGCGACTCGACTTGAGCT
>Ga0180009_10005538_pt1 | contig 13515 bp, 15 predicted proteins | sample OS_PC_MetaG_FD_123537 | JGI IMG/M metagenome (GOLD analysis project Ga0180009, IMG submission 123537) | Groundwater microbial communities from the Aspo Hard Rock Laboratory (HRL) deep subsurface site, Sweden - OS_PC_MetaG | ecosystem: Environmental > Aquatic > Deep subsurface > Groundwater... | reverse complement strand
GTGTTACACTTTTTGAAAAAACTCCCATTTTACAGTTACTTACAGAGTCATCATACAATATTCATACTACATACAATGATAAGCAACTGAAATTATTTGATTTTTAACCGGACACTAGTGATTGACTATTGAAAATTGAAGATTGAACGTGATGAAATAATGAGAGTAATAGAATATCCAGGGAAATCCTCACGAGATGTCTCGAAACACATCTTCATCGGTTAGGTAGCCTCGCGCTTCAGCAAATGGCATAGTTTCTTGCCTGAGATGTTCAAACATGAGGATAGAAAGCTGACGCTTCAAGGCATCCCTAATGACTTCACTTCAGTTTTTGCCTGTTGGGAGGCAACCCTTGTTAAGCATTCCCACAAGGTCATCTTCCAGGCGGATTGTTATAGCTGTTTTCATGTCATACAATGTAATGCAAGTTAGGCACTTTCATATATGCAGGCATCCAATATACCGAGAACCTCATTTAGTATTCTTAAAGGAGCTTTCTCCACATATTTGACTTTTCGGCTCACGAAATCAATAGACTTAACTTGTTCAACCATAATGTACCCGGTTAGAGATGATTGATCGGGTATCTTTACGTGGAATGGAAAGTTCCGATAGATATTCGTAATCGGACACACGATGGCAAGATCTGTGTGCTTATTGAACAGTGTATTACTTATTACCAATGCGGGTCGTCTGCCTTTTTGTTCATAACCCGACTGGGGATCAAAAGTTACTATAATAAAATCGCCCTTTTTGGGAATATAAATAGGCAATTACCATTCTTCCTTTCCAACCGGAGAACCCCAATCAGTTTCCTCAGCTCGATAGTCCTCTGGGATTCTTGATACCAATTCTTTGAGGTTGTAAGTGCCTCGCACTTTATACACCGTTTCTACGATGATTTTTCCGTCTCGGACCGAAACATTCACCTCATCACCCACTTTGATTTGAGCGTCCTCAAGAATGGCTTTTGGGAATCTTAAGCCTTGACTATTTCCCCATTTTTGAATTTTGGTTAACATTCTCACTTTCTCCTTTTGGATTGATGTTTAGCCGAAGTATATACACAACCCATAAGAAAGGCAATAGAAAATCGTTATCATTTGTTAGGTATTAACTAAAGGTTTGACGTTTTGACGTTTAGCCGTTATAATGTCTTATTTTTATTAGGAGGTGATATTATGGCTCCAGCAACGAAACGAGCCACCATATACTTTGACCCCGATCTGCACAAAGCATTGCGGTTAAAGGCAGTCGAAACTTCCCGTTCGGTTTCTGATCTGGTAAATGAAGCCGTCCGAGAAACCCTTGCCGAGGATGCTGAAGATATAGCAGCGTTTGAAGAAAGGGCCGCCGAACCTCTGATCAGCTACGAGGAAATGGTCAAGAGGCTTAAAAAAGATGGCCGCATATAATATATTCTTCAAAAAGTCGGTCTGGAAAGATTTTGAAAGCATAACAAAGAAGGATTTGAAAAGAATCTTAAACCGCATCGAAACGCTTGCCAAAGACCCCCGCCCTCCAGGATGTGAAAAATTAACAGGACAAGAAAGGTATCGACTTAGGCAAGGACGATATCGCATTGTTTATTCAATCCAAGATGATGATCTCGCTGTATGGGTAGTGAAGATTGGGCATCGAAAAGATGTCTATCGCTGAAGCGAACATGCGGCTTCACCAAACCATTTTAAAAACAAGTAATTACATATTCGCGGAATATCAGCAAAGAGACTAAGGTCAAAACCAAATAACCTTTGAACCGGGAACCATTGAACCTGTGAACGGGTACGCTAAAGGTAAATTGTGGGAAGTGATCAGATCTGTTAAATTTGCATGGAGAGCATTCAATATAAAGCCAAGTGAATCTTTAATGCATTCTCAATCTGGTCAATCTCACTTTTTTCTAAAGTCCCGATGAATTTCACGATCCTGCTTTTGTCAAGGGTGCGAATTTGGTCGGCTTTAATCTTGGAATCTTTAGGCAGATTTCCGGTCCCTTTGGTCAATAAAACCTCAAAAGGGTAGATCTTCTTTATATTTTTTGAAGTTATGGGTAAGATCGTCATGGTTCCTGAGAATTCATTGTTTTTGTCGTTAGATATAACAACGACTGGCCGCATTTTGGAGATCTCTCTTCCTATAACTGGGTCAAGGTTGGCGAGATAGATTTCACCCCTCTTAATATTCATCCCAGCCCTCCAGATCGATGGCTTCAAATTCCTTTGTGAGTGCCTGGCTCTCTTTTTTATTAGCTCGATAACCTTCCTCTAAAATCTTCTCAAGTTCTTCCTTTCGCAATTGCTCAATCCTTTGCCTGATGGCCTCTGAGATGAAACGGCCACGCTTTCTTGGTCCTGTCAATTCGGCCAATGCCTGAGCAAGTTCCTTTGGGAGTGTGATATTTAATCGTATTGTATCCATACTCATTGCACACCTCTTATTACATGTTATTTGATGTATTTTATTATACATTATTAGGTGTATAAGTCAAGGTATTATAAAATCCTGCCGAAAGGTATTCGGATAGGGTCTGATCGAACCAGTTTTTATTGACAAGTTGTACAAAATAGGAATTGAGGGGTTAACAATAAAAACGGGCAACCACTCATTTGCGGTTGCCCGTTTTATGAATCTATTTTTAATTTGTCTTAACTACTCAACTAACCCTACAACGACACTTACCAGTGACGCCGAATTTCATATTCTGTCATGCCGGACTTGATCCGGCATCCAGAAGTCCACCTATGACCATGGAATCAAAATAGCCATCTTCCAGATCGCTCTGACTGGATTCCGGCTTTCGCCGGAATGACAGAGTGATAAGTGTCGTTGTAGAGCTAATTAACCAATCAACCATTTAACCACTCAACTAATCAACTACTCAACCACTCTCCCCTTCGCTCCCTCTTTCTTCTCATAGATTAATCTGAATTTGGTCGTTTTGGGACTGTGGAGATACCACTTCTGTAAGATTTCTGGCTTTAGTTGGGCAATGATGCGGAAAGTCTGTTGATCCGATTGTTCTACGCTGAAGTCATAATAATCGGCATCATCGGGATCCAGTTTTAGTTCTTTTAGTGCTTCGGTGCTTTTTTCTATATTAAAAGGAAGGTATCTATTATTAATATTTTTATACTTTAGCTCTTTCTCTTCGATCTTTTGGAAAAAAGCGCTGGCCTCCCGCTGATAGTTCCAGTTGCACCCTTTCTGGATTAAGAACCAGCCCCCTGCCAAAAGGAACAGTAAGGCAGCAAGAAAAAAGTTGATTACCGCAATGATACTGCCCTGTTGTCTCAATAAAGATTCGGTCACTCCCACCTGGCGTATGTTCAGGGAAACAAAATTCTCAGTCTGGCATTTTTATTTTCAATTGACGTGGAAAGGATGATCAACCGAAATTCGAAAACCTGTAAGTCCAATTTAGCTCAGCAATAAACTGTCTCCGATTTATCTAAAGAATGACTCATCGTTCCAGCCTTTTGACCAGTCTGGATCGCTCGTGTACTCTTTAAGTAACGACCTGGGGAAACAGAATGTAACCTGCATACCCGCGGTGGCACTCCCATACTCAGCAGCCACCCCATCTCCGGTTAGGATGCCATAGACAACAAAACCCGTTTCATTGTTGTTTTGGCTCTCCAATACAGCAAACCTGAAATTTTTCTGATCCCCAAGGTCAATTCGGAGTGCCTGTTGTAGATGCCTATTTCCTGTTACAGCTGGTATTGTTGTGTATTTGTTGCCGTGAGAGTTGTAGTATTTTGCCACACCGGTCTTAATCTCCCCCACTGCCACGGCAACCTCTGATAGCTTACTCTCTAGGGTGTATTTCTGATACCTGGGGATGGCAAGAACCGCAAGAATACCGATTATGATAACGACCATCATGATCTCAACGAGTGTAAAACCCCTCTGATTATTAAACTCTCCTTTCATTTTAATACCCTCCTTTTAACAGTTATGTGATAGCCCTATATCATCGTAACTTCAATAAATCAAGTAAAAATTACCGCATGACGCCTCCCAATTCAAAGATGGGAAGAAAGAGGGCTATCATCATCAGTCCGATAGTGGCACCAGTGAGTACGGTTAGAATAGGGTTTACGAGTGCCACTATATTTCTTAAAGACTCTTCCGCCTGCTCATCATAGAACCTGGCCGCGCCTTCCAGGAGCTCACCTAATCGACCTGTCTTCTCCCCCGAGGTGATCATCTGGATGATAATGTCAGGGAAAAACTCGGTCTTTTTAAAGGCTCCGGCCACACTCAAACCCCGCTCAATCATTTCGGCGGCCTGATTGACCTGATATTCCAGGTACTTGTTATATCCCGCCCCGGCAACAAGGTTCAGGCTGTCTATGATAAGAACCTCGCTCTGGGTCAGGACGGCAAAGGCCCTCAGAAATTTACCCATGGCCGCCTTTTTCATCAAGTCACCCAGTAAAGGGATCTTCAGCTTGTATTGATCCCAGTAGAATCTTGCGGTTGGGTTTTTTAAAATAAAGATAATACCACCGATGATCAGGAGGACGGTGATGATTATCCAGTGAAAATTACCAGAGACGACCTTACCTGTGTTCATCATGATACGGGTGGGCAGGGGAAGGGGGCGATTACCAAAGGAGGCGAAAAGAGTTTGGAATGTGGGCATGATCTTAAATGTCATAAACATGAAGACTATGATGAGAAAACCGATCATGAAGAGCGGATAAGCGAAGGCGGTCTTCAATTTGCCCCTTGTATCTGCCGTGGCTTGCATATATAGGGCAAGCTGCGCCAGGGTTCGATCCAGCCGTCCGGTGGCCATTCCCGCCTTTACCATGTTGACGTAGATGGCATCAAAGACCTGAGGGTGCTGGGAGATGGCGTAGCCAAAATCCACCCCGCTCTCCACGTCCTCCTTAACTTTCCTGATAATGGCCAACAGACCCCTGCTCAAAGACTCTTTTGAGAGACCATCCAATATGGGTACCAGGGGGAGTTGGGAAGAGACCATTGACGAGAGCTGATTGGTAAACAGGAGAATCGCCTTGTACTTGATCCGTGCCATGGACTTAACCCTCCCCGCAGACCCTGATGACTTCCTCAACCGTGGTGGTGCCCCTGTCCACGGCAAGACGTCCGGCATGGATGAGATTGACCATTCCTTGTTCAACGGCCAGTTTTTTCAGTTCAGATTCACTAAAATCCTTACTGATGATAAGGCCTTTTGCCTCCTGGGTGAGATTGAATATCTCAAAGAGGGCCCTTCGGCCAAAGTAACCTGTGCCCCTGCACTTGGGGCACCCCTTACCCATGGAATATTCCCTGTCTTCAGAGATTTCAAGACCCAGTTTTTTAAGTCTATTTTCCGTTATTCCTTGCTCTTCGAGGTTTTTCAGAATGACCTGGGGTTCAACATAGATCCGGCAGTCTTCACATATGGTTCGATAGAGCCTCTGGGCAATGGCCAAGCTGAGGGAGGACGCAATCAGAAAGGGGTCAACACCCATGTCCCTAAGCCTCATGACGATTCCGATGGCGTCGTTGGTATGGAGGGTGCTGAACACAATATGGCCTGTGATGGCGGCACGGATGGCGATCTCTGCCGTTTCGTGGTCGCGGATTTCACCAACCATGATGACATCGGGGTCCTGTCTGAGCATGGTCCTCAGACCGGCGGCAAACGTCAATCCGATCTTATCGTTGGCCTGCATCTGGTAGATCCCTGGAATCTTATATTCAACCGGGTCTTCCACCGTCAAGATATTGATATTCTGTGAGTTTATCATGCTGATACAAGCATAAAGGGTGGTGGTCTTCCCGCAGCCCGTAGGGCCGGTCAGAAGGATCATTCCATGGGGAGACGTTATCTTCTCCACCAGGATCTCCACTTCGGTGTCCTCCATGCCGAGCCTGTTGACGTCCGTGATAATGGTCTCCTGCTCCAGCAATCTGAGCACCACTTTTTCCCCATGCACAGTGGGATAGGTGGAGACACGAACGTCCACTGTTTTTTCACCGATGGTCACGGTAAATCGGCCGTCCTGGGGAAGGCGTTTTTCCGCCACATTCATCTCGCAGATGATCTTGAGCCGGGAGACAATCTCTGCATGGAGGTAATCGGGAAGGGCCGCAGCCTCGTGCAGCACACCGTCAATTCGATTTCGAACCACAAGAAAATGTTCCGTCGGTTCAAAGTGGATATCACTTGCCCGTTCAGTCAGGGCCTTGTTGATAAAATAGTTAACCATATCCACGATGGGGAAGCCAGTAACATCCTCAACCGTAAGATCTTTTTTGGCAAGCTCTACGTTTATGCTGGCCAGATCAAGGGCCGTCGTGGATATGATCGTCTTGTACACCCTGGATATGGCTTTCTTGATGGTTTCAGGTGTGCTAAAGAAGATGGGTTTTACGGGCTGGTTCAGAGCCAAGCCCAACTCGTCGATAGCTTGTAAATCAGTGGGATCGGCCATGATCACCGGTTGATATCCGGTGATTTTAATATCTTCCTCATCGATGGACATGGCAATACATCGCCGGGCGAGATCCTCGTTGATGTCTGTTTTTTGATACATCTTGACAACCTCTTCATCTGACTCAACATACGGCAGCTTGAAATACCCTGTTAAGGCATCCATACCCCCTCTTCGGAAATAGAGGGACTGCTTGGATATGGCCTCGAAGGGCGTGATGGATGTCTCCTTGACATCCTTCCTGAATTGGGCATATTCAGCATCCGTGATAACGTCTTTTTTACGAAAAAGATCGATGATATTCATGGGCTTGGATCTGTAACTGGGGACACGGAGTGGTACAACTTTCCCTGGGGTTATCTCAGCAGCCTCCTCGGCTTCGGTCTCTCTGGCTTCAGTCTCCTCGGCCTCAGCCCCACTGGGGGTAAATGGGGGCGGAACAACCGCTGTCCTGGTGCCTTCTACGGAGGGAGGAGGCGGTGAAAGGGTGGATGGTTCCATGACGGTGGTGGGGCCGCTACTCTTGCTCTCTACAACCGTTGTGGGGGAAGCAGTCTCACCTCTTAATCTCTTTCTGAGAATCTCCGTTCTGCTCTCTAGTTTATCGGCTGCGGCTCCCGGCGAAACCAATGTTGATGGACCGGCTGATGTGACGACCGTTTTCTCCGGCTCGGCTTGTTCTCCGTGGTCTGTGTCAAAATCTATAATTGTCTCAAATTCCCCGTCAATTATGGTGGCGTAATTCTGGTCATCTGCCCCTGTTGTCTCTGGTCTTCCCGTAACAATGGAAGGAGGGGGAGATGCCAACTGGGATTCAGACATATCAGCCATCTTAAAGGTCAGGATCATTCTCCCGATATCTATCCTGGCGTTATCTTTCAGTTTCTTGTTAGAGACCGTTTTCCCGTTGACCTTGATACCGTTGGAGCTATTCAGGTCCTGGACTATGTATTTATTGTCTTTAATCATAATCTCCGCATGATAACGGGAAACCCTGTCATCAGTCATGACGATGTCGTTGTCAGAGAGACGTCCTATCTTTGTGGTCGCCTTCTTGAGATTATATAATACCCTGGTCCCGTTCTGAGGGTTAAAGATGATTATGTGAGGCATTTTGGGAGCTCCTTTCGTCATCCCCCAAGATATTGGGGGTTGACCTTTTGTCTCTGCTTATATTGAACTTCGGGGCTTCGCCCCAATATTCCATGTACGAGGCCAAATCTCAGTTCTCGATAAACACCCTTAAATTCAATAAGTTGTACAATTTCCAAGACGTTAGATTATCACTTTTCCAAAACGAATAACCGATAACCAATAACAGACAACGCCTAATTAGTTTTGACTCGATTAGGGTATTACCAATCCAAAACACAGCGAAAGCCTATGGTCTGGTTTTTTGTTTCCGGATCAGCAAAGAAACGAAAGGCATTCCTGGCGTTGAAAGAGATCGTATCCCATGCGCTGCCTCTTATTACTCTGTTTTTACCCTTTTTTGGCCCCTGGGGATTTTTGGGGGGGCTTGTGGCATAGTATTTATCGTCAAACCAATCGGAACACCATTCCCACACATTTCCTATCATGTCTATACATCCATAAGGGCTGACGCAACTTGAAAATTCCTCCACCTGGGAGGTCTGGGGCATAACGTAATCCACATTGGCCATACCGTCTTTGAATTCGTTACCCCAAGGGTAGGCCAGATTATCTTCCCCTTTTGCAGCCTTTTCCCACTCTGCCTCAGTGGGAAGCCTCTTATTGGCCCATTTGGCGTATTCTACGGCATCATTCCAGGATACTCCCACCACCGGCTGTATGGGGTGGTTGAATTGTGGGTCAGCCCAGAAAAGAGGTTCCGGGTACCCTGTCTCTTTAATAAATTGACGGTACTCCTGGTTTGTGACAGGGTACTTGTCTAGATAATAGGTGGGCATGTAAACCCTGTGTCGAGGTTTTTCACTATCGTTTTTACTCTCCTTGAGAGAACTCCCCATCCAGAAATGACCGGCAGAGATCATGACCATATTAGTAATGGACTCAGCCGGTGGCTCTGGTTTGGCCTCTTCCGGGGCCTCCTCCAGTACGGTGGCCCCCTCAAAGACAGTGGCTGTCTCGGCTCCGTCTAAAACGGTGGCAGCCTCCTTGGGAGCCGCTCTGGTGATTAGGGCGTCTCCCAGATCTTGAATAAATTCAAGTATATTGCCGTATCGATCCGCAGGATCACTGGCCATGGCCTTGGTTAGCACCTCATCCACTTTGGTATTCAGTTTTGGGTTCAATTGACTGGCCATAGTGAGCTTGGGCAGTTCTCCTGTAAACATCTCGAAGGACATGACACCCATGGCATAGGTATCAGCCCTCTGGTCGATCTCTCCACCCCTTTTCTGTTCGGGTGCCATGTAGTTAGGGGTTCCGGCGCCTCCCAGACGGGTAATGTTGCCTACTCCATCGGCTAATTTTGCCAGCCCAAAGTCAACGAGAAAGACACCCCCCTGTTTGGTCATCATGATGTTTGCCGGCTTGATGTCTCTGTGAAACGTCCCCATCCGATGGGCATACTCAAGACCTGCGCAGATCTTTTTTAAGATATCAAGCACCTGACCGATATCCCTATCCGTGTCCTCCTGCATCCAGTCATATAGGCTGAAACCCTCGATAAACTGCATGGTCATGTAGTAGATATCCGACATCTTGCGTATATCGTAAACCCTGATTATATTAGGGTGGTTCAGCATAAGGCTCACCTTGACCTCGTTGATAAATCGGGTCAGGGCCTCCTCATGTTGGACAAAGGCCGGGAGTAAGGTCTTTAAGGCAACCACCTGATTCAGAATGGAGTCATTGGCCTTATAGACAACACCCATTCCTCCTTCTCCAAGAATGGAGATTACCTCATACCTATCATCAATCAGAGCTCCCACTTGAAAGTTACTCATAGAAATCAGCTCCCTATATGAAATGATCGAATTGTGAATTGCCTGATTATTGGAATCTGACCAGAACGACTGTGATGTTATCATGTCCGCCATTGTTCTTAGCAGCGTCAATCAGATTTGTACCCAGATCCTCCAGGGGGTTCCCCTCGTTCGATTCCGCAAGGGATAGTATCTCTTCATCTCTGACCATGTCTGAGAGACCATCAGAACAGAGAAGATAGAGGTCCTGTGCTTGATACTCCTTTGTTGAGATGTCAACTTGAATTGAATCGGTTATGCCCAAGGCACGATTAATCACATGTTTTTGGGGATGGACTCTTGCCTCCTCCAAGGTCATATTACCTTTTCTGACCTCTTCCATCACCAATGAGTGATCATCGGTTACTTGCTCTATACTATGATCCCTGATTCTGTAAATCCTGCTATCACCGACGTTTGCTAAGACTACCTTGTCCTCATCAAGAAACAGGCCCACGAGAGTGGTGCCCATGCCCCTGTTGTTTGGGTCTTCCTTAAATTGCTTATATATATTCCAATTGGCTAAAGAGACGGCCGCTAAAAACCGGTTCTCTTCCATGGAGTATTCGTCTTGTGGCTTGATAGGCCATGTGATATCTTCCAAACGGGATTTCTTTATGAAATTTTCTATAGAATCAACGGCAATTTTGCTGGCTAAGTCTCCTTTTGAGAGCCCCCCCATGCCATCAGCCACTAAGAACAGGCCATCTTCGACGCTATCCAGAGAATTGTCTTCATTGTGTTCCCTCACAATACCCGTATCAGAGATTCCAAAAGATTCAATTTGCATATTGCATCCTCTGCTTAATTTGGATATAGATTAGCATGCTAAGTTAACCAAATCTTCAATATAATGTCAAGAAATATTAAATGAAGATAAAATTTTTATTGGTTCTAACTGATTAATATATTTAATAAATTAGCGAACTGTTAAAAAAATAACGGTAACATCCATGCAGGTGGATTTAAAAAAGCACTGAATATGGAAGGGAATACGAACATAACACTCACCGCAGAAAGACAGAATTTAAAGAGATTTATCCATTTTATTACTGATTTTGCCAGGAAGGGTGGTTTGGATGATCAAAGAATATGGGAATTGGAGCTTGTAGCAGATGAGATTTTCACCAACATTATCAAATATGCCTATCCTCAACAGAAGGGGCATATCGAGGTGAATTGTCGTTTGAACAAAAACCGTATTTTACTCGAGATTTATGATCACGGGATACCCTTTAATCCCCTCTCATACCCAAACCCCGAGATTGTTCCTGATATTCGGAAGATTAGAACAGACGGTTACGGCATTTTTCTTGTTCGGCGCTTGATGGATCATATCGTATACAGACGGGTAGGGAGCAGAAACTGTCTTGTCTTGGAAAAAAACGTCGGAACTTAAGTATCTCGTTTGGAGACATGACAGTCTTCTTCATTCCATATCGATAAGTCGTGCCAGGGCGGGCTTGACATAAATTCCTGAACCTGGCCAGGAACAGGTTTTAAGATCTTAGCCTATGCAGATGGGTAGTTGCGTGGATATCCAGTAAAAGATGATGAAGGGTCTCATCCTATCTTTTAGCGAGGTAGTAATTCTGAAGTCTGGTGAGATTGTGAATGTACTCGCTCTGAAATTGAAAATCGGGAAAGATGCTTATCTCTTTGGCCAGGGGGGCTATCTCGGGAAATATATCTATACCGTAACTGTTTTTTCCTCTTTTATCTGCCTCATGGGTAATCAATAGGCAGTAATAGCTCACAAGAAGCCTGACTCCCATTGGTCTTCGGAAAAGATAGGCCCTTCCACCTATGGTATTTAAAAAGAAGCCGGCGTACCCATACAGGACATCCAATGAGGGTCTTATTCGTTCGCCATCAGGGCAACGCTCTCCCAGCATGAGCCACTTGTAAAACAGCTCCAGGTTCATCTCCATTGTATCCGACTCGTTCCTCATTACCTCCCTAATCAATCTGAGATCCTTCTTATCCAAAAGGCGGAAAAAATAGAAGATGTTTCCGATCAGTATCCTTGATGCTACCGCCTCTCCAGCAGGAATGGGAGGCCTATCGGAAAGTGTCCTGATCAATCCCTTAAAGCGGTCATACGTATCCATCCCCGCTTCTAAGTGTTGTATATAACTCTTCTTGTTTAGATACTTGAAAAATTCAAGGACCTGATTCTCTATCTGACGGCAGGAATCTTCCTTGACAGGAGGTTTTGTCTCTTCAATCTCTTCCGTATGAACGGTCTCAGTCTTTGGAGGGATTACCCGTTCCACCTTTTGAGCTTTACTATTTTTACTGGTGACCTTCTTACTTACCAACACCTCGTCTTTCTCAGGACCCTTTTTCATAAACATATAGTAGCCGGCAAGAATGATGACCCCCACCAGCAACAGAAAAAATAGCCCCCACCAGATTCGTGCCTTGCCTTTTTTTCTCATTATCTCCCCTATGATCATCCACCCGTGTGTATGGGTAGTCGAACGGTTACATCGGTTCCTTGGTCTGCCTTACTAGTGATTTTGATCTCACCATGGTGATTCATGATAATCTGATGGACCATTGTCAGCCCAAGACCGACCCCTCGAGTCTTGGATGTGACAAAAGGGTCATAGATAGAGTCCAGCTTTTCAAAGCCAATACCGGAACCCGTATCCCTGACAATAATCATGATATGGTCATTGTCCCGATTGACATTCAACTCTAGAGTACCACCATCGGGCATTGATTCCAAGGCATTCTCCATGATGTTAGACAGTGCCGTCACCAATTGGGGTGGATCAATCATCATGTATGGCGTATCTCCATCAATACTCTTTAGTAATTTGACGTTCTGTTTGACAGCTAAGTGTTCAAATCTATCTAAAACTTCATCAATGACCGTCCCTATACTATCCAGAGCCAGGGAGGCCGATTGCACTTCTGCCAATTCACGCACCTGTTTCACCAGTCTCTCGAGGCGTGCGGTCTCATCCAGAATGATATCGATATAATTTTGTAATTCACTGTTTTCACTCAGTTTCCTCTTTAACCTGAGGGCAAAGCCGCCTATGGTTGTGATAGGGTTTCTGATCTCATGGGCAACACCCTGAACCAGGTGACCCATTGCTACCAGACGTTCCGAACGTATCAATCTTTCCTGGGTTGTCTTGAGCTCTTGGGCGGTTAGTTCAAATTTTTCCTCCAGTCGTTGGTATAGCCTTGCATTCTCCATGGAAACGGCTATCTGTTGCGCCATGCTTGTTAAAAGCTCAAGGGCGGCACCTGTGAAAGGATCTTTTGATTTTTTATTAAGTACCTGAAGGGCACCGATGGTGTTATCTCTTAAAATCAGCGGCACGCAGATCATTGACCTGGTTTTAAAGCCTGTTAACTTGTCAAATTTGTCACTGAACCTCTTTTCCTGCGAGACATCCTGAATCACCATAGGTTGCCCGGTCTCAACAACCCAACCAGCGATACCCTCGCCAATCTTAAGTTTGATACCTTCTAGGGGTTTCTTTTTTTCGCCCCTTGCAAGACGAATAAATAGTTCGTTCTTCTCCTCGTCCAGTTCATAGACTGAACTGGCTTCTGCATCCATGAACTCCTCGGCCCACTTCATGGCATTGTCCAAGACAACCTCAATATTTAGGGAGGAATTGATCAGGGCACTGAATCTGAGGATGGTATCCAGTTCTCGATGGTGTATATCTTTTTCGCCGTCTCTTTTCAGATCAGCACTGTGTGATTCCTTATCCATATGAATCCTCAAGATGGAGACCATTCCCAGGCATATGGTTTACGTTTTGTTACTCCCAAGGTCAACGCATCAAATTATGGCGCCTAAGATACTCAATTTAGACGATAAAAGCAGAGTACCATCTACATATACAGGAGATTTAAGAGAGAAGCAATGAAAAGTGAAGATTTTCAGATTATCTGGCTCAACCTTGGTGGAATCATTACACTTCATACTTTTGTTTTTAAATGGTATATGAATCTAACCCTACAACGATACTTAGCTTATAAGTCGCAATTTTTTATTCCGATGTGAAATGGAGGCCCGAAGGTTTCTTTGCTGAATCCATTTGACCATATCGATTGTCGTTTGGATGTCATAGTGC
>Ga0180009_10005537_pt1 | contig 13518 bp, 12 predicted proteins | sample OS_PC_MetaG_FD_123537 | JGI IMG/M metagenome (GOLD analysis project Ga0180009, IMG submission 123537) | Groundwater microbial communities from the Aspo Hard Rock Laboratory (HRL) deep subsurface site, Sweden - OS_PC_MetaG | ecosystem: Environmental > Aquatic > Deep subsurface > Groundwater... | reverse complement strand
TTTCCTTTTTAACAACTTCTGCAACAAATCTTGATACTTCTTCAATCGTATTAAAGTCAACATTACAATTCTCACCATGTCCTGGCAAATCAAAAAACAAGCACTTATATTGGTTACATAATACCTTCTGTTCATCCCACATCCATTTACTTAGTCCTGCTCCATTAATAAAAACAATTAGTTTTCCATTTTCATTACCTTCTACTGTATATTTCATTTTCTTTGTCTCCTTTTATACACCGCTACTTATGCACCAAAGATTTCGCATAACGGTGCCGATAAATGAAGTTGCGACCGAAGGGAGCAATTTGGGTGAAGTGAAACGAACTCTTTTATCCGCTGTTAGTGACCCGAAGGGCAAGGTTGCGAAGCAATTTAGGCGTCAGCCGCTTACGCCGTGTTATCCGAAGTCGCTCGTCTTCGTTAGTCAACTACTCTTGGCAGTATTATCCCGAAAGGCCAAAGAACCACTTGCCAAAAACGATGATCTCTGGAAACTTGCTCTCTGGGACAAATACCCAACCGTTCTGCACACGTAAAAAGAACCAACCTGGGTTGTCGTAGTCCCGACCTGAAAATCCCTTCTCATCGGACCGACTGGCTGCCCAGACGTGTGCTTCCACAAACCGGAGATCATCAAAGATCTCTTTGTCTGCATGTACAATCTCTACTTTATCCACGCCAGAATAGCAACTCGCTATCAACTCGCGCATACCATCTTCAGGTGTTACATAAACCACCTTGCTTTCTAGGGCTCGCAATTGCCCAGCGGAATAGATCCACGTTGTGGTTAGAACAACGCCTACTGCCAAGATGACTATGACAGCAATCAGCAAGAATTTTCTTCTGTGATTCATCGAACTTGCTCCTTCCTCCTCCCGCCCATCTTAATTAGCGATTTCGTCTAACGGTATGGGGGGTTACAAAGTTGCTGCCTTAAATATAAAAAGCTACCAATACTTATTTGCATCTTACCTTTGCCAATTTTTCTAAATATAATCTACTGAATTGCAGTAATTTTGTAAACCCCCAGTTGTGCGAAGTGCCGAGGGCATTTGTTAAGCCCGAAGGGAAAACGCAAATACGCTGTTAGGCGCTATAAGGCGCAGGGTCACCTAATCTCCTCGGGTTTGTAGAACATAGGGCTCAAACAGCAAAACATAAGAAGGTTCTACGCTTTTTGGACAATGCTCTGCACCTTTTGGTATAACCGCCATTTCCCCTTCATGTAACGCTATATCAGGCTGGTCTTTCAGTTGAATAATGATGCTTCCTTTATAGACATAAAAAAGTTCGTCTTCACCAGTATGTTTGTGCCAATGAAATTCTCCTTTGACTAAAGACATCCGCACAACTTGGTCATTGACCCGTGCAACCTCAATAGGATACCACGGTTTGGCAATCTTCTTGATTTTATCCTCTAAATTAATTGTTGAGATCATCTTTATCCCTCCCATCGTTTTTAATGTTTGTCTTCTGAGGTGACCCAAGTATTATTGCGCCTAACGTCTCCAGCATAAAAGAAGTTCCGCTAAGCCGAATTTGGACGGAGCGAAGCGTAGTCTTTTACACCGTGTTATGCGCAGTCACGCGGATACTTAAATTATGGATAAAATGATATTTTAAACACATCTTATATCACCGATTACCTCTTATCAAACCTTTCGCAATAAAATGTCTTTCACTTACTTTTTCCACTTCAAGATTTAGTTCGGCTTCGCATAGTTGTGCTTTAATTTCATTAATAGTAAATGCTGCTAGAAGCGAATTGTAAAAATCTTGTTTAAGAATAGGTGTTTCATCACCAGAAAATGATTCTACGATGTTCCTTGCTTCTTCTTTTGACCTTGGACGGAATAAGTCCATTACATAAATTACTGTTTCTCCTTTTGCTAAATGCTTCACTTCATCCCAGAACACCATAGGGTTAGGCAAATGATGAAGTAAATCTTTTGATAATATAGCATCATAATTATTTTCAAGCACAAGCCCAGGCAAGCGACCCTTTATCACCTTAATTTGCTTTTCTAGTCCTGCTTTATTTACTTGTTTACGTGCAAATTGTATCATTGGATCAGAAGCATCAATTGCAGTAATGTAGACTGAAGGCATTGCTTTTGCTAGGCGAATTGGAACATCTGCAGGCCCGCAACCAATATCTAAGACATTCTTTAATCTTGAATAATAATCTGCAATTAGTTTATCAACAAACATTTGATTAGATAAAGAAAAATCTGCTTTTGCATAAGCTATAACTTGTTTCTTATTATCCATGATCTCAGGCTCTAATATTCTTTCCATAATTATCAACTACTAATCCTCGTGATTGCGTATAACGTTTTGCGGATAAAAGAAGTTGCCAAAGGCAATTTAGAGAAATCTCTGATTTCCCTTTTATCCGCTGTTATATGAAGTCGTTCCATTTCCTTTACCTTGATTTATTTCTTCTTGGTATGATAAAACCTGTATTTCTCCTATACCTAAGATATTCTTCTCCATAGCGAATAATGAGATCTTTTTCCTCTGCCCAACAAAATAAATAGAATATTGGTATCCAGATAAATGAGAGTAAGGCAAGAAAAGGAGAATTTAAGAAGAAGGCAATTACCCACCACAATGTTAACTCACCAGCTGCTTGAGGATGTCTGATTTTCTTGTAAATGCCACCATAGAGGGTATGCTCTTTCTTCACTATCATGGTCTCTTCACCTGCGTCTTTCATGCCTTTTCCAAACAAGTAGCCTCCCGGGATTGCAATTAAAGTTGCTATTAAAGCTGAAATCCACCAATCCCAAGGGAAGGTTTGAGGAAAAGGAACTGGTAGAGGGTAGAAGAAGTAGACTATGTAGTTAATGCAGGTAATTATCTCAAAGATCAAGGCTATCAGCCTGTATATTGCGCACTTAGGGTAAGCAATTTTACCAATCTTTTTTTCCAAAACAGCAGGGCCTACACTTTTCACATAGAAATAGGAGAAAAGTAAAGCCGAAACAAGCATTACGATAAAATTAATCCATGCGATCATCTTTATCCTCCTCTTCAATATAAATTTGCTCGGCCGATTTCATATAACGTTTTGCGTGTATCTGAAGTCGCCGAAGGCGATTTGGGTGAGGGTGTAAGCCCGAACCAGATACACGCTGTTAGGCGATGGGCTGACCATCATTTTTTAGTCCTCCTCAACCATGGAATAAACATAGGCACCCTTTTCTTGTATTCGGTATATTCCTTGCCAAGACGTCTTTCAAGTTCTGGTTCTTCAACTGCTTTCAACTCAAGCACATTAAGCAGAATAAAAAATGGAGTGAATATAAATACAAATGAAATTGACCTTAATAAGAAACCAAGACCAAACAGGAATATAAACACACCGGTAAGCATGGGGTTTCTGATATAGGCATAGGGACCCGTTGTAACCAGTTTAGGCGGAGGGTTAAACGGCACAGGTGTTCCCTTTACTTTGATAAAATGAAGAATTGACCATAGTATTAAAAACAATCCGATAGCAAGAATAGGCATAGAGACAATAACACTCCATGATTCGGGGAGAAATTTTGGGAACTTTAACGATTTATCCAACCAAAGAGAAGCAATAATAAATAATGCTACAAAAGTAAAAAAGAAGGTTGCTCCTACAGGGGTAAGAAGATTTCGCACCTTCCTGGTACTTGTTGCCGCCCTATAAAAGATGTTAACCAATTTGTTGCGTAAACTCATAATGAACCTTCCTTTTTATTTGGTCAGCCTTTCGCCTAACGTTCCGCGCGTATACGACATTTTCGCCATAGCGAAGCGTAGGCGAAAATGTGTCGAAGCCCGGAGCGACCAACGGGAGCGGAGCGTATACGCGTTGTTAGCTGGAGTGGTGCGCCCTTTTCTATCTTAACTATCTTTCCGTTTCTGTATGGCTTTGATGAAGTCTACAATTTCTCTTAAGTCCTTCTCTATCTCTTCAGGCATCGGAAGTTCAACTGGTGCCTCATCTGGTTGTGAGTGCTCATACCGCGAATAAGAGGTCATCAATTTGTCGATGAACATGCAATCTTCCACCGTGATCTTTGCAAGGTGTTCAATCTTGTTCTTGGTTTGCACTTCAGGATTGTACCGACGGACTACGCCAGCTATGAGATCGGTCTCAACGACTTGCTCGATTAGAATCCGGATGTCACTACAAAGTGCTTTCGCTTCCTTCTCGTACTCTGCATCGCCAATCTGAAAAGCAGCTTTCGCGGCTTTGATCCGCTCATTCAAGAAACGGTTAGCAGTTGGCTTGGTCTTTGTCAGAGTAATCGGCAACTCTGCAATATCACCTATCTTAATCCGGCTCAGACAGACTATTTTTTTTGAAACACTCTCCTTTTCGGAGTAATTCTCCAGGAGGCCAACCAAAGAGAGCCGATGCGTGAAGACGATTACCTGACGAGACTTGGTCAATTGCACTAGACGCTGGGCAGTGGCTTCCTCATAGACCTGATCGAGCGACGAGATGGGGTCATCGAAAACGAATGTCGTCTTTGATCCGCGGCCTTCGGTGTCAGCAAGAAAGGCTGCCAGTGACACAATACGGAATTCTCCTTCGCTGAGTATGTCGGATGTTCTTACGTCTCTTGTGGCGTTCCGTAATGCTATCCTGTGATATACGCGGCCGACCTCTGCCCTAGTCTTCTTCACTTCCACAAGAAGTCTGTCGGCTTTGAGGACTTTGAGTTCATCCTTGAAGCGCTGAATATATGCGTTCGTTATCAAGTTATCTGTAAGCATGGATTTTTTCCGAGAAAGTGCTGCAGTATTGGTGAGATCTTCCGCCTCGTGTAGTTTCTGGACGGTAACCAAACGGGCAATCTCGTTATCAATCGCCCGGCGCTGCTGATTTAGCCATTTCCGGGCGAAGAGCTCTTTTCTTTTGCTTTCCAGTTGGGGACGGTTTTGCCCTTTGGCATCTTCATCACAGGCAGCAGCTCGTCTTTCAAATTCAGCGCTCAGGTCTTTCAGGGGAACGAAAAGGTCGTTTGATGGCAAGGCAGTTACTTCTTCGAAAGTTATTGCTGCGAGACACGTCTGCTTGCGCTTCGCAAGCGCCTCTACAAAGCTCGTGACCATCAGCCTCAGACTATCATCAGCGATTCCGGTGGCATCCAGTCTCATGGTGACTACATCACTGGTCGGAACAACTGGAAACGATGTTTCTATAGTCTGGAGATGTTGTTCTGCTCGGCTGGCTTGGTTTTGAAGTTCGCTCTTGACAAAGCTCTCGAAGGATCGAAAACGGTCGCGACTCTCTTGATCCAGTTCTCTTTGGCAAAGGACGCAACGCGCATCTTCGGCAACATTAGGAAACGACTTTGACGTGTAGGCTTGATCCTCGGAGTATTTGCGCGCAGCTTCCCAAAGTAGCCGCCAAGATTCAGAACCAATTCCAGTAAGCGGTGCCTTCTGAAAGACCTTCTCGGCATCCTGATCTGCGGCCGTGCGCTTCGTACATGCATCCGCCTTCGCCTTTAAGTATGAGCGACAACGTTCATCGGAAAGTCCGTCATAGAGCTCATTCAAGTATGTGACGAGTTGATCAAGCAAGGTTCGCTGTCGACGAAGTGTGTTGGCTTGTGCTACAGGGTCGGCCTCCACGAGTCTTTTGCTTGTTTCTACCAATTCGGCCTCATCTTCCAGTTCCCATCTCGTGTTGTTGTCAGCATCAACAGTGGATGTAATGGATGTAATATTAGCATACCATGTGGCCTCTGTTGTATTTGCGAGTTCTGCTGGGAAGACAGGTTTTGTTGATTGCAGAGATGTCATCTTTGCGTGAATGCGCTGCTTTATTGTTTCGCACCCCCCCGTCAACTGTGTGAACAGACGCAAAATCCATGGTTCAAAGGCGACTTCATTTTCCTCATTAACATATACAAGACCACCAGCCGTGTCATAAATGTCTACTCTCCGCAATTCCGTCAGGGGATTCCCAGACCACTTGAGGGTCTTTGTTTGGCCGTCCTCGGTGAATGTAAAACTAGCGGATTGAGGTTGCGCATCAGCCTTATAAATGTTAGCCAGAAGTTCGCCTGGGTGACGAGCTCCGCACGCATGCTTGAGCAGTCGTACATAACCGGATTTGCCAGCCCCGGTTCTTCCATACACAATACAAAGAGGCGTTTGTCCAAACTCCAACGGCTTGCTCGGGCAAAGGGCATTGATGCTTTTCACATCTGAGATAGAATCAAGACGAAGAGGCTTTGTAGTTTCCTGTATGTCAAGAGAGCCAGCGCTGAGACCTGTAAAAGTAACAGGCTCATCTATAGCTTCTGCGATGCAGATAGTAAGTAATTCCGTGTAGTCCTGTTCTGTAAGATTTCCCTTCTGTACAATTCGGCGAGCGGCGTCCTGCAACCACTTTGGGCGTTCTTGAAACCAGTTTTCCAGATCAATAACAGTTCCTGTCATTCTACCATCTCCATTTCTTAACTATTGAGGACAATTCACTCTTGGGCGCACCATTTCAGCTAACGGTTTCGGTGTATGCGAAGTTGTGCCGAAGGCACAATTTGCGTGAGCGGAGCGAACCGCATTACACCGTGTTATACGCTGTCGGCGAAGGGACGCTTGATTTTATAGCTATGATGACTTTTTCAAGTATGTTCATCAAATTATGTGATAAAATTTTAACCCCTCAATTACACCTTTTGCATAGCAGGATTTAGCTATATAAATATTGGAACGGTTTGCCAACTCATTTTTTAAATTAGTAGACGCATTCCAGACCAATATTCCGTATTTGCTCTTTTCTAACATATCAACATCATTCTCAGAGTCCCCACAACAAATTGTTGGCAAAATCATTTTATTTCCAATATACTCCACCGCATTTCCTTTTCCAGCATTTTTAGGAATGATATCCAAACATCTTTTTTTAGTGTATATGACCTTAACCTCGCATACTCGCAATATCTCTTTTATTTCTCTTACTACAGTTCTATTTTCAATATAATATGGTATCACAAATCTTTTTTCGTAAGGTTGAGGTTGTAAATCGAATTTATCAAGAATCGAAATAATTCTCTGTTTAGTCTTAGCCCAATTTTTGCCAATTGTTTCTTTCCATTTTTCATCTACGTTCCAATCAGGAGCATAGTATATTTCAGTACCGACATTTGAAATTATACAGTCTGGTTGTATTAATTTTTCGCCTTCTATTAGAGATATTATAGATTTCTTAAATCTCCCACTTGAGTAGACTAAATAGAATTTTTTCTTTTTAGACAACATTAGTTCATTAAATACCGCAATTCCCTCTTTATCTCCAATTAATGTATCATCTAAATCACAGGTGAGTAGGTATTTCATCATTGTCCCTCAGAAAATCAAAGACACATACAACACTTTTATTTGCCTAACAGTCCTTTCTAATCCAAATTCTATGGATGCTCTTATACGAGCATTTATTCCCATTTCTCTTAATTTTTCGGAATCTGTAATAATCCCTAATATTCTTTTAGCTAAATGATCAGATCTTCCGGGTACAAAATGCAGGCCCGAATAACCGTTTTTTACTGTATGTGCAAGACCGCCTGCTTTTGAGGCTATCACTGGAGTGCCGCAAGCCATAGCTTCCACTGCCACGAGTCCGAATGATTCGTATAAAGAAGGGATTACACAAATGTCTGCAAGCGAATAATAATATGGAAGTTTCTCTCTATCTATAGGTCCTAAAAAAATAACATCATCAGATAAATTTAGTTCGTTTATTTGTTTTTTTATGTATTTTTTCTCTCTGCTCTCTATTTCCGAATGCATAGCACCAGAAATATCCCCGCCCACTATTAAAAGTTTTAATTCTTTATTAAAATCTATTTCCAACTTTTTGAGGGCTTTAATCAGTATTCTTAACCCTTTTGCTTTGGTTATTCTGCCTATAAATAAAATGGTTTTTTCAAAGTCTAAACCCGTCTCTTTTATTGCTTCTGTTTTTTCAATAGGTCTGAATAATCTTTCATCCACTCCAGCCCGAATCAAATCAATATTTTCTCCTGTGACATTGTAAAGATCCAAAATATTCTTTACCTCCTGGGGTGTTGATGCAATTACGGCATTAGCTCTCCTTAAAATCAATTCTTCTTCTAATAATCTCATATCTGCAAATGGTGGTTTCTCTTCCTCTAGAACATTATACTTTACTCTCCCAAGAGAATGACAATTATGCACCATAGGTATTTCAAAGTAATCTTTTAATTTAAGTGCGACACTACCAGAGTACCAATAATGTGAATGTATTAACGAATAATTCTTTTTGTTTTTTTCAATCCATCGAACCGTATTCATGAAAAATTCGTTTAGATGCAGATAAATTTTATCTTTTGGAATAAATTCAAGAGGCCCTGCTTCTATCCGGATAACATTAACATCAGGAAATAACTCTACAATTTCCTCCTCAGATTTATTTTTCCTTCTTGTGAAAATATCTATTCGATAATCTTTAGATAGCAATCTACATATGTCTTTTATATATATAGGTTGCCCACCCTGCTCCTCTGATCCAATTTCTGTTGCAGGGTCACCGTGGATTGATATCATTATTATGTTTCTCTTGCTCATTTTTTATCACTTCCTTTTATATATTCGTGTCGTCCCGAAGCCGATTGCGTATAACGTTCCGCGAATATATGACGTTTTGTGCCCTGAAGGGTTGGCGTGGTTGATGCAAATGCAGCAACCATGACAAAACAAAATGTGGCGAAGCCCAAGCCGAAGGCGCCGCATATATTCGCTGTTAAGCGCTGGAATGGGTGGCTACTACAATGCTTAGTCACTGCCAGGACGGCAGTGACGCCGTCTGCTTAGTATTTCTTTCATAATAGCAATAATTACCTAATACTTAAAGAAATTTTCAGGCCATAAAAATTCAGGTAAATATTGTCTAATCAATTCAGAAGCCCAGTCATAGCCTCTCGCCTCTAGTTCCCTAACAAAATACGGCCACGGAGGAATGTTACTTTTATAGACATTAGAGGAAGAAGTTGACATACCACCTCCTGAGGATGTAGAAAGACCTCCATATTGTGAAGTCGATAATCCTCCATACTGAGAGGTAGATAAGCCACCATATTGGGATGTCGAGAGCCCGCCGTATTGTGACGTTGATAAACCACCATATTGTGAAGTCGACATCCCCCCATACTGAGAAGTAGAGAGACCTCCATATTGAGATGTAGATGCACCACCATACTGCGATGTAGACATTCCTCCATATTGTGATGTGGAAAGTCCGCCATATTGACTTGTACTTAAATTACGAGGCCAAGTTCTTAAATTAGGGATTTCTGGTCTATTCATTCTTTCAACTCCTATTCATATAATTTAAATCAACTTTTCTCATTAGCAGGGCATGGATGCCCTGCTGAATTCTTCTGATTAAATTTTTTGTCCATTCTTGCGCTTAACGTTTTGCGGATAAAAGAAGTTGCCGAAGGTAATTTGGGTAAATCTTTGATTTCCCTTTTATCCGCTGTTATACGCTGGCCCATATACGCGCTACATGTGAACACGGAAAGCTATATATCCGTTCTTTCTCATCGCATCATGGCGGATATGGTCTTATAGATCGCTTCAGCTTGTTGTTTTGCATTCATTTCCTCTTTGACATATCCTCCAGAGATAGGACGACCTCCAATGAGATCAACAGCCACATAAAGCGCTTTTCCTACTGGTTCTCCACGCCATTCGGAGAATCGCACGCATTCTACAATATTGCCTGGGATTCTACTGTTTAACAAGCGAGCAACCTCTCTTTCGCGCTTAGTTGTTCCAGTATTCATGAACACCTCTGGCTCGCTCTTACCCTCGCCACTAAACCATTTCCTTAGCCAACTCATGATGTCCTCCTTTTTTAGATGTCTAACCCTGCGAATCTGCCCCGATTCGGGCTGGCGTATAACGTTCTCGGCATTTGCGAACTCCAGCCGGATAGCGATTGTCCAAGCACATGAGCATAATACCAATCATGATGCGCTGCCGCCTTGGCCGTTTAAATTGCCCTGCCCTGGAGTTGCGCGTAGTGAGCGTAGCGAACGAAGCCGCAAATGCTCGTGTTATACGAAGTGCACGGCTTCTGTATGGTGCACAATCTAGATGTATTATAGCTCTTACTTCCTGATGCAATAAAGATTCGCATTGCCAAGAGAATCTGTAATTCCTCCTTCAGCGGAAAGACTTAGATCTTTTTCCTTCAAAATGGCAACAAGGTCCTGCATATACCTATTGGCATTGTGGACTTCCACGACCATCTGCCTGATCAACTCCCAATGCTTGTCCTGTATCCCCTTAAGGACTTCCTGCTCGTTTCCTTCTACATCTATTTTAAGGAGGTCGATCCTCTTCACTTTTTTTTCTTCTAGAAAGGATGATAGCGTCCTCATTTCTACGGTCGTTCGCTCATACTGAGATAGGAACTTGATTTGTTCATCGGTGTAAAAAGAGCGAGCCGCTTCTATCTGGTATTCTTTCTCTTCAGGTCGAGTAGTAGAGTTTCCGGGCATGTTGACGTAGTAAGCGAACTCAACTCCTTTGCGGTCCTCCGAACTTAGTCCGAAGTTATATAAGTCAACGTGCTGCAAAGCTTGTAGTTGTACGTTAGCTTGCAGAACTCTGAAGGTCTGTGGGACTGGCTCGAATGCATATATGCTGAGATTGCTATATAGAGTGCCCAGAAGAAGCGTAAAGATACCAATATTGGCACCAACGTCGAATATGCAATCGCCGTCCTTAATTGAAATCCCGTGCTTAAGGTACTCCTTATCCTTGACTATCTCCTTATAGATAAGCTCGGTTTCAAGCTGACCCGCGTGGGAGTAACACCTGAATCCATCCGGGAATGTGTAAACTGGCCACTCTTTGCCCGAGTTTTGAGCAACACTGGCGTGTATAAAATCTTTTTCGAAATCTGACCTCATTTTGGTATTCTCCTTCATAGTACAACTATTGTTGGCAACAGAATAAGTCTACACGAACAACAGCAGACGCATTTTAGCACTAGCCGTGCATTTCGTCTAACTCGTTTGTATCCGAAATAAGTTCGGATATACTGCTATTCTGGGTGTATAAACGAACCATGTTCGGATATACATCCTCTGGCCGAATGCCAGAATTTCTCCATCCTGATATTTTTTGTCATATCTCACTCTCTTTCAAGGTTTAAACTGTCAAGTGGACTTTTAATTCTTCCTACGTCTTTTGTGCTTACATGGGTATAAATCTCAGTTGTTTTACTGCTTTTATGCCCTAAAATTTCTTGGATATATCTCAAATCAACTCCACTTTCTAAGGATTCCAGCTTTGTTAAAGTAGTATAAGAAATATCGGTTTTTCTTGCAAGAATCGTCTTTTGTATGTCTTGTATAAGTCTTATGTAAGCCCCTTTTCCTCTGAAATTCCTTTATGTTATCATCAACTATATTTTATCTGTGATATTATCTCCAGACTTTTATAGCATTCATAGAGTAGCATTTTTTGATATTATCTATCTAAAAGAAGAAGGTGGTAGAAGAAATTGGTAAGAGTAAAATAAGCGCCATCAAATTTCATAGAAACTTAATGACGCTTATATTTATAAAATATAATAAATTATTAAACAATTGTCAATATACAATCAATATATTTCCATCTACATTTTAAAAATACACTCCTAAAATATCTTCATTCATTGTTATTATATGTCGAAATATATCATGAGCATCTTTAAAAAGGGTAACGTCAAGTTTTTCATATTTGTCTTGCTTGATTCTTGATAATAATCTGGATAAATTGTATTATTTCTAAAGCGCCGGAGTGGCGGAATTGGCAGACGCGCTGGACTCAAAATCCAGTGAACCGCGAGGTTCGTGTCGGTTCGACCCCGACCTTCGGCACCAGTAAAAAGCTGCCAGTACCTTTACTATCTACTATAAATATCAGTACATCATAAAACAATATAATTTTATAAAGCCAGGATATGCGCTAATCTGTATAAATCTTCGTCTATGCTTTTCTTTGTCTCAAGAATATCTTCAAATTTAGATGTTTCTATTTTCATACTCTTAATTCCTATCATACAGTCGCTCTCACCTTCCAGTAAGAGGTCCACAGCCTTTTTACCAAACTCGGCAGCCAGTATCCGGTCCAGTGCAGACGGAGAACCGCCTCTCTGAATATAACCCAGTACTGATATTCTTACTTCATGACCTGCCAGTAATTTAATAGAGGATGCAACATCACTTGCGCTGGCTGCCCCTTCCGCAACTACCACTAAAGTATGTCTTTTTCCTTCTCTATGATGTTTAATCTGGTTAGCAATTTTTACTAAATCAAACTCTATCTCAGGAATCAATATATAATCAGCGCCACATGCAATTCCTGTATTTACTGCAATCATCCCTGAATTTCTTCCCATTACTTCTACTACAAATATTCTTTCATGGGAAGATGCTGTATCTCTAATTTTTGACATGATATCAATTATTACATTAAGGGCAGTATCAAACCCAATGCTATAATCAGTGCCCGCAACATCGTTATCTATAGTTGCCGGGACGCCCACAACCTGAATCCCTTGCTTATGAAGTTCATGAGCACCTCTAAATGAGCCATCCCCGCCAATTACAACCAGCCCTTCTATCTTGTTTTTTTTCAAGTTATCTATAGCGCTTTTTTGACCTTCTCTGCATTTGAATTCTTCCGATCTTGCCGAATAAAGAAAAGTACCTCCTCTGTCGATAATTCCACCAACTGAATTTAAATCCAGCACTTTAAAATCATTATTGATTAATCCTTTAAAACCCTCATAGAACCCGTAAACTTTCAGATTATTATATATTGCATATCTTGTAACTGTCCTTATAACCGCGTTCATCCCGCTGGCATCTCCGCCGCTGGTTAAGAGCGCAATATTTCTTTTTTCTCCCACTAAAATCACTCCTCTATTTTCTTCTATTTTTTAATTCATCAAATAATTCATTTAAAGTAATCTTCTTCTCAACCATCAATACCAGTAAATGATAAACAAGGTCAGCTATCTCGCTAATCATATCCTGTTTTTCCTGATGTTTTGAAGATAAAATAACCTCCATACTTTCTTCACCGAATTTCTTTATTATTTCATCCAATCCCTTTTTATGCAGAGAATAGGTGTAAGAATCAGAAACCTTATTTTTAATTCTACTTTCAATAACGCCATGCAGCTCATCGAGTATATTTTGTTTCGAGTTCTCTTTGAAATATTTTTTAAAATCTAAATTATTATCAATATTTTCCAGAGTTCTGTAAAAGCAGCTTTTCATCCCGGTATGACAGGCATTTCCTATCTGTTCTACACTAATAAGCAAGGCATCCCCATCACAATCATACTTTATTTCTTTTATTTTCTGTATATTCCCTGATGTCTCACCTTTATTCCAGAGCCTTTTTTTTGTTCTGCTCCAAAACCAGGTTGTTCCCGTACTAAGGCTTTTTTTAAGAGATTCTTTATTCACATAAGCCAGCATAAGAACTTCATTT
>Ga0180009_10005535_pt1 | contig 13522 bp, 9 predicted proteins | sample OS_PC_MetaG_FD_123537 | JGI IMG/M metagenome (GOLD analysis project Ga0180009, IMG submission 123537) | Groundwater microbial communities from the Aspo Hard Rock Laboratory (HRL) deep subsurface site, Sweden - OS_PC_MetaG | ecosystem: Environmental > Aquatic > Deep subsurface > Groundwater... | reverse complement strand
TCTGAATGAGGCCTGATGAGACCAAAAATGGCTCATAATAATCCCCGTTCCGCGAAAGGTCGAATATCACCTTCACCTTCTACTTTATCCTCGTTCCTGTATAAATATGAGACCCTAGCACTGGCCATGGGCTGATGGGATTCGTCCCCTTATGATTCCGGACATCCGGATCAGTTCGTTTCGGGATAGGAGTTTGATTATTGTTTCTGTGCCTCATGCAATAGGATCAAATTTTATCTAGCTATCAAAAAATTTAGATTATTTCAATTGCTTCGACCCAATGCAGAGTCACAGTCAAGAATGGAAAAAATCGATAAAACAGGTATACCTACATTTTCACTATTAAAAACCTTTAAAGCCATGCATTCTTTACGAGAGATATTCTATGTCTCAGAATATCTATATCCGGCAGAAGCATTAGTTATGTCTTATTCTAATTCATTAAGTCTCTGTTCTCTTTCGATTCTTTCGCGAAGCCACATTGCCATGAGTTGGGTGTGAGGAACGCCTTTCTTGCGAGCGAGTCGTTTTATCATGGAGATATCAAAGGGGTCCATGCGGAGGGAGGCCGGTTGACGGGCAGGGCGGGGAACCTTAAAAGGTTCTGCATCATGGAGCAATTCCTGAATCTCATCAGGGCTCTCTCCGGAAATAGCGGCATCCCATTGGATGGCTTCTTTCTGGAGACTATTTCTTGTCTTTTTTGGAAGTCTGCTCATTTTTTTACCCTCTTAAAATAGGTTTTTTTGGTGGTGTTTGACATAGGAAAAGCTGTTACGCAGCGCCATACACCGTAATGCACCTCTTCCACCTGCTCCGGGCGTAACCCATGTTCAGCAATATGATTGATATTGTCTTCATCCCAGTCAGGGAAAAGATCTTTGTCAGGTTTAATCATGACAGAAATTTAACGTAATTTTTTGATTACGTCAAGTCTCTTGCCTAATCAGTTTTGCCAAGCTTCATTTGATCTCACAGATCCACCAAAGTGGAAGCTTATGCCCGATCTTGTATCTTCTTGCATCTCTAGGAAATCCTTTCAAAAAAAACTGTAATTCTGTGAACTCTGCCTTGCACCGCCCTTCACGCGCTACTTTATCCTCGTTTTTTTTAGGCTATGAGCAAATCGCCAAGGGCTGATGTTATCTTTTGCCTTTAACCTCTAGCCTCGAGCCTTCAAAGATCATGATCTTTGAAAATCCTTGACTTTCATGGATAGCCTTTTTAATATAAAATCAGAAAAAACGTATCTATTCAATATCCAGGGGATAAAACCCTTACGGGTAACCTCCAGATTTGGAATTTAGGCGTAAGCCTTTTATTCTTCCCCAGGATATTGATCAATTACGAAAAAACAATAAATTCTAATCCGTATCAATCTAATATAAACTCGATTCAAATATCCATTTTCATCATAAGAAGGTGAGCGGATGGACCAGGAATCCTAAAAACCCAGGGCTTCAAAAGAGACGGGGTTTTGTATTTTCTGTTTCCATTATCATTGTTTACAAAACCATTAACAGATAACGGGTAACGGACAACACCCAATCGAGTTTTGACTCGATTGAGGTAAAAGCAAACGCCATGTTTTGGAAACCAAATATTGTTAAAATATTTTACTTATAATCTTATGAACGTCCCCTATTTCACTATTTCAAATACTTTTCTACTCCTTATGAAAACACCTCGGCCGAACCCTGGATGGTATCGGGATTTGAATTGTGGAGAGCACTTCAAAAAAATGGATTTGAAAGGGCGATTTCCTATCCTACAAAAATTCGACAACTGATTGAAGTCCATTCCACTATTATTTTTAAAAAGCTGATGAATCCGGATTCTTCTCCAAAAAGCTCGATTGGAAAGGAATATCCCGTTTCAAAGCAAAAGGCAGAGGGAAAAGGCAGCGCAAAGAGCTACTAAATTCAAAATTTCCCAATAAAATTGAAATAATCAATAACCTTGGCATTGATTATTTAGACGCACTAATAGCCGCTTACACGGCTGAACGTTCTCATGATGGTAAGTTTGAAGTTTTCGGAGATCCGCATGAAGGGCAGATTTGGTTCCCCTCATCTTAACGAATTCTTGTTGGAGATAATATGTGAAAATAATGACCTATGGTGAAGATGCCCTTATAGAAACCCTTTTGCCCTTGTATAAATCGGTTGTGAACAACCTGAAGTATAAAAATAATTATACTGTGACCGGATCTGTCAAAAGGTCCTGTTATAGTGGGAGATAAAAAGATAATCGGCTGTGTAAAATGAATCAGATAATCCAAAATTTATCTGAGATTCGTGAGCAACAGCCCTTTTAAGAGAAGCATTGATAAATTATTATTTTTGATAAAATGAGGAGTTTATCAATGAAAAGTTTTATTTTTCGGTTTTACGTCCCAATTTCCATCCTCGCGGGTATACTGGCTATTATAATTTTATACTCGGTACAGAAGCCGATTGACTGGCCACTGATTATAACGATAGTTGGCGGTGTCCTTTCAGCAATATACCTCGTGCAGAAACAGAAGTTAGAGGAAACAAAGCTGCTCAAAGACCTTTTTACTGAGTTCAATGAAAGATATAGCAGGCTCAATGAGAAACTAAACGAAATTTGCCGAGAAAGTCCATCCGAGCAACTGCGACAAGAGGAGAAAGATGTCCTATATGAGTATTTCAATCTCTGTGCAGAAGAATACTTGTTTCATACAAAGGGTTACATACCTCCAGAGGTTTGGAAATCGTGGAACAATGGTATGAAAATCTTCTTCGGAAACCAACGAATCTGTGATGTCTGGAATGAGGATTCAGCAACAGATTCATATTATGGTTTTGAACCACCTATCTGCAAGTGATCCCAGAAAACCGAGAGCACTCAACAGTTAAGATACAGGCAATTGGTTGATCTTATAGTAATTTGAGAATCATTAATGATGAAAACCGAGAGGTAAAATGGAATCGTTTTGGAATTCCGGTGAACGAAACTTGATAAGGGGTTTAGACATCCTTGGAGTTAGACAACTCGACCAAGCAATTGAACGAGAGTGGGTCTCGGGAATTACAACAATCTCTATTCGTGCCAGGTATCTCTCGCTACTGCCGTGGATTCTGAAGGAGTTCTACGATGCTCAACTTAGTGAGGGAGGGGGGAAAGCTCAATTCGATGAGGAAAGTTTCAAAAAGGTTTTAATCCGTATGGAATTTGTTGTCCTTGCGGCCAGTAAGTTCGGGGCCACGCAGGGCGAATCAGGGCCGATTTATGGGGTTCTCGGCTCTGATCTCCATGCAGATGCTCTTACGCGCTTCGAACACGAAGAACACATCCAGATACCTTCAGATCAGGGCGGAGCGTCTTATGGCACCTACATCATGCCATGTCGAGGATTTGGGCTTTTAGATACATCCTTTTCTCCGGACACAAAGCAATTGGTTGTCGTTTCTCCCAGAGGTCAGGAAATTCATGCAGCCCGAAACGCAGTCTTGCGAAAAGATGGACTCACAGCCATCATTCTCAAGGGTGGTGTCCTCACTCAACAGAACCTTAGAGAAGAAGGTTTTCACTTCTCCGTTAATGGGATAGATAGGAACCCACATGAGCAATCTCTTCTAGAGACTGCCTTCCTTAGTCCTTACATAGATACACCAGGTATCAAAGAGGTTTATGGTCGTTTCACCGCCACAATTGAATGGGCGTCCAAGGCTTGCCGAGATGAGTCGGTAGGAGCATCGGCATTAATCCGAGAAAACTACGGGCGATGCATAAATGTCGAACCAGACACGCTTTCTGCGGTAGAGATAGCTTGGGCCGAGTACGAACTTCGGCGACGGGTACATTTCGCGTTAGAACTTCTCCTGGAAGCATTCACGGAAACTCTAATGAACCTCACAGAGGGAACTGCCGAGCGCGTTATAGGTGATTGGGTAGCAGAGGGTGAAATTCCGCACCTCGTGTCTGAAATACTCCGATCCGATGATCCTCCTTTCGCGATGAATTTAGCACAGGTGGAATCTGTCATTCCTGTTCAGGGTTTTCTCGACAGTCCTCCTGAACCGCGGCGGACCCATGATGTGACACCTAGTGCTAAGGCCCTTTACGCCATCGCTCTTCTTTTGGCATGTCGTCGTGAAAGTGCCAGACTTAGAGATTCGGAGAAAATCCCTGACAGAAGGAATTATATGGAGAGCGCATTTAAAGTTTTGGGAGACTATGAAAGCGCCGATTTGGCCCAAGCTTTGACTGCAATTATCTTACATACAGTTATTGAATCTCATCTTAAGACCACACTTAGGAAAATGGGTGAAGGGCAGCAGTGTTCTCTACGCTTCTATCCAGAGGGCAATCTTTTAAGGCCCACAGGCACTGGGGTTCGAGCTGGGTATAGTGGTGATCGTTTGGGAAACGTACTCGGGATGCTTGCCGATCTTGGGCATTTTGATCGACGAGATGGTGGTTTCATATTATCGACTAAGGGGAGAGCTTTTCTTGCAGCTAGGGAGGCCACCCGATGAGACAGGATTTGATCAAACTTATCGAGGCCCAAGAGGACGTAACCAATGTCATTGTCCTGACCCACAACATTGATTTCGTCTTTATACAACTCATCGTACTTCCAGCATTACAGCGTTGTGGCCGACCTACACTTACAGTATTTTCCGATGCGCAGTGCGCTACTGAAACCTTTGCCTATCAATCTGCTGTGCTGACTGGATTGGGCATCCGATATCGGGTCGTACCTGTTGCGATGGAATATGGCTTCCGTTTTCACCCCAAAGCACTCCTCCTATCGAGCCCAGCCAAATCCACTCTTCTTGTCGGAAGCGGTAACCTCACCTTTGGCGGTTGGAGAGAGAATGCGGAAGTATGGATCCGTTTCGACTCGGACAAGGATTCAACCGCTCCATTCGCTGCCTTTCGAGCATATCTATCTGATATCCTAACTAGAGTTCCTTTAACTGGCCCTATACGGGATGAAGTTGAAGAAGCCTTTGATGGCCGCACCCGCCCTTGGGCAAGAGAGATGGATCCACCATCGGGTCTTTTAGGAAAAGTGGGGCGTGGACCCACCCTGTTGGAACAAATGAAAATGCTCTTCCCGGCTAATGTGGTTAAGAATCTAGTGGTTTGCTCTCCATATTTTGATAAAGACGGGGAGGCTCTCGATAAACTTTTAGGTGAATTTGAGCCTGTGCAAGCAGAGATCCTTGTTCAAAAGAAATATCCAGGGCTCCCCAAAACGGCGCTGGTTAGATTACCAAAAAATGTTAAAGCTGTTCCCATAAGCTTTACGCGAGTAGATGAAAATGATCTTGAAAGGGAGAGTTTCGTTCATGCCAAGTTTTATGCTATTTCAGATCTCGATCGCACCACCGTCTTTGCGGGAAGCGCCAATTGCTCTAGAGCCGCTCTGACAGTAGCAGGGAAAAATGGGAACGCAGAGCTTCTTGCTGTTCAGACACTTAATCCGGATGAATTTCGGAATAATTATTTTGATGAGATTTCTAAGTTGGAAGGTGCTCTGCAGCTACCTGATCTAGAGGAGGAGGAAGACCTTCAGGAGAGTCAAGAGAGTATCCGAATATTGGCAGCGCACTATGATAATGGCTTGCTTCAGATCGCCTATGAATGCGGGACCAAGGTTGAGATCACCCGATGCTTAGCCGATGGGATAGATGTTCCGTTTTCGATAGAGACAATAGGACTGGGATCGGTGGAGATCCATAATCCTCCCAAAATATTTCATTTGGAAGGAAGGAAGGGCCATGACTTAGTAATGTCGAAGCCTTTCTGGGTTGATGTAGAGCGCGAACTAAGGTCAACTTCCAGAGGGAGGACCCTGGCCGGGATTGTGCGGCAAAGCGTCCAGGCAGGACGCTGGGGCATTGGCGCCTGGAAGGAAATCCTCGATGTTTTTTGTAAGCATTTACAATACCTGCCGCCTCGAAGCTCTTGGTGGGGCAGGAGCAAGGGAGACCGTCGGGCTAAAAAACTGGCTGAGTTCACGGCAGAAGACGTCTTTTCGACCGCATACGGCCTACCATCTCTTGGCTCTGCCATTCGCGGAGGTATGGTCGATGATAGGGTGCACAGCCTTCAGCAGATGCTACTCCGTTGGTTTGGTATTCAGACCCAAGACGAAACAGATCTGGAGGGGAATAGTGAAAATAATGGTGGGGAAGATGACGATGATGTCGTGGACAGACCAGAACCATTACCTATCCGTAAAAAACAGCCCCAAAGTCCAAAACCAATAACCGATTCAGACCGAAAACGAGCAAAAAAGTCCATGGACCAGATGACCGCGGCGATGAGAAATGAGGATTTTCTAGCTCACCGGCCACCGGAACTTCTCGCTGCTGACCTTAAAATTGCAGCAGTTTTGCTCCGCACAGGACTTAAGGAAGGTTGGATTGAAAGTTCCGACTTTTTTGAGACAACACGTTTAGTATGGTCCTCCTTATTCTTTTCGTCAGATGGAAATCCAGGACAAGGTTGGTTGGAACGACGGCAACAGGAAAGCGACGATCCTGATGGATTTATTCTTAGGATGGCGTCCCCGGAGTTATCTGCTTCTGTAGCAGCGTGGGCAATGGCCACCCCATCAGGCCGTATAATTCCTGAGCACGCAGCCCACGCCCTAGCACAGGTTCTTGCAGTTGCAAGGTTACCATGGCTTTGGAGGGGGGGTGAAACCGAACGGATTGGGGAAGAGCTTGGAAGGATTTTGCTCAACACGGAGGAGACGCTCTCGAAAACTAAGTTGAAACGTATAGAAACATCGTGGTTGCGCCTCATCCGGAGAGGGGAGGCCCTGCGTGCTTTTGAAGAGATCCTGAAAGAAAAATCACCTGCAGTGATTCGGAATCAGATCTTGGAAGATCAAATTTCATGCGGAGAATTACTCTGGCAGGGTACCAGTGGTTATTGCGTTGCTTTAGAGGATTGTCATAGATCTCAAAGTAAAAATGTTCAAGTTCTAAAGCTACAAGGTATGAAAAAAGAGTCAGCCTTTCGATCAGAATACTTGATTCCGCTAAGATCCCTTCTTGATAACCGTGTTTTGCAAGAAACTCATCGCTTAGGCATGGAGGTTAAACGAGTTATTTTGGAATTGATTGAAGAGATTGCCCAACCATTCTCTTCCAAAGGGAATAATTGAATGCCGAATAAAAAACTTCTCACCTATCAAAAAATGAAACCTGGCCATTTACGATTCGAATTAGACCTTTCACAATTGTATAATTCCAAAGACCAACTCATGAGATTCAAAACACGTTTTAAGGAATTTATAAAATCCGATCCTTCCAACATGCATATATATAGACTAAAAGAGAACCTTTTAATTTTTAAGAGCGAACAATTAATCCCGTCCAAAGGTGATTCAAGACCGCCTCTTCTATTGGTCTTTGGCAATCCGGCAAGCCATTCCGTAAAAGAAGGCATGTTTTTTTCCTATGAAGGTAATGGGAAAGAACATCGATTCTGGAAGGATATAATGCGACCGAGTAAAATGCTCGATATGGGATTAGATCAAGACCAATCTTTTAAAGAAAGAAATCGGCTTCGTAAAGAAAAAATTCGCAATCTGGATTACAAATCTCCTTATCGTATCGGATTCTGTGTTTTTGTGTCATTACCGAGTGGACCGAGCGGCCCGTGGTCCGGGATAGGAGGGATTAATAAACTTTTGGGTTTAAAAGCAATGAAAATGCTTGAACCTTTTGAGAGGAGAAGAATTCTAAGGATAGTGAAGAATTTCATAACCCCTGAGGGTAAAGTTGTCACTTTCCAGAAAAACGCATGGGTAGGGCTGAAGGGGGATTCCGATCCCGTATATTCAATTAAATCGGCCAAAACCGGTGGACTGGTTGGTTCAATAAACGGCATGCCGAAAATCCCTCTTTTAGGAGCACCCCCAACACGGCTCGTTGGCCTTTGCAGGAGAATTTTAGGCCGGTTTTTAATTTAAAAATGTTGCTGGAAAAAAATTGGAGCATCCATGAGCTATCGTGAAGATGAAAGAAAGAAGGCTATAAAAATAAGAGAGGCTTTGTTTCGTGATCCCGGAGCTGGGATATTCTATAAAAAGGAGAGGGACTTTGTATTAAAAGATCCCACACTCAATTTATGGGCCGGCATTAGAGATGATGCCATAAATTATTTTGCAAGAAATAATATCACCTGGTGGATGGGAGATGAGAAGAGTGAGCCCACGGGGCATCTACTTTCATCACAAGTAGCCTGTCTAAACCACCTCTATTTTGTCCGGCAAAGAAAAGATGTGGCATCAGCCATTTTGAAAGGGGTGTTCGGTAAAATCGAGGAGGCAGTTACGGTAGTAGATGACGGATATGTAGAATTTGAAGCAATTGGCAAAGACAATCACTTAGGTGAAAAATCACATACAAGGGGAGCGAATTCTACGTCTGTAGACGCTATCATGGTAGGAAAGAAAAATGACGGGTCAAATATTTTAACACTGATTGAATGGAAATATACAGAAGAGTACCGGGAGGAGAATAAGTATATCCCCGAGAGGTATAATACCTACGATAAGTTACTAAAGGATAACAATTGTCCAATTGTTACGAACGACTATGAATCACTTTATTATGAACCGTTTTATCAGCTGATGAGACAAACACTCCTCGGATGGAAAATGATTCAGGCTGGTGAATACCAATGTGATGAATACATACATGTACATGTTATCCCGGAGAACAATACCGAACTCAGGGACAGAGTTACATCTCCAGGATTAATTGGCAGCAACATGTCAGGGGCGTGGAGGCCTGTATTAAAAGAGCCTGAACGATATATAGTCATTTCGCCGGAAAATTTCATAAAACCAGCTTCAATTTGTCCCGATACACATTCAATAATCACCTATCTTGAGAAAAGATACTGGAATAAAAGTTACCGTTAAACACGTCTATTGAAGGTAATAGGATTTTCCGTGAACCAAGGATTATTTCGAAAAAAATGACTGGTTTTTGACCGGATCTGTCAAACGGTCCTGTTATAGTGGGAGATAAAACCATGAAAGGGAACGTTCGTTCAGAGCGTGCATAACTCTTTAGTTAAAGCGTGACATCCAAAACGATTTTTGGATATGGCATTGAGATCACAGCCGCACACAAACCTGAGATACGAGAGTGTAATACCCTAGAAATCATGCATTTTGAAACCTGAGGTGCTTTGCCAGTATTTCAGACTTTTGAAATGTAAAGATATAGAAAGGTTATCATAAGCCTGAGTATCAATCCTGTAAATTGGGATTATGTCTTGATCAAAAGAAGAGCCTTCATTCACCAAGTCGAGGTTTCAGAAATCTACGTTACCGGGCGTTCTTGGGAAAGGGATCACGTCACGGATGTTGGACATGCCCGTGACGAACTGAATCAGGCGCTCAAAGCCGAGCCCAAAACCGGCATGGGGCGCCGAACCGAATTTTCTTAGCTCCAGATACCACCAGTAGTCATCGGGATTGAGGTTCATCTCCTTGATCCTTTGATAGAGTGTATCGTAATCATCTTCACGCTGGCTGCCTCCGATGATCTCCCCAATTCTGGGCACCAGGATATCCATGGCCCGAACCGTTTTCCCATCTTTATTGACCTTCATGTAAAATGATTTGATCTCTTTAGGGTAATCTATCACTACGATGGGTCTCTTAAATATCTTCTCGCAGAGATATCTTTCATGTTCCGACTGAAGATCGCTTCCCCAATCTACGGGAAATTCAAATTTTTCTTTGGACTTGGAAAGCATCTCTATTCCATCTGTATAGGTAATGGTTTCAAAGTCCTGGGAGTGTATTCTTTCTAAGTTTTCAATGAGAGACGAATCCATGAAACGGTTGAAAAATCTCATGTCCTCCTCACAATTTTCCAGAATATGGGCAAAGATGTATTTCAGAAATTCCACAGCCAGGTCAATATCTCCCTGAAGGTCACAGAAGGCCATCTCCGGCTCCACCATCCAGAACTCAGCCAGGTGTCGGGAGGTGTTTGAATTTTCCGCTCTGAAAGTGGGACCGAAGGTATAGACATCTCCCATGGAGAGGGCATAGATCTCTGCCTCTAGCTGACCGCTTACAGTGAGGTGGGAAGGGCTACCGAAGAAATCTTTCTCAAAATCCGTATGACCGTTCTTTTTCGGGACCTGATCCAGATCAAAAGCCGTCACCTTAAACATCTCTCCGGCCCCTTCACAATCGCTACCGGTAATAATGGGTGTATGGATATAGATAAAACCCCTCTCCTGAAAAAAGGTATGGATGGCCGCACTCATGGCGTTTCTGATCCTTGCTATGGCACTAAAAGTGTTGGTTCTCGGCCTTAGGTGGGCAATGGAACGCAGGAATTCAAAAGAGTGCCGTTTTTTCTGGAGTGGATATGCATCCGGGTCCGCCCATCCCAGTACCTGGATATCTTCTGCCTGTAACTCCACTTTCTGACCTTTTCCAGGGGATTCAACAAGGGTTCCAAAAGCACGTATGGAACAGCCCGTTTGAAGTTTAAGAACCTCGTCCTGGTAATTGGGCATTTTATTGTCCGCTATGACCTGGAGACCACTCAGGCAGGATCCATCATTTAATTCGATAAAGGAGAACCCTCCCTTGGAGTCTCTCCGTGTCCTGACCCAGCCCATCACCGTGGTTTTGGAGCCTATCTCCCCTGAATTCAGGATATGGGCAATTCTGGTTCTCTTCAAAATTACCCCTCTCTTTTCTCAAATTGGGCCATGAATTCTATCAAGGCCTTAACGGATTCAATACTCGTGGCATTGTATATGGATGCCCGACAGCCACCCACCGAACGATGTCCTTTTAGGCCTTCCAGACCTTGGTTTAGGGCCTCGGTCACAAATCTCTTTTCAAGGTCTTCACTGGGAAGTCTGAAGGTGACATTCATCAATGAACGGCTATCCTCGGCAGCGGTGCCTCTGTAAAAACCAGACCGGTCTATATAGTCGTAGAGGATGCCCGCCTTCTCTTTGTTGATGCTCTCCATCTCTACCAATCCGCTGATGGTCTCCTCAAGCCACTTTAGAACCAGGTTTATGGTATAGATAATAAAACAGGAAGGCGTATTGAACATGGAGTTTTTTTCGGCAAAGGTGGAGTACTTTAACATGGTAGGCAGGTTATCCGGTACCCTATCCAGCATATCCTGTCGTATGATGACCATGGCGGTTCCGGAAGGGCCTATGTTCTTCTGTGCACCCGCATAGATCAGGCCAAAAGGGTTGACGTCGAATGGACGGCTCATGATATCAGAAGACATGTCACTGGCCAGTGGCACATCTCCGGCATCGGGGAATTGGGCCCACTGGGTCCCCTTGATGGTGTTGTTGCTGGTAAAGTGAAGATAGGCGGCATCTTGGTCAACTTGAAAATCTTTTGGGATGTATGAGAAGTCCTTATCCTCGGAAGAAGCAATGACCCGGACATCCTTACCCTGGATCTTTGCCTCCTTGATGGCCTTGGTTGACCACGTTCCCGTATTGATATAGTTGACCGGCTTACCCTCCAGTGCGAGATTCATGGGCATCATACAGAATTGAAGGCTTGCGCCTCCCTGAACAAAGAGCACATGGAAATTTTCATCAAGATTCAAGAGTCTCTTTGTCCTCTCCACGGCCTCGTTGATGACATCGTCGAACCATTTGGAGCGGTGACTCACCTCTGTGATGGACATACCGGAGCCTTTGTAGTCAAGAAACTCATCTCTTATCTCCTCCAGGACAGGAAGAGGTAGTGCTGCAGGGCCAGCATTGAAATTATGAATCCTTTTCCCCATTATTGAATCTCCTTTTTCCAATTTTTTCATCCAGTTTTTAATCCAATTCCAACTTCCCAATCATCTCTTTTACCGCAGCCAGGCCTTCCGGGTCTTTTTCAAAAGGCGGGACTCCTTCCAGGTCCGCCTCTATGATATCACTCTGGTAAGGGATAAAACCCAAGAACTGATTATCCGGTATCTGTTTTAAAAGGAATTCTTTATCCTTTTCCGAGCGGATCTTGTTGCCCACGAAACTCAATTTTTTAATCCCTATATCCCCTGCAAGCCTGCGGATCTGTTCCGCGGTCTCGATACTACGTCTGCCTGGCTCAACCACCACGATTAACCGATCAACAGCCATGGCCGTCCCACGCCCCAGGTGTTCCAATCCGGCCTCCATATCAAGGACGATGGCTTCGTCACGAGCCAGAACAATATGTCTTACAAGGTTTTTCAAAAGGGTGCTTTCTGGGCATATGCAACCGGCGCCCCCCTTTTTTACCCCTCCCAGGACCATCAGCTTCACGCCATCCACTTCAATGGATAGTTTGTCGGGCAGGTCGTTTACCTTAGGGTTCAACTTGAAAAAAGAACCCATGGTTCCAACTTTGGCTTCGGTCCTCTCCTCAATGAGTTCCGTCATTTCAGAGATGGGGACAATCTCTTCAGTTCCTTTGACTCCAAGGGCCTGTGCAAGGTTGGCATCAGGATCAGCGTCTATGGCCAGCACCTTCTTACCCTCTTCCGTGAGGGCTTTGATCAGAAATGATGCAAAGGTGGTTTTACCGACACCCCCTTTACCGCTTATGGCAACTTTCATACATCCACCTCTTTTCTTTAATAATCAGTAACTGTCCAGCTATTTAGGCTGAAGACTGAAGGCTGAAGTATTTTTCAATTATCTCGTAACGATAGAATCAAGTCATTCAGGACCTTCTCGGTTTCGACTATCGTTGGTGCAATCAAAGATGAATCCTCGTTTGTCCCTAATAGCCTTCTACCTTCTGTCTATCCACCTGAGTAGTTACAATAATCATATAATTAAATAGAATTATTTGATTTATTTCAAGTTATAAAATAAAAGGTGATCATATTTTCAAAATTTCACACTCCCCAGCAAAACCACAGGCTCGGGTGACCAGAGTAAGGTGTAGGGCAAGGTGGGGGTGTTACTAATAAGATCAAATTCATTCAGATATTGATTCACCGCCCGCTTCGCTGCGCTCGCTAGGGGCACAGAGTCCGCAAAGGGATTATCTCTTTTCATTTTCTGCTGAGAGGGCAGAAAATGAAAAATACTTAGCCCCGACGGGCAATGACCGAGAGAGTGAATATAGGGGCTTTGATCGGTTTGATCTATTTTGATTTGCCCCCTCTCAGGGCAAATCAAAAGAAGACATCTATCTCAGCGTTCTTGGCGTCTCTGCGTTGAAAATCAAACAGTTATAACTCGTGTCTATTTTATTATTGCCGTATTAGTAATCTAACCAAAAAATTAGAAATCAAGCGGGCTTTTTGCCTCCTTGATGGTTCGGCTCTTTACCGTGTGGGTATAAATCATGGTTGTCTTCAGATCGCTATGCCCGAGCAGTTCCTGTATGGTCCTAATATCATAATTGGCCTGCAATAAATGACTCGCGAAACTGTGGCGAAAGGTATGGGCCGTCGCACGCTTAGAGATTCTTGACTTGCCGACTGCCTCTTTTATTGCCTTTTGAACATGGCTTTCATGCAGATGATAT
>Ga0180009_10005534_pt1 | contig 13522 bp, 12 predicted proteins | sample OS_PC_MetaG_FD_123537 | JGI IMG/M metagenome (GOLD analysis project Ga0180009, IMG submission 123537) | Groundwater microbial communities from the Aspo Hard Rock Laboratory (HRL) deep subsurface site, Sweden - OS_PC_MetaG | ecosystem: Environmental > Aquatic > Deep subsurface > Groundwater... | reverse complement strand
TGAACTAGAATCAAATTAAGTTTCTTTTTAATTCAAACTTTGGGAAAATTCATTAATGTTTCTATGAAAATCGTAGAAATTAGGTTAATCTGTCTTGTAAGTTTTCATAATTAGAATTGCTGGGTCTTTCTTTGGCTCTCTTGTTTTTCTTTTTTTGCTTCTTCTGTTATTCTTCTGAGGTCATTTACTCCCGAAGTAACTGCATTTAGTTTTTCAAAATTACTTTTGGTCTTATTCTTAATAAGATAAGCTAAAGCGGTCTTGCCTACTCCTGGAGGACCAAATAAGATTAAGGAAGTAATTTTATCAGCTAAAATAGCTCGATGCAAAAGCTTCCCTGGGGCTAAAATATGTTTTTGCCCTACAAACTTTTCTAAGGTATGAGGTCGTAGTCGATAAGCTAAAGGAGTATCTTTATCTATCATCATCTTAAATGTTTAGTTAACCAGCTCCAACTGGACATATTTATTTAATAAGACCTTTGTTTCACCATTAAAAAAAGAGATGGTCAATGTTAAAAATCTAACCTCTCATTTTCTCCCAGGGGAAATCCTACCTTAATTCTCGCTCTTGTTCAGGGAAGTCCTCAAAATTACCTTGTTATAACTTGTTATATAGCACTTATTAATGAAATTTTGACATAGAGCAAATTAATTTAACTCCAAACAAGTTTATCTTTTGTTACTCGGTGTTATTTCCTATGTCCGGTTTTCGTTAATAACTACTATAATCCTCTCCTTTAAGAATCTTTGAAAGTCGTGCTACTCTTTGACCTAATTCTCTTCCTGCCATTTGTGCCTCCCTATCAGGCGACCCTACGGTACCAACCCCATAGTGCCCACCTGCAGATATTGGGTCACCAATGACCACCATTCCATGGATAAGCATTGCCTGAAGGATCGAGAGCATTGTTGTCTCCTTTCCACCTGTTGGATGGCCAGATGTGGCAAAGCTTGCTCCGATCTTTCCTTCAAGCTTCCTTCTGATTGTTACACTTCGATCAAACATCTCCTTGACCTCAGAGGACATCCCACCAAAGTAAACAGGTGATCCGACGATGAGACCATCGATGGACAAGAGGTCTTCATTGGTTACCTCACCTGCCCTCTTTACCACGACCTCCATCCCCCTGACCTCATCAGCACCTTTGGCGATCTCCTCAGCCAGGGCTTTAGTGTTGCCACCTTTTGAAGAATAAACAACAAGTATCTTAGCCATGCTATAATCTCCTTTCTATTACAATCTGACCCCCCTGAGGGGTCAGGGGGAATGTTAAAGAATTATAAGGAAAAATAAACACTTGAATTCTTGAACCCTCGAATCCTTGAACCCTTTAGAAAGTTGGATCAACTAAATTGAAGAAATTCCATAGTTTTAAATTAACTCCTTGAGCCTTGCGGCTGAGATTAGAAAGAACACGGTCTCAGACGAGATGGTTGTTCGGACCATTAAAAAGATGGAATTTAGACTATGAAATCCCTTAAGTTCATTGTATAAAAATTTCCTTTTTGCCACGAATTATACAAATTAACACGAATTTTTTAAGATTTTTATTAGTGCTCATTCGTGTCCATTCGTGGCTAAAAATCTTACCCTAAGTTCAAAATTCAAGTTCCTTTTGACCCTAATTTATCCATTTTTGCCCATACCTAAATCTGAGAAACCTTCCCTGAAATAATGGGAGAAGCTACAATAAAGCTTCACCTCTTCCTTGACAACTAATTACCTTTCCTTCACCCCATTATCATGAAGAACTATTCTCCCTGCAAGATTATCATTTTTGATCCCTTTATTATGGTGGACTTTTTCTATCTCTAATTCTTTTAAAAAACAAGAAGGGGTGCTTTCTCGGGTAACTCCATGCCAATTTCGATGTTGAGTATAAGTAAGAAAGAGTCTCTCCTTAGCTCGAGTGATGCCTACATAACAAAGACGACGTTCTTCTTCAAGGCGATCTTCCATTAAAGCATTGAGATGAGGAAATATTCCTTTTTCCATACCCACTAAGAAAACTACTGGAAATTCTAATCCTTTAGCATTATGTAAGGTCATTAAACTTACTTTATCATCTTCTTCTGGCCAGTGATCAATATTTGCAGTAAGTTGAGCTTGGCTTAAAAAAGAAGATAAGTCTTTGTCTTCGCTATTTTCTTCAAATTCTTTCACCATAGAAAAGAACTCTTCTATATTTTCTATCCGTTGCATAGCTTCCTCTTCGATGTACTCTTCTTTTAAATAAAGGATATAATTTGATCGGTGAATAAGCTCTTTTACTAAATTTAAAAGGCTTAATTCTTCTTTTTTAGCCATTAAATATCTGATCAAATTTACAAAGGAATTTATCGCTTCTTTGGTCTTTTCGGAAATAATCTCTATCTTAGTTAAGGCTTCAAAGAAGGTAATATTTTTCTGATCACGAAAAGACTTTATTTTTTCCACTGTCGTCTTACCAATTTTCCTGGAGGGAATATTAATAATTCGTTCTATACTTATCCCATCACTTAAATTTTCTAATATTCTTAAATAAGATAGTAAGTCTTTGATCTCTTTTCTCTGGTAAAAGCTTACTCCACCCACAATAGCATAAGGAAGTCTAGATCTTCTAAAGACATTTTCAAGGGTACGAGATTGAGCATGAACTCGATATAAAACAAGAAACTCATTTTCATTTCTTCCTTCTTTCTTCTTCAGGGCTAAAATTTGAGAGGCGACATATTCTGCTTCTTCATATTCATTTAAAGTCTCAAATACCACCACCGGCTCTCCCTTACCTTTATTTGTCCAAAGAGTCTTATCTTTTCTTTGGGAGTTATGCTTAATTATTTTATTGGCTGCTTTTAAAATATTACTTGTCGAGCGATAATTTTCTTCAAGCTTAACTATCTTTACTCTCGGATAATCTCTCTCAAAATTAAGAAGATGATAAATATCAGCTCCCCGCCATTGGTAAATACATTGATCATCGTCTCCTACCACACAAACATTTTGATATTTCTTAGACAACTGCTTTATCAGCTCATATTGAGCAAAATTAATATCTTGGTATTCGTCCACTAAGATATACTTAAATCTCTCTTGAAGAGTTTCTAGGATCTCTATTCTTTTAGAGAGAAGATAGTTTGCTTCTAAGATTAAATCATCAAAATCAAGAGCTTTATTCTCTGAAAGTCTTTCTTGATAGGCTAAATAGGCATCTTTTACTACTTTATTAAAGTAATGATCTGCTCTAAAATCCGATGGCTTAATTAAATTTTCTTTAGCCTTACTAATATTTGCTAAGATTTTGGCAGGTTTAAACTGTTTTTCATCGACATTTAACTTTTGCAAACAATCCTTAATCAGCTTTAATTGATCGCTTTCATCATAAATTGTAAAGTTTTTTAGGTCTCCATACTCTCTTAAAATACGAACACAACTTGAATGAAAAGTCGATATCCATATTGGTTTAGCTTTTACACCTACTAAGTCAATAACTCGATTCTTCATCTCTTTAGCGGCTTTATTAGTAAAAGTTACGGCTAAGATTTGGTAAGGAGAAATACCTAAATTAACAAGGTGAGTAATGCGGTAAGCAATAACCCTGGTCTTCCCTGAGCCAGCTCCAGCTAAGACTAAAAGAGGACCATCTTGGTAAGTAACCGCTTCGCATTGAGGGGGGTTTAATTCTTTTTTTAGATCTTTTGCTTCAGTAACAGCGGGTCCCATAAGTTTACCTTTAATATCTTGGCCATTAACTGGCACTTAACTTGAAATAAAAAATAGATAGGAGCTTTAATGTCAATCAAGGTTTCAAAGTTTCCTTGACCTTTGCTAATAATTAGATCTGAGGAAAAAAATAATCTTTTTAACTCTTCATCTACCTCATCGAGAGGAAAGCCAATGGAACTTGTTCCAGGGATTATCTCTACATTCTTTAATTTTAACTCTTTTACTTCTTCATAAGTGATATCATTTAAAATAGGAGTATTTTTTACAATTAACTTCACTTCTTTATCGTGTAATTCTTTTATCAATAACCAATCAAAAACAAATTCTCCAGCATTATCAGCAATATATAATATTTTTTCTGCTGAAATTAAATTCTTTCTAAGGCTTTCATATTCAAAGATAATAAATTCCTTGCTTAAGGCTTCATTGATGATCTTCTTTAAATTAAAATTATCTCCAAGACCAAAGTCTATAGAATTTCCAGCAATGGCTAATTTGACACAAGCTCCAAAGGGATCCTTAGTGTCTTCAATTAAACTTTCCAGGTAAGGAAATAAATCCCACCCCTTCTTTTGATATTCATCTTTAACGCTACGGTAAGGATCGTAACAATTTAAGACCCTTTTTACAATTCTGTGAGCCTGAGTAGTAGCTTTTGAAGGCACAAAGACACTAAAAGGAATACTAGAAAGGTACTTCATCACCTCGTTTAAGACTTCCTTTTGCAAGGCTATATTATGGGTGACTAATTTGACCCCTCTTATGACCTGACTAATGATACAAGGAATACATTCAATTGAGGCAATTAATTCTCTTGTCTTTCCCATTAATAACACTACTCTATGGTCTGACTAATAATACAAGGAATACATTTAGTTAAAGTTATCAATTTTTTCTTTTTCCCATTGGCGGTACCACCATATCCATTGATCTGGATAAAGTTTAATATACTCTTCTACTTTCTTCATAAGACAAGAGATTACCTCTTCCAAGGAAATTGCTTTTTGATTAACAGCTATAGGTGGATTGATGATTATTCGATGCTGGTTATTTTCCTCTCGAATATCAAAGGTAGGTAATAATGAAGCCTTATATCGAAGAGCCAAGAAAGCAGCTCCGCGAGGAATGGTGATAAATTTATGAAAAAATTTTACCTTTACTCCTTTTTTAGAAGTGCTTTGGTCCCCAGCTATAACAATTATCTTTCCTTTTTGGAGTAAATTACCCATCTTCTTAGGTGTCTGACTGATAAGCACTTCCACCCCTTTTGTTTTTCTTATCTTATTTATCATTCCGTCGATATATTTATTACTTTGCCTCTTCACGACCACATTCATAGAATAGCCAGCTAAGGCCAAAGTTAAAGAAATTAACTCCCAGTTACCTAAATGAGCGCTAAATATGATTACTCCATTCTTACTTTCTAAAGCTTCTTTAAGGTAACTTAGACCTTCTACCGTTACCTGCTTCTGAATATTCTCTTTATCTGTTTTAGCCAGACGGAAGAATTCTATCAAACTTTTACCAAAGTTTTGGAAAGCCCTATAGGCAATAAGTTTTATTTTCTTTTTGGAATAATCTGAAAAAGCTAAGCTTAGATTTTCAATAGCCTTTTTTCTGTACTTAGGCAGAAAAAAATAAGCCAGCTGCCCTAGTAATCTTCCTAAAAAATAAGAAATACTTAAGGGACAGATCTTAATAATATTTATAGCTACTAAAAATAAGAAATATTCAGTCCAAGACTTAATCATTACTTAGATAGCCTTTTTTATAAATAATGTTATTATAATAAATGTTGTTATAATATCACTTTTTTATAAATAATCTTAATTAAGCAACATCATAAGTTAGTTGAAGTTGAGAAAGTCTATCATAGAGACCTTTCTTAAGGAGTAAATCTTCGTGAGTTCCTACCTCAACTATCTCTCCTTTATCTAAAACGATAATCTTATCACAATTTATGATGGTAGAAAGTCGATGGGCAATAATAATAGTCGTTTGATTCTCCATAATCTTAGTTAAAGATTCTTTGATCAAAGCTTCTGATTCTACATCTAAAGAAGAAGTAGCTTCATCTAAAATCAAGATTTTAGGTTTTCTAACAATTGCTCGGGCGATGGCTAATCTCTGCCTTTGCCCTCCTGATAAATTAAACCCATTTTCTCCAATCAAAGTATTATACCCCAAAGGAAGATCCAGAATAAATTCATGGGCATTAGCAATCTTAGCTGCTTCTATAACTTCCTCCAAAACAGCATCCCTCTTTCCATAAGCAATATTTTCCAAGACTGTTCCACTAAAGAGAATAATTTCTTGAGGAACTACTCCTACCTGCTTTCTTAAATTTTCCATCTTTATTTCTTTGATATTATGGCCATCGACAAAGATTTCTCCCTTAGAAAGTTCATAAAGACGAGATAATAAATTAACTAAGGTAGATTTACCACTTCCCGAAGGACCAACTAAGGCACAAGTTTCTCCTGGATTTATTTCAAAGGTAATATTTTTTAGCACTTCCCTTACCTTATTATAACTAAAAGAGATATTTTGGTACTTAACATAACCTTTGATCCCTGGAAGCTCTTTTGTTTCAGGCAGATCTGCCCTGGTCGCTTCCGTACTTAAAAGCTCACTAATTCTACTTGAAGCCGCGATAGCTTGTTGAAGATTAATATTCATATTAGCTAACTTTTTTAAAGGTTGAGAAGAGGCGCTTAAGTATAAGACAAAAGCAATTAAGTCCCCCGTAGAAAGCTGACCAGAAATTACTTCATACCCGCCATACCAAAGAACTGCAATCACCCCGACCATACACAATAGCTCTACCAGAGGATTTGAAGCTACCATTAACCGGATTCCTTTCATAAGATACTTAAAATAACCCTCATTTTCAGAGATAAACTTATTTTGCTCATACTCTTCTTGACTAAAAAGTTTTACAATAGAGATGCCCATGATTACTTCCTGGAGGACGCGAGTAACATCAGCTACTTTTTCTTGGGTCTTGGTAGCTACTTTCCGCATCCTTTGTCCAAACTTATAAATGGTGAGAACAATTAAAGGGCCAACTATCAAAGAAAGCAAGGTTAATTTCCAGTGAATATAAAAGACAAAGCCTAATGCCCCTATAAATACTATTGGTTCTCGAAGTAAGCCTACCAAGCCACTACTTAAAAAGTTCTGAACTATCATTACATCATTAGTAGCTTTAGAGATTATTTCTCCGGTGTGTTGATGACGATAAAATTTTAAGGGTAGGATAGTTAAATGAGTAAAGATTTGATTCCTAATCTTAAAGATTACTCTTTGCGCTACATATTGCATAATATAATCTTGGCTATATTTAGAAACAGCTAAAACCAAGGCTACTAATAAAGCTACTCCTAAAGTTAAATTTAGTTTAACCAGCTCCTTATTAATTAAAGCTTCCTTAACTAAATCTCTAACTATCCAAGGAATAGCTAAAGTAGCGGCTGAAGCAACTAACATACAACCTAAGGCTAGAAAGATACGGCGCCTATATGGTTTTAGATGGCTTGATAATCTTTTTAGTTCTTTCATTTTTATAACTTGGCTTTTCTTAATATCTCCAAAGTAATTTCTAAGGATTTTAAATTATCTTGTAATTCTTCAAAAGATTGATTCTTGGTTAAGATACATTCTATAAAGTCTTTTAACTCCAGCTTTAAAGGATTATCCCGGTGAACAAAGAGTCGCTCAATAAAGGATTCTTGTTTATATCGAAGCATTTCTCTACTTAGGATATACTTGGAAGAAGCTTGACGATGAATATGTAAATCTTGATTAGCATAATCTAAATAAATATAAGCCTCTTTTTGAGTAATAGCTAAAGTTCTAATCTTGTTTTCTGTAACTCGAGAGGCAGTAATGTTAGCTATACATCCATTCTCAAAAACCATTTGAATATTAGCAATATCTTCATAACTTGAAACCACGCTCTGGGCTGCTACGTTTATATTCTTGACTGGAGAATTTACTAAGTTTAAGACAATATCTACATCATGAATAACCAAGTCCAACACCACTCCAGTATCATTAATTCGACCATTATAAGGACCTAAGCGACGACACTCAATAAAGATAGGATTAGTCACGATATTCTTCAGCTCTCCAACAGCCGCATTAAATCTTTCTACATGGCCTACTTTTAAGATGACCTTTTTGGAGATGGCTAAATCAGTCAGCTCTTGAGCCTGGGATAAATCTTCAGTCATTGGTTTTTCTAAGAGTACATGAACCTTAGCCTTTAAAAATTCTTTAGCTACTTCATAATGGAGATAAGTAGGCACTGCAATAGTTACTGCTTCTACCTGATCTAATATTTTTCTATAATTTGTGTAAGCTTGGACATTATATCTCTTGGCTATTTTATTAACTCTTTCTTCGTCTGGATCAACAACCCCAATTAAATTAACATTGGGAATTTCTGAATAAGTACGAACATGATACTCTCCCATATGACCTGTACCTATTACTCCTACGTTAATCTTTTCCATTACTTCATCCTTTCTAAAAGAAACAGACTTATTTAAGTTTTATGGCTCTTCTATCAAAGCTAAAGCTTCTATCAGGTAGTAATTAGCTTTTTGATAATCTTTTAATAAAGAATACTTAAAAGATAGATCTCTTAATTCTTTAACTTCTAAGAGTAAGGCTGTATTCTTCAGAAACCCGTAAGTTTTTTTATATTGATATAATTTTTCAAAGAGAAGCAACCTGGTTTTATATAAATCTTCTTTAGCTTCATGGATATCTTCTCTCTTATCTATCCTCTTATCTATGTTAGGCTTATCCCGAGGAAGATCTTCATTGGGCATATCTTCAAAAGGAGGAATCTTTTTTACTTCAGGTAAATTTTCTTTGACTAAGATTTTTTCACGCAGACAAGAAGAAGACAAGAAAAAAAGTAAAGATATAAAGAAAAAGGCTAACTTATGGTTCTTCATAAATAGTCTAAAAATGTGGACCAATCATTCTCCTTGACTTTTTAAATCTTCTAAACTTTTTACTTCTTTTTTAGTATTCTGTAGCTATCTTGATGGCTTTTACGGCTAAAGACTTTGATAAGCCTAAATTATCTATAGCTTTTGGATAGTCTTTTTTGGTAAAATAATCATTAGCTTTATTAAAATACTCCTCACTTAAGCTTAAGACCTTTTTTGCTTCTTTTTCATTGCTCAAAACTACCTTCTCTTTGGCTTCTTCAATTAACTCCTTACCTTGGAGGAGTTTTCTTTGAATAACTTGATCGGGACTTTCTTCCTCCATCTTCTTTATGGATAAAAGACCATACTTTAAAGCTTCCTCTATCTCTCTTTCTGCCTCTGAATAATCTTCAGTTACATAAAAAGATAAAAGAGCTTTCTTTTGGATCTCTTCAGCTTTATCTAAATATTCTTTAGCTTCTTTATTTCTTTCTTCCTGATTTAAATCCTTTGCTTCTATTAAGATCTTCTCTAATTGCTTCATCTTGGCAGAAATAGTTTCAAATTTTGATCTCTCTTCGCCTTCTTCTTCTATGCCCATAACTTGGTAAGCAAGATTAGCAGCTTTTCTTATATTTTCTAAAGCTTCTTTAAAATCTTTTCTCTTAAAGGCTTTTAAGGCCATAAGCTCTACCTTCTTAGCATCTCTTATGACATTCTTAATCTTATCGCCACTTATTTTATCGCTACTTGTTTCTGTGATCTTATTTTCTGTTTTAGAAATTAAATCTTCTAATCTAAGTAGTTCAAATTGGGTAGCTTCCTCAATGTCTAACAAATTACTCTGGCTAATATAAAAAAGAGCTTTTTGAGCATAATTAAGACCTTCATTGATATGATACAAAGTCTTTTCATTCTCGCGCAAAGCTAAAAGGATATTAGCTCTGGTCTTGGATTCCTTAGCTTTCCAGAGCCATTTTTTAATTTTATCGATAGTTTCTTGATCAAGACCTTCTTTTAAGTAATCTTCAATTTTGCAAATCAACTTTTCTAAGTGAGAAATTCTCCAATTTAATTTTTTAGTAAAATTTACAGACCTTTCCGCTACTTGTCTTGCCTTAGCCATTAAGGTAGAGATCTCTTTTAAATCTTCTAATGCTTTGGTAGTTTCATTTTTAGCTAAACTAATGCTGGTCTTGGTGTAAATTTGCTTAGCTTGCCATAATAAGATAAAAGCTTCTTCTTCCCCGCTTTCTCTAACGATTAACTCCACTTTTGAAATTTCATTTTGGAGATTATTAACTCTCTCTTCGGTAGTGCTAAAAGTTTTTGATTCTTTTTCGGAAAGATAGATTAACTTGTTAATCAAATAACTACATTGATAAAGATTAGCCGTGGCTTCTTCTAAAAGTTGTTCCTTGACCTGAAGAGAAATATTCTTTTTTAAAACTTCTACTTGTTGTGAAGTCTCTTGAATTTGAGTACTCTTTAAATTTGTTATCTTTTCTTGGGCTTTTAGATAAAGTTCTTCTAAATACTTTAATTCTTTTGAAAACTCCAAAGAAGAAAATGGCTTTATCTTTTCTCCCTTAACCAGCGATAAAGCTTTACTCATTCCCTCCTCTATTTCTAGAATGATCCCCAAAGCTTCTTTGTACTTTTCTTCTCTGATTAAAGAAGGAGCTTCTTTAGATAGGCAATTGGATCTCTTGATAAAGTAAATAGCTCCTTTGTTTTTAGAGGTAGCAATTTCCTGGTAATTGCTTTTTAAAAAATCAGTGGCTTGTCTTAATCTTTTTTCGGTATCTTCTCTTAAATTTAAAAGACTATCCATTTCTTTAATCAAAGAAAAAGCTTCTTTTAGCTGCTTTAGTGAAAGATTATACTCCGTTTCTTGATAAAGGTTTTTAGCTAAAGAATAACTTTTATTAATTTTTTCGTAGAGAGATTTTACTTCTTCTTTATTACTTTGGTCTACTAAAACTTTATTCTTAGCGATGGTCTTTTCTAATTTATTAAGTCTTTTGGGGAGTAATTCTTTGGTGATTACTAAATTAATAGATTTTTGAGCTAAATATAAAGCTTTAGAAATACAAGCATCTGCTTTATCGTGTAAATTATCCTTTAGATATAAATCTACCTCTTTCCTTAAATCTAAAGTTTTTTTTAATAATTCTTGAGTTTCTAAGACTTCACTCGAAGCAACCATCTTTTTTGCTTTCAAGAGAGTATCATCTAGCTTAAAAAGCCTTTCATTAACTTTATCTTTATTAATCTCTTGGCCAAATGCAGCTAAAGGATAAGCTAAAGGGTAAACTAAAAGAATCCATAAGTAAATGACTATCTTTTTATACTTAACAACCATTTCTTCTCTTTTCTAAAAAGGAGATCATATTTCTAAGTAACTCCTCATGTCCTTTTCTTTTCTAAAAAGGAGATCATGCTTTTAGGTAACTCCTCAGGATTAAAAGGAGCATCAATATACAAATCAACCTTTATCTTATGTATTTTTTCAATTTCCGCTCTTTGCCCTCGAGCAGATAAAAGAATAAGAGGAATTTGGCTAAATTGTGGATTAAGTCTGATCTCTCGACAAAGTTTAAAGGTATTTAGAGCATTGTTGGCCATCGCGTCTAAAAGAATCACATCGGGTTGAAAATTACTTAACCCCACTAAAGCCTTGCTATAACTACTGGCAACCTGAGATAGAAAATTATACCCTTCTATGGAGATTAAGATTACAGCAATAATATCAGGATCATTTTCTACAATTAATACTTTGTGTTTAATCTTTAGCTCTTTATCCAAATTATCCAAAAAAGTCTTCCTTTTTATCCTTTACAGAGAAGTAGCTTCCTCAAATGAAAAGATATGTCTCATTCTTTTTCTCTTTTCTTTAGGAAGGCTAAAGATAAATTTATTCCCTTTTCCCGCCACGCTTTCTACCCAAATCTCACCGCGATGGCTTCTAATGATGGCTTTACTCAAAGGCAACCCTAATCCTACCCCAGCGACACCTTTAGCTAAGATAATCTTGGCGGTTTTATGAAATTCAGTAAAGATCCTTCCCGTATCCAAAGGAGAAATGCTCATACTGGTATCACTTACCGAACATAAAATATCATCTTTTCTATCTTCTAAACTTATTGTAATGCTGCCTCCATGAGGTGTAAATTTAATAGCATTCTCAATCAGGTTATTTAAGACTTGCCCGATGCGAACTTTATCCATAAAGACCGGGGGTATTTTCTTTGAAGTTTCGACAGTCAAGGCAAGATGCTTTTCTTTACTTGTCAGAATTAAGTCTTTAACGACCTCATCTACTACCTCTGATAAACTATCTAACTCTAAGATAAGCTCTATCTTGCCCGAAGTAGTCTTAGAAAAATCTAATAAATCATTGATTAATCGAATTAATCTATTGGTACTACGTTCAATAATCCCTACTAACTGCCTTTGTTTTTCATTTAAGCTTTCTTGCTCTCTCGACAAAAGTTCTACTGCTCCTTTTGTAGAGGTTAAGGGAGTTCTTAATTCATGAGATATCTTATCCATAAATTCAGACTTAATCTTTTCTAATTCCATAGCTTGATATAACATCTTAAGTTCTTTATAAGAAAAAGCCACCAGAGAGACGAGAATCAAGAAGAAAGTATTTAAATCGGCCATAAAAGAACAGATGAATTGATTAACATTAACCCGATGATTAGTAAGATCGGGAAGGGTCTTTAAAATAAGAGACGAGCTGTAAATAAATAAAAAGATGACTAAAGTTGTTATTAGCCATTGAAAATAAAGCCAAGCAGGTGTTTTTTCTTCTATTCTTAGCTTTAAAATAAAGGAGATAGTAAGACCACTAAAGATTAAGATAAAAAAAGAAAAGATTCCGCTTGAGATTAAAATAAGACTTTCCATTCTTAAAAACCAACCAACTTTAAAAACTACCTTTACTTTAGATATATTTTATAGACGCCTCTAAACAATAAAATTACACCTATTAAAGCTACAAAGTATTCTATGCTTAAAAGATAAGCATAGAATATTCCCTCTTTAAAAGTATAGCTTAAAATGGTCCCTCCAAAAGAGATCCCTCCCCAAATAATAAAGGTGACTAAACTTCCCTTAAAGTATTTCCACTCCTCATATGAGATTATCTCCTCATTCTTTAAAGAAATAAGTAAACGAAAGAGGGCAAAGATAAAAAAAAGAAAAGCTATGATTTTAATAAAAGTCATAAATTATACCTTTTAGATTTATAATAGTTATCGAAAAATAGACATCAGGAAATAATATCGAACAATAAAAGTAGCTAAATTAATTTGCCATAGGTCAAAATTTCATTAGTTAATAGGTAATAGATCTTCCTTAACTTATCCAAACTTTACCTTAAATAAGGACTTTTGTCAAGATTGATATTATAGCAATCAGCAATTCTAATTATAAGATTTTACAAAACAGATTAACCTAATTTTTACGATTTTCATAGAAACATTAATGAATTTTCCTAAAGCTTGAATTAAAAAGAAACCTAAACTAATCGGCAAAGGGACATATTGTCTTAAATTACCTATAAAATAAAAAGAAATTTTCATAATTAGAATTGCTGGATTTTACTTACTTGACAATGTTATTTCACTTTGTTATTATTAACATAAGTAAATGTGCCCACATAGCTCAGTTGGCAGAGCGCGTCCTTGGTAAGGATGAGGTCAGCGGTTCAATCCAGCTTGTGGGCTCCAATATTCTTTTTGGAGGTAATCCTTATGGCTAAGAAAAAATTTGAAAGAACTAAACCCCATCTTAATGTGGGAACAATTGGACATATCGATCATGGTAAAACTACCCTCACTTCTACCATCACTAATATC